>Ga0302252_1000060_pt1 | contig 154011 bp, 136 predicted proteins | sample AAG_RA_Leu_MG_FD_193511 | JGI IMG/M metagenome (GOLD analysis project Ga0302252, IMG submission 193511) | Enriched activated sludge microbial communities from anaerobic digester in WTTP, New Holstein, Wisconsin, United States - AAG_RA_Leu | ecosystem: Engineered > Bioreactor > Anaerobic >... | reverse complement strand
CACAGAAAGTGCTTTGGAAGGCCGGAATATACGCAGAGAGCGGAATGGGCTGCACAGGACCAATAGTAATGGTTAACGAAGCCAAGGTTGAAGAGGCTGCCAAGATACTAAAGGATGCAGGCATAGTAGCTTAACGCATTAAATACTGATCCATGATCCATAAATTGATAAGAAAAAAACATATTTAAAAAATAAACAGCATATTAAACAATTGAAAGGCAGGATAATTATCCTGCCTTTTTTGCAATATAATGAATATTCACAAAATTATAAACAAATTCTTTTGAAAATAGTGAAAAAATTAGCAAAAATTCAACGAAGCCATTGTATATACTTGAATTTGTGGCATTTCAATAAAATGTAAAATAATAGTAACAAAAAAAAGATAATCATGTTGATAATTAATAAATAAACTGATATAATCAATATTGTAGAGACATAAAGAAAAAGGGCTGCCAGATTAATCCAATCTGAAAGTCCTTTTTTCCGGTAGTACAGTAAATTTTGTGAATATTCAAAAAATTAAACCATGGAGGCGTGAAATGTTCAAAATAGTTGAAAAGAAAGTGCTTGCGCCATCTATATTCCTTATGAAGATAGATGCGCCAAGGGTAGCAAAATCAGCTAAGCCAGGACAGTTTGTAATAATCAGAATGGATGAGAAGGGTGAAAGAGTACCGCTTACAATATGCGATTATGACAAAGAGGCTGGAACAGTTACAATAGTAGTTCAGTCAATGGGATGTTCAACAAGAAGAATGGCAGAGTTCAACGAAGGTGATTACTTCACTGACTTTGTCGGACCACTTGGAAGAGAATCTGAATTTGTACACGAGAGCATAGACGCACTAAAAAATAAAAAGATACTTTTCGTGGCAGGCGGCGTTGGTACAGCTCCAGTTTACCCTCAGGTAAAATGGCTTCATGAAAACGGCGTGGATGCAGACGTAATAATAGGCGCAAAAAACAAAGAAATGATGATAATGGAAGAAGAGCTAAAGAGCGTGAGCAAGAACCTGTATCCTGCCACTGACGATGGCTCATACGGATTCAAGGGACTTGTAACTGAGGTTATAAAGGATCTTGTTGTAAACCAGGGCAAGAAGTATGATGAGGTAATAGCAATAGGACCGATGATAATGATGAAATTCGTGTGCAAGGTTACTGAAGAACTTCAGATACCTACAATAGTAAGCCTTAACCCAATAATGGTTGACGGTACTGGAATGTGCGGCGCCTGCAGGGTTACAGTAAATGGTGAAACTAGATTTGCATGCGTTGACGGTCCTGAGTTTGACGGACACAAGGTTGACTTTGACGAGGCAATGAAGAGACAGACTCTTTACAAGGCTGAAGAGTGCAAGAAGACTGAAACTTATGAGAAAAACTGCAAGATTGGAGGAGCAAACTAATGTCTGAGATAGTAGTAGATAGAATGAAGAAAGTTCCTGTGAGAGAGCAGGATCCACAGGCTAGAGCCAAGAACTTCGAAGAGGTTTGCTATGGATACAATGAAGAAGAAGCAGTTGCAGAGGCTACAAGATGCCTTAACTGCAAGCACAAGCCATGTGTGGGAATGTGCCCTGTTGCAATAGATATACCAGCTTTCATTCAGCAGGTAGTAAAAAGAGATTTTGCAGAGGCGGCAAGAGTCATAGCCAAATATTCTGCGCTTCCAGCAGTATGTGGAAGAGTTTGTCCACAAGAGGTTCAGTGTGAATCTAAGTGCGTCCTTGGAGTAAAGGGAGAGCCAGTTTCTATAGGAAAGCTTGAAAGATTCGTGGCTGACTGGGCAAGGGAAAACAAAGTAGACCTTTCTCACACAGAGCCAAAGAACGGCAAGAAAGTAGCAGTTATAGGCTCGGGCCCTGCAGGCGTTACTTGCGCAGGAGACCTTGCAAAGATGGGTTACGACGTTACAATATTCGAAGCGCTTCATGAGCCAGGCGGAGTTCTTCTATACGGAATACCTGAATTCAGACTTCCAAAGGAAGGCGTAGTAAAGCCGGAGCTTGAGAACCTGCTTAAGCTTGGAGTTAAGATAGAAACTAACGTAATAGCAGGCAGAACTATAACTATAGATGCTCTTATGGAAGAAGAAGGCTTCGAGGCTGTATTCATAGGCTCGGGAGCAGGACTTCCAAAATTCATGGGAATACCTGGAGAGAACCTTAACGGCGTATTCTCTGCAAACGAATTCCTTACAAGAAACAACCTAATGAAGGCCTTCAGAGACGACTACGATACTCCTATAAAGCCGGGAACTAAAGTTGCTGTAGTTGGCGGCGGAAACGTTGCTATGGATGCTGCAAGAACAGCTCTAAGACTTGGAGCTCAGGTTTATATAGTATACAGAAGATCTGAAGCCGAGCTTCCAGCAAGGGTGGAGGAAGTGCACCACGCTAAAGAGGAAGGCATAATATTCGAGCTTCTTACTAACCCAACAGAGATAGTAGGAGACGAAAACGGCTGGGTTAAGGGAATGAAGTGCGTGAGAATGGAGCTTGGAGAGCCGGACGAGTCTGGAAGAAGAAGACCTCAGGTAATCGCAGGATCAGAGTTCACTCTTGACGTAGACACGGTAATAATGTCGCTTGGAACTTCACCAAACCCTCTAATATCAGACACGACTAAAGGTCTTGACGTAAACAAGTACAAGTGCATAGTTGCTGACGAAGAGACTGGAAAGACTTCAAGAGAAGGAATATTTGCCGGTGGAGACGCAGTTACAGGAGCGGCTACAGTTATACTTGCAATGGGTGCCGGAAAACAGGCTGCTGTTGCAATAGATGAATATATAAAGAGCAAATAAGGCGAGAAATAAATAAATATGTCTCAAAAATCCCCTTTTTATAAGCTTAAAGGGGATTTTTTTTGTTTTTTAAAGTAAATCGCAAATTTTTGTTATTTAAATAAGCAAGTGGCGATTTAAATTTGGGTTAGGGTATAATAAAAAAATTGATTGGATGATATAATTAGAATACATATCATAATGTTTTGGAGCGTGATTAGATGGCTACTAATTCGAAATTTGACAGAAATATGATTGGTTCTAAAAATCCGATATTTTCCCAGATCAGGACCACAATAGAAACAGCATTTCTAGGAAATAATGTGGAAGAGGTCAATTGCATAAAAAAGGCGTACAGACTTGCCTGCAGCTCGCCAGGGACAATAGTGACAGACATGCCGGTGCACAGGCCGCAGGAAATTGGGCTTGATGAGGATGCCAAGATATTGCTTTTCAACGACGGTGCGGTAAGCGGAAGGTGCGCAGCGGCAAGAAGGATAATAGGAGAGTTCGACGTCAACCAGGAGGAGCTGGCATCAAAGCTGCGAGATGCGGTATACGCCACTAGATACAGAAAGCTCTACCATGCGCAGGCTTACATAGGCCTCCATCCCGATTACATGATAAAGGCCCACCTGCTCATCCCGGAGGGTCATGAGAACGTCCTCTACAACTGGATGCTCAACTTCCAGCATATGAACGAAGAATATAACAGCATGTATTCAGCCTCGAAAATGTACGAAAGCGAAGGGGACATATATGTATTTTCGGATCCGGAGTGGAGCCACATAGACCACCCGATGGGCCTTTCGCTGTTTGATCCGACACATAACTGCGCGGCGCTCCTGGGCATGAGATACTTCGGGGAGCACAAGAAGGGGACTCTCACGCTTGCATGGGGCTGTGCCAACAGAAATGGATTCGCTTCCTGCCACGCAGGCCAGAAAAGATACAATCTTGACGGGGGCAGGAAATTTGTGGCAGGTGTATTTGGACTCTCGGGCTCGGGTAAATCCACAATAACTCATGCCAAGCACGGAGGAAAATACGACGTTACGGTGCTGCATGACGACGCCTTTGTAATACACACTGATGACTGCTCATCTGTTGCCCTGGAGCCAACGTATTTTGATAAGACACAGGATTATCCGCTGGAAGTGGAGGACAACAAGTTCCTCATAACTGTTCAAAACTGCGGAGCCACACTCGATTCAAACGGCAAAAAGGTAATAGTTACAGAGGACATAAGAAACGGCAACGGAAGAGCTATAAAATCAAAGCTCTGGGCGCCCAACAGGGTGGACAAGTTCGAGGAACCTATAAATGCGATATTTTGGATAATGAAGGATTCTACGATGCCTCCTGTTGTAAAGATTAAAAACCCTGTGCTGGCAGCAACAATGGGCGCCACGCTTGCAACAAAGAGGACTACCGCCGAAAGACTTGCGCCAGGCGTGGATCCCGAGGAGCTTGTAATAGAGCCCTATGCCAATCCGTTCAGGACATATCCTCTTGTGGATGACTACAGCAAGTTCAAAATGCTTTTTGAAAAAAGAGGAGTCGAGTGCTATATACTCAACACCGGCTTTTTCATGTACAAGAAGATAACCAAGGAAATCACGCTTTCTGTTATAGAGAGCATAATAGAAGGAAATGCAAGCTTTAAAAAATGGGGCAGGCTGCCGCATCTTGAGATACTCGACGTTGACGGCTTCAATCCGGACATGAACGATGCGGAATACGTAAGCGAGCTTACAAACAGGCTCAGCGACAGAGTGAGATTCATAAAGACAAAGTCGTCAGAAGGCGGCGGTTTTGACAGGCTTCCGGACGAAGCGCTTGAGTCGCTTATAAATCTTGTCACACAGCTCAACAGGTAAGATTCAGATATATAGAGACACCAGCAAATATTATAATGGCGGAGGTAAAAATAAATGAAAAATGTAGTCGTAGAGAGCTTTACGATGGACCATACAGTGGTAAAGGCGCCCTTTGTAAGAAAATGCGGAGTTATAACAACGCCAAAGGGAGATACAATAACAAAATTCGACCTGAGATTTGTGCAGCCAAACGTAGAATCAATGCCCACAGCTGCAATACATGCACTTGAACACCTAATGGCAGGCTTCATAAGGGAGGAACTCGACAACGTGGTAGACCTTTCACCAATGGGCTGCAGGACAGGTTTTTATCTGATAATGGTGGGCGAGCTGTCTGAAGAGGAGGTAGCAAGAGCTCTTATAAGCTCACTTGAAAAAGTAATAGCAGCGGAGGAAGTGCCGGCTGCAAATCCTGTACAGTGCGGCAACTACAAGGATATGTCGCTGTTTGGAGCAAAGGAGTATGCCAAGGAAGTCCTGCCAAAGCTTGTTGAAAAATACAAGGGAAACTAGGATTGCCATATCAATGTAAAAAGTAATAAATGCTGAATTACATGGAGGAAAACATGAAAAAATCAAGCAGAAGAATCGCAGCAATATTTCTGATAATAGCAACACTTATAATGGCAGCAGGCTGCGCCCAAACGGGAGATGAGAACTCCCAGAAGCCTTCAAAAGAAAGTCAGAAGTCGTCAGCCTATCCTTTGGAAATAACAGATTCACAAGGCAGAAGGGTAGTCATAGATAAAAAGCCTGAAAGAGTGGTGTCAATAGCGCCGGGCATAACTGAAAGCATATTTGCAATAGGCATGGGGGATGTGCTTGTTGGCAGGACCGACTACTGCACATATCCCAAAGAGGCTGAAGGCATAGAGTCCATAGGCGGAATGCAGGATCCCAACATCGAAAAGATAGTGGAACTAGACCCTGATATTGTTATAGCTTCAGCTCATTTCAAGGAAGAGACTCTGGAAAAGCTCGAGGAGCTCGGCCTTAAGGTGGTAGTGCTCTACGGAGAGGAGAGCTTCGAGGGCGTGTATGACGTCATAGGAAAGCTTGGGAGCATACTAGACGCCAACACTAAGGCTAAGGAGCTCACAGAAGACATGAAAAGCAGGGTTGCGGCAGTAGAAAAGAAAGTGAGCGGCCTTGAAAAGCCGAGCGTATACTACGTAATAGGATTTGGGGAGTACGGCGATTTCACGGCGGGCAGCGACACGTTCATATCCAGGATGCTCCAAATGGCGGGCGGGACAAACGCCGCATCCGATGTGAAAGGCTGGAAATACAGCCTTGAAAGGCTAGTTGAAAACGATCCGGACATTCTGATTTGCTCGAGCGAATACTCCCCGGCAGACCAGGTGGCTGCGGCAAACGGCTACAAGGAGCTCAGCGCGGTCAAAAATGGGAGCATATTCACAATTGAAACGGATACAGTTGAAATACAGGGGCCAAGACAGGTGGAAGGGCTTGAGGAACTTGCAAGGATAATACACCCGGAAGCCTTTGAATAAGGATTAGGACAAGACAATGGAAATAGAAGAAAGACAAAAGCGCCGCACAGGAGCCTTCTGGATAATGGCGGTTATAGCATTCCTGGTTGCCGTACTTATGACTACAGTGGGAACGGCGTCCATATCCTACAAGGATGCGCTTAAAGCGGTGCTAAGCGCCCTGCCTCATTTTGGCGGCTATGTGGACATATCAGAAATAAAGGCTTCACATGTGGCCATAATAAAAAACATAAGGCTCCCGAGGATAATCATCTCGGCGCTTGTAGGAATGGCGCTTTCAGTATCGGGAGCCGTGCTTCAGGGGATTTTCAAAAATCCCATGGCTGATCCGTATGTGCTCGGAGTATCATCAGGGGCAGCTTTCGGGGCTACACTTTCGATAGCGCTTGGAATAAGCTTTGAATTTGCGGGGCTGAGCTCAACCGGGCTGTTCGCGTTTGCGGGAGCCATTGGAGCTACCATGACTGTGTACGGCCTTTCCATAAAAAACAACAAGGCAGATATGACGTCGCTTCTGCTTGCAGGTATAGCGATAAATTTCTTCCTCTCGTCGCTAATATCCCTCATAATGACCTTCAACAGGGATCAGGTCGAGAAGATAATTTTCTGGACTATGGGAAGTGTGTCGGCTGCGAGCTGGAACCATGTGGCCATAAGCCTGCCTCTTATAACAGCCGGCTGCCTGCTGGCGATATTTTTTGCCAGGGAGCTCAACGTAATGCTAATGGGCGATGAGACGGCCGCGAGCCTTGGGGTGGATGTCCCAAGGACAAGAGGCATACTCCTTATTTTGGCATCGGTTATTTCTGCCGCCGCAGTCTCTGTAAGCGGCATCATAGGGTTTGTAGGACTTGTAATACCGCACGTAGTAAGGATTTTTGCCGGCCCTGACCACAGGACACTTATGCCGCTTGTAATTGTGAGCGGAGCGCTCTTTATGATGCTGGCCGACATGCTGGCCAGAACATTGGCGTCGCCGTCTGAAATACCAATAGGCGTAATAACGGCAATGCTGGGAGCCCCGTATTTCATATATCTTCTCAACAGCACAAAAAACTCGATATTCAAGAGGTGAATAGCTTGCAGCATCTGCTTGACATAGAAAATCTCAGTTTGAGCCTGGACAAAAAAAGAATACTAAGCGACATAAGCCTGAGCATAACAAGCGGCTCATTCACCTGCATAACCGGTCCTAACGGATCTGGCAAGACTACTCTCATGAAGGGGATTGCAGGACTGCTGACTCCGGAAAGCGGAAGAATAATGCTGGAGGGCGATGATACGAGAAGTCTGGGGGCAAAAAAAATAGCCCGGAGAGTGGCTTACGTTCCCCAGGATACTGTCATTGATTTTGAATTCAGAGCCATTGACATAGTCATGATGGGAAGATCCCCCCACATAGGACGCTTTTCGACTGAAAGCAGGAGGGACTGCGAAATAGCCAGGGAGGCAATGGAGCTGACGGGCACCTGGGAGCTAAGGGACAAAAGCATAAAGGGCATGAGCGGCGGAGAGCGCCAGAGAGTCATGATAGCCAGGGCCCTCGCTCAGGAGCCAAAGCTGCTCTTGCTTGACGAGCCGACCTCCAGCCTCGACATACACCACCAGATAGAGCTTCTTGATGTACTAAAGGAGCTTAGCAAAAGCAGGGGCATGGCCATAGCGGCTGCGATACACGACTTGAACCTGGCCATGCAGTACGGCGACAAGGCTCTGCTGCTTGATAAGGGCGGCGTATTTGCATGGGGCGAGCCTGAAAGTGTCCTTTCAAGGGAGAACATCTCCAAGGTGTACGGCGTAGACATATATATCATAGAAAATCCGCTGACAGGCAAGCCGCATATAATACCATTCAAGAAAAGGGCTGCCAATTCACGCTAATTCCAATTTCAATTCCTAGTAAAATACTATGAAATAGTTATTGACATTGATAAATTGCTGTCTTATAATTATTTTATAGTCAATCTTAATTAAGATGATCAATACTTAAATGCATTATATTAAATTAATAGCAAATTCCGTGAAGGGAAGAGTAGCAAAGGAATTGACAAAAGCGAGCCGGAGATTGGTGAGAGTCCGGCGGTCATGAAGCTTGTGAAGTGCATCCCGGAGAAGGCGCTTTGAAACCAATAGGGAGTAGAAACGTCCGGCGAAGGCCGTTAAAGCTTGATAAAGAAGGCGTAAAGCCTTGAAAAAGAGTGGAACCGCGAATATATCTCGCCTCTTGCAGCAGCAAGAGGGGGGATTTTTTAATTTGAAGGAGGATTTCCAAATGAGAGAATACATCAAGACGTATATGGAGAAGGACCCTGCGGCAACTAACGCGTTTGAGGTATTTTTGAACTTTCCGGGGCTGCATGCTGTGCTTGCCCACAAGCTCACGCATTTCCTCTATAAAAAGGGCTTTAGAGTGACATCGAGATTCATATCCAACATAGTCAGATTCTTTACCGGAGTCGAGATACATCCCGGGGCTACAATTGGAAAAAGACTTTTCATAGACCATGGAATGGGCATAGTAATAGGCGAGACAGCGGAGATAGGCGACGATGTAATGCTTTATCAGGGAGTGACTCTTGGCGGAACGGGAAAAGACAAGGGGAAAAGACACCCTACAATAGGCAACAATGTTATGATTTCTGCTGGAGCCAAGATACTCGGCCCGATTATGATAAACGACAACGCAAAGGTGGGCGCCAATGCTGTAGTGCTGAGAGAAGTACCAGCCAACAGCACGGTTGTGGGTATACCCGCAAAAGTAGTAAAAATAGACGGTGTCAGGGTGTGCGACAAGGCAAATACTCCAAACAAGGTGTGTGTTTGAAGCTGAAAAAGGAAAGGACTCGGAATAGCATCCGGGTCCTGTTTTTTTTAGCTGTGAAGCTCGTTGTATATTGAAATGTACTTGATAAGGTCAGTCTTTGAAAGAATTCCGGCAATGCCATGCTCATCCATTACTATGAACCTTCCAAGCTGGTTGGAAGAAAGCCTCCTGAGCGCATCTTCCGCAGTCTCATCAGGTGTTATTATGAAGCTGCCGTCTAGCGGCTGGAACAGCTGCTCTGCTGTTATACGGTCCATATCCTCTTCGCGCACAGCCTTCAGGGATTTCAACATTATAATACCTACAATCTCATTCCCGCTTTGCACAGGAAAGAAGGGGTGCTTGTAATGGAAGAAGAAATCCTTGAGAAGCCTTGATGCCGGCGTATTTATGTCTACAGTTATAACGGGGGATGTCATTATATCCCTTACAAGCACTCCGCTAAACAGCTTCTCGAACACGGAATTCTGATACGAGGCCTGTGAGGACTGCCCTATGAAGACACCTATCATTATGAGCCATACGCCGTTCAATACATTTCCGGAGAGTATGTTGAGCACTCCGAGCATCATGAGCGCGTAGGAGAAGAATGTGCCTGATGCGCTTGCTATCTTGGCGGCGTAGACTCTGTCTTTTTTTATTTTCCATATGGCGGCGGTCAGTATTCTGCCGCCGTCAAGCGGCATCGCCGGGAAGAGATTGAATACTGCAAGCACGATGTTCATCTGCCCGATATATGCCAAGGGAGCCGAAATCATCTCCGATGACCCGGACAGGGCAAGCACATTTGAAGTCACCGTAAATATTATGGATAAAAAGAGGCTCATGAGAGGTCCGGCTATTGCTATTAGGAACTCCTTCCCCGGTGTATCCGCGTCCTTTTCGATGTAGGCCATGCCTCCGAATATAAACAGCGATATCTTGTTCACGGCTATTCCAAAATGTTTCGATACGAGCGAGTGTGAAAGCTCATGCAGCAGCACTGACACGAACAGCATTATCCCTATGAAAGCGCCCTCAGCCCAGTACACCCACTCCGGCCAATCCTTGAAATATGTTGGAAAGTAGTAATTTGCAAACATGTATGTTATAAGAAGAAAAATCACTATCCAGTTGTAGTTGAGCTCTATATCAATGCCTCTGATCCTGCCTATCTTTATCGAACTGGCCACGCAAACCACCCCTTTTTATTATGCAACTCAAACGGTAAATTATCATTTGTAAAATATTAACTACACTCTGTATGCCTTTATTATACCCTTTTATATTTTCTGTAAAAGCTTTGATGTATGTTTTGGGGGAATAGATGGGTAAATATAACATGACAAATATATTGGAGTTTATTTGATATCAATATAATATAGTGGAGAGTGGTGCGCATGGAAACGGTGCTGAGGGAGAAAATCAAAGTCGGTATAAGCGCATGCATGTATGGTTGCGAGGTCAGGTACAACAAAAAAGGATGGAGCATGCTTGAATATCTGGGGAGGGAGCAGAGCAGCTTTATATGGCATCCCATGTGTCCTGAATGCATGGCAGGCCTTGGAGTCCCCCGGGAGCCCATAAGGATTTCAGGCGGAAACGGCCTTGACGTCTGGGACGGGAATGCCAGGATAAAGGGCAGAAGCGGCCAGGATGTGACCGAAAGAGTAAAATGCGGTGCCCAAATATGCATGGAGACACTAAAGAGCGCAGGCGTATATGTCTACATATTCATGGAGGGAAGCCCGTCCTGCGGAGTTTACAGGACGACACTTAAAAACAAGAGGATAGGCAAACCGCCGGGAGTTTTCGGAGCCTTGCTCTTAAAGGAAGGATTCTTCCTTATACCTGCCGCAGACATGCAAAGCCCAGTAAAGTGGTGGGACTGGAAAAGAAGGCTGAATGCCTTTGTATGGCTCAAGAATCTGGAACTAAGCTCAAAAAAAGACATATACGAGATGTGGCATACTATCAAATTCATGTGCCAAGAGCTGGATAACGAAGAAGCCAGAGAAATAGGAAAAATGCTGGCCAAAAATGATTGGGAGTTTAGCCCCGACTATGCGGAAGACCTTAGAAACAGCCTGCTGATGCTTCTTAGAAGGCCTTCAAGTCTGCCTAAGATAAAGCACATGCTCTGGAAGCACTATTCATTTTACAAGAAAAAACTCGGTATGGATGTAGAAGAGATAATGCAGCCGAATGAACTAAGAAACATGACTCACATAGCCAACGAGCTTATGCTTATGGAGCGAAAGGCGTCTGAGGCGGATTTCATGTTTGGCTCAGCGCCCATACACTATAAAGGCAGGTAGGAAACGCCCCTAAAACAATAAACGCCCGGAAATTTTGATGTCCGGGCGTTTTTGATGTCATCATAGAATATATTCCATGTTCTTGCCGAAGATGCTATATCGAGAAAAAGAATGTTACAAAAAACGGCACGAGCGAGCTGAGAAGCACGCCGTTTATGAAGGAAACCACAACAACTGACGGAGATGTGGCCTTTGAAATAAGCGGCAAGGTCGTGTCCATGGAAGTGGCTCCTGCTGGAGCTATTGCCGAATAGTGATTGAGGTATTTGGCTATGTAGGGAATTGATATTACGGCGATTATCTCCCTTAACACATTGGTCATGAAGGCTATGGTTCCAATCTGGGCGTTTGCAAGCTTTGTAAGCATTATGCCCGAAAGGCTGTACCAGCCAAAGCCTGAAGCTATCGAAAGGCTCACGTTGTGAGGCATGCCGAATATGAGGCCGGTGACAAGCCCTCCGATAAGGCTTCCGGCTATTATTGAAGCTGGAACCACGAGTGATGCCAGGCCGGAATTTTTGATATCTCTAAGCACGTTTTTGTTTGAACCTACTTCTATTCCAATCAGAAGGAGCAGGGCATTCAGAGATACTGTCGCCAGCAGGTCGGTGTTTTGCAGGAAGCTTTCGGGCATTATGAACATGCCGGAGACTATGCCGGCGATTATGGCGGCTATTATGACAAAAGACACATCATTCAGCTCCCTTCATAAACTTTGAAGTTATAAGGAACACGCAGGCTATGCTAAACAGCGAGGTCAGCACAGCAAAGGAGGCCGACACCTTGCCTATCTTAAATATATTCGAGAGTATGTCATTATTGGCTCCTATTGCGCAGCCCATAGAAAACAGCAGAAATACAAGTCCCGCCTGCTGCAAAGCCGAATTTATCTTTTTCTCCTTCTCGTTCATCCCTCTGAAGTAGCCTATGGCAATGCCGGCAAATAGGAATAAAGCAATGCTCCACATACGAATAGCTCCTTTCAAATCCATATAATTTAAAAAACAGCATAACAAATAAATCCTTATAAACAAAATATTACATAAAAAAAGCCCCTTATGCAAGGGGCGCTACCTAATCCAGCTTGTCTACAAGCCTTTTTATTCTGTATCTGTTCAGCCACTTGCCTGCAAAACCGGGTCGTATCTGGTTCAAATCCCTGTCTTCGAGTTTGTCTCCAAATATAATATCGAGTATGTGGAGCGATTTTGCATCGGCGCTATGCATGGCCTCTACGCACGATTCGCAGTATGTGATTATATAGTCGGCAGCCTTTCCTTCAGAGGCCCTTTTCTTCATCTGCCTAATTCCGAGCTTGGGATTTGTAAGGCCTATCATTCCCCCCTGCCCGCAGCAGGCGGTAAGGGACCTGTTGCTATTGAATTCAACAATATCAAGTCCGAGCTGATTGACTATTTCTCTTATTGCCTCATGCATTGAGGTCACATTTCTGGTAGGGCATGGATCATGCAGCGCGAATACGGCATCTATGCCGCTTCCGATACCGACTGCCCTTTCGGGAAGCCCAAGGTCCGCCATAACCTCCCAGAGCGAGGTCACTTTTATATGGGGGCTGAATCTGCCTATTGTCTTGTAGCAGTTCTGGCACGCTGTGACTATGGTGTCGCAGCTCATCTCCTCCATCATCTTTTCCAGGCGGGAGTAATACTCCCTGAACTTTTCCGTATCACCTATGGAATTCGTCGGCTTGCCGCAGCACTGGAGTATTAGTCCGACATCGCCGATTTTATCCTGCAAATGGGCATGGGCGGACAGTACGTGTTCAGGGCTGTAGGAAGCAAGGCTGCAGCCTGGTATAAATGCAGTTGCTGCCTTCTTTCCGGATTTGGGGAATGAGGATGAGAAAGCCTTTGAAAAGCTCAGCTTCTGATGGTTGCCGACAACCGAGAGACCCTTCGCCAGAGGTTTGGACGTGATGCTTCCCGAGGCTACTATATGCTCCCTCATCGGGTGAAACAGAGCTGAAAAATCTATGTCCTTGGGGCATACCCTTGCGCAGTATTGGCACAGCGAGCATGAAAAAGGAAGCTCGAGCGGCTGGGAGTCCTCTCTGCCTATGCGGCCAAGAAGCTCCTTGGGAGATTCGCAGAACTCATCGAGCATGGGGCAGTTTTTCATGCAGGCTTTGCAGTCGATGCAGCGGTTTTCATATTCGAGTGATTTTTGCTTTATATTTTCAGGCGTATTGAACATAGTCATTTGATTTTCCTTTCAAATATGGTGATGGGGCATACTGGTATGGAGTGTGCCGCTTCTGATATATGCAAATGGCACTTAAGAAGGTATACACATAAATACTATCACTTTTAGAGGGACAAAACAGTATAAAGGTCCATGTATAGAAATAATTAATAAACAGATGGCAGACAATAAGAAATAGCAATAAAAAGGCGAGAGGCAACTATGGAATTGCCGGCACTCTATGAATTCAAATAAATGTAAACGAACCAATTTATCTGTTGGATGAATTTTGAAATGCCAGCTACTCCAAAGGAAAGATTGGCTGGATGATAAGAGTGGATTTATAAATTCAATCAATGGTTTATCGAATAGCGATAAAAAATAAAACGAAATAGACAATTAATTAACAATAAAGCAAAAAAACAAGATTAATGGCAAATGCCCATTTGGAAATTAATGTGAATTGCATTGCAAAACATATAAATATTACTTATAATAACCCATGAAATAATAGAGAATGACAATGGCGAGCATACACCATACCAATATGATGTATCCAGCCAACAATAATTGAAAATGCAAGCAAAGGAGTATTGAAATATGAAAAAAACCACTTATTTAAAAATCGGAATACTAGTTGCGATTGTGCTTTCATATTTACTATTTGAGCCGGTGCAAAGAAACGTGAAACAAGCAATTTTCATAATGGGCAATCTTGACGTGGGACTTGTTAAGGGCTATATAACTTCATTTGGAATACTTGCGCCGATTGTATCGTTCATGCTAATGGTGTTCCAGTCGGTTATGGCCCCCCTTCCTGCATTTCTTATAACTTTTGCAAATGCAAGCCTTTTTGGCTGGGTAAAGGGAGCTATACTCTCATGGTCCAGCGCCATGGCCGGAGCGGCCCTTTGCTTTTACATTGCAAAATTCTACGGCAGAGGGACTGTTGAAAAGCTCACAAGCAAATTCGCCCTCGAAAGCGTCGACGGCTTTTTTGAAAAATACGGAAAGTATGCAATATTAGTAGCAAGACTGCTGCCCTTCATGTCGTTTGACATTGTCAGCTATGCCGCAGGACTTACATCCATGAGCTTCTGGTCGTTCTTCTGGGCGACAGGGCTTGGACAGCTTCCGGCGACGATTATCTACTCTTACATCGGAGAAATGCTTTCGGGAGGTATAAAGATGTTCGTGCTCGGACTCTTGACACTCTTCTCGCTGAGCGTGCTCATATTCATGTTCAAAAAGATTTGGGATGAAAAAAACGCAAAAAAAATTTTGAAAGGAGATGAAAAGAGTGCGTAAAAACAAACTTTTTTCGCTTGCCGCACTGCTAGTTGCAATGATGCTCGTACTGAGCGCGTGCACGTCGCAGCCAGCGCAGGATGCAAAGCAGCCTGAAGAATCAGCTGCAAAGGTTGATCTTTCGGGATTCGAGAATCCGGACATATTCATAACTCCACAGGAGTTAAGTGAAATGATTGGAGATCCGAACGTAATAATATTCGACGGCAACAAGCCGGATGCCTATGCTAAAGGACACATACCAGGTGCAATAAGCGCAGGCTTCCACAGCTTCTCAAAGGTTGAGGGCAAGCCTGGAGATCCGCTTTGGGGAACTTCTCTAGACAAGGAGGAGCTTACTAAGAAGCTCGAGTCCTTTGGAGTTACAAACGACAAGACTGTAGTATTCTATGCTGACGTTCTTACAGGTCCTGGACCAGACGGAAGAAACGTATGGCAGATGAGAATGGCTGGCCTTGACAATGTCAAGCTTCTTTACGGAGGACTTGCATACTGGAAAGAGCTTGGCTATGAGGTGACAAAGGAAGCTGCTCCAGCGCCGACACCTTCTACAGGCCTAGTGCTTAAGGATTTTGACGAGAGCTACAGGGCAACTAAGGAATATGTGCATGAGAACCTTGGCAAGACTGTCATAATAGACGTTAGGACAGAGGAAGAGTACAAGGGAAGCCAGAAAGCAGGAGAAGCAAGAGGAGGCCATATAAAGGGAGCCAAACTGCTGCTTTGGAAGGACCTTCTGAATGAAAACGCGACTCCAAAGTCTCCAGAGGAAATAAAGGAGATAATGGCAGCGGCAGGTGTTACGCCTGAAGATGATTTTGTGGTTTACTGAACAATGGGTATAAGATCAGGATATGTATCCTCGATCCTCAGAGCCGTTGGCTTTGAAAAAGTTAGAAACTACGAAGGTTCTATATACGAATGGTCTGCAGACCCTAGTATGCCTATGGAAAAGTAGTTTGAATGGCACTGCGAATTCGCAGTGCCTTTTTTGCGCTTTCTGCATTATGAGCGGGCAATGGGGGTAATATAGAAAATATAGAATGGCGGCTTATACAATCAGATGACGGGTGGTAAAGTATGATACAGATAAAGGTTCCCAAGGATGTTTTGGACATTATAGACACGCTCACTGAAAGAAATCACGAGGCCTATGTCGTGGGAGGCTGCATTAGGGACAGCATAATGGGGCACAGGGTCAACGACTGGGACATATCCACCTCGGCCGAGCCGGAAGAGGTGATGAGCATATTCGAGAGCATAGAAGGCTTCAGGGTCATACCTACAGGCCTAAAGCACGGGACTGTGACCGTCCTCTACAACGGGATTCACTACGAGATAACAACCCACCGGATAGAAGGCGAATACAGCGACAGGAGAAGGCCCGACAGCGTAAGCTTCACTCAGGATGTCCAGGACGACCTTTCAAGGCGGGATTTCACCATAAATGCCATGGCCTACAGCCATGAAAAGGGGATTGTAGACCCCTTCGGAGGCTTGGAGGACATAGAAAGAGGCATCGTGCGCTGCGTGGGCGACCCGGACAGGCGTTTTGACGAGGATGCCCTGCGGATGTTTCGGGCCGTGAGGTTTGCAACGCAGCTTGAATTCGAAATAGAGGAGAACACCTACGCGTCGATATTCCGAAACAGAAGGCATGCGTGCCACGTCAGCGTGGAGAGGATAAGGCAGGAGTTCGACAAGCTGCTGCTTTCTAGAGTGCCGTCAAAAGGCATAAGGCTGCTCGTAGATACCAGGCTTATGGATTACATAGCGCCTGAGGTGTACGACATGGTGGGCTTTGACCAGAGGCATCCCTACCATGACAAGGAGCTTTTCGAACACACAATGGTAGTGCTCGACAACACTCCCCAGACTCTCAACGTCAGACTGGCGGCTCTGTTTCATGACATCGGCAAGCCCAGGTGCCTGGAGCTGGACGAGCGGGGTATTGCCCATTACTACGGCCACGATGATGTAGGAGCGGAGCTTGCCAGCTCGATACTCAAACGTCTGAGATACGACAAGCGCACAATAGAGGCGGTGGAGAATCTCATAAAGGAGCATATGGACCAGCTGGAGGGCTTCACTAAAAAGGGAATAAAGAGGTTCATAAACAGACTGGGAAGACAGAATCTAGAGGACTACTTCAGCCTTATCTACGCTGACGTGCTCGGCTGCAAGGAGCCCTTCGACTTTGCCTATCTTGAAGATTTCAAGGCGAGGGTGCACAGTGCGCTAATGGGCAAGGAGCCGATGACCATTAGCGACCTTGCAGTGAACGGCCACGACCTGATCGCGCTGGGATTCCCTCAAAGCAAGATTATGAGTGACACTATACACTACCTTTTTGATACAGTGCTCGAGCATCCCGAGCTCAATGAAAGGGATAAATTGCTTGATTTGGCCAGGAAAAAACTGGAGGAATACAAATCTTAAATATTAATATTAAGGAGGAAAACGCCGTGAAACCTTTAATAGGTATAACAACAAATTTCATGATGGGAGAGACGGGCCACCTTGCGGGCCAGGAGAGATACTTTCTTGAAGAGGACTATGTAAGAGCCATAGAAAAATCAGGTGGAACGTGCATACTGTTTCCCCACACATCTGATGTCGAGAACTTCGCCAAATACCTTGAGATGGTCGACGGAGTTGTGCTTTCCGGCGGAATAGACATAAATCCGATGTTCTACGGAGACGAGCCGCTGGAGAAGACGGGCTACTTCAACACGAAGAAGGACTTTTTCGATGTGGAGCTGACTAAGAAGGCGATACAAAGCCATGTGCCTATACTTGGGATATCAAGAGGCATACAGGTCATAAACGTGGCTCTTGGCGGAACTCTATACCAGGATGTATGCTACAAGGGCGAGAATGTCCTCAAGCACTTCCAGGAATCCAAAAGGAGCGACAAGTCGCATTGCATAACAATAGCCCCAGGCTCGTGGCTGCATTCAATAATGGGAGAAGAGAAGGTGTTCGTAAACAGCTTCCACCATCAGGCCATAAAGGATCTGGGGAAAGGGCTGAAGGTAGTTGCGCAGTCGGCAGACGGCATAATTGAGGCTGTTGAGCTGGAGGGCGAAACCTTCGTCGCGGGAGTCCAGTGGAATCCCGAGTGCATGGCGGAAGAGCACAAGGAGCAGCTGGCTATTTTCGAAAGCTTCATAAAGGCCTGCAGCGAGTAGCAGAAATAGCAGATTGCACAGACATAAGCATATCAAAAACATAGATGGGCTCCGAGTACAATTTATCGGAGCCCTTGGTATGTTCTACTCACTATGTTTAGCCGAATTGGCTGCTATGTTGACAGCGTCCCATACACCCGAAAAAGGAGGCGCATAGACAAGGTCGAGATAGCCTAGCTCATCGAGCGTCATGCCGGCATGTATCGCAGCGGCGAACACATCGGCCCTCAGGGCGACACCGTCTTTGCCGGCGAGCTGGGCGCCAAGAAGCCTCTCGGTATCAAGCTCATATATGAGCTTGATGTATATCGGGCTTACGCCCGGATAGTAGCCGGCGTGGTTTTTGGCCTTTATAAAATTGGTGCCGACATTAAAGCCATTTTCCCTCGCGGCATTTTCACCTATGCCAGTCCTCGCTATAGTCAGATCCATTATCCTTGTGACAACGGAGCCCACTACTCCAGGGAACTCCCTTGAGCCGCCGGCAAGGTTCTCACCTAGTATCCGGCCCTGCTTGTTGGCGATTGTTCCAAGGGCTATATACTGGTTGTTTCCAAGAAGCCTGTGGTATACGCCTGCGCAGTCCCCTGCCGCGTATATGTCCTTGAGGCTTGTCCTCATTTTCCTGTCTATTTCTATGGCTCCGTTAGGAAGCATGTCTATGCCCGTATCGCGCAGGAACTCCGTATCAGGACGTATGCCGAGAGCCATAATCAGCATGTCGGCCTTGTATGTGCCCTTGTCCGTCTTTACCGCTTCAACCCTGGAAGTTCCCATTATCTGCTCGAAGCTCTCGCCCATGCTAAGTGTCACATTCTCATACTTGCCTATCTCCGCTTCTATGAGCTCGCTGATTTCGCTCTCGAAAGTTGAGAGCACATGGGCGTTCCTGTCTATGACCCTGACTCTTTTGCCAAGCCTAATGAAGTTTTCAAGCATCTCAAGGCCTATATAGCCGCTGCCTGCTATTACTATGTCTTCAACATCTCCGGATTCGAGCGCCTCTCTTATTTTCACGGCGTCAGCTATTTTGGTGACCGTGAAGACATTCTCAAGGCCCTTGCCCGGGAAATCCGGGAACACAGGCTTCGCCCCTACAGCTATGACTAGCTTGTCATACCAGTCCTCAATCACATAGCCTGAGGTTTCATCTTGTATGAGCACCTTTCTTGACTGGGGAATGACCTTGACGGCCCGGCAATTGAGCCTTATGTTGATGCCGGAGTCTTCTTGGAACTTCTCCGGCGTGCGCGCTACCAGCGAAGCCTTGTCAGCCACAAGGCCGCCCACGTAATATGGGAGCCCGCATGGGGCGTATGAAACGACATCGCCGCTTTGGTATACTGTAATGTCAAGGCTGCTATCCATCCTTGCAGCCTTTGAAGCGACGCTCATGCCCGCTGCGTTGCCCCCGAGTATCACTATCTTTTCACCGCTCATGTGACCACCTCATCATCATATTGATTTCAAAACATCTGCTCCTTCTAAATATTTACCCATTTAAGCCAAACAAATTACTCCTCAACTGCATTTAAAGATGATATAATTGTTGTAAATATGCGACTTGGGAGGCGAAAAAAATGAGCAACATCATAGATAAGGCTAAAGACGTTAGACAGATTCTCAGCAATATCGAAAAAATGGACGAAATGGGCGAGAGGGTCGAGAAGTTTGCCACAAGCTATCCAAAAGCGCACATAGTTCTTAAGTGCGTTAATCCAAACGAGGACATCGACATAACAAATGACTACGAAATAACGTGCGAAGACCTAAAGTCCGTAATGGAGACAAAGAAGGATACATACGTGGAAAAGCTTAAGGAGCTAATAAGGGAAGAAGAGAAGGCGTCAGAGGCTCCGGGCGCGTAGCATTTGCATTCAGTTTGTTGACATGGCACGGCAAATGCTGTAAAATTACTAATGTAGCATAACTTAATAGACGAATATTTTCTTCGGGGAGGGGTGAAATTCCCTACCGGCGGTATAGCCCGCGAGCCTTGGAAAAAGGCTGAACTGGTGTAATTCCAGTGCCGACAGTTAGAGTCTGGATGGGAGAAGCAATATATTGTGATGCGCACATGCAATTAAGAATTGTATTTTCCCCTGAAGCCTGCTTCAGGGTTTTTATTTTAACAAAGCTTGCGCAAACTGCCGCCCGAAGAATCATTCTTCGGGTTTTTTGTATTCAAAAATAGCCAAAAAAAGTAAAGGCGGTGCTGTTTTGAAAAACATAGATGAAGCATACATGAAAATGGCGCTCGAGCTTGCAGAAAGAGGCTGGGGACACACAAGCCCCAATCCTCTGGTGGGCTGCGTCATAGTTAAAGACGGCGAGATAATAGGCAGGGGCTATCACGAAAAATACGGCCAGCCTCATGCGGAGGTCAACGCCATAAGGGACGCGGGAGAGAGCTCGCGAGGGGCTACGCTTTACGTCAACCTCGAGCCTTGCTGCCACTATGGAAAGACTCCCCCATGCAGCGAGCTTATAATAAAAAGCGGCCTAAAGAGGGTCGTGGTGGGCATGAGGGATCCGAATCCGAAGGTGCAAGGAGGCGGGATAAAGCAGCTGCTCGATGCAGGAATCGAAGTCGAAACCGGAGTGCTGGAAGAGGAATCGAGAAGGCTCAACGAGATTTTCATAAAGCATATAAGCAAAGGCGAGCCCTTCGTGATACTCAAAACGGCCGTGACTATGGACGGCAGAACATGCACAGTCACTGGCGATTCCAAGTGGATAACGAGCGAGGAGTCAAGGAGCAAAGTCCACAGGGTAAGGGCCAATGTGTCATGCCTGGTAACGGGAGTGGAAACTGTGATAAAAGATGACCCGATGCTCAACGTCAGGCTGGAGGGTGACTGGAAAAATCCCCTGAGGGTAGTGCTTGACAGCAAGGCAAGGATCCCGCTTGGCTCGAAGCTCCTGACAAATGAGCCGGGCAATACGCTGGTGTGCGTGACTGAGGATGCCGGCGCTGAAAAAGTCGAGGCGATAAGGCGCAGCGGAGCCCGGGTGCTCGTGCTTCCAAAATCAGAAAACGGCGTGGACGTAAAGGCGCTTATGGCAAATCTGTCAGAAAGAGGCTTTGACAGCGTGCTCGTAGAGGCCGGAGCCAGAGTTAACACGAGCTTTCTCAGGGCAGGCCTTGTAGACAAGGTGATGGTGTTCATGGCCCCCAAGATTCTAACAGGAGCGGGCTCGCCTTCATGGACGGCGGGCAGCCCGCCTTCGCTCATGAGTGAAGCGATAGAGCTCGAAGGCATATGGGCTGAAAGCGTCGGCTGCGACATACTTGTGCAGGGCTACATTAAGGGAGGGCGCTTATGTTTACCGGAATAGTCGAAGAGCTCGGAAGAGTCGAGAAGATTGTAAAAAAAGACAAGGGAGTGCAGCTGCACATAAAGGCCGGCAAGGTGCTCGAGGATGTAAAGCTCGGGGACAGCATATGCACAAACGGAGTTTGCCTGACGGTGGTGGAGCATTCAAATGCGCACTTTGCCGCAGACGTAATGCACGAGACGCTGAGGATAAGCACGCTAGGCAAGCTCAAGACGAACGAGAGCGTCAACCTGGAAAGGGCGATGCTGGCGGGAGGCAGATTCGGGGGACACATAGTCTCCGGACACATAGACGGCGTAGGCACGATAAAATCCATACAGGACAACGGGATTTCAAAGATATTCACCATAGACATGCCCGAGAGCGTAGCCAAGTATACTGTGATGAAGGGCTCCGTGACGATAGACGGCATAAGCCTTACGATATGCGGGCTCGAGAGGGATTCCTTCCAGGTTTCAATAATACCGCACACGCTTTCAAACACCGTGCTGAGCTTCAAATCGGCGGGTGACAGCGTCAACCTCGAAGGCGACATAATAGGCAAGTACGTGGAGAGGCTAATGGGCTTCAAAAGCGACGAAGCTGCAAAGAAATCGAACCTGACAGCAAATTTTCTGGCTGAAAACGGATTCTTATAGACTTAGGGAGGATGAAGATCATGTTTTGCACTGTTGAAGAGGCGCTCAGCGATATAAGGGAAGGCAAGATAATAATAGTTGTCGACGACGAGGACAGGGAGAACGAGGGAGACTTTTTTCTGCCGGCAGAGGTTACGACTCCCGAGGCAATCAACTTCATGATAAAACACGGCAGGGGACTTGTGTGCGCTCCTGTAAGCAGGGATATAGCCAGAAGGCTCGGCCTCGAGGGCATGGTCAAGACGAACACCGACAGGAAAGAGACTGCTTTCACAGTTTCAATAGACCATGTCGACTGCACGACAGGAATATCTGCATATGAAAGGGCAAACACCATACAGAAGATGGTGGACGCGGATTCAAGGCCGACCGACTTTACATCGCCGGGCCACATATTCCCGCTTGTTGCAAAGGACAAGGGAGTACTCGAGAGGATGGGTCACACCGAGGCGGCAGTGGACCTTTCCAGGCTTGCAGGCTTTAAGGAAGCCGGAGTTATATGCGAGATAATAAACGACGACGGTACAATGGCAAGGCAAAAGGACCTCTTCGAGCTGGCAAAGAAGTTCGACATGAAGATACTCACAATAGAGAGCCTTGTGGAATACAGGAAGATCAACGAGATGATAGTGACAAGGACCGGAACTGCAAGCATGCCAACTGAGCACGGCCTTTTCGAAATATTCGGCTATGAGGACTATGTAACAGGCAAGGAGCACGTGGCCCTTGTAAAGGGAGACCTCTCAGCGAAGACTCCGCTTGTGAGGGTCCACTCCGAGTGCCTGACAGGAGACGTGCTCGGCTCGCTAAGATGCGACTGCGGCAACCAGCTGAGGACAGCCATGAAAAGGATAAACGAGTACGGCTGCGGGGTGCTCATATACCTGAGGCAGGAGGGCAGGGGGATAGGCCTTCTAAACAAGATAAGAGCCTATGAGCTCCAGGACAAGGGCATGGACACAGTAGAAGCCAACCTGGCTCTGGGATTTGAAGAGGACGAAAGGGAGTACAGCCAGGCCTGTGCAATACTCAAGGACCTTGGCGTAAGCAGCATAATACTCATGACTAACAATCCCGACAAGATAGACTCAATGGCCAGATTCGGAATAAGCGTGGAAAAGGCTGAAAGGATTGAGGTGGGTACCTGCGAGCACAACGTCGCATACCTGAGGACCAAAAAGGACAAGATGGGCCACATACTAGAAAAGCTCTAATGAGAATAGTATAGAAATAATAAAGAATAATCATAAAAATAAAAACTGCGGAGGTATAAAATGAACATTTATGAAGGAAAACTTTTGGCAAGGGACAAAAAATTTGCAATAGTTGCATCTAGATTCAACGAATTCATCACTTCAAAGCTTATAGGCGGCGCTGTCGACTGCCTTAAAAGACACGAGGCTGAAGACGCAAACATCGAGCTTGTATGGGTTCCGGGGGCATTCGAAATACCGCTTGCCTGCAAGAAGCTGGCTTCAAGCGGCAAATACGACGCCATAATAGCGCTTGGCGCAGTAATAAGAGGCGCGACTTCGCACTACGACTATGTGTGCAGCGAGGTTTCTAAAGGCGTTGCCAGTGTGTCGCTTGAGAAGGAAATACCTGTGGCGTTTGGCGTTGTTACAACCGAAAACATAGAGCAGGCAATAGAAAGAGCAGGCACAAAGGCGGGCAACAAGGGCTGGGATGCAGCCATCACAGCCATAGAGATGGCCAACCTTATAGACAAGCTATAAAAAATCCTATATGAATTGACAAAATTATTATATATATAATATAATGGACGTAATAATGATTACAACATTAAACTGAGATTCAAGAATAGAGGCGCAGCATTTAAGAGTACTATGGCTGAGGTAAGCACAATGAGGCCATGGGAAAGGAAGTGTTGCCGAAATGCACGGCTTACGCTTAAGGGCCATGCATTGGGACTGCATAGAATATGTGCAGGACTGTCACGCAAGAGTGGAGAGCTATTAAGAATCAGAAGGCACGCCGGGTTTCCGAAAGGAAATCTCCGGATAGAGTTGTGTGAATGTGCGTTCTAGATCCCCTGAATAGGCTTTCAGGGGATTTTTTATTTGGAATCTGGTTTTTTGTCAATTACTAACGAGGAGGATTTATAATGAAAAGATTCAGACTATCACTGCTGCTTACGGCATTATTCGTTATCGTACTTTCAGGCAGCGCATTTGCAGCAGAAGTCGATATTGCGCAGGTCAACTCCGACAAGTTCGGTATATGGACGGTCATACCGCCGCTTGTTGCCATAGCGCTGGCTTTTATAACAAAGAATGTCGTTTTCTCGCTGTTCCTGGGAGTGTTTTCGGGAGTTTTCATGCTGGGGCTTAACGATTCAAATGTAATAGGAGCGTTTTTCAACGGGTTCATGATGCTTATAGACAAGATACTAGGCTCGATGGCTGACAGCTGGAATGCCGGAATACTTCTTCAGTGTCTTACAATAGGCGGTCTAATAGCTCTTGTTTCAAAGATGGGAGGAGCCAAGGCAGTTGCAGAGGCCCTTGCAAAGAGAGCCAAAACTCCAATGAGCGCGCAGATAATCACATGGATTCTTGGAATACTTGTATTCTTTGATGACTACGCCAACTCGCTCATAGTCGGACCTATAATGAGGCCTGTAACAGACAAGATGAGGGTTTCCAGGGAGAAGCTTTCCTTCATAATAGACGCCACAGCGGCTCCTATATCGGGCATAGCCCTAATATCAACATGGATAGGCTACGAGCTGAGCCTTATAAAGGATGCTTACGACTCAGTAGGCCAGACTGTAAATGCATACGGAGTTTTCATACAGACAATACCTTTCAGATTCTACAACATACTGATACTCTTGTTCATATTCTTTACAGCAATATTCCTCAAGGAATTCGGACCTATGTACCATGCCGAAAAGAGAGCCAGAAAGACTGGCAAGGTGCTTCCGGACGGTGCAAAGCCAATGGTTTCAGAAGAGGCAACAGGACTGGAGCCTGCACACGGAATAAAGCTGAGCGTATGGAATGCAATAATACCTATAGGTGTGCTCATGGTATCAGCTTTCGCAGGCTTCTACTACAACGGCTACATGGCGCTCCAGGAGGATGCCGCAGTAATAGCCGCAATAAAGCAAAGCCCATTCTCATTCTATGCGATAAGAGAGACCTTCGGTGCTTCTGATGCAAGTATAGTGCTTTTCCAGGCTGCGCTTATAGGAAGTATTGTGGCGATGGCAATGGGAGTTGGAAAGAAGATATTCACAATATCAGAAGCAATAGAAACATGGATACAGGGAATGAAGTCGCTTGTAATAACAGGTGTAATACTCCTTCTGGCATGGTCGCTTTCAAGCGTAATAAAGGAGCTTGGAACAGCCAAATTCCTGGTTTCAGTTCTATCTGATGCAATGCCTGCATTCCTGCTTCCAACAGTCATATTCATACTTGGCTCTATAATATCTTTTGCAACAGGAACTTCATACGGCACAATGGGAATACTAATGCCTCTTGCAGTGCCTCTTGCGCTTGCAATAAACCCTGAAAACTCATACGTTGTAATGAGTGCAGGAGCAGTTCTTACAGGAGCGATATTCGGAGACCACTGCTCTCCAATATCTGACACGACAATACTTTCTTCAATGGGATCCGCGTGCGACCACATAGAGCACACAAGGACACAGATGGTTTACTCGCTTACAGTAGCTGCAATAACAATTCTTTGCGGCTATATACCGGCCGGACTTGGAGTTCCAATAGCAATAGTACTGCCTGCTTCAATAGCAGTAGTAGGAGCAGTTGTGTACTTCTTCGGCAAGTCAGTTAAAGACATAGATATCGCAGAAGCAGAAGTAGAAGAAGCAGTATAGACAACTCATACAGCGGGACGGCTCCTGTGGCCCGATTTAGGGACACAGGGCCCGTCCCCGTGGTTTTTTGTAGGTGGGGACAGAACCTCTGTCATGGTTTGATGACAGAGATCCTGTCCCCTTATAACTTTTTGCAAAAAAATAAAAAACGGCCCATTTAGAGGCCGCCGAGCATATTACTTGCATGGATAATCTGTGAAGAGCTTGTCTTTCATGTAGTCGCGCATGGAATTAAGAAGTTTTGAAGCTGCCTTGTTGTCCTTGTGGAAAGTGCTGGAGTATTCCGCCAATGCCCAGTAGATTATCTTTTGTTCTTCCGGATCATCCACGATAAACTTGTCATCCTCTATTCTCATCAAAAACGCTCCTTGATAAAATATAATGATTGCTATAACTTTATTATATGAAAGAATACTGGGATTTTCAAGCTTTTTCAAAAACATTTCCAGAAGAGAAAAATACTTGATATAGTGTTAGATTAAATATTATTGGAATGAACTGTTTAAACGGGCTGATTTTTGAGTATAAATATATTACTTATGGGAATGGAGGTGCCTTATGATTGGTACAATACTTATAGGAGCAGCATTTTTGATATTAACATTATTTCTAGTACTTTCCATAGCGGGCTCGTTCAGCTTTGAAAAGGAAAGCGAGGAGCTGTCAAAGGCCCAGAGTGAATTTGAAAACGGCTATACAGACGAGGCGGTTAGAAAATATATAAGCCATCTTGAAAAGAGAAGGCTGCTTATACCTTCAGCGGATGAAGAAAAGGTTAGGGAAGTTTGCAACGCTGTAATGGCATCTGACAACATAAGCGAAGAGCTCAAAGCAAGGCTTACAAATGTCGTTGACAGAATCCTGGACAACTGCAGAGTCTACGTGCCAAGAAGAAGCAGAAGAGAGCTCAGGCAATAATAAAACAATGGAAAAGAAAAAAACGATAAACGGGAACGAAGCAACATAATATTGCATATAAGAGAGAGCGGCGGAAGAGATTTCGCCGCTTTTATCATACGATGAATAAATTTTGGATTATTGCAGTTTTGATTTATAGGTCATGAGAGAATGCGATCCTGACAACAGATATGACTATGCTTTTTTGGGAATATACGCTGAGAGCCAGGAAGAGCTTCTAGAAAAGGTGCTTGAGCATGTGAAGAAGAAATATCCCGAGGGAGTTCCAGAAAGACTCGAGGAATCGTTGAAGCCGGAAAGGAACTATACGTTCGAAAAGCAGGGCTACTACGACTACATACAAAGCAGCAAGCTGGCGTCGAAAATCATGATTTGCCCGGTGCAGATAGGATCCAGGCCGTCTTCAAGCAGTGGCATTATAAGCAGCATTCGTTTTGTGGCTACATCTTCAGGTTTGCTTTGTGTTTTCATAGTCCTAATACTCCGTAGCCAGCCAACCGGGTCCCTCAAGTCTTGTGTGCTGGAGTAAAGAATTCCGATTGAAAAGTGGAAAATGCCAGCTTTTATGACTAGTCCAGCATGACCTTAGGGCGCCTTCTATCTGAGGCAAAACCGCATTAAACGCCTTTTTCCAGCGGTTTATAGTAGAATCATCGGCAGGGCAATCGCTTCTCGACTGGTCTATTGCAGTTTCAATGGCAGAAGCCTCATAGTGTTTGAAGGGAAGCATGCATTTGGGCAGTTCAATGTGAATTTACCAGTTTTCACTAGTATCCTATCGTACTCTACACGGCAAAACAAGAGAACAAAAATATATGTTCGTGGCCATTGTCCATGAGCAGGTTTAAGTCCTCTTTAGGGAGCAAAAACAATGTGTGTTTAATACATGTTATGGATATATATTTGATAAGGAATTTAAAGTGTCATTATATAAGTAGATCCCCCCGCTAAGCATTGTGAAACGATTTGGTAATAATGTTTTTAAGAATAATTATAAGAAAGGGGTCCTCTGAATTATGAAGGAAGCCATGCATTACAAAGTATTTGATGACCATATAGAATGTCGCCTGTGTGCCCACCATTGCGGCATAGGTGAAGGCAAGACGGGCATATGCAGGGTCAGGAAAAACATAGGCGGAAAGCTTTATTCCCTCAATTACGGCAAGCTTACGGCGATACATGACGATCCGGTAGAGAAAAAGCCACTTTACCATTTCATGCCGGGAACAAGGACGCTGTCCCTGGGAAGCTACGGCTGCAACTTTTCATGCAGGTTCTGCCAGAACTATGAGATAGCCCAGGAGCAGCCAAGCTTTCTAATAGACAAGACTCCTGGGGATATTGTGGACATGGCAATCATAGAGGGCTTTCCCTCAATAGCCTACACATACAACGAGCCTACTGTTTTTTACGAGTTCATGCTTGAAACCGCCAAGCTGGCCCACAGCAAGGGACTCAAAAATATAATGGTCACCAACGGCTTCATAGAAAGGGAGCCCCTGGAGGAGCTTCTTGAATATATGGACGCCTTCAATATAGACCTCAAGACCTTCAGTGACGATACCTACAGAAGAATGTGCGGCGGCAGGCTGGAGCCGGTTCTTGAGACAATAAAGCTGGCAAGTGGCAGGAGCCATGTCGAAGTGACCACGCTCATAGTTACGGGCATGAACGACACGGAGGAGGAGCTGACACAAATATTTCAGTGGCTTGCAGGCGTGGATAAAGACATGCCACTTCACCTTTCCAGGTATTTCCCCGCCTATAAATATCATGAGCCTCCGACTGACATTGATTTCATGAAAAAAATGCACGAGAAGGCAAAGAAATACTTAACCCACGTCCATCTTGGAAACATATTTTGATAAGGAGAATGGATATGACATTTATAAAAGGAATAGCGATGTCACCGCATCCGCCTATAATAGTACCCGAGATAGGCAGGGGCGAGGAGAAAACGGCCAGTAAGACAATCGAGGGGATGAAAAAGCTTTCAGAGGATATCGAGAGAATAAAGCCTGAGACAATCATATTCATTACTCCCCACGGCAATGCATTTTCGGATGGGCTGTGCGTGCTTGATGAAGAAAGGATTGCAGGGGATCTTGGACAGTTTATGAGGCCCGACATGGAGTATGAAAAGGAAGTGGACATTAAACTAAAGGAAGCTATACGTAAAAGCTTCAACGAAAACGGAATTCCAAGCATATTCCTGAATGAAAACAGGGCTCATATGTACGGAGTCAGAGTTGAGCTTGACCATGGATGCATTGTCCCAATGTACTACATCGACAAGGCATACGACAGCTACAGGATAGTCCACATAACAATAGGCATGCTTGGCCTTATGGACATGTACAGGGCCGGCATGGCGCTAAGGGATGCAGTTGAAGAGACCGGAAGGAATACTGTAATAGTCGCAAGCGGAGACCTTTCCCACAGGCTAAAGGATGACGGGCCTTATTCATACAACCCTAAGGGTCCGGTGTTCGATAAAACTCTTGTTGAAGCAATAGAAAAAGGCGATTATGAGTCTGTAGTCAGAATGCCCTCAAAACTGTCAGAGCCGGCGGGGGAGTGCGGCTTAAGGTCTATTGTTATGGCCTTGGGCAGTATAGACACCTTGCCGACTGAGCCTCATGTGTATTCATACGAGGGGCCTTTCGGGGTAGGCTACATGACGGCCTTCATAGAGGTCAAGGCGGGCAAGACAGAAAGTTTATTGGAAGAATTAAAAAAAAAGAATCTAGACCACTATAGTATTATGAAGGAAAGTGAAGACGCATTCATCAAGACGGCTCGGGCGGCAATAGAAAAGTGGGCCAAGGAAGGCGAGCAGCTCAGCTGGCACGAGGTGAAAAATTCGGTTTTTCAGGGACGAAGCGAACTGGTTGACGGCCTGGAGGAAAGAAAGGCCGGCGTGTTCGTATCGATACACAAGGACGGCTGCCTGAGAGGCTGCATAGGCACCATAAGCCCTGTAAGAGAGTGTGTGGCGGAGGAGATAATATCAAACGCGATAAGCGCAGCCTCGAAGGATCCCAGATTCGCGCCTCTTAGGAATGACGAATTGACGGAGATAGAGATAAAGGTAGATGTTCTCGGAGGTCTTGAAAAAATTGCTTCAGAAGGGGAGTTAGACTCGTCAAGATACGGTGTTGTGGTGGAATCTGGGGATAAGAGGGCTCTTCTTCTTCCGAACCTGGACGGCATTGATTCTGTTGAAAAGCAGCTGGAAGTAGTCAAGAGAAAAGCAGATATAGATGAAACTGAGGAATGTGAGATATACAGATTTGAAGTTGAAAGACACGAGTTTAACTAGCGTCAGGCTATTATTCTGATTAATAGGAATTATAACGGTTATAAACAAGATATATAAAAGGAAGCGCGGGGGATTGCCATGAAAAAGGAAGAATTGTTGATAGAAATAGACCAGGAAAGCCTGAGAAAATTTAAAACTCTATGCAGGCAGAAGTCAAGAAAACCCAAGCATGAAATAGTGGACTATATCAATTATGTGTTGGCAAATAAGCCGATTTTACTTTTGGAAAAAATAGAAACTATAAATTCAAAAAAACAGATAAAGATACGAGTTGAATTTGAAAAAGCCCAGAATCTGAGAGATTTTTGCCGCGCTCATAATATGAGCGTGGAAACCCTTATCGAAAGTTTTATAGAGGCCCAAATCAAGGACGATGACATAGCTTAGGGTATTTTGGAATTATAAAACGGCTGCTGCAATTTTGCAGCAGCCGTTTTATTTCGGATTTTATTCGATATCTACTATTTTTTCTTCCTTTTTAACCTCTTCAGACTTTGGAAGGACAACAGTCAGAATGCCATTGTCAAATTTTGCCTTTATTTCGCCTTCTTTAATATTTTCAAGATAGAAGGAACGTCTCAAGCTGCCATAGCTTCTTTCTCTTCTTATAAAGTCTTCCGTTTTTTCCTCAACCTCTTCCTTTTTCTCAGCTGAAATAATCAGATAGTTATCCTTTATATTTATTTTTATCTCTTCCTTTTTAAATCCGGGAAGCTCTGCTTCGAGTATATACTCCTTGTCGGTTTCCCTTATATCGGTTCTCATTCGGGTTTCAGGGAAAAAGTCCTTTGCTGGAAGCTTGAGGAAATCATCGCCAAGCATCTCGTCAATATACTTTCTAAGGCTGTCCCTTCTTTTGTCTAATGGTGTAAGCCAGTTCATAAAATCAACCTCCTTGAATTAAATGAATGCTTTCTTTCACAGTTAATAGATACCCATTTCAAAGAAATTTAATAAACATATCATATAATAGTAGCGTCTGCGCACTTGACAAACCCTCCAATATTAAATATTATTTATAGGAATAGTATTTTTTTATACCTAATATTCAAAAGGCTTCGATTAGGACAGTAGTGCATTATAACAGCTTACAGAGAGGCGGCCGTATGGTGGAAGGCTGTCAGCATATATTGCATGAATATCACCTATGAGCCCGGAGACTGAAATCATATTCAACAGGAAGCCTGTGTGAGAATAAGTCCCTGCGAGAGTGGATGCGTTAAATCCGCATAAAGTGTCAGAACAAGGTGCATTTGATTAAAGTGCATAGCTTGCTCTGTTCATTTGGGTGGTACCGCGAGAATATTCGTCCCAAGTCGTTTTGACTTGGGATTTTTTATTTTAAAAATGAAATATAAAAAGGGAAAGGTGATCTTATGAGCAAGTTCGATTCGCTGTGCAACTCGGTCAACGAGACCGAAAAGAAGATAACACAGTTTTGGAAAGAAGTTGACATACTAAACGAAAGCATAAAGGCTAGGGAGGGCAAAACTCCTTTCGTATTCTACGAGGGACCTCCTACTGCAAACGGAAACCCTGGAATACACCACGTAATGGCAAGGACTCTCAAGGACTCGGTATGCAGATACAAGACAATGAGCGGCTATCAGGTTAAGAGAAAGGCCGGCTGGGACACTCACGGACTTCCAGTTGAGATCGAGGTTGAAAAGCAGCTTAACCTTTCAAGCAAGCAGGAGATAGAGGCGTACGGCATAAAGGAGTTCAACGAGAAGTGCAGGGAGTCTGTATTCACTTACGAAAAGCAGTGGAGAGAGATGACTGAGCGCATGGCCTACCTCATAGACCTTGACAACCCATATATAACTCTCGACAACAACTATATAGAAAGCGAATGGCACATACTTGACAGGTTCTTCAAGGAAGGCCTCATATACGAGGGCCACAAAATACTTCCATACTGCTCAAGATGCGGAACTGGACTTGCATCCCACGAGGTTGCCCAGGGCTACAAGGAAGTCAAGACCGACACTGTAATAGTGGCCTTCAAGAGAAAGGACATGGACGAGTACTTCCTTGTATGGACGACTACTCCTTGGACACTCCCTTCAAACGTGGCGCTTACAGTCAACCCTAACGAGACATACCTCAAGGTGTTGGCTCAGGGCAACGTGTTCTACGTTGAAAAGAACCTTTCAAAGAAGGTCGTGGGCGAGGACTTCGAGGTGCTAGAGGAGCTTAAGGGAAAAGACCTTGAGTACATGGAGTACGAGCAGCTAATGCCTTTTGTGAAGGCTGACAAGAAGGCATTCTTCGTTACCTGCGGCGACTATGTAACTACTGAAGACGGTACGGGAATAGTCCACACGGCTCCAGCATTTGGAGAGGACGACTACAACCTTGGAAGGGCGTACGATCTTCCGGTGCTTCAGCCTGTTGACGAGACTGGCCAGTTTGTTGAAACTCCATGGAAGGGCATGTTCGTAATGGATGCCAACCTGGACATAATAAAATGGCTTAAGGCGGAGGGCAAGCTTTTCAAGAAGGAAAAGATGGAGCACAACTACCCTCACTGCTGGAGATGCGGAACTCCGCTGCTTTACTACGCAAAGCCAAGTTGGTATATAGAAATGACTAAGCTAAAGGACGACCTTGTAAGGAGCAACAACGAGGTCAACTGGTTCCCTGGCTACGTTGGAGAAAAGCGTTTTGGAAACTGGCTTGAAAACGTGAACGACTGGGCGCTTTCAAGAAGCAGATACTGGGGAACGCCTCTTAACATATGGAGATGCGAGTGCGGCAAGCTTGATACTATAGGCTCAAGACAGGAGCTTGTAGAAAGAGCCGTGGAGGATATAGACATATCCATAGAGCTCCATAGGCCGTATGTTGACGATGTGCATATAAAATGCGAAAAGTGCGGCGGCACAATGACAAGAGTTCCAGATGTTATAGACTGCTGGTTCGACTCTGGAGCAATGCCATATGCTCAGCATCACTATCCGTTTGAAAATGCCGAGAACTTCGACTCTGAGCTGTTCCCTGCGGACTTCATATGCGAGGGCATAGACCAGACAAGAGGCTGGTTCTACTCGCTGCTTGCTATATCCGTGTTCATGAAGGGCAGAGCACCTTACAAGAACGTGCTTGTAAACGACCTCATACTAGACAAGGAAGGCAAGAAGATGTCCAAGTCAAGAGGAAACACTGTAAATCCTTTCGAGCTTTTCGACGAGTACGGAGCTGACGCCCTGAGATGGTATCTGATGTACGTGTCTCCGGCTTGGCAGCCAACCAAGTTCGACCTTGACGGACTCAGAGAGGTTCAAAGCAAGTTCTTCGGAACCTTCAAGAACGTGTATAACTTCTTTACGCTGTACGCAAACACAGACAACATAGACGCAAGGGACTTCTTCGTAGAATACAGCGAAAGGCCTGAAATAGACAGATGGATACTTTCAAGATTCAACAGCCTCAAGAAGGAAGTAGAGGCAGAGTGGGAAGTATTCGACCTTACAAAGGTAGTAAGAAAGGTTCAGGATTTCATAAACGAGGACTTCTCGAACTGGTATATAAGAAGGTCGAGAAGAAGATTCTGGGAGACTGAACTCAACGAGGACAAAAAGGCAGTATACAACACAACTTACGAGATACTAGTAGAGCTTGCGCAGCTTATAGCTCCTATAGCTCCATACACATCAGAAGAGGCCTTCAAAAACCTCACAGGCGAGCTTTCGGTTCACACAAGCTACTATCCAAGAGGCAAGGAAGAATTGATAGACGCGAAGCTTGAAGAGAAGATGGAGATAGCAAGAGGACTTGTAACTCTGGGAAGAGCTTCTAGAGAATCTGTAAGAATAAAGGTTCGTCAGCCTATACAAAAAGTGCTAATAGACGGAAAATACGAGAGCGTCATAGGCGACCTTGTGGCTCTAATAAGCGAAGAGCTCAACGTCAAGGAAGTAGTGTTCGAAAAAGACCTGAGCAGCTTCATGAACTTCAGCCTCAAGCCTAACTTCAAGGTGGTAGGCTCAGTGCTTGGAAACAAGGTAAAGACTTTCACTGGAGTGCTGGCAGGCCTTGACGCTTCGCTAGTTGTTCCTAAGCTTGAAGCCGGAGAGAGCGTTGAAGTGGAGCTTGACGGCGAAAAATTCAGCTTCGCCAAAGACCACGTGCTGACTACAATATCGGCCAAGGAAGGTTTCAACGTGGCAATGGAAAACAACCTGTTCGTCATACTCGATACTAACCTTACTCAGGAGCTAATAGACGAGGGCTACGCCAGGGAGTTCATATCTAAGGTTCAGCAGATGAGAAAGTCAAACGGCTACGACATGCTGGACAAGATAAAGATATTCTACAACGCCGGAGAAGAGATAACAAAGGCGGTTGGAGTACACAGCGATTACATCATGAGCGAGACTCTTGCAGAAGCTATAGAAGTTGCAGAGCTTGAGGGCATGGAGGTTCAAAACCTTAACGGCCACGATGCAAGCTTCAAGCTTGAGAGAATATAAAACCACTTAATAATCAGCATGACGGCCGCCGGAATTTTCCGGCGGCTTTGCTTTTTTTTGGGGTATAAGTAAAAAATGAGTTTGATAAGACATGTGAAAAGGTGGGATCCTATGAAGCTGGGCATAGTAGGTCTTGGAAAGATGGGCTACAGCCTCATGCTCAACATGAAGGGCAAAGGCCATGAGGTAATCGCATACAACAGATCAAGAGGAAAGCTTGAAGAAGCCGAAAGAGAAGGCGTTCAGACGGCAGGCTCTCTGGGCGAGCTTTGCGAAATGCTGGGCGATGAAAAGGCCGTGTGGATAATGGTGCCGGCGGGTGAAGCCGTAGACGAGGTCATAGAAGGGCTGCTTGGCCATGTCGGCAAGGGCGCCATTATAATAGACGGAGGCAACTCCCACTACAGAGATTCAATCAGGCGGCATGATGAGCTCGAAAAAAGAGGCATAAGCTTTCTGGATGTTGGCACCAGCGGGGGAATTGAAGGCGCAAGAAACGGAGCCTGCATGATGGTGGGCGGAGAAGAGGAAGCCTTCAAAAGCCTTGAAAGTCTGTTTACGGACATATGCGTTGAAGGTGGCTGTGCTTACCTTGGCAGAAGCGGCAGCGGCCATTTCGCCAAGATGGTACACAACGGAATAGAGTATGGTATGCTCCAGGCGATAGGAGAAGGCTTCGAGATAGTAGAAAAGAGCGGCTTTGAAATGGACAATGAAAAGCTAGCTCGCGTGTGGAGCAATGGCTCTGTCATAAGGGGATGGCTTATGGAGCTCTGCCAGAGGGCTTTCAAAGATAATCCGAAGCTTGAAGGCGTTATGGGCAAAATAGCATCCTCTGGAGAGGGCCTATGGACTGTTCAGGAGGCGTTGGAGCTTGGAGTTCCTGCCAGCGTCATAACGCAGTCGCTGCTTGCAAGATATGCGTCAAATGATGAGGACGCATTTTCTGCCAAGCTTGTAGCATCTTTGAGGCGTGAATTTGGCGGCCATGAAATTCCAAAGTGATTTGCGGAGGTGAATTATGTGTTTTTTTGTTCTTTTCGGGGGAACAGGGGATCTTAGCAAGAAAAAGCTCCTACCAGCCCTTTACAATCTCGAATGCGAAGGCATGCTCCCTGAGGGGTTCAAGATATTTGCGGTGGCCAGGACCAATATGACTGAGGATTCATACAAAAAAACTGCAAAGGATTATGTCACCAAGCATTCAAGAAGCGGCTATGACGAGGACGCTTGGGAGAGGTTCGAGGGGAGGCTGAACTACAGACGGCTCGACTTTGGCGAAACAGCCGACTACATAAGTCTTGAAGCCGAGCTTGAAGGCATAGAAAAAGCAACGGGAAAGCCTATGGGCAGGATATTCTACCTTGCGGCATCGCCGGGCCATTTTAGCAAAATAGTCAATAAGCTCAGTGCTTCTGGGATGGCACATGAGAACGGAAGCTTCAGGAGGCTTGTCATAGAAAAGCCATTCGGCAGCAGTCTTGAAAGCGCCAGAAGGCTAAATGGCGAAATAAGGAGCGTATTTCCGGAAGAGAGCTTATACAGGATTGACCACTACCTTGGCAAGGAAATGATACAAAACATAATAAGCATCAGATTTGCAAATGCAATATTTGAGCCTGTATGGAACGCAAAACACATAGATAACATACAGATATCCATACTAGAGGAATTAGGGCTCGAGGGCAGGGAAGAGTACTACGAAAGCGCCGGAGCTCTGCGCGACATGGTGCAAAACCACATAGTCCAGCTCTTGTCCCTTGTGATGATGGAGCCGCCAAAGAGCCTTGGCTCACAGGACATACGTGACCAGAAGGTCAAGGTCATAAAAAAAATCAGCGGAATAACGCCCGAGGATATAGGGAAGAACCTCATAATGGGACAGTATGAGCAGGGAATTATGAGCGGCGAAACGATAAAGGGCTACAGGCAGGAAAAGGGCGTGGCACAGGATTCGACAACAGAAACCTTCGCAGCTCTTAAGCTGAGCGTAGAGAACGCCAGATGGAAGGGCGTGCCTGTGTACGTTAGAACAGGCAAGAGGCTTGAAGGAAGGCTCGCCAGCATAGTAGTCGAGTTCAAGGATTTCTCGAGCATATACGGCCTCAAGGCATACAATGACCTGGCCCCAAACCTGCTGGCTATAAAGATACATCCAGAGGAGGGAATATCTCTACAGTTCAACATGAAAAAGCCGGGCAGTCTCGACAAGATAGTGCCCTTCAGCATGAGCTACTGCAAAAGCTGTGAATTCAGGAAACACACACCGGAGGCGTACGAGAGGCTTATATACGATGTAATAAACGGAGACTCAACGCTTTACGCCAGATGGGACGAGATAGAAAACTCCTGGAAGCTTATAGACAAGATACTCGAGTGCAAGGTTAGAAGAAGAGAAAACCTGCATTTTTACAGCGCCGGAAGCAAAGGGCCTAAGGAGGCGGATGAGCTGCTGGAGAGGGATGGGAGGATATGGTGGAGTGTGTAGGGAGAATCCGAGAAAATAATCGGCATGTACGTTTCGTTTGATGATTTCCTAGTGGCTCCTGCATTTGTGAAATTAAGAATTTTGAGAACTCGCTGCGCTCAGACACTCAAAATTCTTTTAATTTCACTTCACGCCATCGCCAGGAAATCTAAAAAACTTACTTAAAACATGCCTTCTCATTTTCGTCGGATTCTCAGCGGGGAGAGACAACATACTAAAAGATCAGAGAATTGAAGAAAATAATTGACGTGTACTTTAGTGACTTATGAGGTGAGAGTTGTGTATGACATATCAATGCAGATAAGCGGAGACATGACTGTGTATAAAAACAAGGATGAAAACAGGCCGGTGGTCGAGACTGTTAGAAGCTTCGATGAATCGGACGCGTATGAGAGTAGGATATCCATGAATCTTCATACCGGCACGCACATAGACGCGCCCCTTCATATGCTAGAGGGAGGGGATACGGTAGACAATTTGGACATAAGTAGACTAATAACATCTTGTAAGGTATTTGATCTTGCAGATGTGAAAGGCAAGGTAACAAAGGAAGACCTTGCATATAGGGATATAGGTGAAGGCGATTTCATTATCCTCAAGACATCCAACTCCTACTCGGAGGAATTCAATCCAGAATTTATATACCTCAGTCATGATGCCGCGAGATATCTTGCGCAAAAAGGCATTTCCGGTGTTGGGATAGACTCTCTGGGGATAGAAAGAGCGCAAAGCGGACATCCCACGCACAAAGAACTCCTCAAAAACGGTATAATAATATTAGAGGGTCTAAGGCTAAAAGATGTGCCGGAAGGTGAATACACGCTAATAGCGCTTCCACTCAATATCAAAGGAGCAGAGGCCTCGCCTGTAAGAGCAGTATTATTGGAGAATCCGATGGAATAACCGGCATGTACGTTGCCTTATGTGCGGAGCACACATCGCAATGACGCCGGACTCATGAACTTGCGGTTTTAATTGTTCAATTGGATAATTCCACGGATTCCTTTTATAGCAAAAGAGAATAAAAAAAATAGTGAATGAATCCAAGGAAACTACAAAAAAAGGAGCTGATTCCATGAAAATAGCAATATGCCAAATGAACGTAACAGAAGGCAAGGAAATCAACATAAAAACAGCCGAGCGCATGCTAAGGGAGGCGGCCTCAAACGGAGCCGACATGGCAGTGCTTCCAGAGATGTTCAACTGTCCCTACGACAATAAATACTTCCCTGAATACGCGGAAGAATATCCAGGCATCACAACAGACTTTCTATCGTCGCTAGCGGCGGAACTTGGAATATACATAGTTGGCGGCTCTATACCGGAAAAAGACGGCGAAAGCATATACAACACATCCTACATATTCGGAAGAAAGGGTGAACTTCTGGGAAGGCACAGGAAGATTCACCTATTCGACATAGACGTAAAGGGCAAGATAACCTTCAAGGAGTCGGACGTTCTTGGCAGGGGCGAAGACATTACCGTGTTCGATACAGAGTTTTGCAAAATTGGAGTGGCAATATGCTACGACATGAGATTCCCTGAACTTATCAGGCTAATGGCCGTTGAAGGCGGAGCCAGGGTCGTAGTAATACCTGCGGCCTTTAATATGACGACAGGTCCTGCCCATTGGGAGCTCACAGCAAGGGCGAGGGCGCTAGACAACCAAGTATACTTTGTGGCCGCATCACCTGCAAGAAGCATGGAATCGAGCTACACAGCCTACGGCCATTCGATGGTCACAACGCCTTGGGGTGAAGTTGCAGTCCAGGCAGACGAGAAGGACCAGATAATCTATTCGGATATAGACATGAATTATGTGGATAAAGTACGAAGCGAGTTGCCGCTGCTTATCCACAGGAGAACAGATCTGTATGCAATTCATGACAAAAAAAGCGGCGGGGAATACTAGGCCGTCAAGCTTGGACTATGGATGAATTATAGAGTATAATGTAATGTAGGGAGTGCGAAAAGAGGCGAACACCTCTTTTTTGTTTTAGGGAGCCACAGCAGTCTAAATATATTGAAAACAGGTGATTGATAGTGAACAATGACATAGAAAACAAGTATTCACATCTGAATGAGATGCAAAGAAAGGCGGTAATGACCGCGGAGGGGCCGCTGCTCATACTTGCGGGAGCTGGCTCTGGCAAGACAACTGTGCTGGTAAACAGGATACACTACATCCTTGCCACAAGAGACATTTTTCCGTCAAACATACTTGCCATAACGTTCACCAACAAGGCGGCAAGGGAGATGAAGGAGAGGGTTGAAAGGCTGCTTGGGGAGAGCGCGGAAGGAATATGGATAGGCACCTTCCACTCATGCTGCGTAAGAATGCTAAGAAGGGACATAGACAAGCTCGGCTACACGAGCTCGTTCGTAATATACGACAGGGCCGACCAGCTCATACTCCTTAAGGATACAATAAAGGAGCTCAACATAAATGAAAAGCTCTACGAGCCCAAGATGGTCATAAACCACATATCGGACGCAAAGGACAAGCTGATAACTCCGGAGGAGTTTGACGGCATATACAGGGACGACTTCAAAATGTCCAAGATAGCCCAGATATACAAGGTGTATCAGAAAAAGCTCAGAGAAAACAACGCCGTGGACTTTGACGACATAATAGTCAAGACTGTCGAGCTCTTCGAAAGTCATCCGGAAGTATTGAATTTCTACCAGAGGAAGTTCAGGTATGTCATGGTGGACGAGTATCAGGACACCAACAAGGCTCAGTACAAGCTCATAAGCCTGCTTTCGGGACACCACAGGAATCTGTGCGCAGTGGGAGATGACGACCAGTCCATATACGGCTGGAGGGGCGCTGACATATCAAACATACTCAATTTCGAGGATGATTACGAGGATGCCTCGGTGGTAAAGCTTGAGCAAAACTACAGATCGACCTCAGTGATACTTGATTCGGCAAACCACGTCATAAAAAACAACATGGAAAGAAAGCTAAAGCGCCTCTGGACGCAAAAGGACGGCGGCGACAAGATTAAGCTTTTCAAGGCCAGCGACGAGAGGGAGGAAGGCGACTTCATCGCCCGCCAGATAAAAGACCTCGTGGCTAAAGGGGAAAGAAGCAACAGCGATTTTGCGGTGCTGTACAGGACTAATGCGCAGTCAAGGGCGATAGAGGAAGCCCTGATGAGGCAGAACGTGTCCTACAAGATTTACGGCGGAATGAAGTTCTACGACAGGAAAGAGATAAGGGACATAATCGCCTACCTCAGGCTGATACAAAACCCGGTGGACAACATAAGCCTCAAGAGAATAATAAACGTTCCCAAAAGAGGAATAGGCGCAAAGACTGTCGAAAAGCTCGAGGATGTCTCGCTTGAAAGGGGAGACAGCGTATACTCGGTGCTGCTTGACATGGAGCATGCGGACTACGTATCTACAAGAAGCAAGTCGAAGCTAAGCGACTTCGTTTCGCAGCTTGGCACCTTCATGGCGATGAAAGAGGTCATGAAAGTATCCGAGCTTATAGAAAAGGTTCTTGAAAACACAGGCTATATAGCCGAGCTCAAGACTGAAAACACTGTGGAGAGCCAGACAAGGATAGAAAACTTAAGAGAGTTCATATCAAGCGCAATCGAATTCGAGCAGATAAGCGAAGACAAGGATCTGGAGACATTCCTGGCGTCCATCTCCCTTGTTTCAGACATAGACGCCATGGACGACGAGGAGGAGTATGTTTCCCTCATGACGCTGCACAGTGCCAAGGGGCTTGAATTCAAGACCGTGTTCCTTGCCGGCATGGAGGAGGGCATTTTTCCTATAAACCGGGCCATACTCGACGAGACACAGCTTGAGGAGGAAAGAAGACTCTGCTATGTGGGAATAACAAGGGCCAAGGAAAACCTCTTCATGACATACGCGCATGAGAGGACCATATACGGCAGAAGAAATTACGGGGTTGCATCCAGGTTCATAAACGAAATACCAAAGGACCTGACTGAAAGCCTAAACGTGGCGGCCAGAAACGACAAGAGGCAGGCTCAGTCGAGCAGGAACAAGCTTGACGAGAGCATAAAGCAGAATTTCGCACTGGATGCGGCAAGCTTCGGCGTTTACTCTTCCAAAAATGTCTCGGCGGAAGATACAAGAAGCGGCATAGACAACAGCGACATAGGCCTTGGAAGCAAGATAGTGCACCCGAGGTTCGGAGGCGGTACTGTCGTTGCCAAGGATGGCAGCAATGTGACCATAGCTTTTGAAAACAAGGGAGTAAAGATAATAAACCTGGATTATATAAAACTGGAGCTTGCATAAGGCCCCAGGCAGAGTCCAAAGAGCATACGGTTTGGAGATGAGACTTATGAACATAGTAAGTGAAGAAAAAGTCTTTGCACAGGAACTGCTGGACTTCATATATGAAAGCCCTACGCCTTTCCACTGCGCGGCTGAATGCAGCAGGCTTCTTATTGAAAGCGGTTTTGAAAGGCTTGAGCTGAGCGGCAAGTGGAGCCTAAAAGAAGGCGGCAGATATTTCGTTGATAAAAATTCATCTGCAATCATAGCGTTTCGCATAAATTCAACCGACATAGAAAAAGACGGCTTCAGGATAATAGCTTCGCACTCAGATTCTCCGGCAATAAAGCTAAAGCCGCTGCCTGAGATGTCAGAGCAAGGCTCTTATTACAGGCTCAACACGGAGATATACGGAGGGCCGATACTCAATACCTGGCTCGACAGACCTCTTGGGATGGCAGGAAGGGTTACGCTGATATCGGACAGCCCTTTCAGACCAAGGGAAGCGCTCGTAAATTTCAAAAGGCCGTTGGCCGTAATACCAAACCTGGCCATACACATGAACAGGGATGTCAATAAGGGCGTTGAGCTCAACAGGCAGACAGAAATGGCGGCGCTCCTGTCAGTGCTCGAAGGCCAGCTTCCCAAGGAGCACGATATAAAATCGCTCATAGCCGACGAGCTATCTGTACAGCCGGAGGACATACTGGACTATGAATTATCGCTTTACGAGTACGAAAAGGGCTGCATAACTGGGCTCGACGCTGAGTTCATATCGTCGTCAAGACTCGACAATCTTTCGATGGTGCATGCCGGAATCAGGGCTTTTCTCGATTCAAAGGGCGGCAAGGGAATAAACGTGAAGGTGGTCTTCGACAACGAGGAAGTGGGCTCGTCCACAAAGCAGGGAGCCGACAGTCCCATGCTTAGGAACGTGCTTGAGAGGATAGCCATTTCGCTCTCAAAGGACAGGGAGGATTTCATCAGGGCTACATACAGCTCATTTCTCATATCTTCAGACCTGGCGCATGCGCTCCACCCTAACAGACCTGAAAAGAGCGATCCGACAAACAGGCCTATAATCAATAAGGGACCTGTCATTAAGGCGAGCGCAAACCAGAAATACACCTCGGACAGTCATTCGGCCGGCGTATACGAGCAGATATGCAGGGCTGCGGGTATAGAATTCCAAAGGTTTGCAAACAGATCAGATGAGCCGGGGGGCTCGACAATAGGACCGATATCGGCTACTCAGCTTGACGTTCCTTCGGTGGATGTTGGAAGTCCCGTGCTTGCAATGCATTCGCTGAGAGAGCTCGGCGGAGTGAAGGACCACCACATGATATACAGGAGTTTCGTTAAATTCTTTGAAATTGAATAGTTTTTTTAATCCAAAACCTGTGGTTATGAATATTTGCCGCAGGTTTTGGTATATATATAAATGTTGTGTGAATTCCACCGGAAATGTTAAATATTTTTTATAGTTTTTTTTTATGCATTAAATATAGTAAAATAATAAATATATACATAAGCATATAAGAAACATGTCAATACATATGGAAGGCGGCTGGGTTTATGAACAATAATATCAGGCTCGGAGACATACTTTTGAAGTTTGGGAAGATAACATCCAAAGAGCTTGAAAATGCGCTGGATGTCCAAAAGAACCTCAAGAAAAAGCTTGGGGAAATACTCATAGAGCTCGGATATGTGACTGAAAAAGACATAATAGAAGTGCTTGAGCATCAGCTGGGGATACACTACATAGAATTAGATACTTACTACATAGAGCCGAATATTCCAAAATTGATAAACGAAGACTACGCAAGCGAGAATCAGGTCATACCCGTGAAGCTTCAGGGCAATGAGCTTACGGTAGCAATGAGCGATCCTTTTAACATACTTGTGATAAGCCAGATGGAGAGAATGCTGGGCTTCAACATCATACCCGCAATAGCAACTAAGAGAGATATTGAAAGGGCCATACAAAGATACTTCAGTACTCAGAAGGTTGAAAAGGCAGTAGCTGAGTTCAAGCAGGAGTTCAATCTCATTGATAGGCAACTTGAGGCAGACTTGAATGACGATGTGACAGATGCTCCCATAGTGCGGCTTGTAGATTCTATAATAATGCAGGCTGTCCAAAGCAGGGCAAGTGACATACATATAGAGCCTTCACCTGAAAGCCTCAGGATAAGGTTTCGAATAGACGGGGAACTTGTGGACGTTATGCGTCCTGAAATGAATACTCACGGATCCATAGTCACAAGGATAAAGATAATGTCAAAGCTCAATATAGCTGAAAAAAGGGTGCCACAGGACGGTAGAATAGAGGTGAACGACAGCAGGGGCAATCTGGACCTTAGAATTTCAACAATTCCAACTATATACGGAGAGAAGGTAGTAATAAGGGTGTTGGACAACCAGAATTTCTTGAAGACAAAAGAAAGGCTGGGTCTTGCTGGAATAAACAAGGACATGTTCGAGGAGCTGCTAAGGTTCAAAAATGGCATAGTGCTTGTGACAGGTCCGACAGGAAGCGGGAAGAGCACCACTCTCTATGCGGTGCTTGCAGATCTCAATGATTCAAGAAAGAACATAGTCACTGTCGAGGATCCGGTGGAGTACAGGATGAGCGGCATAAACCAGATTCAGGTGAATCCAAAGACGGGTCTTACGTTTTCAGCGGGACTTAGATCCATACTGAGACAGGACCCCGATATAATAATGATAGGTGAGATAAGGGACACAGAAACGGCTGAGATTGCAATAAGAGCCGCCATAACTGGCCACCTGGTACTCTCGACGCTGCACACGAATGATGCTGTCTCGTCCATTTCAAGACTTCTTGACATGGATATAAAGCCATATTTAGTTTCGTCATCCCTAAAGGGGATAGTGGCACAAAGGCTCGTAAGGAAGGTCTGCCAGCACTGCGCTGAGGAATACTACCCTGCTGAGGATGAACTGCTGCTCATCGGCGCAGACAAAGATGAGTACAAAGGCAGAGTATTCAAAAGAGGAAGAGGCTGTAAATATTGCAACAACACAGGATATAAGGGCAGGACTGCAGTGCATGAAATACTCATAGTAGACAAGGAAATAAGGAAGATGATATTCGACGAGAGCAAGATTGAAGCGCTCAAGGAATACGCGCTCGGAAAAGGAATGGTGGCCCTTCAGGAAAGCTGCAAGAGTCTGATATTGGAAGGAACCACCACTACGGAAGAATATATGAGGGTTATGTACCTTTAGACAATACAGCATACGATGCAGGAGGACAATTCACAATATGACATTGAGAGAGCTGGCAAAGCTGATAGTTGAACTAAACGCTTCGGATCTTCACCTTAGCGTGGGAGTGCCGCCAATTGTGCGAATAGACGGAAAACTACAAAAGCTTGAGGGGCATGACCCATGTACGCCATCATCCATTGAAGAGACGGCCATGGAGTTTCTAAATGAAAGGCATATAGAAATGCTGCATGAAAAAGGCGAAACCGACCTGTCTTACTCTGAGGTCGGGGTAGGAAGGTTCAGGGTGAACGTATTCAAGCAAAGAGGCAGCTACTGCGTGGCCATGAGGGTGGTATCCCTCAAGGTTCCAACAATAGACGAATTGGGATTGCCGTTGGCAGTCAAGGAGTTTGCAGGCAGAAAAAGAGGACTTGTGCTTGTTACCGGACCTACAGGTTCTGGTAAGACAACAACGCTTGCATCAATAGTAGACGAGATAAACAGGACAAGAAGCTGTCACATACTTACGCTTGAAGACCCCATAGAATATCTGCACAGGCATAAGATGAGCATAGTTAACCAAAGGGAGATAGGCAGCGACAGCCATTCATACAAGGATGCACTAAGAGCGGCTCTCAGGCAGGATCCCGATGTTATTCTTATAGGGGAGATGAGGGATCTTGAGACTATATCAATAGCACTTACAGCGGCTGAAACAGGGCACCTTGTGCTTTCGACGCTCCACACAATGGATTCGATTTCAACAATTGAAAGAATAATAGATGTATTTCCTCCATCGCAGCAGAACCAGATAAAGGTTCAGCTGGCTACGGTATTGCAGGGCGTAGTTTCACAGCAGCTTGTAAACAGGGCCGACGGCGAGGGCAGGATAGTGGCGACGGAAATAATGACATGCAACTCTGCCATAAGAAACCACATAAGGGAAGGCAAGACTCACCAGATAGTTAGCTCCATACAAACAGGAGCAAAGCACAACATGCACACGATGGACAGCTCCCTGGCAAAGCTATATAGGGAAGGGACCGTAGGCTATGACGATGCCCTCAGCTGCGCATTTGATAAGGAAGCCCTCACAAGATACGTATAAGAATTAAGAAGGTGATTTTTTGCAAAGCTACATATATGAGGCCCTGGGCGCTAAAGGCGAAAAGCTGCGGGGAGTTATAGAATCAGGAAGTGAGCTTGAAGCCATAAGAAAGCTGCGAGAGAAAGAGATGTATCCAATAAGCGTCAAGCCGCAGACCCTAGCCAACAGGGATATAAAGCTCGAGATAAGAAGAAAGATAAGAATGAAGGATATAGCAGTGATGTGCAGGCAGTTTCACGCTATGCTGGATTCGGGGATTTCGATACTCGAATGCGTTGATGTTCTTCGAAGACAGACGGAGAACAAGAGCCTTGCGCTGTCACTTGGAAATGTTTATCAAAAACTTCAAAAGGGTCAGACTCTTTCCATTGCAATGAGACTTGAGAAGAATATATATCCAGAGATCCTTATTAACATGGTAGAGGCCGGAGAGGCCTCAGGACAAATGGACGTGGTAATGCAGAGGATGGCGTCCCACTTTGAAAAGGAGAACTCCCTGAACAGAAAGATAAAAACGGCCATGACATATCCTGCGATAATAGTGGCAGTATCCTTCATGGTGGTGTGCTTTCTTATGGTGTTCGTTCTGCCTACATTCGTAGATATGTTCAAAGGGTCGGGAGCACAGCTGCCGCTGCTGACAAGAATGCTTCTCAAGAGCGGCGAGATAATGAGCAACTACTGGTATTTGGTATTTGCATCATTTATACTCGCAATGTTCGCAGTTGGCAAGTATGTTACAAGTATACAGGGCCGACATAGGTTTGACATGCTTAAGATGGCAGTGCCTATTGTGAGAGATATGAATATAAAAATTATGGCATCACGATTTTCAAGGACGCTGTCTACGCTTCTTGCAAGCGGTATACCCATAATACAGGCTATGGGGATAGTAAAGAAGGTAATGGGCAACATAGTTGTATCAAAGGGCATGGATGCTGTAATGAGCGATATAAAAAGGGGAGAGGGGCTTGCGCAGCCTCTTTCTGAAATCAAGATGTTCCCGCCGATGCTTATATCAATGATAAGGGTGGGCGAGGAATCAGGAACGCTCAGCGAAATGCTTTCCAAGTCGGCAGACTACTACGACATGGAAGTAGAAGACTCCATTACTCGAATGACGGCGCTTCTTGAGCCAATGCTCATAGTTGTAATGGCAATGATAGTCGGAACAATAGTAATGGCCATAGTGATGCCTATGTTTGACATGTATCAGTATTTGGGGAGCTAATGTGATTGCACGGGGATTATGTGCCATGGTGTACAAGTATTCATAATTCCATGCATATAGACTAACCACATTTTTGCTGTGAAAGGAGGTGAAAATGAAACGATGAAGACTATTAATAAGATTCTTAAAAGTAAGAAAGGCTTCACTCTTATAGAGTTGGTGGTTGTTATAGCTGTTCTTGGTATGATAGCTGTTGTGGCAGTTCCAAAGATAGCAGGTATAACAAAAAATGCTCAGACTAATTCAGATGCCCAGATGATTGCTGTTCTCAACGAGGCGGTTGAAAGGTATGTTGCTGAGAGTGGAGATGACAACCTGACGGGTTCTAAAGACCTGCAAAAGACAATTGGGAATGATGCTGGAGCTAAAGATGCTACTAAAGCCATCGATGCGTTAGGCACAAACATAGGAACTTATGGCCCATATCTCGATAAGACGACATTGAAGACGAATGGAAAAACTGATGACACTAAGGCATATCTTCTGCCATCCGGTACCCCGATTAAGTATGTTGAAGGCAAGTTCTCTAAATAGAAATGGACAAAAGAATAATATATATTCAAGTGATTATTCATTAAGTTTAATGAAACAAAAATCGGATTCTGATTTAGTTAAAAATTGAAACACAGTACAAGGCGGCAACGTGTTTGAATATCATGCACTTTGCCGCTCCAAAAACACATAACGGAGAAAAAAATGTCTAATACAGATTTTATTTCATATAGTTTCATATTCATACTAGGGCTTATAATAGGCAGTTTCCTTAACGTGTGCATTTACAGGATTCCAAGGGATGAGTCTATAGTGTTTCCTCCTTCCCATTGTCCAAAATGCGGCAGGAAGCTCACTGCATTTGAAAACATGCCTCTTTTGAGCTATATTCTGCAAGGGGGCAAATGCAAGGGCTGCCGGGGAAGCATATCCATCAGATATCCCATGGTTGAATTGCTTACAGGTATATCTTTTGTGTGGCTTTTTTCGATGCTCGGGTTTTCGACTATTTTCCTTAAGTATTTGGTGATGATGTGCATACTTCTTGCAATATCCTTCATTGACCTTGAGCACAAGATAATACCTGATGAGATAGTGATTTTTTCAATAGGGGCGGGCATACTGCTCAATCTTATTGCAAGGGATGTGACATTATTGTCGGCGCTCATTGGCTTCTTCAGCGCCAGCGGAATACTCCTTCTTATGGCGGTAATAACAAAAGGTGCCATGGGAGGCGGGGACATAAAGCTTATGGCCGCAATGGGGATATTCATTGGCAACGGACCAATATTCCTCGCGCTTTTCATAGGTTTCATGATAGGCGGATTAGTATCACTTTTACTTCTTATTTTTAAGATCAAGGGAAGGAAGGACTACATACCCTTCGGACCGTTTCTCGCGGCGGGAGTTTTCATTTCAGGGCTTTTCTTCGATGAGATATTAAGATGGTATCTGATGTAACGAATTATATTTTCTGAAGTCGATTTGAATGGAGGCATTGCGGTGAAGCGGATGAGTTTTTTAAAAGAAAAACAAGGATTTACACTCATAGAGCTGCTTTGCGTTGTAGCCGTTATGGGCGTGATAATGCTTCCGCTTGCAGGGACATTCAGCTCAGGATACAAGGTCTTCCACAAGGAGGACGAGAACATAAAGGCCATGAGGCTTGCAAGAGGCGCCATGGAGAAAATTGTTGACATGACGCGAAAGGCAGAACCATCGGAAATAAGTGTTTCAGATGACGGAAATATATATTCGGTAAAAATAGGCGGAGCACAAATTTCAGTTGAGAGCAACGATATTTTCGATTCTGAACTCAAGAAGAGCTTTGAGAGTGTAAAATTTGATGTAAAGCCAGATTACAGGGAAATATACGACAGTGGAGACTCTGAAAAAAAAGAGAAAGAGCTAATTGGCCTTGAATACACAATAAGAATCGATGGCAAGCGAATTAAGGATTATGAGATTTCAACAAGGGTCAGTCTAAGGAAAGATTAGGCGGGCTAAACAGGAGGAGTACATGAAAAAAAAGCTTGTAGGTATGGACATAGGCAGCCGCAGGATTAAGCTTGTGTCTGGTATAATAAAAAAAGGAGTCTTCAAATTTGAAGGCTATGAAATAATAAAAACTCCTGCAGGGGCGTTCAAGGAAGATGGAACACTCAATATGGAAGCATTCTTTGGGAGCAATCCTTTCGAGGACGAGCTTGCTTCAGCCATAGCAAAGCTTGGTGGAAAAAACTGTGAGTGCCACTTGTGCCTCTCTTCAAGCGGGTTAATAATAAGGGAAAGAAAGTTTCCTCCAGTAGGCAGAAAAGAGATGGGCCAAATAGTGAAAATGGAAGCCCAAAACTTTCTGCTTGGCGTTGAAGAGGATTACATAATAGACTATAAGGTAATAGATGAAGTGGTCGAAGAGGGAAGTCCAATGTTCAAGTGCATAGTCGCAGCTACTCCAAGGAATATAGTTGAAAGCTACATGGAGCTTGCCGAAGAGTGCGGAATGAAGCTGATGTCAATAGACATACATTCAAGTTGCATGGCAAACTATGCAAAAAGGACATTGCTTGACGAGGAGAGCAGCACGCTAATTGTAGACATCGGCAGTGCTCGCGTCAGGTTTGTAATATTCAGCGGAACTGAATATTTTGCCGAAATAGAAGTTTCATCCGCAGGCGTAGTTTCAGAGGGATCATTTTATAAGTTAGGGCAGGAAGTCAGAAGAGTGATGGATTATTACAGGACAAGAAAATTCGGCTCTCAAATAGACAAAATATTAATCACGGGAGGATTCTCGAATGAGGCGGGCATAGCTGAATGCTTATATGAGGAAACCAGGGTGCCTATAAAAAAAATAGATGTGCCGCCAGAAATTGAAAGATTAGCAGCTGAAAAAGAAAAAGTGGCAAAAGACTATTCGATGCTAGTAACTGCAATAGGTGCAGTTCTAAGGGGAGCTAGATGATGTTTTGGAAGAAGCAAGGGGACAAGAAGCCAGAAAACCTGAAAAAATTGAAAGAGAAGCAGATCAACCTTCTTCCTGAGGAGATAATTAGGAAAAGAAAAGAAGGGAAGACATATGCTGCATCCGGCATTGCTGCAATCGTAATTGTCGGATTTTTATGCGGGACGTACATAGGGATAGGCAGGGAGATAGGCCGCCTTGAAATGCTTAACAGCAAGATGGAGAATGAGTCAGGAACGTTGGAGATGGCATCGGAGCACCAGGCATTTTTGGATTCTGTGGAGAACAGAGTGGAGAAAAAATTGCAGATACTAAGGAGCATAGAGGAAGACAACGAGTCATTCACAGCAATGTTTTTATCTCTTGAGGAGAATCTGCCAACAGACATAGGTTTCATAAATGTTACGGGCAGCTCAGACGGAGAAATAGTAATAAACGGAACAGCAGGCAGTGAAATCTCGGTTGCCGAACTAGTGCACAATCTAAAGGAAGATGGTCTTTTCGACAAGATATTCGTGTCTAGCATAGACAAAAGCGCAAATGAAAATTCCGGCTGTAGCTTCACGCTTACATGCAGCTTCGGGAGGTAGAAAATTGAAACTTTCCAGTAGAGAAAAAATAATGGTTGGCGGTCTGACTCTTATAGTGGCCGCATATTCAATATATAACTTCATATTCATGCCAAAACTATCGGAGCTGCAAGCGCAAAAAGAGCGTTATGAAGCAAACAGGGAGTTAAAAAGCAGCCTGAGCAGCAGTATCTCACATAATGACAGCCTCTCAAAGAGGGCAGAGGCCATAAATCTGGCAAACCGAGAAATACAAAGGGCTATTCCCCAGTTGGTGCATCAGGAGCAGGTCATAGTCTACCTTGAGAATATGTTCAAGGACAACAATATAAAGATAAGTTCAATAGAATTTGCAGACACAGGAACAGGGCAAGATGACACGAAAGCAAAGGAAGATGGACATTCGGTTGAAGAGATAATGGCCGAATATGACAAGTTCCTGAGTGAAGGCAAGAAAATAGAATTGAAAAAGTATTTGTCCAATCCCAACGGTGATGCGGCAGAAAAATCCGATGAGTCGAAAGATGAAGGCTCGGATAAGGAAAAGAAAAGCATTGTTGACGCGCTCACTGTTGACATATCATTTTCAGGAAGTTACTCGGATCTAAAAAACGCTCTTTTAGAAATAGAGCAGAGCATGAGGAAGGTGCTGATAAAGAGCGTAGCCATGAACAATACGGAGCAAAGCATAGTGGGGACATTAACGCTTGAATTTCCATACTACCATGAAAATGAAAGCCAGGCTGAAATAGAATGGAACATAGTATCAAGCTACGGCAATAGCGATCCGTTCATGACAGGAAGACTCAGCCTGCTGAATTCTTCGTTTGCCTCAGCGTCAAAAGGTCAAAACACTCAGGGCCCGCAAGAGGAGAAGCTGCCTGTGCAGTCGGACTTTTATATGGTGCTAAAGCCGGCGTCGAGTGATATGCCAACGGTTACAATGGGAAAATCTCCATACAGGCATACAGCAGTATATGACGATATGAATGAATTTGCTAATCTGAAGCTTGTTGTGAAGCAGGAGAAGGGCAAGTACATGTACAGATATGAGAACTCTATTTCTTCTTACCCCGCAGGCGGCGGATTCGAGGAGATGAAGGTGAGTGGCGAGAGCATAACACTCACGGCTTACTCCATGTCCAGGCTCAATGCGTCAGACTCGTCAGGCGCTGTCCTGAAAATCGAAAACAACACCGACAAGCAACTCCAAGTCATAATCAGCGGAGATGACAAGACAAATCCAAGGCTAAAGGTGGTCCCGGTAAAGGGACAGGTAATGGCAACGAGCCTTTAGGAGGAATTTTAATGAAGTCAAACGGAGGATTCACCCTAATAGAAGTGGTAGTTGCGGTGTTAATATTGTCGCTTATGGGTGCGGCTACGCTCAGGTTGTTTTCTACGGTGGTAAAAAACGACAACGACATAAAAAGGCATATAAAGGCCAACTACATAGCACAAAATGTAATGGAGTCCGAAAAGTCGAAAAGATATGAGCAGATTGATTTTTCAGAATACGGCGGACAAAAGCGGGCTGCTAAATATTTTGACGAGGATGGAGACGACATAACCGGGCAGGTTTCACAAATAAGCACAAGCAAGGGCTTTGTTGCGGAGGTGATATACAGCAACCCACAGGAAAGTATTGCGCTTGAAGCCTTGATGCAGATAGATGTGCGCGTGTATTTCAATGGAGAAAAAAATGTGCAGATAAGCTCCCTTGCCAGAAAGCTAAAAGAGCAGACCAGTGAAGATTAATCAGCATGCATAAATTGCAGCTTAGAGTAGGTGATACCGTGAGAACAATCAAAAACATAATAGGCAGTGAAAAAGGCTCAATGCTCCTGTACAGCGTGATCATGGTATTCGTTCTCACAATGCTGAGTATATCGATTATAGGATTTTCCATGAGCAATTTCAAAATGGGTAGGATCGCCTCGGACAAGAACAAGGCATTTTACATGGCGGACGGGGCGGTTGAAGAGGCCCTATGGGAACTTTATTCCGAGGCTGCAGCTGCAAGGGATGAGGCGCAGGAGTGGATAAACGATGGATATAGGAAGACCGACGAATGGCAAAGCTTTGTCGAGGCCCTGTATGAAACAGAGGATGTAACACCGGATTACATAAAAGATGAGATAAAGAAAAAACTTGAAGAAGAGTTTGAGAAAAAGTACTTTGAATCAATTACGGCAAATGGCAACGGACTTTCCAAGAGCATAATCCAAAAGCTCGAATCCCCTGAGCAGATGATGGGGTATGAGAAAGCAAATTTGGCAAAGATTAAAGATGTGGTAGTAGAATCAGAACTTATTGAAACAAAGAGCGGAAAATATATTGATGTGACACTGACATCAGCGGCATCATTCAACAAAATCAACAAAAAAGCCCAGCTGAGGCTAAAGCTCTTGAATCCGCAGCTTGTTGAATCGCAAGACGGCCAAAAAACATTTGAAGAAAAAAAGATAATGACGAACGATATATACATGAGGGCACTCACTTGCGAAGGTGATATAATTGCATCCGGAGGGACTGTAACTGTAAAGGGGGATGCTTATGCGTTTGGGACATATCCCCACAAGTCAAGAACAGCCAATAGCGAAATGGGAGGGATTGTAAGCGGATACAGTCCCTTGAACGATGACTTTATTGATCAGAACGAGTATTTTGATAATGTTGACAAGGGAAAGCTAAAGGATGAAATAAGCGGAAAAGGAAGTCTGGTCATAGGAGGAAGTGCTTCAACAAAAACCAACCTGCAAACTAGGAAGATAGGTTCGGTTTTATCAATCTCAGATAACGCATACTGCAATTCAGTCATAACCTTAAAAGAGGGTTCGGACTCAAAAATTGCAATAAAAGGGAATTCATACATGTATGATGACATGGAGCTGAATGCGGACGGGTCTGAGATAGTCGTTGGAGACGGTGAAGAAAACGGCGAAATATGGGCGCTGCTTGATGGTGATCCTGCAGGAAATTATGGAGACAGGAGCGGAAGTATAATAGTAAACTCCGAGGATTTAGAAGGCAGTATAAATGCCAACAGGATATATCTTGCTGGGACGGCATATATAAATGCAAGAGACGAAGAAAATAAGCTTTACCAGACGGGAGAAAGCGTGTCTTTCAGCAGATACTCCTATTTCTACCAGAATGAATATGAAGGCCAAAGCGATGCACAGTATAAAACCTATAAAGACGATCAGGGAAGCGAATACAGCTTTTTGGAAGGTGATAAAATATTCAAAATAAATCATTTTCTTAACTATGCCAGTAAAAATTTTTCGGATATATTAAAAACAGACAAGTCCAAGGTGAAGGTTGCGGGAATCGAAAAAAAGGGGGATTTGAATTATTTTCAGGGGGCTGTAATTGCAAACTCTAAAATATATGGACCGAAAATCTCTGATGATACATCACTTGCTAATATTGAAGAGGTTCTTATGGATCCTGGGACGTTTGAGGACGAAAAGGGAAGAATAATCGAAGAACTCAACCGTCGAACAAGCCTGTTCGGCGCTAGGGATTACAGTGATAATGAAAATATTAAAGGAATATTCGAGAATCTTATAGATAAAGACACTAATATAAATGAAATACGGGATAACAATATTTGCATAGTAACAAGTAGGGATGTGTATATAAACAACGACAATGAATTCGGCAGTGATAGTAGCATACATGTTGAAGGAAGTAATCTCAGGGGTCTTGTGTTTACAAAGGGCAATGTATTCATTTCTGGGGATTTCAATTTTGAAGGAGCAATAGTTGCTAAGGGCAATATAGTGTTTTGGGGGGATGGCGAAAAAAACATAAAGTTCAACTTGCACAAGATACTGCAGACAATCGCCGAGAATGAAATGTTATTTGATTTTTTTGATTCGGCAAACGGCAAAACTGTCATCATTGAAAATAACGATTATAGCAACATAGCAGAACTTAAGGTCAACACAAAGAATGAGGGACAAAACAAGCTATATGTAATAGTAAAAAACATAAAGGCTAGAAATGGATTCGATGATGTAATGGAATTCAAAAGCTGGAAAGAGGTAGATTGAGTATTCGGGGAGGGGTATTATGAAATCTGCAAGTTTGAATAGAGCTTTTGCAGCCGTGCTGTGTCTGTGTATGATGCTAATGAATATTCAGCCAGTCAGTGCGAGTCCAAAGAAGAATCTAAGCATAAGCGGAAAAGTCTGGCATGATGAAAATGGAAACGGTAAAATGGATGCCGGAGAAAAGGGAGTAAAAGGTATATCAATCAGTTCATATTTTGGGAACGGAAATAAATACACGGCTTTGGCAATATCGGCTGAAGATGGAAGCTATTCTGTAACTGCCGGCAATCCAGGAAATGACAATGTAATCAAAGTGGATTTGGCTGCTCTTAAAAAAGCCGGATATGAACCCACGACAAATAAATATGTAAGTATGAGTTATGGCTCAAAGATAAATCCATACAGCGGCGAAACAGGAAAAATGGAGCCGTCTAAAAATATAAACATAGGACTAAAACGCATCAATGTGAATAATGAGGACAAGAATGATTCGATAAGCTCGATAAGCGCAGCAAGAACTGCAGACAAGAAGACAATATATCAAGGGGAGAGCGTAAAGGTAACATACTCTATAACGCCAAAGCCAGTCAAGCCAGCGCAAGGTGGCGTAAAAAAGGATATAGTGCTTGTCCTGGACACCTCAGGGAGCATGAATGATAACAGCAAAATGGCTCAAGCTAAAAGCGTCGCCAAGAATTTTATAGATAAATTCTCGCAAACAGATAATGTCAGAATAGGGATAGTGGAATACAGTACATACGGCAGAAAGGCAAGTGAGTTTAAGTCTGTAAAATCAAATATGGCAAGTATTAAAAGCGACATAGACAAGCTGGGGACAGGCGGAGCAACGAACATAGGAGACGGAGTCAGAATCGCATGTGCAATGCTAGATGGCTATTCGCAGGCAGATGAAAAATATATAATACTGATGACGGACGGGGAGGCGACGGCATACAGCAGAGACATAAACGGGAAAAAATCTTCGTCGTCGCGAAGCGGCGTATATAACAAGGATGGGAGCTATAAAGAGAAATCCTGGGACTTAAAAGACGATTACATGGGAAATCACATAAACACCGAAATGTATCATGAATATTTAAAAGATGGGCGTAAAACCGGATTTTACATTGATGAATACATAAGCTATCTCGGAAAACAAGAAGGAATTGACGCTGCAGCTTTGCAGTATGCCCGGGAAGTGGCAAAGCAAAAGATAAAAACAAATGATGACATAAAGGCGTTTTATATAGTTGGATTTGGATCCGGGGTAGGGAATAGCAACAAGCAAATAGCTGACGCTGCCGGCTCCAAGGGAATATACTATTCAGCAAAGGATAGCAATGAGCTTCAAAATCTGTACAATGGATTTGCAGACAAGATTCAAAAAACAATTCCGGCATCGCTATATATTCAAGAAGATGTAAGCCTGCCACAGGAAGCGGTAGAAGAATATATCAAGGTCAAGAGCCTGCGTGATGGCTTCGAGTTCGTTAATGGAAAACTCACGGGGGAGCTGCAGACGGAGTATCATATGGTTGAGAACAAGTCAGAATATGCAGCCGAGCCTGTCACGTTTGATGTGGAGTATGTTTTTGAACAGGAAGGGGTCTATATTCTTGGAAAAGATGGGACATCCTTCGCCCAAATGGATGTACTTGACATTTCACTAAAGAAGAATTTTGAAAAAGAAATCGTAATAGAAGTGCGTAAAAAGGAAGACATGCTTAACGCGCCGTTCATACGATTAGATGTACTGGATGCGCAAGGCATCAGATACAGCAGCGTAAATGATGACGGGACAGAGAATGCTGAAATCTTCGATGAAGAGATAAGACTCGATGGCAATGGAGTTGCGCAAATTGAAATTAAGGGCATTAATTTGATGGATGCAAAATACAAATTCATAAAATCAGATGCAAAGCCTCAAATGCCTGCAGACAGAGACATGATATCAATAAGCGATGCAATAGTTAATGAAAATAGATATCCTGATTTGTTAAAAGACAAGGAGGGCTATTTGACGGCAAGGAGTTATGATGTTTCGCATTTGCCGGTCATGAATAATACGTCTATCTGGAACAACAGAACGGAGGTCTTCAAAAATCCAAGCTCCATAATTGAGCATAGGTCTGCAACAATTGCAGAAACAGTTGCAGAGTATACAAGCAAAATTGACGGCAGCTTCATAAACAAAACGATTTTCATGGATAATTTGAACGTAGGTGGAAGCGGAGGACCATATCCTGATTACAAGGAAGCTGCGAAGTTCTGGGGCTACATCACTACTCCGGAAACGGGAGATTACTATTTCGGAACGCAGTCAGACGATGGCAGCAGAGGCTATATAATAGTTGATGATGAAAAGCAGAACATATCTGAGCATTTCACAATACACGGAACGCAGTTTAATTCGAGCAACATGAAAATGCATCTTGAAAAAGGAGAGTTCTATCCGATATATCTTGAATATTCCAACTGGGGAGGATGGGCGGAGCACAGGCTTTTATACAAGAAATCTCCATTTGAACCGTCAAGCAAGGGGCAGGGAGGAGAAAATGTTCCTTCAAGCTGGTTTAGGCCTTCGTTGAACATGGAACCCGGCGAATTAGCCGACTCAACTTTTGAAAGCAGTGCACTGCAAGGAATTCCTTTCCCAGAGGAGAACGGAAAGTATTATATTGCCATAAAAGCTGAAAGTGAAAGCATAAACAATAACATAGTTACAACCAAGGCAACTGAAAAGATATACGGTCCATTCAGGGTTGAAAACGGCACGGTATACGAAATATTCGAGCACGGACGTTTTGAAGAAGGCAGGATATCAGAGGTCAACAGTCTTACAGCACCAAAAGGAGTTAAGCCTGAATTCGGCGTAGAGCTTAAATTTGACGGAGATTCGACTGAACAGGACATAATAATCACATTTGATTCGAAAATAACAGCATCGGAATTTGAACTTTTTAATGTGGCTGATGACGGCAGCTTGCAGAAATCCGCAAAGGAAATTAAAGTGTGCACCACAGACAATGCACCGTTGAACCAGCAGCAAATAAATGAGCTTCTCAGCAAATCAAACGGGCCGATAGAGCTGAGGCTTGTACTTCCGGAAGGTGAAGGCAATCACTTTATAATAAAGTACAATGTGGAGCACAGCATGAATAATCCGGGGGAATCGCTTGAAAACAAGGTCCGAGTCAATGGCGGCGAGCCTAAAGGATGCATAATCAGGCTTGCAGGTTCTCTTAAATACACATAAAATTTCTAAAGTATTTTGAAGGTATATTGACTGTCTGAGCATAAACAGGCTATTTTATGTTAATATATAGTGTGCATAATTTATGGGAGAAAGTGAAAGGATGATGCAAGTGAGAAGCGACGGCAGGAAATTTGACCAGATAAGAAAAGTTAAAATAACGAGAAACTTTACAAAATACGCTGAAGGTTCGATTCTTATAGAAATAGGAGACACGAAGGTGCTTTGCACCGCCTCAATCGAGGAGAAAGTGCCGCCATTCCTCAAAAATTCAGGCACAGGCTGGATAACATCAGAATACTCCATGCTGCCAAGGGCCACAGGCCAAAGAAAGATAAGAGAATCTTCAAGAGGCAAGGTCGAGGGCAGGACTCAGGAGATACAAAGGCTGATAGGCCGCTGCCTCAGATCAGTAGTCGACCTTTCAAAGCTCGGCGAAAGGACGGTGTGGGTAGACTGCGACGTGCTGCAGGCGGACGGCGGTACAAGGACAGCCTCGATAACAGGCGCCTACGTGGCCTTGGCAGACGCATTCTACAAGCTGTACGCAGAAGGCATGATTCAGGAGATGCCCCTAAAGTCGTTCATAGCGGCGGTCAGCGTAGGTATAGTAGGAGAAAACGAAGTGCTTGATCTTTGCTACGAAGAGGATTCCGCAGCACAGGTTGACATGAACATAATAATGACAGACAAGGGAGAATTCGTAGAGCTACAGGGTACTGCTGAAACTCATCCATTCGAGAAAAAGCAGCTGTTTGAAATGCTCAGCCTCGGTGAAAAGGGCGTGAGGGAGCTGATACACACTCAAAAGGAAATACTCGGCGAGGAGATAACAAACCTCATAATGAGAAAGAAAATGGAGGTTGTAATAGCCACCCAGAACAAGGGCAAGCTTTCCGAATTTTCAAGGATACTCGAGGACTTCAATTTTGAGCTCCTTTCAATGGCAGACGCTGGTCTCGCAAATCTGGAGATAGAGGAGACAGGTGCCACTTTCGAGGAGAACGCCCTCATAAAGGCCAGAGAGGTTGCAAGGCGCACAGGCAAGATTGCTATTGCCGATGATTCGGGGCTTATGGTTGATTTTCTGGATGGCCAGCCTGGAGTCTATTCTGCAAGGTTTGCAGGCGAAGACGCAACTGACGAAGATAACAACAGGAAGCTGTTGGAGCTGATGAGCAATGCAGGCGAAGATGAGAGAAGCGCCAAATTCGTATCTGTGATTGCAGTTGTATATCCGGGCGGCGAAGAGTTCACGGTGAAAGGAAAATGCAATGGCAGGATAGTAAAGAGCCCGCAGGGAGAAGGCGGCTTTGGATACGATCCGCTCTTTATCGCAACCGGACAGTCACAGACGTTCGCGCAGATAAAGCTCGAGCTCAAGAACAGGATAAGCCACAGGGCCAAGGCTCTTGACAACATGAAAAAGGAATTCAGAAAAAGGCTGGGTTAAGATGAAAATAGGAGTAATAGGGGATACTCACGGCAGCGAAAGCTGGATTGAAAAGGCGTCACGAATGCTCGAGGGCTGTGACATGATACTCCACACGGGCGACAATTTCAGGGATTCGGTGGTCATCCACAACAGGAGCGGCGTAGATGTAGTTGCAGTGAAAGGCAACTGTGATCACGATGATGTCGAGGATGAAATTATATTCGAAGCTGCAGGCAAGCGGATAATGCTCTGCCATGGTCACGCATACGGTGTCAAGTTCGGCATGAGAAGCCTTAAAGCAAGGGCGATGGCAGAAAAAGCAGATATTGTGGTGTTTGGGCACACCCATGTGGCTCTTTGCGAAACAGAGGACGGCACTCTTTTTTTTAATCCGGGAAGCGCAGCGAGGCCAAGAATGGGCGAAATGCATACAATAGGTTTTTTGGAGATACAAAATGAGGCAATAAATGCAACAATAACAGCGATATGAAGCAAAAAGCTGCCGTTAAGGCGGCTTTTTTGGTGCAAATGATTAATTAACTTGTTCTTTATGCTACATTCTATGATATAATATTGAAATGGTTAGAAGATTACCAACTGCAAGTAATGGCGAATAACCGGCCAAATAGAATAAATGTAAGGAGGAATATCAATGAGTTCAGAACTAGTAAAAAAGGAAAAAAGCAACGTAGTAATAAAACTTGTGGTAGACAGCAAAGATTTCCAGGCTGGAGTTGACAAGGCGTACAACAAGCTAAGGGGTAGATTCCACATACCAGGCTTCAGAAAGGGAAAGGCTCCTAAGCAGATAATAGAATTGAACTATGGTAAGGGCATATTCTATGAGGATGCCATAAACATAGTGTTCCCGGCTGCATACGATGCGGCAGTTAAGGAGCTTGGACTTGATCCGGTTGCAATGCCTGAAATAGACGAGGTTGAGCAAATAGGAGACGGACAGGATCTTGTAATGCTTGTTAACGTTACTGTTAAGCCAGAGGTTGAGCTTGGCGATTATAAGGGAATAGAGGTTGAAAAGAAAGAGGCAGTTGTAGGAGATGAAGAGGTTCTTAAAGACCTTGAGATAAAAAGAGAAAACAATGCAAGATATGTAAATGTTTCTGACAGAGGAGTTCAGGACGGAGACATGCTTGCAATAGACTTCAAGGGCTTTGTAGACGGAGCTGAGTTCCAGGGAGGATCTGCCGAGAACTACAGCCTTGTTGTAGGCTCTAACACATTCATACCAGGCTTTGAAGAGCAGCTTATAGGAGCGGCTCTTGATTCTGAGGTTGACGTTAACGTTGATTTCCCTGCGGACTACCAGTCAGAGGAGCTTGCAGGCAAGCCTGCGCTTTTCAAAGTAAAAATAAACGAAATCAAGTACAAGGAGCTTCCAGAGCTTGATGACGAATTTGCAAAGGATATAAGCGAATTTGACACTCTTGATGAGCTTAAAGCCGATATAAAAAGCAAGCTTCAGGAGGATGCAAACAAGAAGGTTGAATCCGAAATGAAGAATGCCATGGTTGAAAAGGTTGTGGAGGCTGCAACTGTTGAGGTTCCAGAGGTTATGGTTGATGCTGAAGCTGAGGCTATGATGAAGGATTTCGAAATGCAGCTTAGATACCAAGGCCTTGACATGGATACATATGTCAAGTTCGTAGGCAAAAATAGAGATGAGATGAAAGACGAGATGAAGGAGCAGGCTCTTAAGAACGTTAAGAGATCTCTAGTGCTTGAGAAGATATACAAGACTGAAGGAATAGAGATAAACGACGAAGAGTTTGACAAGGAACTCGAGGAAATGGCAAAACTTTACAGCATGGATCTTGAAAAGGTTAAGAAGACTCTTAGACCTCAGGATATCACTAGCATAAAGGAAAGCATGCTTGTTAAAAAGACTGTAGAAATGCTGTATCAGAACGCCAAAATAGCATAGTGAACAATGACAGCGGCAGCACTGCCGCTGTTTTTTTTCAAATCTCTTGTTTATTGGCGCTCTGATTGGTATATAATAGATGTATGGCATTATACAAACAAAAGTCATAACAAGGGGGTATTTACAATGTCACTCGTACCAATAGTAGTAGAACAAACCGGAAGAGGAGAAAGAAGCTACGACATTTATTCGAGGCTTCTTAAGGACAGAATCATTTTCCTTGGGGAAGAGGTTAATGATACAACAGCATCGCTTATAGTGGCTCAGCTGCTGTTCCTGGAATCAGAAGATCCAGATAAGGACATATATCTTTATATAAATTCTCCAGGAGGAAGCATAACTGCAGGCATGGCAATATTCGACACAATGCAGTTCATCAAGCCTGATGTTGCTACTGTATGCGTAGGCATGGCGGCTTCTATGGGAGCCTTCCTGCTTGGAGCCGGAGCCAAGGGCAAGAGAATGGCACTGCCAAACAGTGAGATAATGATTCACCAGCCTCTAGGAGGAACAAGAGGTCAGGCTACAGATATACAAATACACGCTGAAAGAATAATCAAAATGAAGGAAAAGCTAAACCAGATACTTTCTGAAAGAACTGGCCAGAGCATCGATAAGATAAAAGCCGACACTGAGAGAGATTATTTCATGAGTGCGCAGGAAGCCAAGGAATATGGTATAATAGATGAAATACTGGAAAAGAGGGTATAAGGCGTAGCCAAATATATGAAGAGGTGAAAAAATGTCAAGATTTGATGACAAAAAGCATCTTAAATGCTCTTTTTGTGGAAAATCACAAGACCAGGTAAGAAGGCTCATAGCAGGTCCGAACGTATATATATGTGACGAGTGCGTAGAGCTTTGTCAGGAGATTATTAAGGAAGAGTTCGAGGATGCGGTTGAGAATGAAATAACCGGACTTCCAAAGCCAAAGGACATCAAAAAGATACTCGATGAGTATGTAATAGGCCAGGAGGTTGCGAAAAAGACGCTTGCGGTTGCCGTATACAATCATTACAAGAGGATATTCAATTCGGGCTCCGAGACAAAGGATGATGTTGAGCTCCAAAAGAGCAACATACTTATGCTTGGACCTACGGGTTCTGGAAAGACTCTGCTTGCGCAGACTCTTGCAAGGATACTCAATGTGCCTTTCGCCATAGCTGATGCCACATCGCTTACAGAGGCTGGCTATGTGGGCGAAGACGTCGAGAACATACTGCTCAAGCTGATACAGGCGGCAGACTACGACATCGAAAAGGCCGAGAGAGGAATAATATACATCGACGAGATAGACAAGATAGCCAGAAAATCTGACAATCCGTCTATCACAAGGGATGTAAGCGGTGAAGGAGTTCAGCAGGCGCTGCTCAAGATACTTGAGGGCACTACTGCGAATGTTCCGCCTCAGGGAGGAAGGAAGCACCCTCATCAGGAGTTCCTGCAGATTGACACAAGCAAGATACTCTTTGTTGTCGGAGGAGCGTTCGACGGCATAGACAAGATAATCCAAAAGAGGACAGGCCACAAGTCGATAGGCTTTGGAGCCGAGATAGAAAGCAACAAGGCTGAGGACATAAGCAGGCTATATGAGCAGGTTGAGCCTGAGGATCTTCTCAAATTCGGACTCATTCCTGAGTTCATAGGAAGGCTTCCTGCTATAGTGACGCTTGACCTTCTTGACGAAGATGCGCTGATAAGGATACTCACAGAGCCTAAGAATGCGCTTGTGAAGCAGTATAAGAAGATATTCGCAATAGACAATGTGGAGCTTGAGATAGAAAAGGAAGCTCTAATCTATACTGCCAGAAAAGCCATTGAAAGAAAAACGGGCGCAAGGGGCCTTAGAAGCATACTTGAAAAGACCATGACAGACGTCATGTTTGAGATTCCTTCAAGGGACGACATCGAGAAAGTAATAATCACAAAGGAGTGCATATCTGAGGCAAAGGCTCCGCTTGTGATTTTCAAAAGCAGCAAAGGCAAAACAGATGAAAGCCAGGAACCTGGTGAAATAGCGTAACAAACAAAAGGGGCTATAAAGCCCCTTTTAATATTATCCCGACAATGCCGAAAACTCCTATGGCGGCTATGGAATTCAGCTTGCCGCTGTAGAGCAGCAGGAAGGATACGACAGTTATTACAATCGATACTGGATCCAGGCTCCCCTTGAGCGATACCGAGAACACAGCTGATAAGATGAAGCCTATCGTAAGAGGTCTAAGATTGCTAAAAAGAGCTCTTAGATACCTGGAATCCTTGTATTTTTCAATTACGGGCGAGAATAGACCGAGCGAAATTATTGAAAATGATGTGACGGCGACAGTGGCTACTATGCTGCCGGAGATGCCGTAGTATTTGAAGCCTATGAATGTGGCGCTGTTTGTGGCTATAGGACCGGGAGAGCTCTGTGACAGCACCAGAAGATCCAGAAATTCCGAGCTTGTAAGCCACCCATGCCTGTCTATTATCTCCTTTTCAATGAGCGGCAGCATGGCGTAGCCTCCCCCGAAAGTGAACATGCCGATCTTGAAGAAGGTTATGTACAGAGAAATCAGTTTGTCCATAAGCTCATTACACCTCCTGCGATTATAATGAATATGGGATTGACATCAAGCAGAGTCACAAGCAAAAATGATATAGCGAGCAATGCAATATTCTTGTGGGACCTGTTCATCTTTTTGAAAAGCGCAAGGAAAGAACATGCCAGCAGGGACACCATGACAGGCCTTACGCCATAAAAGAATCCATCAAGCACATCCAGGCTTTTGCCGATACTGTATATCCAGGCGAGCAGGAGTATAGATATGAACGAGGGAAAAACAGCGCCGAAGCAGCATATGAGGCTTCCGACATGGCCGTAAAGCCTATAGCCAATGAGAAGCGAAAGATTGACGGCAATAGGTCCTGGAAAGCTTTGGGCTACTGAAATCATGTCGACGAAATCGTGTGAGTCGATTATGCCCTGCTTCGCCACAAGCTCCTCCTCTATCAGAGGAATCATGGCGTAGCCACCGCCGAAGGTAAAGAAGCCTATTTTGAGAAATGACAATAAAAGCTTGAACACGGAAAAGCCTCCTTTTTTACGGCATTCGTATTAATTATAGATTATACCATACAATAGTATTTGCATATAAATGTTTAAAGATTGAGGCATATAGTGTATTATTAATAGGATATATAATTATTGAAAAATAAATTTACTAAATATATAATAGTAGGGGATTTACAGCTACGGCTATTATATGGCAGTTAGGAGTGATTAGATGAACGAAAATATTGTATTCAGAGAGCATACAATGACGCTGATACCCCTAAGGGGTCTGGCGATATTTCCATACATGGTTCTTCATTTTGATGTTGGAAGAGAAAAGTCTATAAATGCGCTTGAAGAGGCTATGGTAAGCGAGCAGCTTATTTTTCTGACATCCCAGAAGGAAGCAGAAATAGACATACCTACAGTTGATGACTTCTACCATGTGGGAACAATATGCAAGATAAAGCAGATGCTCAAGCTGCCAGGGGACACTATAAGAGTCCTTGTAGAGGGCATATCCAGGGCAAGAGTCAAGGAAGTCATCCAGGAAGAGCCCTACTTCAAGGCGGTACTTGAAGAGGTGGATTACCTCGAGGAAGTCGAGCCGGACAAGGAAACAGAGGCTCTTATGAGAAGCGTAATGGACGCCTTCGAGGAGTATGTGAATGTGGGCAGCAAGGTGACTCCTGAAATTCTGCTTACAATTTCTGACATCGAAGAGCCGGACAGGTTCTGCGACACTGTTGCAGCCAACATGAATCTCAAGCCTAGGCAAAAGCAGGACATACTTGAGATTTTCGATCCGAAGGAAAGGCTTGAGAAGCTTTATGAGATTCTGCTTGAGGAGATCGAGATACTCGAAATCGAAAAAAACATAAACATGAGAGTCAAAAAGCAGGTTAACAGGCTGCAGAAGGAATACTATCTGCGCGAGCAGCTCAAGGCTATTCAAAAGGAGCTTGGCGAAGACGAAGAATCCCTTGACGAAATAGACGAATACAAGGAAAGACTCGTAAAGCTCAAGATTCCAAAGGAAATAAAGGAAAAAATCGAAAAAGAGATCAAAAGGCTGACGAGCATGTCTTCATCTTCTGCAGAGGCGGCTGTGATTAGAAATTACGTCGATACGTTCTTCTCTCTGCCATGGGACAAGGAGACTAAGGACAAGCTTGAAATAAAGGAAGCCCAGAAGATACTTGATGAGGACCACTTCGGCCTTGAAAAGGTCAAAGAGAGGATACTCGAGTACCTTTCAATAAGAAAGCTTGCCAAATCCATGAAGGGGCCTATACTTTGCTTTGTGGGACCTCCCGGAGTAGGCAAGACTTCTATAGCCAAGTCTATAGCCAGAGCCATGAACAGAAAGTTTGTAAGGGTTTCGCTTGGAGGCGTTAGAGACGAGGCCGAGATAAGGGGCCACAGAAGGACTTACGTGGGCGCAATACCAGGAAGAATAATAAATGCCATAAAGGAAGTCAAGACAAAGAATCCTGTTTTCCTTTTCGACGAGATAGACAAGATGGCTTCTGATTTCAGGGGCGACCCTGCTTCAGCTATGCTCGAAGTGCTAGATCCGGAGCAGAACAAGGAGTTTACAGACCACTACATGGAGATTCCTTTCGATCTTTCGAAGGTGCTCTTTATAACTACGGCCAACAGCCTGAGCACAATACCGGGACCCCTAAGGGACAGGATGGAGATAATAGAGCTTTCGGGCTACACTGAGATGGAAAAGCTGGAGATAGCCAAAAGGCACCTGCTTCCAAAGCAGATAAAGGAGCACAGCCTTGCAGATGGTTTTGTAAAGATACCTGACAAGACAATGCTGGATATAATAAACTACTACACAAGAGAGTCTGGCGTTAGAACGCTCGAGAGGACGCTTGGCAAGCTCTGCAGGAAGGCTGCCAAGAGCTATGTTGAGAATCCAAAGCTCAACATGGTCAAGGTGACAAGCGCAAATCTCGAAAAATATCTTGGAAAACACAGATACAGCTATCAGACTGTTGCGGAAAAGCCCCAGGTGGGCATCGTGACGGGCCTTGCATGGACTACGGTTGGAGGCGATACGCTTTCAATCGAGGTGGCGCTTATGCCGGGAACAGGCAAGCTCGTGCTCACAGGACAGCTTGGTGACGTCATGAAGGAGTCTGCGCAGGCGGGACTTTCGTTCATAAGATCAAAGGTTAAGGAGCTCGGCATTGATGAGGAGTTCCACAAGAACATGGACATACACATACACATACCTGAAGGCGCCATACCAAAGGACGGACCTTCAGCCGGCATAACAATGGCCACTGCCGTTATATCCGCATTGACAGGGGTTCCCGCAAAAAGCGATGTTGCCATGACCGGAGAGATAACATTAAGAGGAAGAGTTCTTGAGATAGGCGGACTTAAGGAAAAGGCTCTTGCTGCTCACAGGGCGGGCATAAAAACAGTCATAATCCCTAAGGAAAACGAGAAGGACGTCGATGAGATACCTCAGAATGTCAGAAGAGCTCTCAAGATAATTCCTGTTCAGACCATGGACGAGGTGCTGGAGAATATTCTTGTGGCAAAGGATGATAAGGAAGATAAGAATGAAAATTAAAAATGCAGAGTTTATAACGAGCGCAGTTGAAAAAAAGCAGTATCCAGCCGAAGGACTGCCTGAGATAGCATTTGTCGGAAGGTCCAATGTTGGAAAGTCATCTTCAATCAATACGCTGCTCAACAGAAGAAGCATCGCAAGAATCAGCCAGAATCCGGGCAAGACTAGGACCATCAACTTTTACAAGGTAAACGGAGAGTTTTATTTCGTGGACCTTCCAGGATATGGCTATGCCAAGGTTTCAAAGGAGGAGCAGGGCAAGTGGGGGGGCATTATGGAAAAATACCTCTCCGACAGACAGGAGCTTTGCAGTATATTCCTGCTTGTTGACATAAGGCACGAGCCCAAGGAAGACGACAGGATAATGTACGAGTGGATAAAGCATTTTGGCTATGACTGCACTGTAATAGCAACAAAATCAGACAAGATAACAAGAGGCCAGTATCAGAAGCACATGGCCATGATAAGAAAAAAGCTGGGGCTGGCTGCGGACGAAAAGATAATACTCCTTTCTTCCCTTAAAAAAACCGGCGTTGATGAGGTGTGGGACGAAATAATCGACTCCTACGAGCGTAATGGATATGAGATAACAGTAGAATAAAACAAAAAAATTCCGGTTAACTCCGGAATTTTTTTGTTTACAATTATACCCCTGCAGGGTATAATGATATTACAAAAACAAATACAAAGGGAGGAACTAATAATGAAAGTTAATGTAAGTCAATCGGCAAGAGAAGAACTTGAATCATATTACAGCAAAAACAACAAGTCAAAGGACAAGGATTTTGTAAGAGTCTACATATCGAGATATGGCTGAGGCGGCCCAGTGCTCTCAATTGCTCTGGATGAGCAAAAAGAAGATGACGAGGCAGTAGAGGTTGCAGGCTTCAAAGTCCTGATAGACAGTGATCTTGCAAGTAATCTGAACAATGTAGAAATAGACTATTCAAACAAATGGTACAGCAAGGGATTCACAGTTGAATCCAACATATCGAGCAGCTGCTAGAAGATGGCAAGTAGCCCTGGAGTCTTAATTGGATTCCGGGGCTTATTTTATTCCCAAAATGACATATTGTTCAGCATATTGCCGTGGTATTTGGTATAATCTAAATATCTGCAAAATTTAAAAAGCAAGGGGAATATACTATGTTTTTGCTTTTTCAGGGAATAAATATCATAATAGCCATGGTCATGCTTGCTTTGCCTGTAGTTGCATGCTTTTATGTTGTTAAAAGGCTCAACCTCAGAACATCCGAAAATGGGGAGCTTTCAGACAGAATCGCAGTGCTTGAAAAAAAGGTGGAGGAGCTTGAAGATTACATAAATGATTCTTTCAGATAGGCAAATCAAAAAGTAACTCACAAGGATGATGAATAATGAAGAATAGGATTAACCTTATGGTGCTCATGCTAGTGCTGCTGGGTATAATGATGGGGATACAATTCAAAGCGGGGTACAATGAAAGGTTTGAGTCGTCCTTCATAGACAGGGAGATTACGGCGCAGGTTAACCAGATAAGAAAAGAAAATACGCAGTTGGGCGACAGTATAAGGACTGCAAAGCACAGGGTGAGCCTCTATGAGAACTCGGCGCAGGATGAAAGCCCTGAGATAAAAAAGCTCAAAAAAGAGGTTGAAGACATGAAGCTGACGCTTGGATACCTTGAAGCCTCAGGAAGCGGTCTGTCTATAAAGATAGATACCACACGGGATGAGAATCTTGGATTCATTATGGAGGAGAAAAAATGGTTTCTTCTGCTCATTAATGATATAAGATATTATGGTGGAGATGCTATATCCATAAACGGCCAGCGAATAAGTCCCTATACTGAAATTGTGCTTGCTGGAAATCACATTAACATTAATTCTGTGCCAATAGTGCAGCCCTATGATATAAGGGTGATTGGCGACATCGAAAGACTAAATAAGTATATAAACGATGACAACATATTGATTGAGAGCATGAGAAAAGCATACGATATGGATATATCCATAAAGAAATCAAGCAAAATAACTATTCCAAGGCTTGAGGATGAAAAAAAATTAAAATACGTCAGGAGATGATGGAGCTTTGAAGTTTTCGCATGTTGAGGAAGTTACGCCATATAAGAATACATGCTTTTACAGCCTATACAGGTTCGACTGCGAGGTTATGCTCGGCGACAGGGAATCGCACATATGCGATGTAAAGGTGATTGTACTCGAGCCGGAGGAAACCCTAAAGGCCAGAGGGCTTGAGATAGGCAGGGAACTCTGGGCCATTGTAAACAATGTAAATACGGATGCGGCAAGCGACAAGGCACAGCTGGCGGCTGACATAATAGAATTTGTAAAAACTGAAACCGCACGCATTGAAGAAAATGACCAAATCCGCGTGGCTTTTGAATAGAGCCGGCGAGATTTGGTCTTCTACTGTCCAGGTAAGAAAGAGGTGTTTTATTTGATAAGAGTGTCCAACATAAAGCTGGGAATAGACGAAAAACTCGAAAGCATTGAAGGGAAGATACTTAGAAAGCTTAAGTTCAAAACGGATGAGCTCCTAGAGTACAACATAGTAAGGGAATCTGTAGATGCCAGAAAAAAAAGCAAAATAAGCTTTGTATACACGGTCGATGTGAAAGTAAAAAATGAGGGAGCAGTGCTCAAAAGACTTGCGGGAGACAGGGATGTGTCACCGCTGAAGCTTGATACGGAAGTTGTAATTGCAAGGGGAAGCATGCCGCTTGAAAAAAGACCGGTTGTAATAGGCATGGGGCCTGCAGGACTGTTTGCGGCTCTTACACTTGCACAAAACGGCTACAGGCCGGTGCTGCTCGAGAGGGGCCGGGATGTTGACAGGAGGACTGCTGATGTTGAGCATTTTTGGAGCACAGGCGAGCTTTGCGAGGATTCGAACGTACAGTTTGGGGAAGGCGGTGCGGGGGCTTTCTCAGACGGCAAGCTGACAACAAGAATAAAGGATCCAAGATGCGGCAGGGTGCTTAGTGAGCTGGTAAGAGCCGGTGCGCCGGGGGAAATAATATATTCACATACGCCTCACGTTGGTACTGACATTCTAAAGGAGGTCGTAAGGAATATAAGGCTAAATATACTGGAACTGGGCGGAGAAGTCAGATTCGGAGCGAGAGTCAGCGGCTTCAGGACTGAAAATGGAATCATAAAGGCACTTGAAATAAACGATTCAGAAGAGCTTGAATGTTCCTGCGCTATCCTTGCAATAGGGCACAGCGCCAGGGACACGTATGAGGCTCTTCACGCTGCCGGCGCGGAGCTCATGCAAAAGCCATTTGCCATGGGAGTCAGGATTGAGCATCCGCAGATAGTAATAAACAAGGCCCAGTACGGCGAAAGCTACAATCATCCAAGACTTGGGGCGGCCGACTACAAGCTGACGCACAGCTGTACAAACGGCAGGTCCGTGTATACCTTCTGCATGTGCCCTGGAGGTGAGGTAATAGCCTCAAGCTCAAGCAGGGGCGAGCTCGTTGTGAACGGAATGAGCTATCATGCCAGAAATGGAGAGAATTCAAATAGTGCGCTTATAGTCAACGTCGATCCTGCTGATTTTGGGAGCGCCCACCCGCTCGCTGGAATGCATTTCCAGCGAAAATACGAAAGGCTTGCATTCGAGTTGGGCGGCTCAAACTACAATGCACCTGTGCAAAAAGCAGGGGATTTCATAAACAAAGTGACTTCAGGCTCTCTAGGCGGGGTAAGGCCTACTTACAGGCCGGGAACCGAGTATTCTGACCTGCGAAAGTGTCTGCCGGATTTTGCGGCTGAAGCAATAAGCGAAGGGATACAGGCAATGGGCAGAAAGCTAAGGGGCTTTTCAATGGAGGATGCGGTGCTTACCGGCGTTGAGACAAGGTCATCTGCTCCGGTTAGAATATCAAGGGATCAGGAAACTCTTGAGTCTTCCAAAGTGAAGGGACTCTACCCTGCAGGTGAAGGTGCGGGCTATGCGGGCGGGATTGTATCGGCTGCTGTCGATGGCATGAAAGTTGCAGAAAAAATAATAAATATGTATTCTCCGGAATAAAAATTAACAAAAAAATCACTGCGAGTTAACATGTTCTTAATCTTTTTAATATATTTAACACATTCTTAACATAAGTCGGGTATAATTTTGATAGAATGTTACGGGTGTGTTAAAAATATTGTTATGTTTAGGAGGATACATATGGCCTTAAAGATAATTTTGGGCGTAATAGGTGGTCTGGGACTTTTCCTGTATGGAATGAATCTTATGGGAGCCGGATTACAGAAGGCTGCAGGTGACAGACTGAGAAAAATTATTGAGCTGCTCACAAGCAACAAGTATATGGGAGCTCTTGTGGGACTTTTTGTAACAGCTATAATTCAAAGCTCAAGCGCTACTACGGTAATGGTCGTAGGTTTTGTAAATGCGGGGATAATGAACCTTACACAGGCGGTTGGTGTCATAATGGGGGCCAATATCGGTACGACTGTGACGGCACAGCTAGTTTCATTCAGTCTCACCGACCTTGCGCCTGTTGCGGTTGGTATAGGTATGATATTCTATCTGTTCTCAAACAATGAAAAGACAAAGCAGGTCGCAGAAATAATGATAGGCTTTGGTATACTCTTTATAGGCATGGAGTTCCTTAAGGACGCAGTTAAGCCTCTCAGGGATTACCCTGGCTTTACTGACATGATTGTAAGATTCTCAAACAATCCGCTGCTTGGAATCTTAATAGGATTCGGACTCACTGTTATAATACAAAGTTCAAGCGCATCTATGGGAATACTGCTTGCGCTTGCCTCAGAAGGCCTTGTGCCGCTTAGCGCAGCATTGCCAATACTCTACGGAGACAACATAGGAACATGTATAACTGCTATGCTTTCGAGCATCGGGGCCAGCAAGAATGCCAAAAGGGCGGCCATAATGCACCTTAGCTTCAATGTAATAGGAACACTGCTGTTCATATTCATATTCACAAAACCTATAACATACGTAGTCACTATGCTGGATCCGTCAAATGTGACAAGGCAGATTGCAAACGCCCATACATTTTTTAACATAATAAACGTGGTCATACAGCTTCCGTTTGCCATGATGTTGGTGAAAATAGCCAACACAGTGATACCTGAAAAAGAGGGCGAAGAGGAATTCAAGATTACAAAGTATATAGATTCGAGGATACTAGAAACACCTAGCATTGCTCTTGCTAATACAGTAAGGGAATGTCTTCACATGGGGAATGTCGCCAAAAAGTCATTCGAAGCATCCATGAATGGTTTTTTCAACAGGAATATCAGTGAAGTCAAAAACACATTTATAATCGAAAAGGAAATAAACGAGCTGGAAAAGGCGCTAGTAGACTATCTGGTCAAGTTGTCCAACAGGGAACTGGGAGATGAGAACAGGGAGCTGGTGGATGGACTTTTCAGCACTGTAAATGACATGGAAAGGGTAGGAGACCATGCGGAGAATATTGCTGAACTAGCAGTGGAAGTGCTTGAAAAGAATCTAGTGTTTTCAAATGAGGCAATAGGCGATCTTGAGTCTATCTACAAAAAGACAATGCATGCCTACGAGGCATCGCTTGAGGCCATGAAGACTGCCAACAAGGATATAGCGATGACAGTTATAAGCATGGAAGAGCAAGTGGATGTCATGGAAAGATCATTCAGAATGAACCACATATACAGACTCAACAAGGGCCTGTGTAATCCAGAGGCAGGCGTAATATTCCTCGACATGATAAGCAACCTTGAGAGGATTGCCGACCATGCATCAAATATTGCAAAGGCAGTGCTTGATTCGGTAGGTTCAAAGAGCGCATAAAGCAAGGGGCGGAATTTTCCGCCCTTTTTCTATTATATATTATAATAGAAGCATATGATTATGCTGGGAGATGATTGTGTGGCATACAGAAGACTTGAAAGAGCTTTTTTTGAGGCGGAGCCTGTTCAGGTAGCCAAAGAGCTGCTAGGCAAGCTTATAGTCCGAAATGACTCGGGAACTACAATGGCTGCCAAAATAGTAGAGTGCGAAGCCTATCTGGGCGACGGCGACAAGGCTGCCCATTTCAACGGCAATAAGGTCACCGAAAGGACAAAGGTCGTATACGGCCATGGCGGGTTTGCCTATATATACCTTATATACGGCATGTACAACTGTTTCAACATAGTCACAGGCAAAAGCGGAGAAGCAGGGGCGGTGCTCATAAGAGCCGCCGAACCTATTGCTGGGATTCAGTGCATGCACAGGAACAGGTTTGGCAGCCATGAGGTTGCATCCCGAAATTTAAGGAACCTGACGAACGGCCCGGGCAAGCTCTGCATGGCTATGAACATAGACAGGAGATTTTATGGTGAGGATCTGGTCAAGAGCAATGAGCTGTTCATAGCAGATGGGGAAAAAATCGAAAAAGAGAATATTATCGAGGCAAAAAGGGTAAACATAGATTATGCGCAGGAAGCCGCAGATTTTTTGTACAGATTCTATATAAGGGACAACAAATTCGTTTCGAAAAAATAGTTTAAACAGCAAGGAAGGGGACAAGGGATGGGCGAGTTAAAGCTTGACTGCAGGGGGATTGAAAGGTTTGTAACGGAATACGAGATTAGCTGCATGGAGCCTTTTGTCAGTGCGGCTCATGAGATGCTTCACGAAAAAAGCGGGCCTGGCTCGGAATTTCTTGGATGGCTTGATTTGCCTGGAAACATTGAAAAATCAGAACTTGAGAAAATAAAAGAGACTGCCAGGCAGATGTCAGGCAAGTGCGACATTTTTGTGGTCGTAGGAATAGGTGGGTCTTATCTTGGCGCGAAAGCGGCCATTGAAATGCTCACCGGCTATTTCAGGAATTTCACTGACAAGAGAAACGGCAAATCACCAAGAGTCGTCTTTGCAGGCAACAACATAAGCTCCACTTATTTGAAGGAGCTTGCAGACCTGCTTGAGGAGAACGATTTTTGCATAAATGTAATTTCTAAATCAGGCACTACTACAGAGCCAGCTGTTGCATTCAGGGTGCTCAAGGGAATGCTGGAAAGAAAATATGGCAAGGAAGAGGCTGCAAGCCGCATAATTGCGACGACCGACAGAGAAAGGGGAGCCCTTAGAAAGCTGGCTGATTCTAGCGGATACGGGAGTTTTGTCATACCGGATGATGTCGGCGGCCGCTATTCTGTGCTGACTCCAGTAGGGCTGTTGCCAATGTGCGTTGCGGGAATAGATATAGACAGGGTGATAGAAGGCGCAAGAAAAGCCCAGGAGTTATTATCTGAAAAGGGGATCTCCCGAAACGACGCCTACAGGTATGCTGCAATAAGAAACATACTCTACAACAAGGGGATGCTTGTGGAACTGCTGGTAAGCTATGAGCCGCATCTTGCAAGCATAGCCGAATGGTGGAAGCAGCTCTTTGGGGAGAGCGAAGGCAAGGACGGAAAAGGAATATATCCATCATCTGCAAGCTTCTCTACGGACCTTCATTCGCTGGGGCAGTACATACAGCAGGGGAGAAGAATGCTGTTTGAGACTGTGCTGAATGTAGAGTCTCCGCGCTATGACTTAAGCGTAGTTTCTGACCCGGGGAATCTTGACGGACTTGGCTATCTTGAGGGAGTAGGAATAGACTACATAAACAAAAAGGCAATGGAGGGGACCAAACTGGCCCATATAGACGGCGGCGTGCCCAACATTGCAATAGATATTCCGGGCATGGACGAACACAGCTTTGGATACATGATCTATTTTTTCGAAAAGGCATGTGCCATGAGCGCCTATCTTCTCGGGGTCAATCCGTTTGACCAGCCCGGCGTTGAAGAATACAAGCGCAACATGTTTGCACTCCTTGGAAAACCAGGTTATGAAGAGCAGAAGCAGAAAATGCTTGAAAGGCTTTCGGAATAAATGATTAAAAATTAGAGGCATAATATTAATAAGGTGTTAAGTAGATCATATTATAGGGGGAATCGACATGCAGATCAAAAAAATACTTGTTCCAGTTGATGGTTCTGAAGCCAACAAAAAGGCCGTAGAGATAGCAGCTCAGATGGCCAAGAGTTTTCCGGCGCAAGTTGTACTGCTTCATGTGATCGAGCTCAACATGCCAAGCGCTCTTCAGGTGGAATACTCATATGTTCAGTATTCATACACTGACGAGGATCTGAAAAATCTAAAGAGTATATCTCAAAAGATACTCGACAACTCCAAGGAGCTGCTTGAGGGTGTGGAGGTTGCGACGCTCAGCTTCGTGGGATACCCCGTGGATGAAATACTCAGACTTTCGGAGGAAGAGGACGTGGACATGATAGTCATGGCGTCGAGGGGTATGACAGGAATTAAAAAATATCTCATGGGTTCGGTGACAAACAACGTTGTGCATCACGCCAAAAAGCCGGTGCTTGTAATTCCGTAACGGGTATGCTCTCCTGGGTATGGCATGTTGACAAAGCAGCAGGCTTGGAATATTATTAAGCTGTAGCTGATGAACAGGGCCATTTTGGGGGAATGTATGAAACGTACAGACATTTATATAATAGCAGCAGTTCTGTTGCTTTCTGCAGCAGGGATATATGCTGTCAAATCAATACAGCAAGACAAGCAAGCAAAGCATGTCATAATAAGCGTTGACGGGGAAATTCACAATGATATAATGGTTGAAAATGGAACCGTAAAAAAATTAGAAGTCAAAACCGAATATGGAAGCAACACTGTATACATCCATGACGGCGGGGCTGAGGTGATAGATGCCGACTGCAGGGATCTCATATGCAAAGAAACCGGCTTCATTTCGAAGACAGGACAGACAATCGTGTGCCTTCCGCACAAATTGGTTGTTACGATATCGGCTGAATCCGAAGGCGGCGGTGATGCAGATGCAGTTTCTCAGTAGGAAGCCTCTTGGCGCAAGAAGGCTTGTGTTTCTGGGGCTTCTCGTATCGCAATCGCTAGTGCTCTATCTCATTGAATCCTTGATACCGCTCAGCTTTGCGGTTCCGGGGGCCAAGCTTGGGCTCTCCAACATAATAGGGCTTTCAACGCTTTTGCTCTTTGGAATCGGCGATGCTTTCCTGGTTACATTGATGAGAATCACGATATCCTCGCTTTTTTGGGGAGGCATGTCGGTGTTCCTCTTCAGTATATGCGGAGGCATGCTGAGCCTATTTGCCATGTATGCATTAAAGAGCGCATTTAAAGAAAAAATAGGCATACCGGGCCTAAGTGTTGCGGGTGCGGTGTTTCATAACATCGGACAGCTTATGGCCGCGGCTGTTGTTATAGAAAATCTAAGGATAATATACTATCTGCCCATGCTTTTGCTGGCTGCTGTTCCAACCGGAATGCTGGTTGGGGTTTGCACTCATTTCATGACTATGCATATTAGGAAGATATACGGAGGCAGACTTTCGGATAAATAATTATTTGTGAAGCGGTGATTTTTTGATGACTGATGAACTCAAGGCTATAAAAAAAGAAATAGAGGAGTTAAGAGAGAGTATAAACAGATATATTGAATATCCTGACATATTTGAGGAAGAGCTGCTAAAAACGAGCAGGCAACTCGACAAGTATATAAATGAATATATTAGAAAAAGCATGCCGTCATGAAAATCTGCGGCATGTTTTTATTTAAAAGCTTGAAACCATATAAATAAAAAAATATGGCTGTAAGCGACGAATATTTATTCGATTTGCACTTTTTTAATTATAAAAATAGTATAATAAATAAAATACATACGACAATATCAAGAAATGACAGGAGGCAATGAATGAACATTTTTTCAAGCGTTAAGGGAAAGCTTTCGGCAGTGCTTATAGTAGCAATAATCATACCTGTTCTGACACTGGGATTCTTGTCCTATCAGAAGACCTACAAGACTCTGGAGCAAAAGCTTCAGGACAATTCAAAGGGAACTTTGACGCAAATTGACAATTCAATAAGTGAATTCGCAAGGGGATTTGAGCACAGCATAGGAGCGATTTCCGAAAACAAGGCGGTCGTAGAGCTGGCAGCTGCGGCAGGAGGCTCTGAATCGCCGGTGTTGCTTGGTTATGCAAGCGACATATTCATACAGACGGCAGCTGTAAACAAGAACATAATGTCAGCCTACATGGGAACACAGGACAAGAGGACCTATATGTATCCTGTCAACAATACCCCTGAAGGATATGATCCGACTTCGAGGGGATGGTACAAGCTCGCGCTTGAGAACAAGGGCAAAATCGTTTGGACTGAGCCATATGTGGACGCGGGATCGGGCAAAATGGTCATAACTGTTTGCAAAACTGTGGAATTAGGCGCAAATGTGGTAGGAGTTGCAGCCCTTGACATAAGTCTCGAGGATTTTGCCGCCAACTTCAAGGATACGATGATAGGCAATACCGGCTATCTTTTCATAACAGACAAATCCGGAGTAATCGTATCACACAAGGACATAGAACGCGTGGGAGACAGCTTGGCGCAGGAGAGCGTATGGAAGGATGTATCATCCGGAAACAGCGGATTTTCAAAGTACGACAAAGGATACGTATCGTATGCCACAAACGGCAATACGGGTTTCAAGATAGCAGCAGACTATGCTGATAACGAGCTTGATATGGATGTGAAGAGCCTAAGGATTTTTATAATAATACTCCTCATAGCTGCGGCTGTGATAGGCGTTTTGGTATCGCTTATGATATCCACGTGGATTACAAGGAACCTCCAAAAGCTCGACAGCGCTTTCAACAAGGCATCAAGAGGAGATCTTTCGGCTAGCGTGTCTATAGATACAAACGATGAGTTTGGAAAAATCGGCGCGAATTTCAACACAATGCTTGAAAATATAGTGTTCCTGATAAGAAACATCAAGGCATCTTCCGACACTGTGTCTGAAACAGCGTATTCGCTCAACAAAATGGCGCTTCAGACGAGCAGCGCCACTCAGGAGGCTGCAAGGGCTATTGCTGAAATAGCCGAGGTGACAAACGAGCAGGCCAGAGAGACCGAGGTCGGGGTTGACAAGGCTACTTATATGGGCAAGAGTGTACAGCAGGTTTCATCCTCTATCAGTGAGATAGTTGAGATGTTCAAGAAATCAACAGAGCTCAACGACAAGGGACTTCTTTCCGTCAAGAAGCTTGCTGATTCCACTAGCAATACGATAGAGTCAGAGAACAGGGTAAGCGGCATAATAAACGAGGTTGAAAAGAGCTCGCAGGAGATAGGGATAATTATCCAGACCATAAACCAGATAGCAGAGCAGACGAACCTGCTGGCTCTGAACGCATCTATCGAGGCTGCAAGGGCCGGAGAGGCGGGAAGGGGTTTCTCGGTCGTGGCTGACGAGATAAGAAAGCTTGCCGAAGAGACAGCGCAGTCCACTGGAAAGATAAAGAGCATTGTCGACCAGATACAGCATGAGTCAAAGAGCGCTGTGCTTGGGATGCAGGATGCTTCGAATGCTCTCAAAGAGCAGGTGTCATGCGTTGACGATACTGAAGTGATCTTCAAGGAGATATCGCAGACAATAGAAGGGCTTGAAGGCAAGGTAAACGAAATTCAGCTGCTCAATGGCGAAATGGTGAAAAATAAAGATGAAATAATGGAAACAATGCAAAACATATCTGCAACGGCTGAGGAGAATTCGGCTGGTACAGAAGAAGTGTCGGCTTCCACTGAAGAGATACTGGCGGCGCTTGAGGAGTTCAGTTCTCACTCTGAAACGCTCAAGAAGCTGGCTGCAGGACTTCAAAGCGAGATAGAAAAGTTCAGATCATAAAAAAAGAGGCGGTATTGGGCATTTTGTGCTTTAATACCGCCTCTCTTTAGGTATAATTGGTATATGTAAAAATTATTTTCATGTGTGAAAGGGGTGCTGGGCTTGGACAGAAAAGACATAGATAAAAAATACAAGTGGGATATAGAAAGCTTTTACGAGGATGAGCGATTCGAAGCTGATTTTGGCAGAATAGAGGGAAAGCTGGCTGAGATTGAGGGTTACAAGGGCAGGCTCTCAGAGGGCGAGGATGTATTCTGCGAATTCATGGCCTTGTACGAGGAACTTATGAGGAGCGTTGAAAATCTGTATGTGTATTCTCACATGAAAAAGGACGAGGACAGCAGGGAACCTAAATACCAGGCGCTTGCGGGAAGAAGCGAAATGCTATCAACCAGAATTTCGACCGTTACCTCGTTTATGGTGCCTGAAATAATACAGATGAAGGATTCCCTCCTGAAAAGGTATCTTAAAGATGAAAGGCTCAAGCTGTATGAGAGGCACATAGATGAAATAATAAGAAAAAAACCGTACACACTCTCGCAAAACGAAGAGAGGATACTGGCACTTGCAGGGGACATTTCAAACACTGCGGAAAATGCGTATGAGATGCTTTCCTATGCGGACTTAAAGTTCCCTATGATAAATGACGAAAAAGGCGAGCAGGTGAGGCTCACCCATGCGAATTTCATGAGCTTCATGAAAAACAAAGACAGGAGCATAAGAAAGGACGCATTTGAAAAGGTATATTCTACGTATTCAGATTATAAAAACACTTATGCTGCAATGCTAGCCGGTTCTGTGAAAAGGGAGATATTCCACTCGAAATCCAGGGGCTATCCATCTGCCATAGAGGCTTCACTTTTCCAGGACAATATAAGTCTCAAAGTATATGACAACCTAATAGATGCTGTATCTTCGAAGATAGGTTATATGCATGGCTACATGGATGTCAAAAAACGGCTGCTTGGGGTTGAAGACCTGCACATGTATGACTTGTATACTCCCCTGGTTGAGGAGGCCGACATTAAAATCACCTATGAGCAGGCAAAGGACATAATCATAAGCGCGCTGCAGCCATTGGGAGACGAATACCTTGGTATGATAAGAAAGGCATTTGACGAAGGGTGGATAGACGTTTATGAAAATGAAGGCAAAAAAGGAGGCGCCTACTCCTGGGGAAGCTTTGATTCGAAGCCTTTCATACTTATGAACTACAAGGACGATATAAATTCACTTTTCACGCTAGTGCACGAGCTGGGGCACTCGGTCCACAGCTACTACTCAAGAAAGAGCCAGCCTTATATATATTCGCACTACAAGATATTCGTGGCTGAGGTGGCATCGACGCTAAATGAGCTGCTGCTGATGGACTACATGCTGAAAAACTCAAAGGATAAAAACGAGAGGATTTATCTCCTTAATTACCACTTGGAGCAGTTCAGGACTACTCTTTTCAGGCAGACCATGTTTGCCGAGTTCGAGAAGATAATACATGCCAGGGCAGAAGAGGGCAAGTCACTGACTAACGACGACCTGTGCGGAGTATATTACGAGCTCAACAGAAAGTATTACGGCGAAGGCATGAGCATAGACAAGGAGATAGCCATGGAGTGGGCAAGAGTGCCTCATTTCTATTCGAATTTCTATGTCTACAAATATGCAACAGGCTTTTCGGCGGCGGGGGCGCTTAGCAGTCTTATACTCGATGGCGGCTCACAGTCAAAGGAAAATTATATAGAGTTCCTGAAAAGCGGGGGTTCGCAGTATCCGCTTGATCAGCTAAGAAGCGCCGGCGTTGATATGGAGCAGAAAGAGTCAATAGTAAGGGCTCTAGACAGGCTTGAGACTGTACTGAATATGCTGGACCAGGAAGTCTTGAACTAGCGGGATTTACAGAAAAATAACACTTATTTAACATTGGCTTAACATTATTTTTCGCTAAAAATGTTATCTTTAGTCTTGCAGGAATATCGTAAATTAGAGTTGAATAGCATGATATGGAGGCTAATGTATGTCTATAAAGATAGAAGCGAAGAGTCTTGATTTCTACTATGGCAGTTTCAAGGCACTAAAGGATATTAACATAAAAGTGGAAGAAAACAATGTAACTGCTCTTATAGGGCCTTCGGGCTGCGGCAAATCAACATTTCTAAGAACGCTCAACAGGATGAATGACCTTATAGACGGCACAAGGGTCAACGGAGAAATACTTCTTGACGGCGAAAACATATATTCAAAAGAACTAATGGTAGAGGAACTTAGAAAAAAAGTTGGAATGGTTTTTCAAAAGCCAAACCCATTCCCTAAGACAATATATGAAAACATAGTTTTCGGACCTAAAAGACACGGAGTAAAGGAAAAAAACCAGCTTGATGAGATAGTCGAAAGAAGTCTCAAGGGTGCTGCCCTGTGGAACGAGGTTAAGGACCAGCTGGGCAAGTCGGCATGGGAGCTTTCGGGTGGCCAGCAGCAGAGGCTTTGCATCGCAAGAGCCATAGCCATGCAGCCGGAGGTTATACTAATGGACGAGCCGACATCGGCGCTTGACCCTATAGCTACCGCAAAGATAGAGGAGCTTATAGAGGACCTCAAAAAGGAGTACACAATAGTGATTGTAACCCACTCTATGCAGCAGGCGGCGAGGATCTCAGACAACACTGCCTACTTCCTCATGGGCGAGCTCATAGAGTTTGGAAACACTAAGGAGATATTTACTAATCCTAAGGACAAGAGGACAGAGGACTATATTACAGGAAGATTCGGCTAAACAAAAGGACAAATGGAGGTGCGTCATGGTTAGGATGGGATTTGAAAACGAGCTCAAGGCACTCAAGCAAGAGGTTGTGGACATGCTTGACAAAACTGAGTTTTCAATAAAGACTGCTGTGAAGTCGCTGGCTGAAAAGGACGTGGAGCTTGCAAAGGGAGTCATAACGCTGGATAATGAAATAGACCAGATAATGTACCACATAGAGGAGAAGGCTATAGAACTCATAGCTCTTCAGCAGCCAATGGCGAAGGATCTTAGGATGATATTCGCCATAACAAAGATGATAACGAATATCGAAAGGGTGGGAGACTTCGGCGTAAACATAGCCAAGGAGGTCATAAAGATAGGCTCGGAAGAGCATATTAAGAAATGGGCTGACATAGTCAGAATGGCTGAGATAGTAATCAACATGATAGACAAGGTCAAGTCTAGCCTTATTCTGGAGGATGTGACTCTTGCCATGGAAGTCGGAGAATATGACGACATTGTGGACACTATGTACAAGGACATATATAACGACGTTCTGATAATGATACACAAGAACAGTGACTATATAAGCCAGGGCACTAAGATACTCTTTGTGGGCAGGTATATAGAACGAATGGCAGACCACCTTACAAACGTGTGCGAGATGATAATATTCCTTGTAAAGGGCGAAAGAGTGGAAATAAATTAGACTGTATTATTGACAAAAACATATATTGCTGTATAATTTAATAAACAAGCGACTGAATACACAGGCGATGAAGAAGAGGAGTACGCAATAATTCTTTCAAGAGAGGGAGCCTCATGGCTGAAAGGGTTCCTAAATGATAGTTGCGGAAGGTAGCTTCCGAGCTTCCAATCTGAAGTAGCAGTAGGATTGGACGGGATTTCCCGTTAAAAAACCCTTAAGAGCCAAGGCGGCAATGTCGTTTTGGAAGTAAGGTGGTACCGCGATTACACGACCTCGTCCTTATATTAGGACGGGGTTTTTCTATTTCTAAATATACAGGAGGTATAATATGGGCATTAAGAATCTTCCAAAGACATACGATCCAAAGGAGTTCGAAGATAGGGTATATTCAAGCTGGGAAGAAGGCGGATATTTCAAGGGCATAGTAGACGAGAAGAAGGAGTCATACTGCATATCGCTTCCTCCGCCTAACATAACTGGGCAGCTGCATATGGGCCATGCACTTGACCACACGCTCCAGGACATACTAGTAAGATGGAGAAGGATGCAGGGAAGGGCCGTGCTCTGGCAGCCTGGAACAGACCATGCCAGCATAGCTACAGAGGTGAAGGTTGTTGAAAAGATACAAAACGAGGAAGGCAAGACTAAATACGAGCTTGGCAGAGAAGAGTTCCTAAAGAGGGCATGGGACTGGAGAGACGAATTCGGAAGAAAGATTGTCAACCAGATGAAAAAGCTCGGCGATTCCTGCGACTGGGAAAGAGAACGATTTACAATGGATGAGGGCTGCAACAAGGCGGTTACTGAGTTTTTCGTAAAACTCTACGAGGATGGCCACATATACAGGGGCAACAGGATAATCAACTGGTGTCCTGACTGCAAGACCTCGCTTTCAGATGCCGAGGTTGAACACGAGGAGCAAAGCGGCTTTTTCTGGCATTTCAAGTATCCGGTAAAGGACAGCGACGAGTACATCGTAATAGCGACTACAAGACCTGAGACGATACTTGGCGATACGGCTGTAGCAGTTAATCCAGAGGATGAAAGATATGCCCATCTGCTTGGAAAGACTCTTGTGCTTCCTGGAGTTGGCAGGGAGATACCTGTAATAGCGGACTCATACGTTGAAATGGAGTTTGGTACGGGAGCCGTTAAGATTACTCCTGCGCACGACCCTAATGACTTCGAGGTAGGCCTAAGGCACAACCTGGAGCAGGTTGTGGTTATGAACGAAGACGGCACGATGAACGATAGAGCCGGCAAATACAGCGGCATGGACAGATATGAATGCAGAAAGGCGATTGTAAAGGACCTTGAAGAGGCTGGATACCTTGTAAAGATTGAGCCCCACACTCACAATGTAGGCAAGTGCTACAGGTGCAGCACGGTTATAGAGCCTATGGTTTCGGAGCAGTGGTTCGTTAAGATGGACGAGCTTGCAAAGCCGGCAATAGAAGCTGTAAGAAGCGGCAACATCAAGCTGATTCCCGACAGATTCGACAAGACATATTTCAACTGGCTTGAGAACATAAGAGACTGGTGCATATCAAGGCAGCTATGGTGGGGTCACAGGATACCTGCGTACTACTGCGACGAGTGCGGGGAGATGATGGTATCAAGGACTGCCGTTACAAAGTGTCAAAAGTGCGGCGGCAGCGTAAGGCAGGACGAGGACGTGCTGGACACATGGTTCAGCTCGGCGCTATGGCCGTTCTCGACTCTTGGATGGCCTGAAAAGACCAGGGAGCTTGACTTCTTCTACCCTACAAACGTGCTTGTCACAGGCTACGACATAATATTCTTCTGGGTAATAAGAATGGTATTTGCAGGACTTTACTGCATGGACAAAATTCCTTTCGACTACGTGCTAATACACGGCCTTGTAAGGGATTCACAGGGAAGAAAGATGAGCAAGTCTCTAGGAAACGGTATAGATCCGCTTGAGATAATAGACAACTACGGAGCAGACGCCCTAAGATTCACACTTACAACAGGAAACAGCCCAGGAAACGACATGAGATTCTACATGGAGAGAGTCGAGTCAGCCAGAAACTTTGCAAACAAGCTCTGGAACGCATCGAGATTCGTGCTTATGAACATAGAAGACGAAATGCTCGAGGGCCTCAAGAGGGAGAACGTAGAAAAAGACCTTACAATGGCAGACAAGTGGATAATCTCAAGACTCAACCGCGTGTCTGATGAAATCACAGACAACATGGAAAAATTCGAGCTTGGAATAGCGCTCCAGAAGGCATACGACTTTACATGGTCCGAGTACTGCGACTGGTATATCGAGATGGTAAAGCCAAGACTCTATGGAAGTGATGAAAAGGCCAAGGCCGCTGCGCTTTGGACACTGACTCATGTGCTCGAGGGCATACTCAAGCTGCTGCATCCTTTCATGCCGTTCATCACAGAAGAGATATACGGCTATCTTCCTACAGCAAGCGGCAGCATCATGGTTGCTAACTGGCCGCAGCCTTGCGAAGAAAACAGTTTTGCAACAGAGGAAGAGAGCATGGATATGATAATGGAGGCTGTAAGAAGCATAAGAAACATAAGAGCGGAGATGAACGTGCCGCCTTCAAAGAAAGCATCTGTCATACTAGTATGTACAGGCGAGAAGATGGAAGCCATGAACAGCGGAGTCGAATACTTCATGAGCATGGCGAGCGCATCGGATGTGAGGATAACAGCCGACAAGCAGGGCGTACCTGAGGATGCAATGACGGCCGTTATAGACGGCGTTGAAATATTCCTGCCTCTTGAGGAGCTTGTGGATTTCGACAAGGAGATAGAGAGACTGGAAAAAGAGAAGAAAAAGCTTGAGGACGAGCTTAATAGAGTCGCCGGAAAGCTTTCTAATGAGGGATTCCTGGCAAAGGCTCCTCAGAAGCTTATAGATGAGGAGACTGCAAAGAAGGACAAGTTCCAGGAGATGATGAACGCAGTCATTGAAAGACTGGACATGCTTAACAAGAAGAGATCTTAATCTGAATGGGCGAAGGCTTGCAAGCCTTCGCCCATCAGGGCACAGGAGGAAAATTATGAATTACAATGAGGCTATGGACTACATCCACGGCTCACTCAAGTTTGGAAGCGTGCTGGGCCTTGGAAGAATAAAAAAGCTCATGGAGCTGCTTGGAAACCCCCAGGACAGCCTTAAGGTTATACACGTAGGAGGAACTAATGGCAAAGGCTCGACATCGTCCTTCATCAGCCAGATTCTCATAGAATCAGGCTACAAGACAGGCCTTTTCACATCGCCGTATCTTGAAAGCTTTACTGAGAGGATAAGAATAGACGGCAGGGATATAGGCAAGGATGAGCTTGCCAAGGCGGCAACGGCAGTCAAAAGGTGCGCGGACAAGCTTATAGGGCTAGGGTATGAGCACCCCACAGAATTTGAAATAGTAACGGCAATAGCCTTCTATTACTACTGGGAAAAGCAGGTTGACTTTGTGGTGCTTGAAGTGGGGCTTGGCGGGAGATGCGACGCCACAAACATAATTGAAAAGCCGCTTATAAGCGTCATAACGCCGATAGAGATGGACCATATGGACGTGCTTGGGGATACTCTGGGCAAGATAGCCATGGAGAAGGCGGGCATAATAAAAAAAGGATGCCCTGTCGTACTTCACCCCCAGCAGAAGGAAGCAATGGATGCAATAAGAAAGGCGGCGGAAGACAACAATGCCAAGCTTGTCGTGGCAGACACGTCTAAAAAGCAGCTAAAAAGCTCCACGCTTACAGGGCAGGTATTCGACTATCAAATAAACTCGCATTTATTTGAGGACATCGGCATAAGTCTCTTGGGCAAGCACCAGATAAACAATGCTATAGTCGCAATAAATGCTATTTGGCAGCTAAATGAGGAACATGGCTACTTCATAGATAAAAGGGCAATATACGAAGGACTCAAAAAAGCAACATGGCCTGGCCGACTTGAGGTATTAAGCGATAAACCCCTCATACTAATAGACGGCGCTCACAACTATCATGGCGCCATGGCTCTGTCCAGGTTTATAGAAGACAACTTCCCGAAGGAAAGGGTAACTCTCGTGCTTGGGATGCTAAAGGACAAGGAAGTGGACAAGGTGCTGCGTGAGCTGATTCCAAAGGCGGGCAGAGTTGTAACTACGTCTCCTGACAATCCAAGAGCTATGGATTCGGATGAACTGCTCCACAGGATAAAGCTCATAGACAACAAGATAAGGATACTGGCCAGCCATAACAGCATAAAAAAGGCGCTCCATGAGGCTGTAGAGGAATCAAGCCCGGAGGATGTCATAATATTTGCGGGATCGCTTTATATGATTGGAGCGGTAAGAAGTTTAATCAGGAAAGCTAAATAGAATACGATTTAATTAGAAGGCTCTGGAATATTATTGAATATCCAGGGTCTTTTTTGTATTTTCTTAACATGCCGATAATATAGCAAACACAGGCTTAACGGACTTAACGGACTGTTAACCGCTATATTTCAACGGTTGATGCTATAATTAAAAATGTGGAAGGGAAATAATTAAAAACAGAGAGGAGATAAAAACATGAAACTAAAAAAAATCGTAGGCTTGGCATCAATGGTATTAATAGCATCAATGGCTCTATTTACAGGTTGTTCAGGAGGTAGTCAAGGAGGGGAAGAGAAAGCAGGGCTTGCTGGGGAAATTAAAATCGACGGCTCATCTACAGTATTTCCTATCACTGAAGCTATAGCTGAAGAATTTCTAGCTCAAAACCCAGATGTTAGAATACCGGTTGGCGTATCTGGAACAGGTGGAGGTTTCAAGAAGTTCACAGTTAAAGAAACAGATATAAATGACGCTTCCAGACCTATAAAGGATGAAGAAAAGCAGGCTGCAGAGCAAAACGGAGTTGAATTTGTAGAACTTAAAGTGGCATTCGACGGTCTTTCGGTAGTAGTAAACCCTGAAAACACTTGGGTGGATTCGCTGACAGTTGACGAACTTAAGAAAATATGGGCTCCAGACAGCACAGTGAAAACTTGGAAAGATGTAAGGCCTGAGTGGCCAGCTGAGCCTATAAAATTCTATGCTCCAGGAACTGACTCTGGTACATTCGACTACTTCACTGAAGAAATAAACGGCGAGAGCGGAGCGATGAGAGCAGACATAACTCCAAGTGAAGACGATAACGTGCTTGTGCAAGGCATAAGCGGAGACAAGAACTCAATAGGCTTCTTCGGATATGCATACTATGAAGAAAATGCAGACAAGCTGAAGGTTGTAAAGATAGACAACGGAAGCGGACCTGTAGAACCAACATTCGACACTATAAAGTCAGGCCAGTATTCACCTCTTTCAAGACCGCTGTTCATATATGTGAACAAAGAATCTCTTTCAAGACCGGAAGTTAAATCGTTCCTTCAGTTCTATCTTGAAAATGCAGGCACTCTTGTTGGAGAAGTAGGATACGTAGCTCTTCCAGACGAAGAGTATGCAGCAGGGCTTGAACTTATAAAATAAATTAATATACGCAGCATAAGCTCATACAAAGGTCTTGGAATATTAAATAATATCCGGGACCTTTTATTTTTCAATAAGCATTTTCATACTCGGACAATCCTGTTAACATGGACTTAACACTATTAACGGACAGTTAACCGTGATGTTTCAACGGTTGATGCTATAATTTAAAATGTGTTAGAAATGTTAAATGGACGATGGGGCGAGAGTTAAAGCCTCTAGTTGACATAGGAAGGGATGAAATTATGAAGATGATAAGGACAGCAGGTATAATATCAATGTTTCTGATAGTCTCAATGTCGCTATTTACAGGATGTTCAGGAGACACTAAGGGGAGCGAGCTTACCGGAGAAGTAAAGATTGACGGCTCATCAACAGTTTTTCCAATAACAGAGGCTGTTACTGAAGAATTTCTGGCCAAAAACAGATATGTAAGAATACCGGTCGGAGTATCAGGAACAGGCGGAGGCTTCAAGAAGTTTACGGCTAATGAAATAGACATAAACGATGCATCAAGAACTATAAAGGACAAAGAAAAGCAGCTTGCAGAACAAAACGGGATAGAATATGTTGAATTAAAAATAGCATACGACGGTCTTTCTGTTGTAATAAATCCGGAAAACAACTGGGTGGATTCACTGACTGTTGAGGAGCTAAACAAGATATGGTCTCCAGACAGCAAAGTCAAGAAATGGAGCGATGTGAGACCCGAATGGCCTGACGAAGAGATAAAATTTTATTCACCTGGAACAGACTCGGGTACATTTGATTACTTTACTGAAGCCATAAACGGTGAAAGTGGCGCCATAAGGGCTGATATAACGCCAAGTGAAGATGATAACGTGCTTGCGCAGGGAATCGGCGGAGACAAGAATGCCATAGGCTTCTTTGGATTTGCATACTATGAAGAAAACGCCGATAAAATAAAAGCGGTAAAGATAGACAATGGAAGCGGCCCTGTAGAGCCCACATTGGAAAGCATTAAGTCAGGACAGTACGCGCCGCTGTCAAGGCCGCTGTTCATATATGTGAATAAGGAATCAATGGTGAGGCCTGAAGTGAAATCATATCTTAAGTTCTACCTTGAAAATGCGGGTGTTCTGGCGGAGGAAGTTGGATATGTTGCGCTTCCTGATGATGAATATGCAAAGGAACTTGAACTTATTTTGGAGGATAAATAGATGAATAAAGCCAAGAGAGGGCCAGACAAACATATAATGAGAATGCACTTTCAGGAAAAACTGGTGAAACTGATACTGCAGGCATTTTCGGCTGTTTCTATACTAGTTACAATAGGAATAGTCGCAACACTGCTTTGGGAAACGCTGGGATTCCTAAGAGAAGTTTCTATATTCGAGTTCCTATTCACTACGGTATGGACACCTACACTCGAGCCCAGACACTTTGGCGTAATACCGATAGTTGTTGGAACAATGATGATTGCTGTGCTTTCGAGCATAGTTTCAATACCGGTAGGACTCGGAAGCGCCATATACCTTAGTGAATTTGCACCTGCAAAGGTCAGAAAAGTGGTAAAGCCAATACTTGAGGTTTTGGCCGGAATTCCTTCAATAGTGTACGGTTTCTTTGCGCTCAACTTCATAACGCCGTTTTTGAAGGGGATTTTTCCCCAGATAGAAGTTTTCAACGCATTAAGCGCCGCTATAGCTGTTGGAATAATGACAATGCCGATGGTCGCATCGCTAAGCGAGGATGCTATGAGAGCTGTGCCCAAGGCGCTAAGGGAAGGGGCCTATGCTCTTGGAGCTACAAAGCTTGAAGTTGCCCTGAATGTTGTATTGCCGGCTGCCATATCGAATGTAATATCTTCGTTTGTACTTGCAGTATCGCGTGCTATTGGAGAGACAATGATTGTTGCAATAGCGGCAGGTTCAAGCAGTATACTCACCTTCAATCCGCTTAACAGTATACAGACTATGACAGGCTACATGGTTAATATAAGCATGGGAGACATTCAGCATGGATCTGTTGAATACAAGACTGTTTTCGCAGTCGGACTCTTGCTTTTCCTGATGACGCTGCTTATGAATATTCTTGCAAGACATATTGTAAGCAAGTACAGGGAGGAATATTAGTATGAAGGGAACTCATGCAGATATGGAAAACAATATATACACAGATGCAAATAAAAGCTCCAACCTAAAAAGCAGGAAACTGATGAGCAAGATTTTCGAAGGCTTCTTTTTCTTGGCTATAGCTTTTGGAATAATAATGCTCATAGTGCTGCTGGCAAACATATTCAAGACAGGCGTTGGCTGGCTAAGTCTGGATTTCATAACGAATCTGCCTTCAAGATTTCCGAAAAGAGCCGGCATATATTCAGCACTTGTCGGAAGCATTTGGGTTATAGGGCTTACATTCCTGTTCTCATTCCCGCTAGGAGTCGGAACGGCAATATATCTGGAGGAATATTCGGACAAGAAAAAATGGTTCAACAACCTGCTTCAGATAAACATAGCCAACCTTGCAGGAGTGCCGTCGATAGTCTACGGTATTCTGGGACTGGCTGTATTTGTAAGACTTTTCGGATTTGAGCGAAGCATACTTTCGGGAGCATTGACGCTTGCGCTTTTGATCTTGCCTGTAATCATAGTATCATCACAGGAGGCTCTAAAGGCTGTGCCTAACGAGCTAAGACATGGCTCTTACGCCCTTGGAGTATCTAAATGGCTTACAATAACAGGAGTCGTGCTTCCATATGCAATGCCGGGAATATTGACAGGCACGATACTCGCAATGTCGCGTGCGATGGGAGAGGCCGCGCCGCTTATCATAATAGGAGCGGCAGGATATATAGCATTTATCCCAAGAAGTATCATGGACTCGTTTACAGTGCTTCCAATACAGATATTCAACTGGACTTCAAGACCGCAGGCTGAGTTCCAAAACGTTGCTTCAGCAGGTATAATAGTACTGATAGTTCTGCTCCTTTCGGCAAACGCCTTGGCTATATTCCTAAGGAATAAATACGAAAAATAAAGTGACTAATACAAATAAAAAAGTCAGAGAGGCTTCTCTCTGACTTTATGTTGTTTATTAAGCTGGCTGGTCTATTTTATGAGCAGTTGGAGTATGTCTCCATAGAGACTGCTTGCATTCTTCTTCCAGTTATCGCACATCAGCCTGGCCTGCTTGTTTGACGGAAGGCTTATGCTAAGCTCTATAAGTGGTGTGTTGTTTTCTATGACGCTGAGCTCAACTGTGTATTCGTGCTCACTTACTTTTTTAAAATTGGATTTTATCTGTGTATCCTTAACAAGGCGATCCTTGCTTTGAAGGAGGTAAAAGTCAATTTTTTCGCGTGTGGCGTAAGGTATCCTTGATATGAAGTAGTTGAGCGTTTGCATACCCTTGGAAGTAATATTGTAGCGCTGGTTATTGGAATCGCTATCTTCTGTTACAAGCTCGTTCTCAGTGAGCTCTGCAATATACTGCTTGAACAGAAAATAATTCATTAGTTCGGTTTCCATTATTATCTGTGTGATTTGCGAATTAGTAAGTCCAAAATCAATGCTTTTAAAAATATATAAGATTAGCAGTTTCTGAATTGCCGACTCTTTAGATGAATTCTCAAACATTCAATCAACCTCCGAAAAATCTCTACTTATATTATATTAAACCATTTTGAGATAAAAAAAAAGGCCAATGGAATATAAAGCTTGTGGAAAATCAAAGTATTAATGTAAAAATTTACTTGTGATATTGAATATTTGGCAGACATGACTTATAATATAGATACATGTGGCATTATAGTATACATAGAAGGTGATTATTTTGGTTAAACAGGCATCTGAGTGCTCGCAGCATAGCATATGCCCTTGCAAGGGCAAAGAAAATATAGGCAACTTCATGGATTTTTTGAGGCCGTCCTTTGGAGAAAAAATACTACTTATGGGAGATGTGTCTTATTACGGCAAGTATTTGAAAAAAGCAGGAGCAGATGTCACAATATTTGAGCATGCTGAAAATTTCAACAATTCAGCAGTAATCAAAAATTCAAATTGCAGTATAGTTGACGGATTGCCTGAATATATGCCTTTTAAGGATTCATGTTTTGACAAGGTTGTTTTTCTGAATCATTTTAACAGCTTTGAGGATGAAAAAAAAGTGTTAAAAGAAGTTGACAGGGTATTAAAATTACACGGGGATATAATAATTGAGGAAGTCAATCCAAAGGGAATAATAAGGAAAATATGCGTCATATTTATGAAACTTCTGGGATTCCAGTGCAAATACTATGCGCCTTGTGAAATATTAAGGCTTTTCAAAGGACTCGGCTATTCCGGGGAAATAAATGACGTTGAAAACAAAAAATTTATATATGTTGGCAAAAAACTTAATTAAAGACTAGTCCTGCTAGTCTTTTTTTTAAATTTATAACAGGGGTGATTTGATGACTGTGCATTTTGAATTTGTAGCAATCATAATTCTTTTCATAATACTTGGAACTCTCCAACTTACTCTAAACAATATCCTCGTGCAGCTTAAGGAAATAAAAAATATAATACTTACAATGAAGGTAAAGGACAAGATGTAAATGGTAGGACTTAAAAATATCGAAGCAGACATACAAAACATTGCTGAAGCCATATCATGCGCATTAAAGGTTGACGTAACGATAGTTGATGAGCAGCTTGTCAGGATAGCCGGAACAGGGGCGTATGTAGACAAGATAGGCGAGAGGGTAAGCAGTATGTCGGCCTTTGGAAGCTCTAAGGATACGGGCAGGAGCTTCATAATTGAAAATCCGAGGCTGGACGAGGTATGCAGGCTTTGCAGCATGAAATACGAATGCGTCGAATGGGGCGAGGTATGCTGCCCGATTAAGCTTGAAGGGGAGATTTGCGGTGTAATAGGCCTCATAGCATTCGATGAGCAGCAAAGGGAGAACCTTCTTGAGAATAAGGCCCAGCTCCTCAATTTCCTGGGAAGAATGTCAGAGCTCATATCAAGCAAGCTGAGGGCCGAGGAAAAGGCGAGTATGTTAAGGCTTGAGACAAGCAGGATGCAAACGCTTATAAACAATATGGACAAAGCTGTCGTGTCAGTGAGCTTTAATGGAGATATAGACATCTGGAATCAGAAGTTTGTGGATCTATTCAGTCAGTCCGGCAAAATAGAGGGAAGAAGCATTTTTGATGTTTTAAGCTTTATTAAGCCGGATGAATTAAAGGGTGCAACCGCCGGCAAGATTAGCGCAGGCTTTTTATACAGCAGAGGCAAAAAATCATTCAGGGGAATATACAATATAAATGCCGTCATAATAGACGGCAAGGCGGAAGGCTTTGTGCTTGATTTTGTGGATGCAAAATCGGCCATAAGCGATTATAACGAAATAGCCTACTCTGAGTCGGGCATAGATTTTGAAAGTATAATAGGCAGCAGTGGGCCTATAAAAGAGGCCATAGAGCAAGCCAGAGTCGCAGCTCGCTCATCATCGGCAGTGCTTATAACGGGTGAGAGCGGAACAGGCAAGGAGCTTTTCGCAAGAGCAATACACGGCTCGAGCAAAAGAAAGAGCCACCCTTTCATAGCAATAAACTGCGCCGCAATCCCGGAGGCGCTGCTTGAGAGCGAGCTATTCGGATATGAAGAGGGAGCGTTCACAGGTGCAAAGAAGGGCGGAAAGCTCGGCAAATTTGAACTGGCTGACAGGGGCACGCTGTTTCTGGACGAGATAGGCGACATGAGTCTGCATCTGCAGGCGAAGCTTCTCAGGGTGCTCCAGGAGAAGAAGATAGACAAGATAGGCGCCAGCGCCAGCACTCCTGTAGATGTACGGATACTCTCGGCGACCAACAGAAATCTGGAGGAAATGGTTGAAAAGCGAGAATTCAGGGAGGATCTCTATTACAGGCTCAATGTAATTCCAATTCGAGTTCCGTCTTTGAGAGAGCGGATGGAGGACATACCGGAGCTTGTAAGGAGCCTGGCAGGAGAATGTGCCCAAAATCTGGGGAAAGACGTGAAAGGCTTCTCGGACTCAGTAATGGATATGATAGCTGCATATGAATGGCCTGGCAATGTCAGAGAGCTTCAGAACGTGGTCGAGTATTGCATTAACATGGCTAAATCAGAATTGATAATGCCCGAGGACCTTCCAGAAAAGCTCCGCCTAAAGAGGCGCAAAAAATTCGAGCGTGCCGAACATCAAGGAATTATTCCACTTGGCGAGCTTGAAAAATCTGAGATACAAAAGGCGCTCAGCATGTTCAGGGAATACAAGCAGGACAAGGATAAGGCTGCACAGGCGCTGGGCATATCCAGAGCCACTCTCTACAGAAAAATAAAGGAGTATGGAATAATCTCAAAATGAGAAAATATCTCATAATGAGATTATTTTTTTTGTTTTTGAGATTATGATAAAGAAAGCCTTTTAGCCATGAGGCTCCGAACTGAAGTTTTTAAGCAGAGTTGTTGTATTTTTGTACTAGCATGACTTGATTTTGCAAAAGCTTGAACCTTCTCATGAAAAAATCCGTAAACATTTCGAGCAGACTAAGAAAAGTTGGCATGAAAAATGCTATATATAAAGTCATGATTAACAATTGGAATTTGTGGATTGAAAAATGGAGGATGAATTATGAAAACAACACTAATAGAGCTTCTAAAATCAGAGGTTAAGCCTGCGCTTGGATGCACTGAGCCTGTGGCAGTTGCACTTGCGGTTGCAAAGGCTAGAGATGTTCTGGGAGAAGAGTGCATTTCCTGCAGCATAGAGGTGAGCGCCAATATATATAAGAATGGAATGGGAGTTGGAATCCCGGGGAGCAACGGCAAGATAGGACTTGAAATAGCTGCTGCCATGGGTCTTTTGGGAGGAGATGCAAAGCTCGGGCTTGCCGTTCTTGAAAGTGTCGAAGAAAGCCAGCTTGAGAAGGCCCAAAGCCTTGTGGATGAGGGCTTCATAAAAATATCCCCGCTTAAAGAAGGGGACAGAATATATGCAAGAGCTGTACTAAAGGGCGAGAAGAGCGTAGCAGAGGCTATCATAAGTACAAAGCACGATAATTTTGTGTTGCTGAAAAAGGACGAGCAGATACTTTTGAATACTTGCATGAGTAACTTGCAGGGCTCAGCTTCAAGCAGGAGTGAGAGTCCTGTGGCAAGCTTCACTATAAGGGAGCTAATACAGCTGGTGGAAAAGCTTGAGCTCAGTGACATAGATTTCCTGCTTGAAGGTGTAAATATGAATACGAGAATGGCAAATGAGGGACTTTCTTGCAAGCTCGGAGCAGGCGTTGGCTATAGCCTGAAAATGGCTATCGAGGATGGTTTTATATCGGGCGACCTTATAAACATGGCCATGATGCTTACGGCCGCGGCTTCTGATGCAAGAATGTCAGGAATCAAGTTGCCGGTAATGAGTTCGAACGGAAGCGGGAACCACGGTCTCACAGCTATACTTCCTATAGTTGCCTACAATGAAGAGTATCCTCAAAGCGACGAGAGACTTGCAAAGGCTCTTGCCATAAGCCATCTTGTGATAGCCTATGTAAAGAACTATACCGGAAGACTTTCGCCCGTATGTGGCTGCGGAGTTGCGGCATCAGTCGGTTCATCAGCCGCAATAGCATGGCTTATGGATTTGGGATATGAAGCTGTAGAAGGCGCCATAAGTAATGTGATAGCCAATTTGAGCGGAATGATATGCGACGGCGCAAAGGCAGGCTGCGCATACAAGCTCTCAAGTGCAGCTGCGGCGGCAATGCAAAGTGCCATAAATGCAAAGTATGGCTCAATAGTTCCAAAGTTCAACGGCATAGTAGGAGATACCGTAGAGCAAAGCATAAGAAATCTAGGCGAGGTAAGCGATAGGGGAATGAGCGTAACTGATGATGTAATAGTTGACGTTATGGACAGGATGAACAAAAATAAGGCTGCCAGTATAATTATGGCCTAATTTATTGACAATCCAGATATTTTAAATTAAAATTAGTTTCATGAAAACTCTGTTGAAATATGGTCGCCGATCATCAATTCAGCAGAGTTTTTATATGGCATTAGAATATAAAATTCATACCGGAGGTAAATAATGGATATAACAAATAAAAAGTGGGAAACGCTGTGCTCGAAGGAAGATATAGCTTCAAGGGTTGAAGAGATGGGAAGACAGATTTCTCGGGATTATGAGCACAAGAAGCTATTCGTTATATCACTTCTAAAAGGGAGCTTTATCTTTGCATCTGATATAGTCAGGAATATAAGTGTGCCAGTGAAAATTGGATTCATGACCACATCGAGCTATGAGGATAAATTTGAATCCAAGGGAAGCGTCAGTGTGCTGCACGATGTGAAAGAGGATATCGAAGGGTATGACGTGCTTATAGTTGACGACATAACTGATTCTGGAATAACAATGAATTATGTTGTGGAGCATCTTAAAGCCAAGAAAGCTGCGAGTGTTAAGTCATGCGTGCTGCTTGACAAGCCAAGCAGGAGAGCCGTGGATTATCAGGCGGACTATATTGGTTTTACAATAGAGGACAAGTTTGTGGTAGGCTATGGCCTTGACTACAGCGACTACTACAGGAACATACCGTATGTGTTTGCTGTAACAGACGAGGACAGATAAAGCTGGGGTAGAGTAGAGTAAATGCATACAATAGAAAAAGACTGCAGGAGCTACTGCAGTCTTTTTGCGTATATATGGAATTTAACCTCTAAGGTCGTCCATAAGCTTTGTTTTTTCTGAAGTCTTTTCATCCTTCATCTTGATTACCTTAGCAGGAGAGCCTGCCACTACGCTTCCTTCAGGAACGTCAGTTGTAACCACGGCTCCGGCTGCAACTACGGCATCCTTGCCAACCTTAACTCCCTCTAGTATAACAGCGTTGGCTCCTATCATAACGCCATCTTCCACTATTACAGGAGTTGCCGATGGAGGCTCGAGCACTCCGGCTACAACAGCTCCAGCGCCAACGTGAACGTTCTTGCCTATCATGGCCCTCGCGCCAAGCACAGCATTCATGTCTATCATTGTGCCTTCGCCGACTTCGGCGCCTATGTTTATAACAGCTCCCATCATGACAACAGCATTGTCAGCTATTGAAACCATGTCTCTTATAACGGCACCCGGCTCGATTCTGGCAGTAGTGCTGAGTTTGTTGAACATCGGTATGGCTGAATTTCTTCTGTCGTTTTCCATGTGGTAGTCTGTTATTGCATCCTTGTTGTCTGCAAGTATGTTCTTAATGTCCTCATATTCGCCTATCAATATATAAGAGTTGCAGCTTCCGAAAACCTTCAGGTCGCTGCATTTTTCCTTGTAAGAATAAGCGTCGAAGTCGCCGTTGACATATAGAGTCACAGGCGTTTTTTTCTTGACTTCTTTTATATATCTTGCTATTTCGTAAGCATCTGTCATTTTTTTCATAAATTACCTCCGTTAGAAACTGAATAGATCTTTCATGTTGTAGAATCCACTTCCTTTGCCGGAAATGAACTTGGCAGCGCGAAGCGCCCCCTGGGCAAATATCTGCTTTGAGTTTGCAGTGTGCCTTATTTCAATTATTTCGTCCTTGCCTGCAAATACGGCTGTATGATCGCCTACGATTGTACCGCCTCTTACAGCGTGTATGCCTATTTCGTTCTTGGCTCTCTTGCAGTCTCTGCCATATCTGCCGTAATTCATCTGCATAGTGTTGTCTAGAGCATCGTTTATTTCATTTGCTATCATAATAGCTGTGCCGCTTGGCGCATCCACCTTCTCGTTGTGATGCTTTTCAATAATTTCTATGTCGAAGCCTTCAAGGGCCTGCGCAGCTTTTGCGACAAGGCTGAGCATGAGGTTTACTCCTAGCGACATGTTGTATGAGTTGAATATTGGAATTTCCTTGGCTGATTCATGTATGAAATTCAGTTCTTCATCGCTAAAGCCGGTTGTAGCAAGCACAAGAGCGCACTTGTTGTCCTTGCAGTATTTGATGAGATCCTTGGCAGCCTCTGGTCTTGAAAAGTCTATAACCACGTCAGCCTTTACATTGACGTCGAATATAGAGCCGTATATGCCAGCAGGTTTTTCGCTCATTGCTTGGGCACCTTTGTCAACGGCGGCTGCAAGATTCAGCTCTTCATCCGAATTTACAGCGTCAATCAGGACTTTTCCCATTTTGCCTAAAGCTCCATTTATTATTACATTGAGCATGAATGTCCTCCTTGATTATTTTAGAAGTCCGTAGTTTACTAGTTCTTTCTTAAGGACCTCTATATTTGATGGGCTCATCTCGCAAAGAGGCATTCTAAGTTCGCCGACATCCCTGCCCATGAGGTTCATTGCAGTCTTTACAGGTATCGGATTTACCTCTATGAAAAGGGCGTCTATTAGAGCCTTCATTCCAAGCTGAAGCTTCATGGCAGCCTTAAAGTCTCCTTCGAGGTATTTGACTACCATATCATGAGTATCCTTAGGGCATATGTTTGCCACTACAGATATGACGCCGATTCCGCCTAGTGAGAGTATAGGAAGCACCTGATCGTCGTTTCCTGAATATATGTCGAAGCCTTCTGGCACCATGCTTGCTAGCAGGGCTATTTGAGATATGTCTCCGCTGGCTTCTTTGATAGCTACTATGTTTTCTACCTTGGCAAGCTCAACAGCAGTCTTAGGTTGGATGTTCACACCTGTTCTGCCTGGAACGTTGTAAAGTATTATAGGGATTTTAACGCTGTTGGCTATCATGGTGTAGTGCTTAATAAGTCCTGCCTGTGTAGCCTTGTTGTAATAAGGCGTAACTAGAAGGAGACCGTCAGCTCCGAGTTTTTCGGATTCCTGGCAAAGTTTGATGGCATGGGGAGTGTCGTTAGATCCAGCCCCTGCTATTACGGGAACTCTCTTTGCAACCTTGTCAACCACGCATTTTATAGCTGCAAGCTGTTCCTCGTCAGTCATTGTAGATGCTTCGCCAGTTGTTCCTGCAACTATTATCGCATCAGTGCCTTCATTTATATGCCACTCGACGAGCTCTTCAAGCTTCTTAAAATCAACTTTCCCGTCCTTGAAAGGTGTTACTATAGCGACTCCACATCCTTTGAATATCATTGCGAATCACTCCTTCTCTTTTTTGAAAGTTAAATTAGGTCGTACTTAACAAGAAGCTCAGCAATTTGTACAGTGTTTGTAGCCGCACCTTTTCTAATGTTGTCGGCAACAACCCACATGTTAAGGCCGCTTTCCAAGCTCTCGTCTCTTCTGAGTCTGCCCACATATACCGGGTCAGTGTCTGCTGCGTCACTTGCCAGAGGGTACTTGTTGTTTGCTACGTCGTCTACTAGTACAATCCCCTCAGCAGAACCCATTATGCTGAAAACTTCTGAAATTTCGAAAGGCTTTTCAAACTCCACATTTATAGACTCGCTGTGTCCGCTTATAACAGGGACTCTAACTGCAGTAGCTGTAATTTTTAATGAATCGTCGTGCATTATCTTCTTGGTTTCCTCCACCATTTTCATCTCTTCTTTTGTATAGCCGTTTTCCATGAAAACGTCTATGTGAGGTATGCAGTTGAAAGCTATCTGGTGTGGGTAGAATTCGTTCTTGTTTCCTTTTAAGCCTTCTTCTAAGTCTCTTATTCCCTTAACTCCCGATCCAGAAACAGCCTGATAAGTAGAATACACTATTCTTTTTATTTTGAATCTGTCGTGCAGAGGCTTGAGAGCCACTACAGCCTGTATTGTAGAGCAGTTAGGATTAGCTATTATGCCGTTGTGTTTTTTTACGTCTTCAGGGTTGACCTCTGGAACTACAAGAGGCACATCCTTTTCCATTCTCCATGCGCTGCTGTTATCTATTACTATTACACCCTTTGATTTTGCTATAGGAGCATATTTGAGGCTTATGCTTCCGCCTGCTGAAAATAGAGCTATGTCTATGTCCTTGTCGAATGAGTTCTCGCTTAGTTCCTCTACAGTCCAGTCCTTGCCTTGGAATTTGATATTAATTCCTGCAGATTTTTTTGAGGCCATAGGGTATAATTTATCTACAGGAAAATTTTTCTCCTCGAGTACCTTCAGGAAAGTTTCCCCGACTTTTCCGGTTGCGCCGACAATTGCTACATTGTACTTTTTCACTTTGATTACCCCCTGTTTTTTAGCATAAAGTTTATACAATAGTAACACTAAATATGAATATATTCAACATGCTAAAGCATGCAAATAAATTTTTACGGCTAAATCAGGAATGCTTTTGCATATTAAAATTAATAGAGAAAGGAGTAAGCAATAACAGTTTGTGTGTTTTGCTGAAAAAATAGTATGAAATTTGAGAATATAAGCCAAGAGGTGTTGGAATTTCAGGAAACCGTGTATGGTCATCGAAGGAGCCTGCATGAGATTGCGGAGCTGGGCCTAAGGGAGTATAAAACGGCGCAGTATATAAGAAGCCGCCTTGACAGCCTTGGAATACAGCACGATGCCCTGCTTGAGACATCGGTAACAGGTATTATAAAAGGAAGCAAAGGCGAAAGGACAATTGCCTTCAGGGCAGATATGGACGGACTCAATGCAGGCGACGGTTCTGTGCGCCACCTTTGCGGTCATGACGGGCACATGAGCGTCCTGCTTGGCCTTGTGGAGTACCTTTGGAAAAAAAGAGACCTTCTCAGGGACAACGTGGTATTCATATTTCAGCCTGCCGAAGAGTCTCCGGGAGGAGCTCTGCCTCTTATAAATGCAGGCCTCATTGAAAAGTATGGGATAGAAGAAATATACGGTCTCCATATGTATCCCGATGTGAGCGAAGGGCTTGCAGGAGTCAGGCCGCTGTATTTCCTCTCGGGTGCGGGTGAGGTCAATATTGAAATCACAGGCAAGAGCGGTCATGGGGCTATGCCTCAGGATGCGAACGACTCAATAGTTGCCGCCGCAGGATTCATAAGCGCGCTTCAGACCATAATTTCTAGAAACATAAGACCGCTTGACGAGGGCGTGCTTACAATAGGAAGGATAGAGGGAGGAAGCAGGCGAAACATAATAAGCGGCAATGTGAGGCTTGAGGGCACAATAAGAGCCTTCAAGGACAACGTATATGAAAAGATAAAGGAAAGAATATACGAAGTTGCCAGAGGCTTTGAAACCGTATACGGCTGCAAAATAGATGTCAATATAAAGGATGATTATCCGCCGGTAAATAATGACGAGAGACTGTTTGAGGAATTCAGGGAGGCTGTGGGCGAAGAGAACATAAGCCTGCTGGAGCCGCTCATGATTGCGGAGGACTTTTCATACTATCAAAGGGAAATTCCGGGCTTATTCTTCATGCTGGGAAGCAGAAATGAGGATTTGGGCTTTACCAGAAGCCTTCACAATATTGACTTTAATTTTGATGAGAAAGCCCTGATTTTCGGACTTGAATTCTATGTAAGGCTTTTAAGGCACAAAGGGGTGATCTCTTGAAGCTAGGGAGGCTGATGTCGGCTAACGCTGTGTTCTTGTTCCTGTCCGTAATATTCCTGTCGGCGGGGGCCTATTTCCAAAGTATTGATCTCAACAGCGGCATAGTGCTGACCGAGCTTGTGATAGTGCTGCTTCCGGCGGTAATTTTTTCTAGCATATACAAGACAGGCAGTATTTTTGAATTTTTGAGGCTGAGGCCTGTAAGTCCCAAGGTATTCATTTCGGCGTTTGTCATAACGCTGCTTACATACCCCTTGGCGGTCTTTGGGAATTCGCTGGTGATATTTATACTTGACCTGTTTGGGAACGTGGAGCTGCCCGAAATGCCCATAGCATCCAGCTTGGGGGAATTCATGCTTTATATTGTGCTCATTGGAATTCTGCCCGGTTTCTGCGAGGAAGTTCTCTTCAGGGGATTTTTTCTGAGGATGAACACCACGGGAAGCGAGAGGTTTGCAGTGCTTTTTACTGCATTCATGTTCGCTCTTTTCCACTACAATATATATAATTTCATGGGACCGCTGGTGCTGGGAATCGTATTCGGATACATGACAGTTATTACGGGCTCAATATGGCCGGCTATATTTTGCCATGCGCTCAACAACTCAATAGCATCGGCACTGGGATATTTCATGCTTCAAGGCGAGGGTGCCGCCCAGACCATGCCGGAGGGGGTTGACATGATGCTTGCTATGGGAATGCAGCTGGCCGTGCTTGGATTAATATCCCTAGCTTGCGCAAAGGGGCTAAAGGGAAAATTCAAAAAGCTCAGGGAAAGATTCGGCATTGAGAGCGCCGAAATCAGTGAAGGCCATGCAGGGCAGGGGGGGCGCTCAAAAGTGCTGGTATACGCCCCTATAGCTGTTTGCATTATAATATACATCTACTTGAACGTAACATTCAACTGATTCCGGAGGAGATAATATGCAGTTTTACGGAGAATTCGCTCACTACTACGACAGGCTGATGGAGGATGTGGATTACAAGGCTTGGGCTGAGCATATAGGAGCTTTGATAAAGCAAAGCGGCGGCATTGATGTCAAGAACGTACTCGAGCTGGGCTGTGGAACAGGGAGCGTAACAAAGGAGCTTGTCAGGCTCGGATACGAGGTGACAGGAGTCGACATATCTGAAGAGATGCTGTGCGAAGCCCAAAAAAAACTGGAGGACGAAAACCTAAAATCGATTCTTCTGTGCAGCGACATGAGAAAGCTGGATTTTAAGTCGCTAAGTCCTGATTGCGTGGTGTGCGCATGCGACGGCTTCAACTACATATCAGATGAAGACGATTTGCTGAGGCTTTTTTACGGAATACATGACGCGCTTCCGGAGGGGGGAGTGCTTGTATTCGACTTGAGCTCATACTACAAGCTTTCAAATGTTCTTGGAGACAACACATTTACGCTTGTAGAGGACGACATAGCCTATATATGGGAGAACTATTACGAGCCTGACGCTGAAACCGTCGAAATGGAAATAACTTTTTTTGCGAAGACGAACGGACTATACAAGAGATTCGAAGAATATCACATTCAGAAGGCGTACAGAAATGAAACGATTAAAGCCATGCTCAGCGCCAGTGGTTTCAGGAGCGTTAAGGCGCTTGGGGACTTTGACATGGAGGACGCCTCCGAAAGGTCTGAACGGGTATTTTTTGTATGTGTGAAATGAAGGGAGAAAATATAGACATGAACAACTACATTCTAAGAGTGACATCAGCAGACAAGAGCATAAGAGGATTTTTTGCCGTGACAACTGGACTTGCAGAAAAGGCCAGAGAGTTGCACAACACGACACCCGTTGCAACTGCGGCACTAGGCAGAGCCATAACGGCTGGCAGCATAATGGGGCTCATGATCAAGGGTGAAAACGACAAGCTCACCCTGCAGATTAAGGGTGACGGTCCGGCAGGCGGCATAGTCGTGGTCTCGAATTACCAGGGAATAGTCAAAGGCTATATAGCGAATCCTGATGTTGAAGTTCCCCTAAGGGAAGATGGAAAGCTGAATGTCGGAGCCGCAATAGGAAGGGAAGGCAAGATAAACGTCATAATAGACATGGGACTAAAGGAGCCGTATGTTGGACAATACAGTCTGGTAAGCGGAGAGATAGGCGATGATCTGGCCCATTATTTCACGTTCTCGGAGCAGACTCCGTCGGCTGTTGCCCTTGGAGTTCTAGTAGACAGGGACCATTCAGTAAAGGCTGCCGGAGGTTTCATAGTTCAGCCTCTTCCGGACGCATCGGAGCAGAGCATATCGAGGCTTGAAGAGAACATTTCGGGCATGAAGCCGATAACTGCGCTCATAGAAGAAGGCAAGACTCCCGAGGACATAATGAACATAGTGCTTGACGGTTTCGAGCCTCAGGTGCTTGAAAAATACGAGGTTGACTATCAGTGTGATTGCAGCAGGGAAAAATTCGAGAAAGCCCTTGTCACAATAGGCAGGGAGGAGCTCGAGAAGATTCTCCTTGAGGACGGAGGAGCCGAGCTTGTATGCCATTTTTGCAACAAGAAGTATAATTTCAGCGGGGAAGAGCTTCAGAAAATCATAGACATGATCTAGAAGGTGAGTTAATTTGGAGCACGTTAGATTTGAGATTATAACCCATGACAAGATTGGCATGACACTTACAATTTTGAGCAAGCTGTATGAAAAGAAGATAAACCTGCACTCGCTTGAGGTGTTTCCCAAAAGGATATGCATAAAGTTGCAGAAGATGAAGAACAGCGAAAAGGAGGACCTCAAGCGAGAACTGCTCTCCATAGAAGGAGTAATAAGAATAGAAGATATTGAGCTGCTCTCATACGAGGAAAAGGAAAAAAAGCTGCTTAAAATAATCGACTCGGTTTCAGTGGGAGACAAGTACGGCTTCTGGGAGGTAGTGGGGAGCAGTATAGCCATAGAAAGGGTCAAGAAGATTGCGGCCACTGTGGCCAAGGGAAATTCCACGATACTGCTTAGGGGAGAAAGCGGCACGGGCAAGGAAATATTTGCAAGGGGCATACACAGGCTAAGCGAGAGAAGAGACAGTGAGTTTCTTGCCATCAACTGCGCCGCACTTCCTGACAGCCTGCTCGAAAGCGAGCTTTTCGGATATGAAAAAGGAAGTTTTACAGGAGCCCTTCAGACTGGAAAGGACGGTCTTTTTACAAAGGCGAACGGAGGGACCATATTCCTTGACGAAATAGGAGAGCTTTCCATGAGCCTTCAGGCCAAGCTCCTAAGGGTTCTGCAGGAGGGTAAAATCAGGCGTGTTGGCGGTACGAGAGAAGAAAGCGTCGATGTAAGGATAATAGCCGCAACCAACAAGAATCTCGAGGAAATGATAAAGAGCAATCTCTTCAGGGAGGATCTCTACTACAGGCTAAATGTCATACCCATATTCATACCGCCGCTCAGGGAGAGGAAAGAAGACATAAGCCTTCTGGTCAGATTTTTCATAGAAAAGCTAAACGACAGCATGAAAAAACAGGTGGAGGGCTACGAGATAGGCTTTCTCAACGGTCTTATGGACTACGACTGGCCTGGAAATGTAAGAGAGCTTGAAAACGTGGTGGAGAGAGCAATGAACCTTTGCGAGGGCAAGCTGCTAAAGACGGACCACTTAATAATCGATTTCAACAAGGACATATCAAGGGCAGAGCGCTCAATACTGCTAAGCGAGGATCTCACACTTGATGAAATAGTGTGCATATGTGAAAAGCAGGCTATAGCAGAGGCTTTGAAGAAAAGCGGCAGCCTTAGGAAGGCTGCAAAGCGGCTGGGCGTTTCACACACCACTATTATGAACAAGGTTAAAAAATACAATATACAATGGCAATAAATATTTACACGCGTAAATAATAATTGCCATTGTTGCGATGAAATGGCAATTATTATTGCCATTTTTTTTATTGCGCAAAGAATAAATTCCGGGCAGGCATGAAAGTATTTTTTCAATACATGAAAACGTTGCCACAGCATACTTGAAAAGGATTTGCGGTTTTCAAATAAAACAATAAATCGAGCAGATGTTGGCACACATATTGCTATTATTTATATACAAGATTGTTTTTTGTGATTAATATTTTGCGTTTTGAGTATCATTACACTATACAACCAAATATTTAATATATCAGGAGGGAATCATGAACAGAGAAGATATGGCTAAAATGGGTTTTGGAACAAAGGCGATACATGCGGGAAATCAGAAGGATACGGTTCATGGAGCGCTTGCAACGCCTATATACCAAACATCAACATTCGTATTTGATTCAGCTGAGCAGGGCGGAAGAAGATTTGCCCTGGAAGAGTGCGGCTATATATACACAAGACTTGGCAATCCTACAAACACTCCGCTTGAAGATAAGATATCAATATTAGAGGGCGCTGAGGCCACTATGTCTACCGCTTCGGGAATGGGCGCAATATCTGCGGCCCTTTGGACAGCTCTAAAGGCAGGGGACCATATGGTTGCCGACGAGACTCTTTACGGATGTACACACGCTCTATTAAGCCACGGAATGACAAGATTCGGAGTTGAGGTTGATTTTGTGGATGCTTCAGATCCTGAAAATGTTAGAAAGGCAATGAAAGCCAATACCAAGGTAGTATATCTTGAAACTCCTGCAAACCCAACACTTAAGATAGTAGATATAGAGGCTATTTCAAATATAGCCCATGAGGTTGAGGGTTGCATGGTTATGGTTGACAACACCTTCTGTACACCATACCTTCAAAGACCAATAGAGCTTGGAGCCGATGTAGTGCTTCACTCAGCGACAAAGTATCTCAACGGTCACGGAGATGTTATAGCAGGCTTCGCATCAGGAAAGAAGGAGTTTATCGACCAGGTGAGATTTTTCGGAGTTAAGGATATGACAGGCGCAGTTCTAAGCCCATTTGACGCATACCTCGTGTTAAGGGGAATGAAGACGCTTGAAATAAGAATGGATAGACACTGCAGCAATGCCATGGAGGTTGCAAAATTCCTCGAATCACATCCTGCAGTAGACAAGGTTTATTATCCAGGCCTTGACAGCTTCCCTCAAAAGGCGCTTGCTGAAAAGCAAATGAAGCTTCCTGGAGCCATGATATCATTTGAGCTTAAGGGCGGAGTTGAGGAAGGAAGAACGCTAATGAACAGCGTGGAGCTTTGCACTCTTGCAGTAAGCCTTGGCGATGCAGAGACGCTAATACAGCACCCAGCTTCAATGACTCACTCTCCATACGAGCCTGAGGAGAGACTGAAGGCAGGAATAACTGACGGACTTGTAAGGCTTTCTGTAGGTCTTGAGAATCCAGAGGATATAATTGCAGACCTCAAAAAATCACTGGACAAACTAGTATAAAAATATAACAAAACAGATTTTGTTGTCCCCGCCTCACAGCAACGTGCCGGCGGGGATTTTTTTTAATTTGACGTGTTGAGCGGGCTAAGTCGGTGCCTTTTCTGATATAATTAGCTATAGGGGAAAACGCTTTGCAGAATATGACCCTATTGATTATGTGACGGATTGGAAGAGGCTGATTGATATGGATATGAATTTTAAATTAAATATAGAACAGTCCCAAAAGCTTGTTATAAGCCAGCAGCTTAAGCAGTCGCTCCAAATTTTGAATATGACACTTCAGGAGCTTGAAGTCGAGATACTCAAGGAAAGCATGGAAAATCCGGTGCTCGAGGTTGAGGAAAAAAGAGACGAAATTGACTGGGAGAAATTCATAGCCCATGTGTCTGGCGGGTCAAGTGACGACAGATACACTGCCTACTCGGATGACGAGGAAGGCTTGGGCATGGAGAAATTTGCGGGGTATGAGGCAGGGATGTACGAATATCTAAAAAGCCAGGTGGGCTGCCTGCTTAGAAGTGAAGCAGATATGGATATCGCACTGGAGATAATAAATTCGCTCGATGAAAGAGGTTATCTGACAGACAGTACAGAGGATATAGCTTCAAGACTTGGCGTTGACGAGGGGGATGTTCTGGATATGCTTTCTGTGGTTCAAAGCCTTGAACCCGCCGGAATTGGTGCAAGGAATCTTTCAGAATGTCTTGTTTTGCAGCTCCATGAAAACGGTATAAAAGATGATAGGCTTGAAAATATAATAAACAGCGACCTTGAGCTGCTTTCCATGAAAAAATACAAGGAGATATGCAAAAAGTACAGTCTGGAAATGGATACGCTAAGATACTTTATTGATGTGATAAGGACTCTAGAGCCTATGCCAGGCAGAGTTTTCTCGATTGAGAGGGCTAGTTATATAACCCCGGATGTTATCGTCGAAAAGGCTGACGGGGATTTTGAGGTGCGCCTAAACGAATACTGCACTCCGAAGCTGATGATAAGTGATTACTATAAGAGTCTGCTTAAAAGCGCCGGAGACGACGCTGCAAAGGAATATATAAAGCAAAAGCTGGGCTCAGCTGCAAATCTCATAAGGAACATAGAAAGTAGAAAAGCCACGATACTCGGCATATCAATGGAGATACTCAAGAGACAGCGTGATTTTTTTGAAAAGGGCATCAATTATCTAAAACCCATGATAATGAAGGACATTGCCCAGGAGCTTGGATTCCACGAATCCACTGTAAGCAGGGCGGTCAATGGCAAGTACATGCTCACTCCGCACGGAATGTTCGAGATCAGGTTCTTCTTTAGCGGGGCTCCTTCCTGTGAGGACATTGCTGCCAACAGCATCAAAAATATACTCAGGGAGATTATAGACAGCGAGGACAAGAAGAAACCGCTCAGCGACCAGTCTTTATGCGCACTTCTTGAAAATAAAGGCATAGAGATATCAAGGCGGACTGTGGCCAAATACAGGGACGAGATGGGTATACTCTCCTCGTCTCAAAGAAAGCAGCCATAAACTCAATATCAGGATATATTATGTACAAAATACAAACAAATTGAAAAAGTTGTATAGCTGATATAGAATAATATATATAATAATTGCATAAATGATATGTCATATTTCAAACATAAAAGATGCACATTTGGCGTTTTTTGAAAAATGAGAGGAGAGATATAATGCTAAACAAGAAGACTGTTGAAGATGTAGAGGTCAAAGGCAAGAAGGTTCTTGTAAGATGCGACTTTAACGTACCGCTTTCTGACGGCAAGATAACAGATGAGAGCAGGATAGTCGGTGCGCTTCCTACTATTAAATATCTTATTGAAAACGGAGCCAAGGTAATCCTATGCTCGCATCTTGGAAAGCCAAAGGGTGAGCCTAAAAAGGAACTTTCTCTTAGACCTGTTGCAGTCAGGCTGTCTGAACTTCTTGGCAAGGAAGTCGTTTTTGCGGCTGATGACAGTGTAGTGGGCGAAAATGCAAAAAAAGCTGTCGAGGCCATGGGTGAAGGCGATATTGTGCTTCTTGAAAACACAAGATACAGAAAAGAAGAGACTAAGAACGAAGACGAGTTTTCAAAGGAACTGGCATCGCTTGCAGAGATTTTTGTAAACGACGCTTTCGGAGCTGTACATAGGGCGCACTGCTCGACTGCCGGCGTTACCAAATTCATCAATGAGAATGTTTGCGGCTATCTGATACAAAAGGAGCTCAAGTTCCTGGGCGAGGCTGTTGAAAAACCGCAAAGACCTTTCCTTGCGATACTTGGAGGAGCTAAGGTTTCCGACAAGCTCAATGTGATCGACAACCTGCTTGAAAAGGTTGACTCTCTTATAATAGGCGGCGGCATGGCTTACACTTTCCTGAAGGCTCAGGGACACGGAATAGGAAATTCCCTGCTTGAGGAAGACAAGGTCGAGTATGTAAGGGAAATGATTAAAAAAGCTGAGGCGAAAGGTGTCAAGCTGCTTGTGCCGGTTGACTACAGAGTGGCTGACAAGTTCTCAGAGGACGAGAAGGCCCAGATATTCGAAGGAGATGTGCCGGAGGGCAAGATGGCACTTGATATAGGACCTAAAACAGAGGAATTGTTTGAATCAGCCATAAAAGAAGCCAAAACCATAGTATGGAACGGGCCTATGGGGGTGTTTGAATTCAAGGAGTTCGCGCACGGCACTCTAAGGGTTGCAAAAGCCATGGCCGATGCCGATGCAGTTACTGTAATAGGCGGAGGAGACAGCGCGGCCGCCGTCAACATAATGGGCTTTGGAGACAAGATGACTCATATTTCAACGGGAGGCGGAGCTTCGCTTGAGTTCCTTGAAGGCAAGGAGCTTCCTGGCATAGCAGCGCTTGACGAAAAATAGGAGGAAAAAGATGAGGAACCCAATAATAGCAGGAAACTGGAAAATGCACATGACCATAGCCGGAGCAAAGACATTCATAAACGAAATTAAAGAGGGGATAAAAGGCACAGATGTAGAAGTGGTGCTTTGTGCTCCATTTACTCTTCTTAAAGATATGAAGTTGGCAGCGGAAGGTACAGACATTAAGATAGGGGCCCAGAACATGCATTTCGAGGAGAAAGGTGCCTACACTGGAGAGGTATCAATCCTGCATTTAAAGGAGATTGGAGCTGACTATGTAATACTCGGACACTCTGAGAGAAGGCAGTACTTCGCAGAGACGGATGAGAGTGTCAATAGGAAGCTGCTCAAGGCCTTAGAGCATGGCATTAGGCCCATACTGTGCGTGGGAGAGACGCTTGAGGAGAGGGAATCTGAAAGCACAAAGGAAAAAGTGAAGCTGCAGGTGGAGAAAGCCTTTGCGGGAGTAGCTCCGGAAAGTGCCTGTGAAGTCGTTGTGGCCTACGAGCCTATATGGGCAATAGGCACAGGCCGCTCTGCAACAAGTTCTGACGCCAACGAGGTAATTGAATACATAAGAAGTATAATAGAGGGACTATATTCAAGCGAAGTTTCAGAGAAGGTAAGAATACAGTACGGCGGCAGCGTCAATCCAGGCAATGTGGAGCAGATAATGAATGAAGCCGACATAGATGGAGCGCTTGTTGGCGGAGCGAGCCTTGAACCATCAAGCTTCTTGGAGCTTGTAAATTTTTAGGGAGTGGTGCATTTGAATAAGACTGTAGCCCTTTTCATACTCGATGGATTCGGCATAGGCAACGGTGACTGCGGGAACGCGGTAATGAAGGCCAAGATGCCTAATTATAAAAGATATTTGGAGAGCTATCCCCATACAGACATAGGAGCCAGCGGGATGGATGTAGGACTTCCAGAAGGCCAGATGGGCAACTCGGAGGTGGGCCATCTAAACATAGGAGCAGGCAGGATAGTGTATCAGGAACTGACAAGGATAACAAAGGAAATTGAAGAAGGCCATTTTTTCCAAAACAAGGCATTGCTAGAAGCTATAGAAAATGCCAGCAAAAATGGAGGCAAAGTCCACATGATAGGACTCCTTTCAGACGGGGGAGTACATAGCCATATCGACCATCTGAAAGGTATTTTGAGGCTCTGCAGGGATAAGGGACTCAAGGAAGCCTATGTGCATGCGTTTCTAGACGGAAGGGACACTCCTCCTCAAAGTGCGCTAGGCTATATTGATGAGCTTGAAGACTACATGAAGAAGCTCGGAACAGGTAAGATTGCGACTGTATCAGGCAGATACTACGCCATGGACAGGGACAACAGATGGGAAAGAGTCCAGAAGGCTTACGAAGTGCTCGCAAGCGGTGCGGGTGAGACGGCCAAAAGCGCCAGGGAGGCCGTAGAGAACTCGTATGCATTGGGCAAGTTTGACGAGTTCGTAATTCCGACAGCAGTGCTTGAAGACGGCAAGCCAGTTGCTGCTATAGAGGATGGCGATTCGATAATATTTTTCAACTTCAGGCCTGACAGGGCCAGGGAGCTTACAAGGACATTTGTAGATGAAGATTTTGCAGGATTTGAAAGAATAAAACCTAAAGTCTTTTTCGTATGCATGACGCAATATGACGCCACGATAAAAGGCGTGAAGGTCGCATATAAGCCGCAAAGCCTTAGCAATACATTGGGCGAATATCTGAGCAGCAACGGCAAAAGCCAGCTGAGGATGGCCGAGACTGAAAAATATGCGCATGTCACATTCTTTTTTAACGGAGGCAAGGAAGAGCCTTATAAAGGAGAGGACAGAAAGCTGATCCCTTCACCTAAGGTTGCAACGTATGACATGCAGCCTGAGATGTCTGCGTTCGAGGTTGCCGGCGAGTTCGAGAAGATGATGGATTCTAAGGATTATGACTTTGCAGTGCTGAATTTCGCCAATCCGGACATGGTAGGCCATACCGGCAACATGGAGGCAGTAATAAAGGCGCTTGAAGCCGTGGATGAGTGTCTTGGGACTGTTGTTGAAAAAGTGCTGTCAAAGGGCGGCGTGGCAATAATAACAGCAGATCACGGCAACTCGGAGTACATGGTTGACGAGCAGACAGGACAGCCTTTTACGGCGCACACCACCAACAGGGTGCCGCTCATAATGGCATGCGAGCAGAAGAAAAGCCTGAGAAGCGGAGGAAGTCTGTGCGACATAGCCCCTACAGTGCTTGAGCTGCTTGGCATGGAAAAGCCTGATGAAATGACAGGCAGGAGTCTTATCGAGAAAAATTAAATCCAAATAAATAGGAGGAATATTATGTTTATTGAAGAGGTTTACGCCAGAGAGATTCTTGATTCAAGAGGGAACCCTACAGTTGAGGTTGAGGTAGTGCTTGAGTGCGGAGCTGTTGGAAGAGCAGCGGTGCCATCAGGAGCATCTACAGGGGCTTTCGAGGCTGTTGAGCTTAGAGATGGGGACAAGTCAAGATATCTTGGGAAAGGCGTGCTTAAGGCGGTAGAAAATGTGAATGACATAATAGCTGACGAGCTTGTAGGAATGAATTCCCTCGATCAGGTGGGAATAGACACTATGCTAATAGAGCTAGACAGCACTCCTAACAAGTCTAAGCTTGGCGCTAATGCTATTCTTGGAGTCTCAATGGCCGTTGCAAAGGCAGCTGCTGAGGGACTTGGGCTTCCTCTGTTCCAGTATCTTGGAGGAGTAAATGCCAAGAAGCTTCCTGTTCCTATGATGAATATAATAAACGGAGGCGCTCACGCTGATAACAACGTGGATCTTCAGGAATTCATGATAATGCCAGTAGGAGCTGAATCGTTCGGTGAAGCTCTCAGAATGTGCACAGAGGTGTACCATGCCCTTAAGAATACTCTTAAGGCTAAGGGATACAACACTGCAATAGGTGACGAGGGCGGCTTTGCACCTGACCTTAAGTCGAATGAAGAGGCAATTCAGGTGATTTTGGAAGCGGTAGCTGCTGCAGGTTATAGCGCCGGCGATGACATAAAGATAGCTATGGATCCTGCCGCTACAGAGCTTTACAAGGACGGCAAGTACCACCTTGAGGGTGAAGGCAGAATACTGAGCTCGGCTGAAATGGTAGAATTCTACGAGAATCTTGTTAACAAGTATCCTATAATATCTATAGAAGACGCTCTTGCAGAAGACGACTGGGACGGTTGGAAGCTTCTTACAGAAAGACTGGGTGACAGGGTTCAGCTAGTGGGAGACGACCTTTTTGTAACAAACACTGAAAGACTTGAAAAAGGAATACAAATGGGAGTTGCTAATGCTATACTCATAAAGCTAAACCAGATAGGAACTATAACAGAAACTCTTGATGCCATAGAAATGGCTAAGACTGCAGGATATACAGCTGTTATATCACACCGCTCAGGAGAGACTGAAGATACTACAATAGCAGATCTTGTTGTAGGAATAAATGCAGGCCAGATCAAGACAGGCGCTCCTGCAAGAACTGACAGGGTTGCAAAATACAACCAGCTTCTGAGGATAGAAGAATTAATAGGCGATGTTTCTCAGTATCCTGGCATGGATGCATTCTATAATGTAAAAAACAAGTAATATAATTTCCAGCTGTTTTTAATGTAAGCAATTACGGCCCGCGCAGGGTTTTGCGCGGGCCATGATTTCGCTTGCGGTACAGATTCTAGAACAATTGCAGCCGCCTGAGTTTTTTATTGATTTATTAAAATCCTTGTGTTAAAATATGCTTGTTGACTTTAGGTGGGAGGTGGGTACATGAAAACGTTTCTAATGGTTATTATGCTTATTGTGAGTCTTGTGCTTATAGCGAGCGTGTTGCTGCAATCAGGAAAAAGCGCTGGTCTTTCGGGTTCTATAGCAGGCGGAGCAGAGCAGGTTATGGGAACAAAGGCAAGAGGTCTTGACGCTACATTCTCAAAGATTACATCTGTTTGCGCTATACTTTTCATAGCTATAGCATTGGCTCTAGTGGCTATACAATAGGAATAAAAGTGTCTATTATTAGATGGTTTATTATTAGATTCATCTAAAAAATTTATAAAAAAATAAAATAAGGAGGAGATAGTGGAAATGAACTATTTCATATTGGCACCAATCATCGGACTTATAGCATTATTTTTCGCATTTACACTTGCAAACAAAATTAACGCTGTTGAAGTCGGAACTGAAAGAATGAAGGAAATATCTTCGTACATATCAGAAGGAGCGATGGCGTTCCTTACAAGAGAGTACAAGACTCTTGTGATTTTCGTGGCAGCGCTGTTCCTTATCCTTGGAGTGGGTATAGACTGGCTTACAGCTTTATGCTTCCTTGTAGGAGCAGGTTTCTCGACTCTTGCAGGCTTCTTTGGAATGAAGGTTGCTACAAAGGCTAACGTAAGAACTGCTAATGCAGCCAAAGAAGGCGGCATGAACAAGGCTCTTAGCATAGCATTCTCAGGCGGAGCAGTAATGGGTATGGCAGTTGTTGGTCTTGGAATACTGGGACTTGGCGGACTTTATGTTGTATTTTCAGCAATGGGTATGGAACCATCAGTAATTGCTACAACTCTTACAGGCTTTGGACTTGGTGCATCGTCACTTGCGCTTTTTGGCCGTGTTGGCGGTGGTATATACACTAAAGCAGCAGACGTTGGAGCAGACCTTGTTGGTAAGGTTGAGGCTGGAATACCTGAAGACGATCCAAGAAACCCTGCAGTTATAGCTGACAACGTTGGAGACAACGTTGGTGACGTTGCAGGTATGGGTGCTGACCTATTCGAGTCATATGTAGGCTCTATAATATCTGCAATAACACTAGGTATAATAGTATATGGAATAAACGGAGCTGCATTCCCTCTTGCGCTTGCAGGACTTGGAATACTTGCTTCTATAATAGGAACATTCTTTGTAAAAGGTGACGAGAATTCAGATCCACACAAGGCACTTAAGATGGGTACTTATGTGGCATCAGGAATAACTGTAGTAGCTGCATTCCTGCTTTCAAATCAGCTTCTTGGAAATCTTAGCGGATTCTGGGCTGTAGTGATAGGTCTTGTAGTAGGAACTATAGTAGGACAGATTACAGAAGTTTATACTTCTGGAGACTTTAAGTCAGTTCAAAAGATAGCGCAGCAGTCTGAAACTGGACCTGCTACAACAATAATATCAGGACTAGCTGTAGGAATGACTTCGACAGCTTGGCCTATAATAGTAATATCAATAGGTATACTAGGCTCATACATCGTGGCTGGACTTTACGGTATAGCGCTTGCTGCGGTTGGAATGCTTGCAACTGCAGGTATGGTTATAGCTGTTGACGCCTACGGTCCAATAGCAGACAACGCTGGCGGTATCGCGGAAATGTGCGGTCTTCCAAAGGAAGTTAGAGCAATAACAGACAAGCTTGATGCAGTTGGTAACACTACTGCAGCTATAGGCAAAGGTTTTGCAATAGGTTCGGCGGCTCTTACAGCACTTGCACTGTTCGCATCATACACTCAGGCTGCAAAGCTCAGCGGAATAGACCTTACAAACCCTTATGTTATAGTAGGTATGCTAATAGGTGGAATGCTTCCATTCCTATTCTCTGCTATAACTATGGAGGCTGTTGGTAAGGCCGCATTCCAGATGATAGAAGAGGTTAGAAGACAGTTCAAAGAAATACCTGGCATAATGGAAGGAACAGGAAAGCCTGACTACGCAACTTGCGTTGACATATCTACAACTGCAGCTCTTAAGGAAATGCAGATTCCTGGACTTCTTGCGGTAGTTTCTCCGCTTGCTACTGGTCTGCTTCTTGGAACAGACGCTCTTGGCGGACTTCTTGCAGGTTCCCTTGTATCGGGCGTGCTTATGGCTATAATGATGGCTAACGCAGGCGGCGCATGGGACAACGCCAAGAAGTACATTGAGTCGGGACACCACGGCGGCAAAGGAAGCGAGCCTCACAAGGCTGCTGTAGTTGGCGACACAGTAGGCGACCCATTCAAGGATACATCAGGACCATCTATAAACATACTTATAAAGCTTATGACAATAGTATCACTAGTATTTGCTCCGCTTTTCGTTAAATACGGCGGACTTCTTACTAACCTTATGGGTAAATAATTGAACTTCAAAGAGCTTCTCATTATTTGAGAAGCTCTTTTATTGTTTTGCGGCAGCCAATTATGTGAATAAATATATATAGCTATAGGCACAGCTAAGAACGATGATGTTCATAGGAGGAAAAAATAATGGAAAAAATATTGAAAGACAAGCTGCTGGGGCTCATAAAGGAAGAAGCGTACATACCGCTCTCGGCCAGAGAGCTTGCAGACATATTCGACATACATGATTCTGAAAGACCAATGTTCTATGAAAAGCTAGATGAGATGGTCAATGAGGGCTATCTTTACAGGACTAAAAAGAAAAAGTACGGCCTGCCCCGAAAGATGAACCTGTTTGTGGGAAGGCTTGAAGTTACTCAAAGGGGATTCGGGTTCATAGTATCGGAAGAGGAAGGCGTTGAGGACCTGTTTGTACCTGCAAACGGCTTGAACGGCGCCCTTCATGGAGACAAGGTAACAGCCCGTATAACTAAATGTGCAGCGGAGGGCAAAAGGTCCGAGGGGGAGATAATCAAGGTAATTGAAAGAGGCTATTCCACAATAGTTGGCACCTTCGAGGCCAGTGCGAAGTATGGGTTTGTCGTGCCGGATGAGAAAAAGTTCAATATGGACATATATGTGGCAAAGGGCGACGATATGAAGGCCAAGAACGGAGACAAGGTGGTATGCAAGATAACAAAATGGCCTGAAAGGGGAAGAAGCCCTGAAGGAGAGATAGTAGAGATACTCGGCAAAAAAGGGATTCCGGAGGTCGAGGTGCTTTCGATAATAAGACAGCACGGAGTACCTGAAGAATTCCCCAAAAAAGTGATAAAGGAGGCAGAAGCTATTGATGAGGCACTTGCTCAGAGCGAAATAGCAAGAAGAGTAGACCTCAGAGGCAAGACAATAGTTACAATAGACGGTGCCGACGCCAAGGATCTTGATGATGCGGTATCGGTGGAGCTGCTTCCCAATGGGAATCATTTGCTTGGTGTGCACATTGCCGATGTTTCCCACTACGTAAGGGAAGGTTCAAAGATTGACAGAGAGGCGCTAAAGCGTGGGACTTCAGTATATTTTGCCGACAGGGTGATACCTATGCTGCCGCAGAAGTTATCCAACGGAGTATGCAGTCTCAATCCGAATGTCAACAGGCTTACTCTTTCAGTTTCTATGGAGATAGACAAGGAGGGCAAGGTTGTAAAGCATGAAATATTTGAGTCTGTTATAAAGTCGCAGGCAAGACTTGTGTATGAGGATATTTCGGACATATTGGAAAAGCCGGGCGAAGAAGGCACAAGGCAGCTTGAAGAAAAGTATTCTCACCTGCTTGAGGATTTCAAAAGAATGGAGCAGCTTGCCAGAATACTGATGAATAAGAGAGAGAAAAGGGGCGCCATTGACTTTGACTTCCCCGAAGCGAAGATAATCTTCGATGAAAAGGGCGGCGTTTCGGATGTCAGAAAATATGACAGAAGGATTTCAAACAGGATAATAGAAGAATTCATGCTTGTGTGCAATGAAACTGTCGCAGAGGAATTCTATTGGCTATCAATACCATTCGTCTACAGGATACACGAAACTCCGGATTTGGAAAAGATGCACGACTTCAACAGATTTATAGCCGTATACGGCTACCATATAAAAGGCGACCTGGAAAGCGTGCATCCAAAGGCACTCCAGGAACTTGTTCACGAAATAAGAGGCAAGGATGAGGAACTCGCAATAAGCATGATAATGCTAAGATCGCTAAAGCAGGCAAGATACGCACCTGTCAGCAGCGGTCACTTTGGTCTTGCTGCCAAATACTATTCCCACTTCACTTCACCTATAAGGAGATATCCTGACCTGCAGATACACAGGATAATAAAGGAGTTCCTAAATGGGGGAATAAAGCAAAACAGGATAGAAGAACTCAAGGAGATAGTAGCCAAATCGTCAGAACAGTCATCGCTCAGAGAGAGAGAGGCGGATGAAGCAGAAAGGGAAGTAGACGACCTTAAAAAGGCTGAATACATGAGCCACAGGATAGGTGAGGTATATCCGGGTTTTATATCAGGAGTCACTTCTTTTGGAATTTTCGTCCAGCTCGATAATACGGTAGAAGGACTAGTGAGACTTTCCTCAATGGAAGACGACTACTATATATTCGACAGTGAAAAATATATGGTTGTGGGCGAGCGAACTAAAAAGATATTCAAAATAGGAGAAAAGATCAATGTAAGGGTTGAAAGTGTCAACATGGATTTTAGGGAAATAGAATTTGCAATAGCATAACCCCAAAAATATAATTTCGAAAAAATGTTGCGCAATTTTGAAATGCCTGCTATAATCTTAATATACCTGCGGGGGGTATATTAACGAAATATGGGGGAATGAAAATGAGCGCTATAAAAAACGTAACTTCGGCTGAAGCCAAGCAACTGCTTGATACAAAAAAAGATATATTGGTGATAGACGTCAGATCTGAAGGTGAATACTTGGGCGGACATGTACCCGGAGCTGTACACATGCCTGTTCCTGAAATGGCGAAGAAAGCAAGCGAACTTAAAGTGTTGAGCAACAAGCCGGTACTTGTATATTGCGCATCGGGCGGAAGAAGTCCAAGAGCTGTAACGCTATTGGAAAAATTAGGTTTTACAGAGGTGTATCATCTTTCGTGCGGAATATCGGCTTGGCCTTATGAAATAGATGACGAAATGTAATATTTGAATGAATGAGGTAAAGGCCCTTGGATTATAAATTATAATAATTCAAGGGCTTTTTTACACGAAAATATGTTCGATTATTATGTAAAAAAATTGAAAAAACTATTAGACTATTTAATCTTGTTATGCTATAATCAAAATGAAGACAGATATGAATACTAATCCCAGCAATGTTCGTGACAGCGTTTCAATCCGAGGTGAAATCAATGGCAGGCGGCAGAAAAATCTTAGCTACAAACAAAAAGGCAAGACACGACTATTTTATTGAGGAAACCTACGAGTGCGGAATAGAGCTCAAGGGAACCGAGGTAAAATCCATAAGAGCCGGCAGGATAAACCTCAAGGAAGGATACGCGTCTGTAGAGGGTGGCGAGGTTTTCCTCAGGCAGGTTCATATTAGCCCTTATGAGCAAGGAAACATTTTCAATGTGGATCCGGTAAGAGTAAGAAAGCTGCTGCTTCACAAGTATGAAATCAGAAAGCTTATAGGAGCCATAAAGGAAAAAGGTTATTCGCTCGTACCGCTGTCGGTATATTTGGTTAACGGCAAGGTCAAGGTTGAGCTTGGACTTGCAAAGGGCAAGAAGCTTTACGACAAGAGAGAAGATCTTGCAAAGAAGGACGCGCAAAGAAGGATGCAAAGGGAGCTATCAGACAGGCACCAATAACCTGGGGATGTAATGGTTTCGACGGGGGTTTGGAGTCTAGAGTAGCGAGTCATGTTTACTCTGGTTCATGTTAAAAAATCGGGGGATTAAATATAATCGCAAACGATAATTACGCTTTAGCAGCCTAGTAGCTGCTCGTCCTGCTCAGCCTCCCGCGAGCTAAGTTAGGGCGTCAACTCAGCGGGGCACTGTTTGCCGGGATGTCTCGACCAGCAAACGGAACAATCGGGGCTGGCCAGACCAATATCCTGTTGCTGGGAGATGGGTATGGCGAGATTCAAAGCAGCAACTACACTCGTAGAAGCTTTAGGTAAAGGACTTTCGGACAGGGGTTCGACTCCCCTCATCTCCACCAATAAATCCCAATTGTATCCCTTTAAACACTAGAAAGGTCAACTGACCTTTCTTTTTTATTGCATTGAAAAAGCGGCTACTTAGCATTAGCTGCAGCCGCTCATATGATTCCAGAAATTATATTTTGCTTTATCTCATCATGAAGTACATTCCAACTATCGAAAGAATTGCAAGAGCTGCACAAATCATCGAAGTGGTTTTTTCTTTGGCATCATCCCAGTGAAAACCACCGCTATCATAAGTTGACATATAAATTTCCCCCTCTCTAAAATAAATGATTTGAACACAGATTGAAACAATGCTTTAAACACCGTTTAATTTCTTAACATCTAATATAATATATACCAAGAGAAAGGATTTTAAAACATATTATTAACAAAAAAGTTTAATAAAAAAGCTTTATATATGCGACATCTGAAAATCCATATGATTTGAGTGTTTTAGCAATTTGCTTGATGAAGGAGAAAGCTATGAGTTAGAATTAATAATATGAAGTTAACTGAGTTGGAATTATAAAGATTTAGGGTATTTCAAGGAGGATTTATTTAATGGAAAAGAAAAAATTGGAAGGCTACATGCTTGTTTCGGATATGGACGGGACGTTGATAGACAGCAAGGGAGCTATATCGTCAGAGAATATAAATGCGATAAACAGATTCATTGAACTGGGAGGAATGTTCACAATAGCAACAGGCAGGACTGTGGATTCGGTCAAAAGGTATGCGCACAGTCTTCCACTGCAAATGCCATTTGTGATTTACAATGGCTCAAAAATATATGATTTTTCAAGAGAGAAGACTATCTATGAAACATTTCTTGAGGACCGTATAAAGGACATGATAGTCAGGCTTGCAAAGCTGGAAGGGTCGCTTGGAATAGAGATTTACTGTGACGAAATGATATTCATATATAAGGAGTGCAGATTTACAGGTAGATTAGAGCAAAAGGGGTATAAGATATATTATGAGGTACCTTCGTACGCGTGGGAAAGAAGCTGGACCAAAATCCTGATAATAGGCGAACATGACCAGCTTGACAGTCTGGAGAAGACATTCAAAGCAATGTTTGGGGACTGCAATCTCATAAGGAGCGATAAAAACTACCTTGAAATTCTTCCGGAGGGAGTATCCAAGGGTACGGGGCTGGAAAGGTTATGCAGCTTGGTAGGGGTGCGCATGAGCAATGTGATTGCGGTAGGGGACAATATGAATGACTACGAAATGATAACAATGTCAGGGTATGGCTTTTGTGTGGCGAACGGCTACAAAAAACTTCTTGAAGCGGCGCCATATACATGCCCGACCAATGACGAGCATGCTATTGAATATGTAGTAAGCTGGGCGCAGAAAAATCTTTAAAAGTAACAGATTAATTTGACGGCGCATACGTTGATGCGGCTTTGTCCTATATGAGATAAGAATGATGAATGGGGTGATGTCAATGAAGAGGGCTTTATTGCTTGGCGCAATGTTCGTGATTTTTGTGTTCTCAGGGGTGGCAAGTGCACAGGAAATAAGTGTTGTAATCGACAACAAAAGAGTCGAATTCGATGTAAAGCCGGTTATTGAGAACGGAAGGACGATGGTTCCCTTCAGAAAACTGTTCGAGGAGCTTGGGCTGAAGGTGGATTGGAACGAAGGTCAAAGAACCGCGTCTGCATACAGCAAGGATTCTTCTGCTACTGTAAAAATAGGCGGCAAGTATGCATATGTAAACGGCAGGATTGTCGAGCTGGATGTACTGCCCAAGATTGTCAGCGCAAGGACACTAGTGCCTGTAAGATTTATTTCGGAAGCTTTCGGCAGCGAAGTGAAATGGGACAGCCAGAAACAAGTTGTAAGCATAACGACGGGAGCGAAACAAGTACCGCAGGCAGAAGAACTGCCAACAGTCGGAAGCTATGAAAAGCTGCTTTCGCTGCTTGAGTATTCGAAAAAATATGCTGCAAGCTACGGCAATATCAGGGAGGCTATGCCGTCGGCTGAGACCATGGACAATGCGGGGGGAGACGGGAGCAAATCGCAAAGCTCAGCTTATTCCGAAACTAATGTTCAGGTTTTGGGGGTTGACGAGTCGGACATAGTAAAGACTGACGGCACCTATATTTATGAGTACAGAAACGGCGGCGTGGCAATAGTAGAGGCATCGGAAGGCAAGCTTTCGCTTGTGGGCGAGATAAAGCTTGATGAATCATACTCTTCGAATGAGCTATATCTATATAAAGACAGGCTGGTAGTCATAGGCAGCTCGCACGATGTCAGGATAATGGAAGACAATGTTAAGTCCAGCATATGGCCGGGCCCCGCAAACGCGGTTAAGGTGAGGATATTTGACATTACGGATAAGGCTTCTCCGAAGCTTATAAGGGATATGAGAATCGACGGAGATTATGTGGCATCAAGAGTCACAGGGGGGAGCCTCTATATCGTAGCCAACAAGAATATGTATACGATACTAAGAGGCGAGGAAAATGACTTGAGGCCTTCGGCGTATGATAGCGCTGCAGGCGGGGAAGTCAAGATTCCATATGATCAAATAAGGTATTTCCCTGACAGCCCTGATTCAAATTATCTTGTCACAGCCGGCGTAGATCTTGATGACATGAAGAAGAAGGCAAACATATCTGCATACCTCGGTTCAGGACACAACATCTACTGTTCCAAGGAAAATTTGTACGTGGCTGCCACAAGATTCAGCTATGACTATGAAGAGAGCACAGGCGAAAAGGAAATATATTATCCTGTATACAAGGTTAACACAGAAGCATACAAATTTGCTCTGGGCGATTCCAGACTGGAATACAAGGCCAAGGGTTCGGTCCCGGGAACTTTACTCAACCAATTTTCAATGGATGAATACAAGGGCTATTTCAGACTCGCAACTACGTCGGGGGACTTGTGGCGGAACGATGAAGGCACTTCCAAGAACAACATATATGTGCTGGATTCTTCGATGAATGCAGCTGGGAGACTAGAAGGTCTGGCGCCTACGGAAAGGATATACTCCGCAAGGTTTATGGGGGACAGGGCCTACATGGTGACTTTCAGGCAGGTGGATCCGTTCTATGTTGTGGATTTGGCAATCCCTCAAAGTCCAAGGATGCTTGGATACCTCAAGATACCGGGTTTTAGCGACTACCTGCATCCTTATGATGAAAACCACATACTAGGATTCGGCAAGGAAACTGAAATGACTAAAAACGGCGTGGTTACAAAGGGCATGAAAATAGGAATGATTGATGTAAGCAATGTTGAAAACCCAGTTGAAAAGCACAAGATTGTGATAGGTGACAGCGGAACATATTCGGAGCTTCTTGGCAACCACAAGGCGCTTTTGTTCTCAAGGGAAAAATCGCTCATGGCTTTTCCTGTGACTGTAATGAGCAAGGAATCTGACGGTACGGTGAGATTCTCATACCAGGGAGCTTATGCTTATACAGTTGACCTTCAAAATGGCTTCGTGCTGAGGGGAAGAGCTACGCACCTTACGCAGGAGGATTATGCAAAAGCGGGAGATTACTGGTATGAAAGTGACAAGAATATCAGAAGAATAATATATATAGGGGACTATGCCTATACAATATCAAACAGCCAGATCAAATCGCATGACATAAATGACATGTCAGTAATAGACAGTATAAGCTTTGAAGGCAAATAAACCAAAACAAGCCAGGCGTGAATATTTCGTTAAACATGCCCGGCTTGTTTTGCTTGAATTGTTGCAAAATGTCAGATGATGTTCCAGTTGCGACAAATAATGTTCGCTATGGCTTTAAGGTATGGTATAATAGCATTTGGCTAAAAAAATGATTGGGAAAAGACTAATAATGGAGGTAAAAAATTGGAAGAAAAAAGAAATCTCATATATCAGCTGGATGGAAAGCCGCCTCTTACAACTGCTATACCACTTGGTCTTCAGCATGTACTGGCAATGTTTGTGGGCAATGTAACTCCGATTATAATAATAGCAGGCGTTCTAAATCTTTCCGTTGAGGAAAAATCATTCATGATTCAGTGCGCAATGTTCGTAGCAGGTCTCGTTTCTCTGGTGCAGTGCTATCCGATAGGGCCAGTGGGAGCAAGGCTGCCAATAATTATGGGGACAAGTTTTGGATTTTTACCTGTTTGTATTGCCATAGGCATGAAATACGGTCTGCCAGGCGTTCTGGGAGCTGTCTTTGCAGGAGGAATTTTCCAGATTTTAATTGGCTTCACCTTGAAATACATAAGGAAATACTTCCCGCCGCTTATAACGGGGATTGTCCTCCTTGCAATAGGCCTTTCACTTGTAGGAACGGGCATGAAATACTTTGCTGGCGGAGTAGGCGCCGAGGATTTCGGTTCCATTCAGAATCTCATGCTGGGCACGATAGTGCTTGTGACTCTTCTGTACTTCAAGCAGTTCACAAAAGGCATGACCAGCATGTCTGCTGTTTTGATAGCGCTTATAGTAGGGTATATTGTGGCGATCCCTATGGGGAAAATTAATTTTGAAACAGTTGCTAATGCGCAGTGGTTTGCCATGCCTGTTCCATTTAGATTCGGCATGGAATTCCACATAGATGCCATGCTTTCGATGTTCGTTATGAATGTGATATCCACTGTCGAAACAGTTGGAAATACATGCGGAATCGTATCTGGTGGAATCGGTGGAAGATGCGCTACAGATAAAGAAGTATCAGGCGCAGTCATAGCAGACGGACTGGGCACTTCGTTTGCAGCGCTTTTCAATGTGCTTCCAAACACATCCTATGGACAAAATGTGGGCATTATCGCAATGACAAGGGTCATAAACAGATTTGCCGTGGCTACAGGGGCGATGTTCCTTCTGCTGGCAGGGTTTTTCCCTAAGCTGGGCGCGGTTGTTGCAATAATGCCGCCTAGCGTACTTGGCGGTGCAGCCATTGTAATGTTCAGCATGATGGTTGTCAGCGGAATAAACCAGGTTACTGAAGAGCCGCTTCGAGGCAAAAACGGCACCATACTTGCCGTGGCACTCGGACTCGGGCTAGGATTCAGCCTTGTTCCGGATGCTACAAAGCACTTCCCACACATGATAAAGATGCTTTTTGAAGGCTCTGGCGTAGCTGTTGCGACATTCACAGCCATATTCCTCAATATAATACTTCCTGACGATGCTGATGCTAAGCTCAAAAAGCTGCAGGGGGCCGGCAAAGAGGAAGACGATAATATTTGTAAAATCTAATTGGATAAAGCTATAATATAATTATGGACTATAAAATTGGGAATGCATATTTGTATTCCAGCTATAATATGGTTTTCCGGAGGTTTTAATATGAAAAAGATTGTAGGTAAAGGTTACAATAAGATAGACGGAATGGCTATTTCGACAGGCAAGCCTGTTTATACTGATGATCTGGCAATGAAGGATGCTCTCGTGATAAAGCTTTTAAGGAGTCCTCATGCTTTTGCAAAGATAAAAAGCATAGACACTTCGAAGGCGCAGGCTCTCGACGGTGTCGAGTGCGTATTCACATACAAGGATGTTCCAAATGTAAGATTCACACTAGCTGGACAGTCATATCCGGAGCCGTCTCCGTATGACAGGCTAATACTTGAAGATGTTGTAAGATATGTCGGTGATGAGGTTGCTCTAGTTGCGGCAAAGGATGAGAAGACTGCTGAGAAAGCCCTGGGGCTGATAAAGGTCGAATACGAGGTGCTCCAGCCGGTGCTTGATTTTGAAGAGGCCATAGGCCACGAATCAATAATTCATCCAGAGGACGATTTGCATTGCAATTTCAACATAGGCCTTGACAAGAACAGAAACATAGCGACATATCACAAGGCAGAGTTCGGGAACGACATGGAAGAGGAGCTTGCAAAGTGCGACGTAGTTGTCGAGCAGACGTATTACACTCAGGCGCAGGCTCAAGCCATGATGGAGACGTTCAGATCCTTTTGCTATCTAGACCATACGGGAAGGCTAATTGTAGTATCATCAACTCAAATACCATTTCATGTAAGAAGACATGTTGCCAGAGCACTCGAGATACCGGCAAGCAAGATAAGAGTAATAAAGCCGAGAATAGGTGGCGGATTTGGCGCAAAACAGACCGCAGCAGTAGAGATATTCAATGCGCTTGTTACCCTCAGGACTGGAAAGCCTTCAAAAATAGTGTATGACAGGCAGGAAACCTTCAGCTGCACTACGAGCAGACACGCAATGAGGATAAAGGTGAGGCTGGGAGCAACAAATGACGGTACAATTAGAGCCGTTGACATAGAGGCTCTTTCTGATACGGGAGCGCATGGAGAGCATGCACCTACTGTGTTCGCAGTGGCAGGCGAAAAGACTCTGCCGCTTTACAACAAGGCTGCCGCTCTAAGATATCACGGCCATGCGGTATATACCAACAAAATGCCTGCAGGAGCATTGAGGGGCTATGGGGCCACGCAGGGAACATTCGCGCAGGAATGCGCAGTCAATGAGCTGGCTCACAAGCTCGGAATGGATCCGGCTGAGCTCAGGCTTAAGAACCTAATAAAAGAGGGCGAGAGTACAATAGCATACGGCAAGACATTTGCCAGCTCGGCTCTTGATGCATGCATACAAAAAGGAAAAGAAATGATTGGCTGGGATGAAAAATACCCATCAAAGCAGATAGCAGAAAACAAGGTAAGGGCTGTAGGAATGGCTGTTACAATGCAGGGCTCTGGAATCGCCCATGTGGACACCGCATCTGCAGATATTAAGCTCAACGACGACGGCAGCTACACGCTCTATGTAGGCTCAACAGACATGGGAACAGGCAGCGATACGATACTTGCACAGATGGCGGCAGAGACTCTCAAAACCCAGCTCGACAACATAGTAGTCAATGCTTCGGACACTGACATATCGCCGTACGATCCGGGTTCATACGCCTCAAGCACGACATATGTAACAGGAATGGCTGTTGTAAGGGCGGCTGAGGACCTCATAGCCAACATGAAGCAAATGGCAGCCAAGAAGCTTGACGCAGTTGAAGATGAGTTTGAGTTTGACGGAGAAAAGGTATACTCGACTAAAGAAGATAAATCGATTTCGATACAAAAGCTGGCAGAGACGCTTCTTGTAGGCACTGTATCGAAGCAGCTTTCAGGCAGCGGAACATATGGAAGCCCTGTGTCGCCTCCGCCTTTTGTGGCAGGGTTCGCAGAAATAGAATTGGACAAGGAAACAGGAAAATTTGACGTTATAGACTATGTCGCAGTGGTAGACTGCGGCACCGTAATAAACCCCAACCTGGCTAGAATACAGGTTGAAGGCGGCATAGCGCAGGGTATAGGCATGGCCATGTACGAGGACGTAGTATACACTTCAAAGGGTAGGATGGTTACTGATTCCTTCATGCAATACAAGATACCTTGTAGGGAAGACATAAGGAGCATAAGGGTTGATTTCGAGGAGAGCCACGAGCCAACAGGGCCTTTCGGTGCAAAATCAGTAGGAGAGGTAGTAATAAATACTCCGCCCCCAGCTATAGCAGCGGCTGTTTACAATGCATGCGGAGTCAATGTAAGAAGCCTGCCTATAACAGCTGAAAAAATATTTATGGGTGTCAATGCCAAATAGTAAACTGTCTTGGGACAATAAAACTATTTAATCTATTAATGAAATCCAGTATTTTAAAATGGCAAAGCTTCCGAAAATAAATATGAAAGCACCTGACGAGCAAAATGCTGGATCAGGTGCTTTTTTATATTCCGTATAATTACTGTACAGTTACTCAAGGAACGACGGCGTTGACAGGTAACGCTCTCCTGTGTCAGGAAGAAGCACTACTATTGTCTTGCCTGCATTTTCAGGCCTTAAAGCCAGCTGAGTGGCTGCAAATGCAGCTGCACCTGATGATATGCCCACAAGAAGTCCCTCTGTTTTGGAAAGCTTTCTTGATGTAGCAAATGCATCTTCGTTTTTGACAGCTATAATTTCATCATATATTCCTGTGTTGAGTGTCGCCGGCACAAAACCTGCTCCTATTCCCTGGATTTTGTGCGGGCCAGCCTTGCCTTGCGAAAGAACTGGTGAATCGGCAGGCTCTACGGCTACAACTTTAATTGACGGATTTTTAGACTTAAGGTATTCGCCTACGCCTGTAATTGTGCCCCCGGTGCCTATGCCCGCCACGAAAATATCAACTTGGCCGTCTGTGTCTGCGTAGATCTCAGGACCTGTTGTCTTTCTGTGAACCTCCGGATTTGCAGGGTTTGTAAACTGTCCTGGTATGAAAGCTCCGGGGATTTCCTTAGCGAGTTCTTCGGCCTTGTCTATTGCTCCCTTCATACCAAGAGAGCCGTCAGTCAGCACAAGCTCAGCTCCGTATGCTTTCAGCAGATTTCTTCTTTCAACGCTCATGGTCTCGGGCATTGTAAGTATTATGCGGTAGCCTTTAGCAGCGGCCACAGACGCAAGACCTATGCCGGTATTGCCGCTAGTGGGCTCGATTATAACCGAATCCGGGTTGAGAAGACCCTTTGCCTCGGCTTCGGCTATCATAGCATATCCGATTCTGTCCTTTACGCTGCCTGCAGGGTTGAAGTACTCGAGCTTTGCAACAATTTTGGCTTTCAATTCATTTTGAATTGAATAATTGGCAAGCTCCAAAAGCGGGGTGTTACCTATAAGATCAGTCAAGCTTGAATAAATCCTAGCCATATTTAATCGCCCTCCATTTCATATAAAACATATATGATTGATATGTTTTAATAATAGTAAATTATTGACTCTTTGTCAATAGTTTTATGTAAAAAAAATCAAACGAAAAATATAAAAAATAATAGCAGATTCCCATTCGGTGGAATCTGCTATTATCAAGCTTTTAAAGCATTGTATCAAGTCTTAAAGCAATTTCTTTAAGGAAATCTACAGTATTTACGACTTTGATGTCTTTTATTTCAGAAAGTGAAGCAAGGTCCTTAGTCATAACGCCTTCCTCAATAGTTTGTATAGAGGCTTTCTCAAGCTTGTTTGCAAAGTCAACAAGTTCGCCTATACCGTCAAGCTCTCCACGCTTTCTTAGGGCGCCTGTCCATGCAAAAATAGTGGCCATGGAATTTGTAGAAGTCTCCTCGCCCTTGAGGTGCTTGTAGTAGTGTCTAGTAACAGTGCCGTGAGCGGCTTCATACTCGAAGTTGCCATCTGGCGATACTAGCACGGAAGTCATCATGGCTAGGCTGCCGAAAGCCGACGCAACCATGTCTGACATTACATCTCCGTCGTAGTTCTTGCAGGCCCATATAACTCCGCCCTCGGACCTTATGATACGAGCTACAACATCGTCTATCAGAGTATAGAAGTATGTTATGCCGGCCTCTTCGAATTTAGCCTTGTATTCGTTTTCGAATATCTCGTCGAATATGTCCTTGAACCTATGGTCATATACCTTTGATATAGTATCCTTTGTTGAGAACCAAAGCTCCTGCTTAGTATCAAGCGCATAGTTGAAGCATGATCTTGCAAAGCTCGCTATTGATTTGTCCAGATTGTGAACTCCCTGTATAACTCCGGGACCGTCAAAGTCGAATATTGTGTGCTTTGTAACCTCTCCGCTTTCTGAAGTGAAAACTAGCTCTGCCTTGCCTTTGCCTTCAACCCTGTATTCCACATTCCTGTATACATCGCCGTATGCATGTCTGGCTATTGTTATAGGTTTTTTCCAGCTCTTTACGAAAGGCTTTATGCTGGCTACCGTTATAGGTGCACGGAATACAGTGCCATCTAGTATTGCTCTTATAGTGCCGTTAGGGCTTTTCCACATCTGCTTCAGATTGTATTCAGTAACCCTTTGAGCATTAGGAGTTATAGTAGCACATTTCACGGCCACGCCGTATTTTTTAGTTGCAAGAGCCGAGTCAACAGTTATCTGGTCGTCAGTTTCATCTCTCTTTTCAAGACCAAGGTCATAGTATTCTGTATTCAATTCAATATATGGAATCAGAAGTATGTCCTTTATATCCTTCCAGATTATTCTGGTCATTTCGTCTCCGTCCATCTCTACAAGGGGAGTCTTCATTTGAATTTTATTTGCCATAAAATTTCTCCTTTCGGTATAATTAAACTTTTTAAATGATAAAACTTTGTCTAATGGACTTATTATACACTTTGATAATACTAATAAGCAATAGTTTAAGCTGGCTTTGGAAATGTTTATTGTGAAGTACAATATGCAACCTCGGAGTCGAAAAATTTCAAAACAAAAAGGCTCCGGAATAAAATCCGAAGCCTTAAAAGATTTCCTTTTGCTGTTTTACACTTCAACTATCCAGCCTTCAGGAGCTTCTACGTCTCCAAACTGTATTCCACACAGGGTATCATATAACTTTCTAGTCACAGGTCCTACTTCTGTCTCGCTAAAGAAAACATGAAGGCTGCCCTTATGCTCTATTCCGCCTATAGGAGTTATAACAGCTGCAGTACCGCATGCGCCTGCTTCAGCAAAATCATCCAGCCTGTCTATAGGCACGTCTCTTTCTTCAACAGGCAATCCCAAGTATTCTTTGGCTACATGCATAAGAGAATATTTGGTGATGCTTGGAAGAATAGATTCTGAAAATGGAGTTACAAATTTGTTGTCTTTAGTAATTCCAAAGAAGTTTGCAGCGCCTACTTCCTCTATATTTGTGTGAGTAGCAGGATCAAGATAGATGCAGTCTGCGAAGCCTTTCTTTACTGCTATTTCATGAGGCAGCATGCTTGCTGCATAGTTGCCGCCAACTTTTGCGGCGCCGGTTCCGTAAGGAGCCGCTCTGTCGTAGTCTGACACCATGAAGTTAACAGGTGCAAGTCCGCCCTTGAAGTATGCGCCTACAGGAACGCAGAATACGCAGAACAGGAATTCAGGTGCCGGCTTAACTCCGAGATTGTCGCCAACTCCTATTACAAAAGGACGAAGATATAGAGTGGCGCCGGTTCCATAAGGCGGTACATACTTTTCGTTAGCCTGGACAACCTTTTTACATGCGTCTATGAATATTTCTTCGGGAAGCTCGGGCATCAGAAGCCTTCTGCAGCTGCTGTTGAGACGCTTTGCATTCTGGTCAGGTCTGAAAAGCTGGATTTTGCCGTCTTTTCTCCTGTATGCCTTGAGTCCTTCAAAACACTGCTGTCCGTAGTGAAGCGCCGCAGAAGACTCGCTTATTCTCAGCATGTTGTCTTCAACAAGCTCGCCTTCGCCCCACTTGCCGTCCTTCCAAGAGCAAATATACCTGTAATCAGTTTTCATATAGGCAAATCCAAGTTTGCCCCAGTCGATGTCCACTTGCTTTTCCATTTTATACCTCCTGTAGAATGAATGATTTTAATATGAGAATACTTGGTCCGATATTATAAGTTATACCACTAAACAATTAAAAAACTCATTTTGTTTTTTTAATATTATAAAACAAAGACAGGTTTATATGCAATCCTTGGTGGATACGTACAGCAAAATGGGTATTATTGTATCATGAAAATAAAACGAGGTGATATCATTGAATATAGCTAGATTGATAGATCATACAATACTAAAGCCTGATGCTTCAAAAAGCGAAATAGAAAGGGTGTGCCGCGAAGCTTTGGAATACGGCTTTGCAAGCGTGTGTGTTAACGGCTGCAATGTGGAATATGCATGCAGCGTGCTGAGAGGAAGCAGCATAAAGGTTGCAAGTGTTGTCGGCTTTCCTCTTGGCGCCATGCACGGTTCAGCCAAGGCCTTTGAGGCAAGGGCTGCAGTAGAGTCAGGTGCCGGGGAAATAGACATGGTAATGAATATCGGCGCGTTCAAGGACGGCGATTATGATGTTGTCATAGGCGACATAAAGGGCGTTGTAGCGGCCGCCAAGGGCGCAGTTGTGAAGGTCATAATAGAAACCTGCCTGCTTTCAAGGGAGGAGATAGTAAAGGCAAGCAAACTGGTCAAGGATTCCGGTGCGGCATATGTAAAGACATCGACAGGCTTTTCAAGATCAGGTGCCAACGAAGAGGACATAGCGCTCATAAGAAGCGCTGTCGGGCCCGATTTTGGGGTAAAGGCATCTGGCGGAATAAGGACATATGAGGATGCCGTTCGCATGATAGAGGCGGGAGCCACCAGAATAGGAGCAAGTCTTTCTGTGGACATTGCAAAGGGCGGAGAAAGCAAATAATATACAAGGACGGTGTTATGGGTGTCATACGAAAAGCGAATACAAAAAGCTGCAGAATATATAAGGGAAAAGATTGGGGAGCCGCTTCCCCAAATAGGACTAATATTGGGCTCGGGGCTAGGTGAGCTGGCAGACAGGATTGAAGGCGCAATAGCTTTGGAATACTCGAAAATACCTAAATTTCCGGTGTCGACCGTGGAGGGCCACAGCGGCAGGCTGGTGTTTGGGAATTTGAGCGGCAGGAAGGTTGTCGCCATGCAGGGCAGGTTCCACTATTATGAGGGGTATGACATGAAGGACGTGACGCTGCCGATAAGGGTTATGAAACTTTTGGGAGTCGAAACACTCATAGTGACAAACGCTGCGGGAGCTGTAAACACTTCCTTTTCTCCGGGAGAGCTCATGCTAATAAGTGATCACATCAACTTGACGTTTGAGAGCCCTTTAAGGGGCAAAAATATGGACGACTACGGAGTCCGCTTCCCAGACATGACAAATGCGTATGACGAGAGCCTCAGAGGGATTGTAAAATCTTTAGCGGCTGAAAACGGCATAAAGCTAAACGAAGGCGTATATGCATGTATGGGAGGGCCGGCCTACGAGACTCCGGCTGAGATAAGGATGCTCAGGGTACTTGGAGCGGACGCGGTAGGCATGTCGACGGTACCTGAGGTGACATGCGCTGTGCACAGCGGAATGAGAGTAATAGGAATATCGTGCGTTACAAACATGGGTGCAGGGATACTAAAGCAGCCACTTGACCACAGCGAGGTAATGAGGACATCAGAAATGGCCAGGGAAAGCTTTGTCAGCCTTCTTTCCATGACAATTGAAAAGCTGTGATGGCAAACAAAGGCAAACTGGAACTGCTGCTGCAATTAAGAAATAGATAAGCCGGTTCACTTCAATATGCAAGGGGAGCTTAAAGTATGAGAATGTACGACATAATCAAAAGTAAAAGAGATGGACATGAACTCACTGCCAAGGAAGTAGATTTTTTCGTAGAGGGATACACAAGGGGAGAAATTCCGGACTATCAGGCTTCAGCGCTGCTTATGGCCATATACTTTCAGAAGATGGGCAAAGAGGAGACTTCAAATCTTACAATGGCAATGGCAAGGAGCGGAGACATGCTGGACCTTTCTCCTATAAAAGGCACCAAGGTGGACAAGCACAGCACAGGGGGAGTGGGAGACAAGACTACTCTTGTGGTTGCACCCTTGGTTGCTGCCGCGGGCGTGCCTGTAGCAAAGATGTCCGGCAGAGGGCTTGGGCATACTGGCGGTACCATAGACAAGCTCGAAGGTATTCCCGGTTTTGATGTCAGCATGGATATTGAGGAATTCATAAGTAATGTCAATGAGAAGGGTATAGCAATAAGCGCCCAGACAGGCAATCTGGCTCCAGCCGACAAAAAGCTCTATGCCCTGCGGGATGTTACGGCGACGGTCGATAATATGTCGCTCATAGCAAGCAGCGTAATGAGCAAGAAGATAGCATCCGGAGCTGACGCAATAGTACTGGATGTCAAATCAGGAAGCGGCGCATTCATGAAGGATGACGAGAGCGCATTCGAGCTGGCAAGAGAGATGGTGGATATTGGCGATGGCGTCGGAAGAAGGACGGTGGCCTTGGTGACTGACATGAGCCAGCCGCTTGGCAATGCTGTAGGGAACGTGCTCGAGGTGATTGAAGCGATAGAAACGCTGAGAGGGGAAGGCCCGAAAGACCTAAGGGAGCTTTCACTTGCGCTGGGAGCCCATATGCTAATGCTCGGAGGAAGGGTAAACAGCGAGAAGGAGGGCAGTCACATACTAGAGGAACTCATATCGTCAGGCAAAGGCCTTGAAAAGCTAAAGGAGCTTGTTGAGGCCCAAGGCGGTGACGTATCTTGCATAGACGACACATCCAGGCTTAAAAAGGCCGGCTTTCAAATTGACGTCAAGTCCGAAATAGAAGGCTGCATTGCTTCCATAGCGACCGACGAAATAGGAAGAGCTGCACTTGTGCTCGGAGCCGGCAGAGAAACGAAGACGAGTGAAATAGACCTTTCAGTGGGCATAGTTGTACATAAGAAGATAGGAGACAGAATCGACAAAGGCGGAGTGCTCGCTACAATTTATGCAAACGATATGCAAAAGGCAGAAGAAGCCAGCATGATACTAAAAGCCGCCTATGAAATATCTGACAGCGACGTAGAAAAACCGCTGCTCATCAAGGGCGTTGTGACCAGTGAAAGCGTCTTGAGATTCTAAAAGGAGAAAATTGAATGAAAATTCTTGTTGAAAAAGCCAATGTGATGCTATTTACAGATGAAGGCATTAATATAAAGCAATGTGATATTGCAATAGAAGGAGGCAAGATCACAAGTATAGGCAAAGCGCCGGAGGGATTTCTTCCGATCAAGAAGATAGATGCAAGGTGCATGATAGCAATGCCGGGGCTCATTAACACACACACGCACCTTCCGATGTCGCTTCTTAGAAATTATGCTGACGACATGCCTCTTATGGACTGGCTTGAAAGAAAGGTATGGCCGGTTGAATCCAGGCTCAGCGAAGAGGACATATACTGGGGTAGCATGCTAAGCATCGCAGAGCTTATAATGTCAGGGACCACATGCTTCAATGACATGTATGAATTTGCAGACTCGGTGGCGCAGGCTGCATTTGACTCCGGAATACGGGGTTTTGTGGCAAACACTTTATTTGACAGGACCAGAATAGCCGACAAAGGTTTAAGCAAGACAGAAGATTTATTCCGCAAATGGAGCAGAACATCGGAGGGAAGGGTGGGTGTTATGGTTGCGCCCCATGCACCGTACACATGCTCTGATGACTATCTGGTCGAGGCTGCAAGAGCTGCGAGAGAGCTCGGCACAGGACTGCACATACACCTTAGCGAGAGCAGGGCTGAGGTAGCGCAGAGCCTGGAGCGCAACAAAAGGACTCCGGTAAGGCACCTTTACGAGCTTGGGGTATTCGAAGGCAGAACACTCGCAGCGCATTGCGTGCATGTCACGAGCGAGGATATGGAGCTGCTCGCTCAAAATAATGTCTGCGTGCTAAACAACCCGGCAAGCAATCTAAAGCTTGGGAACGGTTTCGCACCGGTAGAGGCCATGATGCAAAACGGAATTTGCGTATCGCTCGGTACTGACGGGGCCTGCAGCAACAATAGCCAGAATATGCTTGAGGACATGAAGCTTGCGGCACTTATAAACAAGGGGGTGGGAGAAAATCCCCAGGCCTTGAGCGCGGATAGAGTCATAAAAATGGCAACCGTAAGCGGAGCAAACGCACTGGGAATAGGGAGCGTAACGGGTTCTTTAGAGGAAGGAAAGGCGGCGGACATAATACTTGTGGACATGAAGGCAGCCAACATGCAGCCTGTCCACAACATGGCGTCTGCAATAGTATATTCTGCACAGGCAGCTGATGTGGACACTGTCATAGTAAACGGTAAGATTCTCATGGAAAACAGGATGCTCACAACTATAAACCTTGATTATGTAAAGAAAAAGGCTCTTGAGTCGGCAAACAGGATAACAGGAGCATAGAAGGCGAGAAAAAACAAAAAGCTGGTGATGTTATGAATTGGATAGGATTTGTAAGGCTAATCAAAAGCATATACGGCAAGGAGCTGCCGGACCTTGAATGGATAGAAAAACAGGGGCTTTTGGCCGTCAAAATAGGCCAGACATTTGCCCTTAGGATTGATTTCCTAAACGAGGGGACCTGTGCCCACCTGTCGAGGCTGTATTCGAGCAATACAAAAATACCGCCTGAGAAAATAACTAGCCTCATCGAGTATTATTCTCCGCCTGGATGGAGAGACAGCTTCGAGTATATAGATGAGAACCCGCTTGCTTCGGCATCTGTAGGTCAGGTCCACAGGGCCAGGCTCAAATCAGGAGATGATGTCGTTGTCAAGCTTATAAAGAAGGATTTCAGGGAAAGCTTTAAACGGGATGTCGAAAGCCTGAAAGCTTTCCTCAAAACCGCAATATTCTTCTATCCGAAGCTCGACAAGGTGGCAGACCCCTTGGGTATACTCAAGAACATAGAAAAATATACGCTCGACGAGCTCAACCTCCTGAACGAGATAGAGCACAGGGACATACTGGAGGCTATAAAAGACGACAACATGGGCAGGTATGATCTTTCAAGGCTCAAGTTTCCAAAGGTATACAAGGAGCTTTCAAGTGAAAACATTCTTGTGAGCGAGTTTATCGAAGGCGATACTTTCGACAAACTCCTGAGAGAGGGAAAGCTCGGCTACGAAAACCTTCTGGAACTGTTCCACATACACGGTTTTTATGTTTTCAACGTAGGTACTTTCCACGGCGATATACACCCCGGCAATATAATATTGAAGGGTAATGACATGTACTTTGTGGACACCGGTGCGCTCGGACTGGTTGGGAGCAAGATTAAAAACGGGCTTTTAAAGTTCATGGAAAACCTCAGTTTCTATAACTACGACGAGTGCGCCAAGAACCTAAATGAAATGGCTGAAGTTGAAATAAGCGGAAAAAGTTACGATGCCTACAGGGAAAAGTTCATTAAGCTGTATGCGGATTTTGCAGGAAAGAGCGTATCACAAGTTAGCCTGACAAAGAAGATGATGGATACGATAAAGCTCGGTGTAAATAGCGGCATGGTGTTTGAAAAGGGTATGTATCCAATTATTAAGAGCCTGATGTACCTTGATGGGATGGTGCTCAAGTGCAATCCGGATGCAGTGCTCATGGAGGATATGAGGCAGTTCATAGGCGAGCTAAAGGGTCAGGAAGATTGATGGAGGGGTGTTTATGAAAAAAAAGGTGGCAATAATCGGAGCTGGCCCGGGAGGCTTGACTGCAGGCGTGATACTCTCGAGCAAGGGGTATCAGGTGGATATATACGAGAAGAACTCCTATATTGGAGGAAGAAACTCGTCGCTCGTCCTGGGCGATTTCAAGTTTGACCTTGGGCCGACTTTTCTGATGATGGACTTTATACTCGAAGAAGTATTTGAAATAGCGGGCAGGAAGACGAAGGACTATCTGGACATAAAAAGGATTGATCCTATGTACAGACTTTTGCTGCCGAACGGAAGGGAATTTTATCCGACTTATGACCTTGAAAAGATGCATGCCGAGATAGAGTCAAACTTTCCGGGAGATTTTGAAAAGTACAAAGAGTTCCTTAGAGAGGAAAAGAAAAAGTTCGACGCACTTGTACCATGCCTCCAGATACCATATGACTCGTTTGCAGACTTTTTCAAGGCGAGGTTCATTAGCGCCATACCAAGGCTGGACGCTCACAAAAGCCTTTTCGATCACCTAGAAAAATATTTCGAAGACGAGAACCTGAGGCTGGCCTTCACATTTCAGGCGAAATATCTGGGGATGTCGCCCTGGGAGTGCCCTGGTACATTCAGCATAATATCGTATATAGAGCACGGAGGCGGAATATATCATCCCATAGGCGGATTGAATGAGATATCGAATGCCATGGCCAGGATCATTGAAGAAAACGGAGGCAGAATATACTTGAATGCGCCTGTAAAGGAGCTGATTGTAAAGGATAAAAGGGCACATTCTCTGCTGCTTGAGAGCGGCGAAAATGTGCTCGCCGACCATATAGTTGTGAATGCTGATTTTGCATATGCAATGAAAAATATCGTCAAAGAGGAGCACAGGCCGAAATACACAGATGAAAAGCTCAGACAGAAGAAGTATTCCTGTTCGACATTCATGCTTTATCTTGGACTGGACAAGCTCTACGAATGCGGAAGCCACCATAACATATTGTTTTCCAAAGACTACAAGGAGAACATAGACGACATATCCAAAAGATTCGTGCTCTCAAAGGATCCGTCAGTATATGTGCAGAATGCGTGCCTTACTGATCCTACGCTTGCTCCCGCAGGCAAATCAACGATGTACGTGCTTGTGCCTGTCCCTAACAACAATTCAAGCATTGACTGGGATAAGGAAAAGAAGGCCTTCAGGGACAAGATAATAGGGATAATAGAGGAACGAGGAGGCTACAGAGGCATAGAAAACCACATAGTCGAGGAGAAGATAGTAACCCCTGCAGACTGGGAAAACGAAAAGAGCGTATACAAAGGTGCGACCTTCAATTTGGCGCACAACATAGCGCAGATGCTTGTGTTCAGGCCACACAACAGATTCGAGGAATTCTCGGGCTGCTATCTCGTGGGGGGCGGAACTCATCCTGGAAGCGGACTGCCCACAATATACGAATCGGGCAAGATATCCTCAAGGCTAATACTCGAAGCGGACGGCATTGAACCTGGATTCTAAAAAACATAAGACGGGAGGAGCACTTATAAAGCTGCAAATCCCGCCTTTTATATTTTCTTTTTTTTAAATCCTAAATCCATCTTTTCCTCTTGAAAAAAGCAAGCATGGAAAGCGCTATTGCAGCGAGCATCCCATAGAAAAACCAGGGGTAGAACCAGGGCAGCTCAAGCTCGGGCATATATTTGAAGTTCATGCCGTAAACGCCTGCGAGAAATGTAAGCGGAATAAAGATGGTGGACATTATGGTAAGCACCTTCATTATCTCGTTCATCTTGTTTCCTGAAATGGAGATGTATATGTCGACCATGCCTGAAAGTATATCCCTAAAGGATTCTATGGTATCCAGAACCTGTATTATGTGGTCATAGACGTCCTTGAAATACATGAGGGTTGAGTCGTAAATCAGCTCTGAATCGCTTCTTTGAAGGCGGTTGAGTACCTCGCGGAATGGCCAGACAGCCTTCCTTAGGTGTATCATCTCGCGTTTCATGAGATGGAGTTTGTTTATAGTAGCGTATCCTGGACTTTCAATGATCTCCTCTTCGAGCACTTCAAGCATGTCGCCGAGTTTTTCCACGAGGATAAAGTAGTTGTCTACAACCATGTCCATAAGGGAGTAGAAAAGGTAGTCGGACTTCATCTTGCGGAGCCTGCTTTTGGGATTCCTTATGTGGTCTAATATCGGATCGAAAATGTTGTCTGGCTTTTCCTGGAATGAGATGACAAAATTCTCGCCAAATATTAGGCTTACCTGCTCACGCTCTATATGGCCAGAAGGTTCATCGTAGCTGAGTATTTTGAATATCGTGCATATATAGTTTTCAAAATCGTCTATGCTTATCCTGTGCGAGGTGTTAAGTATGTCTTCAAGCAGGAGGGGATGTATGCCGAAGTCAGAGCCTATCTTTTCAATTTTTTCAATTTCGCCAAGTCCTGTAACTCTTATCCAGGTGAGTGTGTCGGGCGAGAGGTGTTTGAAGCACTCATCTGCAGATTCGGCAATTATTTCTTCCAGAGAGTCCTCGTTAAACTGAATTATTTCAATGTCAGTATGCCCTTGCATGTGGTTGCCAACATGTACAAGGGATCCGGGAGGAAGCCCTGTTTTCTGGGATATGTTCTTGGTGCTTGATATCTTCATTGGAATTTCTCCTTGTAGAGTTTGATTTTGTAGATGAAAAATCAATTAGTCCAGTCATATGATACCCAATATAATAGCAACTAAAAGCAGCATAAAGGGTGCATTGTGCATGCAAATTCAGGGTATAAAATTTAAATAAACTCGACGCATAGATTATGGGGTGAGCAGATGAAAAAAAAGATGGACTACTTCAGACAGGTATACAAGTACGACGACGAGGCGAAAGCTTATGTCATAGAGGCATCCCTTGATGATTACACCGAGATACTTAACGGCTGGGATCCATCGCCTGTAAGGTGGAGGGACATTGAGCCTGAATTCAAATTTTTTCTGGAGGAATGCGCACACGACATACCGCTTAAATATCCTCTGGAGATACTGCTCCACCTGCCGGAGTCAGTGAAGAATGAAAAAAAAGAAAGCCTCACACAGGAAGCGATAAAAAATAACTTTGAATTCCTGACGCATCTGGCATCGAAAGAATTGCGGCAGAGAAACAAGATGAGCATTGTTTATGTAGGCATGGCATTTATTTTCCTCTCAGCAGCATACACCCTCCAGGATACGGGGATAAGCGAGAAGGTGCTCATGAGTATTCTCTTGGAGGGAATATTCATAGGAGGCTGGGTGTTCTTATGGGAGGCTTTTTCACTCGTATTCATATATAATCAGGAAGTAAGAAGGAACCTGAGGGAGATGAGAAGGTTTGCGAAAGCAAAGATAACCTTCAAATATGAAAAAGTATAACCCTTCGCACAACAGCGATTTGCCTGCCGAGCGAAGGGTTATTATATTTTTGCTATTCCTGCTCTTTTATGGCGCCTTTTCTGTATGCGGCCAGCAGCAGGTTCAGATATTTTATCTGCCCTTTCAGTTCTGCACCAATGTCAGTATCCATGACGTATTTCCTGTGCGTCTTTTCCAGGACGGCGATTGTTGATTTTATATCCTGTTCTTCGTTTATTGCCATTTCAGTGGATTCAAAGGGCTCGTGGGTTGCAAGCCTCAGGCCGTAGGAATTGTATATGAGCGTGTATCCGGCAAGGCCGGTTTCAGCCTGATAAGCTCTTGAAAAGCCGCCGTCTATTACAAGCAGTTTTCCATTGGCCTTTATCGGGCTTTCACCCTTTCTTGCCTTTACAGGTACATGGCCGTTTATTATATGAGAGTTTTCATCGAGTCCAAAGCTCTCGATTATGGCCATGCATACCTGCTCGTTATCGCGCAGAGTATAGTAGTAGTCCTTGTTCTCCTTGTGTGTCTGCTTGTCGTTTATGAAATATCTCTCGAGCGTTGTCATCTGGTCCTTTCCAAAGAGAGGCGAGAACTCTCCGCACCATAGGTAGAACATTATGTCGCTTCCGTAGTCGGCTGACAATGATTCCTTATCGAAGTAGTAGTCGCGTGCGAGTGTGTCGAACTTGTCAAGCAGTGACCTGCCGCTGTATTCCCCGCTGCCTATTCTGATTTTTTTGAAGCTCCCGTCCTCGTTGAGCGGTATACAGCCATGGAACATGAGATTTGAATTGAACCTCAGATACATGCTGCCTTTTGAGTACAGGAATCTTACATGGCGTTGAAGTTTTTCGCTGTTTTTAAAATATGCCGAAAGTCTTTTTACGAGTTCATCTTCGTCAGGCGAAAGTTCATATGGTTTTTGAGGGTCGAGCGTTGGGAAGTTGGTGTCATTAAGATCAAACACTCCCGATGGAAGCTTTATTGTACCGTTTTCCAAGTCCAGCTTGTCGAGGAGAAGCCTCTTTTCCATCCTATAAATAGGGCTGCTTTTGATTATCTGGCCTTCTATCTTGAACTGAATTATTGATATGGCCTTGTGCATTTTGGCGATAAGGTCAAGATCCTTCTCCTTGAAGGCTGTGTCCTGAGGCAGCTTGGGTGCGAACTGTGTGCACGGGTCGGCATGATAATATTCCAGCGCGAACGTGGCAAGAGGCATGAGGTTGATTCCATAGCCCTCCTCGAGGGTTTCCAGGTTGGCATACCTTGTGCATATTCGTATGACATTTGCCATACATGCCAGCGAACCCGCCGCGGCTCCCATCCAGATTATGTCATGGTTGCCCCATTGTATGTCGACGCTGTGGTGCTCTAGCAGTTCATCCATTATTATATGTGCGCCTGGGCCCCGGTCGTATATGTCGCCTATTATATGCAGCCTGTCGACAGAAAGTCTCTGTATGAGATTGCATATTGCAGATATGAACTGGTCGGCGCTCTTGATGTCTATTATGGTGTTGATTATCTGGCTGTAATACTCCTGCTTGTCCTTTCGCGTCTCGTCCTCGTGGAGCAACTCTTCTATTATATACGAAAAGTCCTTTGGCAAGGCCTTCCTGACCTTGGACCTGGTATATTTGGATGAAACCACGTGGCAGAGCTTAACCAGCCTGTGGAGAGTAACCCTGTACCAGTCTCTCATGTCAATGCCGCTTTTTTTTACAATCTCGAGCTTTTGGTCAGGGTAGTAAATAAGCGTGGCAAGGCTTCTTTTCTCGGATTCGCTCAGAATGCCATCGAATACATCGTCAATTTTGAGCTTGAGAACGCCGGATGCATTTCTCAGGACATGAGAAAAAGCCTCGTATTCCCCGTGTATGTCGGTAAGGAAGTGCTCAGTGCCCTTGGGCAGATTTAGTATTGCCTGCAGATTTATTATTTCCGAGCATACCGAAGGTATGGAAGGATATTGCTTTGAAAGCAGCTTGAGATATTCTATATTTTTTTCCATCTCAGATATTTCCATGTTCTGCATAATTCATCCCCCTTGCATGAAAATTTGGAAAAGCATTAAAGGTTACAAAAGCATAAAATGCTGGATTTTAGAAGCATAAAGCGTTATATTCATTATAAGGCAAAAGCCGGCGTTTTTGAATTCATAATTACATTTAAAGATATAGAGGAGGTATTGAGAATGTTGTCACTTTTCTTCAAAAAAGATACTAAGATACGAGATCTTTTAATGAAGCATCTTGATGCTGTCATAGACTGCTACACCATGTTTACAGAAGCGCTAGCGAGGGTTTTTGAAACTGAGTCTGAGGAAGAGCTCATTGAAATGATAAACAGGGTGTCAGCTGGGGAGTCGAATGCCGACAGCATAAGGCACGAAATAATTCAGGAGCTCCTAAGCGGAGCGCTGCTTCCTGAATCCAGGAGAGAAATACTTGTGGTAATAGAGGAAGTGGACAAGGTTGCCAATGCGGCGGAGGACATAATTAAACAGATAGTCCTTGAAGGCATAACAATCGATGAGCCACACAGGAGCAAGGTGCTGCTGATCAATGAAAAGACAAAAGGGCAGCTAGAGCAGCTAAGAAGCACTATGGATGGTATGCTTTCAAATCTATGGGAGGCTTATAAAAAAAGAGAAGAGCTTATTGCAATAGATACTATAGAGCATGAAATAGACCTTATAGAGTTTGAGCTTGTTAGGCAGATATTCAAATCAGACATGGAGCTGGCCGCCAAAATTCAGCTCAAGTCAGTAGTAGTTGAAATTGCCAAGGTTTCAAATATAGTAGAGGACATATCCGATATTTTGGAGAGGATAATGGTTTCCAGAAAGGTTTGATGAATTATGTTTTCGCCTTCACTTATTTCGGGGATAATACTTGGCTGGGCTCTTGGAGCCAATGATGCCGCAAACTGTTTTGCAACAGCTGTTTCCACAAGGGCAGTCAAATACTCTACGGCTATAACAATAATAGCTGTTTTTGTGATGCTCGGAGCCCTAATAGACGGCGACAAGGGAATCGACAAACTCAGCAATTATGCCTATTCAAGCGGAATAGAGAGTCCTGCATATGCATTTATAGTGATGCTTGCAGCAGCCATAACAGTAATAATAATGACGGTGCTCAGGTACCCAGTATCCACCTCGCAATCCATAATAGGTTCGATTCTGGGCGTCGCATCTTTCCTGGGCAAAGCGGACTTTAGCGCTACACTTCAGTTCTTTGGGGCTTGGTTTGCAACGCCTCTGGGTGCCGCTGCCATAGGCTTCATGATATATAAAGTAATAGAAAAATATTTGGAATCCAGGCTCATGGAGTTTAGCTACTACGACAGATTTATAAAGGCAGGTTACATAGTGGCAGGGGCATTTTCGGCGTATTCGCTTGGGGCTAACAATGTGGCAAACGTTTTTTCGGTATATGCGGGCAGGCTCAGCCTAATAGACACGGGGCACGCCCAGCTTATAGGGGGAGCCACAATAGCACTGGGGGTACTTACGTTTTCAAGACCTGTTATGATGACCGTAGGCGAGGGGATAGCACAGCTTTCTCCCGTGTCAGGCTTTGTATCGGTGCTTACAGCGGGTATTGTCGTGTATATATACGCCAAAATCGGAATACCCGTATCGACTTCGCAGGCCATAGTGGGAGCAGTATTTGGCGTAGGCCTTGTAAAGGGAACAAAGGCCGTGAACTACAAGACAATTAGGAACATACTGTTCGCGTGGTTTGGAACTCCTACAATAGCAGGTGTTACAAGCTTTGCCCTTGTGAATATATACAGAGTAATTCAATTATGACAATATGAGTGCAGCTATTAATACTTAATTAGGATGGCCCGGTTTTATGAAAAATAATAAGCCGCGCCATTTTTTTTGTTCAATATAAAAACATAACTATGGAACGCGGTTCTGTTATAAATTATTTCTATTTTACTTTAATTTAAGTTGCATATACAATTAACATTGTGCGTAAAAATAAAACAATTTAACAGGGGGACTCTATATGTTCAAAAGAATCATGGCACTTGCACTGTCAGTCATAATGATTTTGTCGATGACTGGATGTCAGAAAAGCGCAGATCAAGTTGGAAAAGCGGCAAACAAGGAAACGGCTGCTTACAAAATCGGAATAGTAACACCTACACTTTCAACAAGTGAAGACGAATTCAGGGCCGCTGACAATATGGTCAAGAAATATCCCGACATAGTGAAACACATAACACTTCCAGAAAACTTCAATACTGAGCTTGAGACAGGAATAAGCCAGATTGTAAGCCTTGCAGATGACAAGGACATGAAGGCAATAATAGTTTGCTCGGGCCAGTCTGGACTTCTGCCTGCTTTCCAAAAGGTAAGAGAAAAAAGACCGGACATACTTACAATAGCTACAATGCTTGATGAGCCAGACCTGATGTCAAAATACGTAGATATAAATATAAATACTGACTGGTTGAAAAGGGGAGTTACAATACCTACAAAAGCAAAAGAAATGGGAGCCAAGACATTCATACACTATTCATTCCCGACTCACCTTGCAAAAGAGGTTGTTGCAAAAAGAAAAGACATAATGAAGCAGACTTGTGAAGAACTTGGCCTTACATATGTTGAAGTAATAACTCCGGATCCTCAAACTGGAGATGGAACGGCTCCTATGCTTCAATTCCTAAGGGAAGACATACCTAGACAGATAGCAAAATACGGACCGGACACAAACATATTCGGCTCTAACTGCCCTATGTATGATGTCATACTCGATGAAGCTCTAAAGCTTAAGTTCATTGTTGCGGAGCAGTGCTGCCCAACGCCAACGCAGGCATATCCAACAGTTATGAATCTTGAGTTGAGCGAAGAGGACTCAGGTGACTTCGACAAGATAAACGAGATGATAGCTGAGAAGGCCAAGGAAGCAGGAATGACTGGAAGGCTTTCTGGGTGGGCAATGCCATCAAGCGTATTTGTACCTGAGTTCGAGGTAGAGCTTGCAAAATACATAATTGACAACAACATCGAGGTTAGCAAGGAGAATGTGCTTAACAAGGAATTCCTTGATGATTTCTCTGAAAAATCGGTAGGAGTACGTGCTGATTTCGCTCCGTTGCAGGAAGGCATGGACAATTACTTCAACCTTATTCTAGAGTCTATATACTACTAATAAGTCTAAATGCAGGACAGTTAATGTCCTGCATTTAGTTCGTGCGTAAGCTTTTGCATGCAGGAGGTTGATTTATGGATTACATATTGAAGATAGAAAAGCTGACTAAGAAATTCGAAGAAAATTATGCACTTAAGGATTTGGATTTGTCCATCAAGAGAGGAGAGATACATGGTCTTATAGGAGCTAATGGTTCTGGAAAAAGCACACTTATGAATATACTTTTTGGGAGCAAACATATAAGCGAAACAGGAGGCTATTCGGGAAGCATAAGTATAGGCGGCGAGCAAATCGAGATAAGGAGTACAATCGATGCCATAAGGAATGGAATGGGAATGGTCTACCAGGAATTTGCATTGCTTGGAAACATGGATGTAGGGAGCAACATCAAAGTAAACAATGAGAACATTCACGGCATATTCCGTAAATTTCCAAATTGGAAATTCTCTTTGGTAGACAGGAAGAAAAATAGGGAGGATGCAAGGCGGACTCTGAACAAGCTTGGGGTGGATATCGGAACAGAAATTCTGGTCGATACCTTGCCTGTCAATATGAAGCAGTTTGTTGAAATAGCAAGGGAGATAGACAAGCGAGATTTAGAGATACTCATGCTAGACGAGCCAACGGCTTCCCTCAATGAAGAAGATACTCAAAAGCTGCTTGATAGCATAAGGGAAATCGCGGCCGGCGGAACTTCGATAATTTTCGTATCCCACAGACTCGACGAGGTCATCAGCATATGCGACAGAGTCACTGTGCTAAGAGATGGCACTGTAGTTTCAAGATACGAAAAGAGTGAATTTGAAATTGAAAAGATAGCTTTGGACATGATTGGAATGAAAGTGGTCAAAGCACTCAGAAAAAGAAAAGAAAAAGAAAGCATCGAAGAGAACGTTTTGTCATTCAGGGGAATAACAGTAGAACATGGCAATAAAAAATACGAGGATATTTCACTTGACATTAAAAAAGGCGAGGTGCTGGGAATCACAGGACTAGCTGGGTATGGCCAGGAAATATTCGGCTACGGACTAATGGGCATTTATAAAATGAACGGAGAAGTCTTATTGGAGGGAGAGCCAATAAGTTCTGGGGATGCGAAGCTGATGACGAAAAAGGGAGTATATGTACTTCCTGATGAAAGGAAAGAGATGGGGCTTATGTTGGAAAAGCCCGTATGGGAAAATATGATATTCGGTTCTTGCGAAAAACGCAAGGAATTCCTGAAACGCCCGGGCTTAAGAGGATTTTCGTTCCTGAATCATGCTAAAATAAACAAATATGCAGATGAGCTGGTGGAACGGTTAAATATAAAGGTAAGGGACATACATCAGACTGCAAGGGAGCTCAGTGGCGGAAATCAGCAGAAAATATGCATGGGAAGAGCTCTGACAATGACTCCGGACATACTTTTTGTAGGGGAGCCTACAAGGGGTATAGACATATATTCTAAGGAAATAATTCTAAAGATGCTGCTTGAGATGAACGAGGAAAAAGGGATGACAATAGTCATTTCATCGGGCGAAGTAGGTGAACTAAAGAGGATATGCGACAGGATAGTGGTTATGTACGAAGACAAAATTTTTGATATTTTCGATTCGGATGTGGACGAGCGTGTGCTCAGTCTGGCTATATCGGGAAGAAGGCAGTGCGGCCATGAATAAAATAAAGATTGGAATCCCTCAGCTTATAATAATAGCATATCTTATAATATTGGCAGTTTGCATATCGTTCACAGACATATCGGCAATAGATGTCATAAATGATTCGTTTGTAAAATGGTGCATGAACGGCGTGTTGGTTCTTTCGCTTGTGCCCATGATCAACATTGGCGCTGGCAGAAACTTCGGACTTCCCGTTGGCATATGTGCTGGGCTTGTAGGGATGTGCATAGCAATTGAGCTCAGGCTCAGAGGTTGGAGTGGACTTGCAGTTTCAATGGTTGTGGGAAGTATTGTAGCGGTGCTGTTTGGAGTCATATACGCTGCAGTATTAAACAGGCTTAAGAAAAATGAAGAGATAATAGGAACTTTTGTTGGATTTTCTTTCATACCGATAATGAACGTTTTTTGGACAATCGCCCCTTTCAGCAACAGACAAATGCTTTATCCAATAGGAGGAAAGGGACTAAGACCCAAAATAAGCCTGAACGAATATTTTGGAGGTGTCCTCGACAATTCGCTAAGAATAAGCGTGGGAGGCATATCGATACCACTGGGTCTTATGTTATTTTTGCTTGTGCTCTGCATAATAGTGCATTTGTTTTTTAAGACAAGGATAGGTAATGAAATGTTTGCTGTAGCGGAAAATGAGTCGTTCGCAAAGCTTTCAGGAATAAACATAAGCAGATATAGGACGATTGCAATAGTGTTTTCGACTGTGCTGGCGGCAATAGGCATCTGTGTTTATTCGCAAAGCTATGGATTCGTGGAGCTCTACAATGGTCCATTCATGATGGCGTTTCCTGCCGTATCGGCAATACTGATAGGCGGAGCCACAAGTGGCAAGGCTAATGTGCTTCAAGTGCTGTTTGGCACGTATCTTTACCAGACTACTTTCCTGCTTTCTGTTCCCGTTGCAAATGAGCTGCTCATCCCCGAGATGGCCGAGGTCATGAGGATGATAGTGACGAATGGCATTATACTTTACGCATTTTTATATGAGGGGGTGCTTAAGAAAAATGAGAAAGCATAAGGAGTATTACGTACCATTTTTCTTTCTTATACTTTCGATATACGGCATTTGGGCTGCCAATGTAAGCATGAACTTTGTGATGGGAGAACTTTATGCAAGATTTATAAGAAACGGCATATTCCTCCTTGCACTCCTGATTCCCATTATGGCGGGCATGGGTATTAACTTCTCAATCACAATAGGAGCTATAGCAGCACAAATTGCCATGGTGATTGTAATAGATATGGGAATTTCAGGAGCGAAGGCATTTGTGGCGACAATAATGATAAGCATATTGCTGGCGGTTGTATTTGGAAACATAATAGGGACTTTGCTGAACAAGGCTAAGGGAAAAGAAATGATAGCAAGCATGGTCATTGGGTTCCTAGGGACAAATATATATCAGCTTATTTTCATGGTGGGGTATGGGACAATCATAAGACCCTTCAACCAGGAAATACTGCTCACAAGGGGAATAGGAGTGCAGAGCATGCTGGATGCGGCTCAGTTCAAGAGTCTCTATAAGGGAATAATGCCAATAAAAATAGGTGACGTGGAAGGTTCGATGCTGCCCATAATCATGGTGTTCCTATTTGGGATAATAGTGCATCTTATATCTAATTCAAAAATTGGTTATCAGATGAAGGCTGTGGGTGAAAGCATTACAATTTCTGAAAAACTAGGAATAGATGTGGATGCGACAAGGAAAACGTCGATTGTGATTTCAACAGTACTGGCTTCACTTGCGCAGTTGATGTTTGTACAGGACTTGGGGGTTTTGAATGTTTATGCCGGACATTTGAATCTGGACATTTTTTCGGCTGCCGCACTGCTTGCAGGCGGAGCCACCTTCAAAAAAGCTACAATTAAAAATGCATTTATAGGAATTCTGCTTTTTCATACTTTATTTGCAGTGTCATCGCTTGCAGGACAAAATCTGTTTTCAAATCCGGCGATAGGAGAGTATTTCAGAAGTTTTGTTGCATATGGAACGATAGTGATTGCTCTCATGATAAACCTAAATAACCAAAGAAGCAGTGCTATAGGCTCTGCATGACAGGAATCCCGGCTAGAATGTGAGCCGGGATTGCTTTTGAAATAAGTACATATTATATTTACAATATGATAAGCTTTTTTGGTTGCTTTTTCACAATGTATGGTTTAAAATTAAATAGGTTGAATGATGAATGATTAAAAATTAATATAGTTCGCCTGTATAATCACGGGGATATGGCTCGTGAGTATCTACCAGACTGCCGTAACGAGGTCTGACTACAGGTTTAGGCTTTTCAGGTCTTACATGCTAAAACTGCTTGGACTTACCGTAAATTACATGTTCAAACAGCTTTGTTTTTTAATCGCATGCCAGGACACCAAGCTTTAAACCCTGTCTGTTTGCGACAGGCTTTTTTATTTTATGAGCAAATAAACCTCGAAAGGATGCTGTGCGTATGAATTTTGTAGAAGAAAAAATATTGAAGGAAGCACGCGTGGAAGACGGAGCGGTGCTCAAGGTAGACAGTTTTTTGAACCACCAGATAGATGTGGATTTTTTAAACCAGATAGGTAAACGCTTCAAGGAGCTCTTTGAGGGCGAGAAGATAGACAAGATAGTTACAATTGAGGCTTCAGGTATAGCTATAGCCTGCATATGCGCTCAGTATTTCAACGTGCCTGTGGTATTTGCAAAGAAGACTGAGTCAAAGAACCTCGACAAGGAAACCTACAAAAGCCAGGTGTATTCATATACCAAGGCTAAGCACTACAATATCATGATTTCCAAGCGGTATCTGAGCGAAGGAGAGAGTGTACTTTTTGTGGACGATTTCCTGGCAAACGGTATGGCCGCAGTAGCAATAAAAGACATAATAGAACAGGCGGGAGCAACACTTGCCGGAGTAGGCATTGTTATCGAAAAAGGCTTCCAGGAAGGCGGAGATGAGCTCAGAGCCAAGGGCATTAATCTCAAGTCGCTTGCCATAATAGACAAGATGGATAAAGACAGCATAAGCTTCAGATGATTTGCCTGCACAAGCAGGTTTTACATAACCAAAGCTTCAAACATTAAAATAATCAAATCTATGACTTAAAAAAGCCAAGGAGGAGAAAAAATGAACAAGAAGAAAATTGTTGCACTTTTAATGTCTTTTGTAATGCTGCTTTCAGTGATTCTTACGGGGTGTTCGGGAGAAAAGAAGGCTGAGGAACCAGCTAAGTCAGATGAAAAAATGAAAGTGGGCTTCATCTATGTAGGACCTATCGGTGATGGCGGTTGGACTTACTCTCACAATGAGGGAAGGCTATACCTTGAAAAGGAACTTGGAGTTGAAACTATATACAAAGAGTCTGTTCCTGAGGGACCAGAGGTTGAGAAGATAATGAGGGACATGATAGACCAGGGCGCCAAGGTCATATTCGCAACAAGCTTTGGCTATATGGACTATGTTAAAAAGGTTGCAAAGGAATATCCGGATGTTAAGTTCATGCACTGCTCAGGCTACAAGCAAAGTGAGAACATGACTAACTACTTCGGAAGAGAATACCAGGCAAGATACCTTTCGGGCATAGTGGCAGGTATGAAGACTCAAACTGACAAGATAGGCTATGTAGCAGCATTCGAAATCCCAGAGGTAGTAAGGGGAATAGATGCATTTACGCTTGGCGTAAGATCAGTTAATCCAGACGCAAAGGTAGTAGTTAGATGGACTCACACATGGTACGATCCTGTGACTGAAAAGGACGCTGCAAACTCGCTGCTTGACGAAGGCGCGGACATAATAGCCCAGCACCAGGATACAGCAGGACCTCAGCAGGCTGCGCAGGAAAGAGGCGCGTTCTCTATAGGCTACAACACAGACATGAAGGCAATGGCTCCGAAGGCATACCTTACAGCTCCAATATGGAACTGGGGACCATACTATGTTGAGCAGGTTAAAGCAGCAATGGATGGCACTTGGAAGAGCGATAGCTACTGGGGCGGAATGGAGACAGGAACAATACAGCTTGCTCCTATGACAGAGCTTGTGCCAGCTGAAGCAGTTGCAAAGGTTCAGGAAATAGAAGCCAAGATAAAAGACGGAAGCTTTGAGGTTTTCTCGGGACCTATAAAGGACAATGAAGGAAATCTAAAGGTTAAAGAAGGCGAGAAGCTGACAGACGAGCAAATGCTTACTATAGATTGGTTTGTTGAAGGCGTTGAAGGCAAGATAAAAAAATAATCAGGTGATTTTAATGAATTCAAATTCTCTTATCAGAGTAGAAGGACTTACAAAACAATTCGGAACTGTATTAGCAAACTATAATGTAAGCTTAGACATAAAAGCGGGCGAAATTCACTCGCTGCTTGGAGAAAATGGAGCCGGCAAAAGCACACTAATGAGCATGCTGTCAGGGATATATTCCCCTGACAGTGGCTCTATTTATGTGGGCAAAAAACTGGTGACATTCAAGAATCCAAAGGATGCTATAGACCTGGGCATAGGAATGATCTATCAGCACTTCAAGCTGGTGGAGGTAATGAGCGCCAAGGAGAACATAATAGCCGGCCAAAAGGGCAGACTTTTTGTTGACAGCAAGGGTCTTACAAAGGAGATAGGAGAGATCTCGCAAAGGTTCAATCTTGAGATTGATCCGGACAAAAAAGTATACGAAATGTCGGTTGCAGAAAAGCAAAGACTTGAGATACTGAAGGTGCTTTACAGAGGCGCCAAGATACTCATACTCGATGAACCAACGGCTGTTCTGACGCCTCAGGAGACTACAAAGCTTTTCGATATAATCAGGAACATGAAAAGAGAAGGCTGCGCTGTGATAATAATCACGCACAAACTTAATGAGGTAATGGAGATAAGCGACAGGATAACGGTGCTTCGAAAGGGAGAAGTTGTGGCCACTGTGGACAAAGTCGATACTAATCCCCAAAAGCTTACTGACCTTATGGTGGGCAGGGCGGTTGAACTTTCAATAGAAAGACCCGAGGTAAAGACCTTGAAGAGGACTCTCGTGGTCAAGAATCTCAACGCTCTTGACATGCAGGGTGCCAAGGTTATGAAGGATATGTCCTTTGAACTCTACGGCGGCGAAATACTTGGAGTCGCCGGCGTTGCAGGGAGCGGCCAGAAGGAGCTTTGTGAATCAATAGCGGGAGTATATCCTGTTGAGTCAGGCCAGATCATATACGAGGAAGAAAATATAGTGGGCAAGAGCCCAAGAGATATAATAAAGATGGGTATAAGCATGAGCTTCGTGCCAGAAGACAGACTCGGCATGGGCCTGGTGGCCTCCATGGATATTGTAGACAATCTGCTTTTGAAGGAATATCACAGGCAAAAGGGATTTTTCGTAAAAAGGAAGCCCGTAGCCGACAAGGCAAGAGACATAGTAAGTAGACTCGACATAAGCACTCCTGGAATACACCACCCTGTAAGGCAGCTCTCGGGCGGAAACATACAAAAGGTTCTGCTCGGCAGGGAGATAGACCTCAATCCCCACCTTATAATAACTGCATACCCGGCAAGGGGTCTTGACATAGGTGCGTCATATACAGTTTACGATCTGCTCAACGAGCAGAAGAAAAAGGGCGTGGCTGTGCTTTTCATAGGTGAGGATCTGGATGTGCTTATGGAGCTTTGCGACAGGATAATGGTAGTTTGTGGCGGGAAAATCACAGGCATAGTGAACGCCAAGACATGTACAAAAGAGGAGCTGGGCCTTCTTATGGCAGGCGAGAGCATTGAAACGAAGGGAGTGGATGCAGATGCTTAGAATAATAAAAAAGCCTGAACCATCAAAACAGCAGCTTGTGGTCATTAAGATAACGGCTGTGGTTTTGGCGTTCGTGGCATCTACAGTATTCATACTTTCTCTCGGTCACAATCCATTCAATGTATATTTTTCCATGCTTGAAGGTTGCTTCGGGTCACTTTATAGATTCAATGAGACTGTTGTAAAGACAATACCGCTTGCAATTACAGCGCTTGGGATACTAGTTGCCTTCAAGATGAAGTTTTGGAACATAGGAGGCGAAGGTCAAATATTGATGGGAGCCTTTCTGGCGAGTTTTTTTGCGCTTAAATTCCCTGACATGCCAATGGGATTGCTCATACCGCTTATGATTGCGGCAGGAATGGTGGGTGGAGGAATCTGGGCTTTGATACCTGCATTTTTCAAGGCAAGACTTGGAACCAACGAGACGCTGTTCACTCTTATGATGAACTATATAGCTCTGCAGTGGGTAACATATCTTCAGTACGGACCGTGGAAGGATCCAAATGCGCTTGGATTTCCCAAGATACCCAACTTTTCATCTAATGCCGTGCTTCCGAATGTACTTGGTATACACGCCGGCTGGATAATATGCCTGCTGCTCATAGCGGGTATATACGTATTTATGAAATATTCGAAGAAGGGCTTTGAGATAAGCGTTATAGGAGAAAGTGAAACAACGGCGCTGTATGCAGGCATGAATGTAAGAAAGATTACACTAATAGCCATATTCATGAGCGGGGCATTATGCGGACTTGCCGGCATGATTCAGGCTTCTGCCGTGAGCAACACGCTTTCAATAGAGGTTGCCGGCGGGGTCGGCTACACTGCGATAATAGTAGCATGGCTTTCGGGACTTAGCGCTCCTATAATACTGCTGGTTTCGTTCTTGTTTGCAACGCTTGTTCAAGGTGGAGCGTATATCCAGACGGCCTTCCAAATACCGCAGTCAGCTGCTCAAATTCTTCAGGGTATGATACTTATATTTGTACTTGGAAGTGAATTCTTCTCTAAGTATAAGATCGATATAAAAAGGGAGAAATCGAGCAACAACGAAGACGGCGCAAGGAGTGCCTGATTTAATAAACGGAAGGAGCAAAAAATATGGCTTTTATATCTTTTCTGGCCGCAGCAGTGCAGGCTGGTATGCCGCTGTTGTTTGCCACAGTGGGAGAGATAATAACTGAGAAGTCCGGAAACCTTAACCTAGGAGTCGAAGGGCTTATGCTTCTCGGAGCAGTGGCAGGTTTTCAAGTCGGACTCATAACATCCAATCCATTTTTGGCTATAATAGGAGCCTTGCTTGCAGGAGCTGCGGGTGCCTTTATATTTGCATTTCTTACTGTCACGCTGCGTGCCAACCAGGTTGTAACCGGACTTTCACTTACTATTCTAGGCACTGGAGTTGCAAGCTTCACTGGGCAGTCGCTCATGGGACAAGTTGTGCCGGAGGGTATAAGCAAATTCTTTGCGGCTGTCAACATACCGCTGCTTGGCAGCATCCCCTTCATTGGGCCTATGCTTTTCCAGCAGAGCATATTTGTATATATGGGATATATAGTGGCAATAGCTGCGGGGGTTTATTTTTATAAGACAAGGCTTGGCCTCAACCTTCGCGTTGTGGGAGAAAATCCAGCGGCAGCGGACGCGAGCGGCATTAACGTCACTCTCTACAAGTATGCGCACATAATAGTGGGCGGAGCTCTTTGTGCGCTTGGAGGCGCATACCTCTCGCTTGTATATATACCTTCATGGCAGGAGAATGTCACCTCGGGAAGAGGCTGGATAGCAGTTGCGCTTGTAATATTCAGCATGTGGAATCCCTACAAGGCAATGTTCAGCGCTATTTTCTTTGGAGGTCTTGATATAGTAGGCTTTAGAATACAAAAATTCGACATAGCAATATCGCAGTACATGATAGACATGTTACCTTATATTGCTACAATAGTAGTACTAATTGCAGTATCGGCAAAAAAATCAAAGGAGAATATGGCACCTCAGAGTCTGGGAGAGCCGTATTTCAGAGAAGACAGATAAAAACCTAAAATCCCTGAGCAGTTTTCGAAAGAAAACGGCTCAGGGATTTTGTTTGTGCGCCCGGCATGGGCGATAACTTGGTGGTGAAAGTCCACTACGCGCTCGGTAGCAGGAAGCGTTAGCCAAAGGCAAGGGTGTCCATCGCGAGGTGGAATCTGAAGGAAGCCGGAGGC
>Ga0302252_1000059_pt1 | contig 155702 bp, 120 predicted proteins | sample AAG_RA_Leu_MG_FD_193511 | JGI IMG/M metagenome (GOLD analysis project Ga0302252, IMG submission 193511) | Enriched activated sludge microbial communities from anaerobic digester in WTTP, New Holstein, Wisconsin, United States - AAG_RA_Leu | ecosystem: Engineered > Bioreactor > Anaerobic >... | reverse complement strand
AGCTGACAGGGAGGTCATCAGATGGTGGAAAGATCTGGAAAATCATCTTGTCCATGAGTTCTTAGATCCTAATCGTAATCGGACTTTGAGGCTGAATTATGGTCGGACTTAACCGAACACCAATGTATGGATCTGGGGGATCGGCACTATCTTCACAATCTACAGGTAATCCCCAACCTACAGCGTCACCCCAGGCTACTCCCACACCTCAGGTTACTTCAACCCCGCATCCAAATCAGCCAGCATGGCTTACAAGAACAGATGGTACAAAATACCATGTGACTGAAAATCTGAATCTTACCTATGGTACCGGAATCAGCAAGGTTTCTTGTATTCTTCCTTTACCGCAATCATCACAGTATCAGGATTTGGGGCCAGCTTCATATTATGATTCTTTGAATAGCGCTGGCAACCTTGACAGCTCGGTGAAAATAACAGTTTCTCCAACCACCAATTGTTCACAGGAAATTTTAGAAATTTCAAAAACAAAGGATATCTATTCAAGATTTCTGATCCAAGATCCAAATCCATTGTCTACTGTAACACGGAATTATGTATTCACTCTTGAATATGATATAACGCTCTATACAGTAAAAATTGATTTCAACAAGATAACCACCATATACTCCTATAATCAAAATACGGAGTTATATACTAATAACACAGGAAAAGACGGTGATCAGAAAGGGTATCATCTTGACCCCAGTCATCAAACTATACAATCGACTTCCAATATACTGTGGTCTCAGGCACAGGGCAATTACCTTCAATATGCGCGACTTTGTTATGACTGGGTTTCGTCTACAGAGAATTTTACATACGGAAATCCAGGAATAGGCTTCAGGTACATGGATGACATAATGACATCAAGAGTATGCGATTGCGGGAACTTAAGCAGTGTTTTCATATCACTGCTGAGAGCCCAGGGAATACCCTCACATCATCTTGTTCTTATAAGACCACATGATCAATCTGGCCCTTATCACGCCTATGCGGAATTTTATCTTGAAAACTATGGATGGTTACCTGTTGATGTAACATATAAATTGGGAAACCATACAGGTGACTATTTTGGAAAAGTTGAAGCATCTCATACAGGTGCGATTGTCAGCAGTGGTGTAAACTTGGATATAGACACGGGCTTGAATGGAATTCAGACAATTCGAGGACTTCAAACATACACATATTCGTATATCTATGCTTCTGGTTCATCCGCACACCAGAATCCTGTATTGGATTTCAGCTTCAGTGGAACTAAAATCTGAAAATCATCTGTAATACGGCTTCCGGTCATTCGTAGTAATGAATTGATCCAATATTTCAATATGATGGACTGATGCGTCTACAGATCGAAGAGCGTACCATCCTACTGCTCGGCTTACATACCATCATTTTACTAGAATGTCAACAGTAATACACCTCCTTTCTTTTAGAGTATCAAGGTTCCTGAAGCGGGCGCCTTCCTTGAATTGTTCTTCAAACTGCCTGTTTCATTAGTAGATGCACCATGAGATATATGAGCTTTCAGCCCTAATCTGCATTGGGCGAGAGTTCGTTCCACAAAAGGGCATTGCCAGAATATCGAATTACATATCAGGAAAAGCTGAAAAAATCTGGAATTGGATCGGGTGAGCCTGATCTGTGATAACCTGCCACCACGATGGCCCGCAGACCCCTCAGAGACTGCTATATTTCGAGTTTTCGGAAAAATTGGGCTTAGACCCCTGGGTTTTTGCTCAGACGCGTTTGAGACGCATTACAGTGTGTGCTTCTTTGCCAATACCGGCAAGCATTTCAGCGATTGGCACTTTTGATTTTGTCCCGCCACTATGGTAAGATTTAACTATGAGGCTGAGAAAAAGGTTTACGCAATCGAGAAGAACATATCTAGACTCGACGACAGGCGAGAGCCTGCCTGCAGGGAGAGCTTCCGGACAGAAGGCTGAGCTGTTTGATGTGAAAGAAGATATCCCGCTGGTTCCGAAGGAGCTTCACGAACTTGCGCGCCATATCAACTGCCGAGCAATCGACCCTGATGAGGATTTTGTCACTTTCGACTACCACCTGTGTAGACTGTCACACGCCAGATCTCTCGTGGACCTGTGTCTGGGAGAGCTGCTGAGAGCTTTCAAAAAGGTACACGGAGAGATTGGATACAGCAAGATCGATGATTTCGCAGATGAGCATCTTTCTTTTTCAGGACGCCTGGCTCATGAGATGATCCTGAACTATGAGAGGCTGCAGGCTCTGCCTCTTACTCGTGAAGCCTACGTAAAAGGCAATATTGTGAAATCAGCATTGAGATCGCTGTTGCGTGTGGCGACGAAAGAGAACGAGGCGGACCTGCTCGATGAGATCGAAGGGCTTTCTGTGAGGGAGATTCAGGAGCTTGTAAGACAGAGATTAAAGACTATCAAAGTGTGCGGAAATCAGAAGAACAAGACAGGGGGTGATGCGGCGGGAGGCGCCGCAGAATGCGCCGCGGATGGCACTGCAGATGAAGTTTCGGTAAATGAGATATCTGTTGAAAATGCGGCAGTCAGTGGCCTGAATGGCGGGACAGGACCCGGAGAGTCGGAAGAAGCCGGAGAGGCAGGACCGGTATCGCTTTCAGCTTTCAGAGAGAGCGAAGAAGATGCAGATTCTGCTCTGCTGCCGGAAGAGATGCTCTCAGACGAAGTACCGTCCGAAGAGGCCGATCGCGATGAAGGAAGCGGCGTGGTGATGAAGTTCGATCTGCCCAGCACTCTCGCTCTCACATGGGATTTCGCCATTGAACATTTCAGGGAGAACAGGAGAACAAAAGGTCCGGTATACGCCTTCGTGGAGGAACTGGTGGCCGGGTTCATGGATTCGACTGCCGATATCGTAAGTTCCAGGAAACCGGGATCTTCAGAAGTCAATATTACAACCGAACAGAAAGCCCAGGCGGAAGCTGAGTTGACAGCCGAACTGACAGCCAAAGCAGAAGCCAGGCGATCAGACGGACCAACAGCCCAGGCTATGACGTTGTTCGACCCCGAAACAGCATCTGAAGACGAACCGGCCTTCTCAAATGGCAGAGAGGTGCCGCTTCTATATGCCAGGGCAGTCTGGGATTATTTCTCTTCCGAAAGTGCTCTCGGGGCAAATGGCAGTAATGTCTCCTCACAGCCTGCAGAGACAGGTGATAAGTATCCGGATCAACAGAATGAAGAGCGCCTGAAGAGCATAAGAGAAGCATTGTCGTTGAAGCCGTTCGCAGTGAGGCTGCCTGAAGCCTATTCACAGATTCCACGTGATCCTTATGCGCTGTCGCATAAGATCATAAGAGTGGCGCAGATGAGGCAGTCGATCGACTACCATATCGGATGGTTTCTGATAGCAGTCAAGGAAAGGCATCTTTACCACCTGATGGAGTTCTCAAAGATTGAAGATTATGCGAAAGCCAGGATCAACATTTCATCCTCAACAACATTCAGATTGATAAAGCTAGTGTCATATTTCAAGAACCATCCTGTTATTGAAAAGGCTTTCCTAAAGAGAAAGGTAACGAGGGAGCAGGCGTTCCTGATAGCCTCTCTTGAAGACGGCAGATACGAGAGAATCTGGCTGGACTTTGCGATGAGCAGGCCGACGTTGGAACTGAGAGACGAAGTCAATCGAATGCTGCGGATAAAGGAATTCGATTACTTCGCTCCTCACAACTACGCTCTGCTCCCAGGGTTCCGCTACATCACCGATGACAGGTATGATGAGCTATCTGATGAGATGAGAGAAATCCTGAGGACGGGGGCCTGGTATAAAGGGCCGGGCTCTGAGTGGCCGCTCAAGACAGATGACGAGCATCTTCTCGATAAGGATTTTTCAGATAAGATTGAAGAAGAACCGGAAACGACCGGACTGTCAAAGTGTGCGCCGGACACGGGCGAGAGATCAGACCTGACAGAATCATCCCGACTGTCAAAGTGTGCAGCGGACCTGGGTGAAGGAGCAGACCTGCCAGAAGCAAATCGACTGTCAAAGTGTGCGACAGACTTGGGCAAAAGAACAGACCTGACAGAATCATCCCGACTGTCAAAGTGTGCAGCGGATCTCGACAAAAGCACCTGCAAGTGCCAGGAGAGACAAGGACACTGTTCTGACAAGTCGATCGAAGAGGCGAGAGCGCTCTGCATGCTGCCTGACAAGAACCGCCCCGCTATGATGATCCTTCTCGATGTGCTCGAGAGCATGGCCAGGCGGGAAAGCGGCGGCTATAACGAGGCATCCTTCGCTTCAAACGAACATACCTCACTCCGCCCTGAGGCGACAATGCCCATTCGCTTCTATATCCCACGCGAGTTATACGGGATATGGAACGCGGCAGTCCGCCGATACACATTGCTCATCTCCTTCGAAGACAGCGTAGAGTTTCTCGTAAACAATTACGGTGTAGAGAACTTCATCGCAATTCTTCTCACAGAATATCTGCTCAATGAGAAGGCTCACGACAAGGTGGCGCACAACAACAAGGTATTTGAGCGTGACGGATACAGGTGCCAGGTCCCTGGGTGCTCGAACCGCCGCAATATCCATTCGCATCATCTCGAATTCCGATCGCACGGCGGCTGTGATGCTCAAAGCAACAGGCTGACCCTCTGCAGGGCTCACCATCTCTGGATTCTGCACATCCTGCACGGCCTGAAGATAGAAGGGACGGCGCCGGACAAACTGACCTTCACATTCGGTCCTGGCTCGAGCCCTGAAGGTCAGCCGTTCATGGTTTACAGCAGCGGCCTGAAGGTTCTCGCGCCTGCGCCTGAAGATACGAAAAGGCTCTGACCGCCGAAGCAGAATCTGAGCACTGGAGTATGCAGCAGCAAGCTCCCAGGCAATTCTCCTGAATTTTAGACATTTCCTGAAATTTATAGTATACTTTTTCACAGGCGAGACAAATCAGGTTGCTGTCATTACTATGCATTCAATATTCAGTATCGACTCTGGAAAGGATGAGGAAAAAACGTGGAAGATAAGCTGAAAAATATTCAACACGAACTTTTGCAGGCCTGTGAGGGTAAGGCTCCCGGGGGAATAAGCCGCGCTGAGTTTCTAAAAAAGGTCTTCCTGCAGGCTATACCTGCGGCCGCCCTTCTCAGTTTCGGCATTTCAGGGTGCGCCGGAAGCGGAGATACCGGCGGAGCTCTGTCTTCTTCAGAGCAACCCTATGTGCTGCTTGATGAACTGTTTGGAAACAGAGGCGGCTCTTCCGCCAGATCGCTGATAGTGATAATCAGCGACCTCCACATGGGAGACCAGAGAAGCATTGACGACGGCTATGGATGGCTGATCAAGAATGTGAGCGCGCTCGAAGCCTTCCTGAGCTCCGTAGCATCAGGCTCTGCCATCAAAGAGCTTGTGATAGCGGGAGACCTCTTTGATGAATGGGTAATCCCGATGACCTATGATACTTTAAACGGCTTCGGCTCTGATCAGGCCGGCGAATCGAAGTTTTTCGATTCCATGATCGCTGCGCATCCAGGCGTGGTGGCGGCCGTGAACAAAATCATAGCATCGGGAATCAAAGTGACGTACATTCCGGGAAACCACGACATGCTGGTCACCGAAGCGGATTTGAACAGAGCCTTCCCCGGAATTCAACAGAAGCGGGATTCGCCGGGGATGGGAACCTATTCTCCCGAGGGATTTCCCGAGATCGTCATCGAGCACAGCCACCGATATGATTTCTCCTCTGCACCTGATATTTACTCCAACAAAGTGCCTTATTCGCCGGTAAATTATACCGATAACACTTCGGCAATCCTCCCTCCCGGTTTCTTCGCCACCAGGATTATGGCCGGCATCACCCCGGTATCTTCCGGCGCTTCGCTGACCATACCCCAGAATCTGCCTGCGGGAAGCTATGGCCTCTACTGGGCGGACTGGCAGTTTTTGTTGAAAATGCTTCCCTCCTCCATAGACCTCAATGCAAAGCAGATAAAGACGGGAATAGACGGCTATACCGGCGTGTACGCCATAAACGATCTCATTCCTCAACTGTCAGGTCAGGATCTGCTGCCTCCGATGCTCTACCAGGGTATTGAGGATAACTGGAACAACCGGCAGCTTCAGAACGGTACCATCGCCCCGATAAGCGTTTTAAGCGGGCTCCTGTCTGCGGCGGTTTATACCTGGGATGACGATCAGTCAATAACGCAGTACTTTTCGAAGGATCCCAGCAAGAGGGTGGTGGTTTTCGGGCATACCCATCACGCTGCCCTGATCACACCCTCCAATACGAAGAACCAGAAGTGCATCTGCGCCAACGCCGGGACATGGGTCGACAAGGGCAGTCCCGCCTGCACATTCGTGGTGCTGAACCCGCAGAGCAAATCGGATACTGTCGATGTTTATCAATACAAGGGAAATAACACGGCAATAAGCCTCTACGGAGACATTATCTCGAAGGGCTGACCCTCAGATGCTTCCTGGACTGAGCCCTGACGCTGCGCGGCAGTTCATCAGGCAGTTGCAATCCGCGAGAATTTGTATTACAATAAATACAAACTCTTGCCTGCCCATGCCTTATCTTTTCCGGACTGAGACGCCGCAAGTCACCTCTGTAAGGCAGGTTCCATAGAACGACAGCCATTGCGGCAAAGGTGCATCAAGACATGGATTCATTATCAGGAGCCGGTTCTCTTACAGGCAGCCAGAGGGGAAGCGCTCTCGCCAGGGCGAGCTGCGACGCGCTTGAAGCGGCGCAGAAAAGGTCTTCCCGGGCGCAGCGGCAGATCCTCGAAGACGGCTTTCAGTCTATAGCAGGCGATCCGGATTGCTCGCCAGACGAGAAGATCATCGCCGCGATGGCGCTCAAGATGCAGAAGGCCATTCCCAGGCATCAGTCAGCCGTTTCCGCCTCCCGGATCGCAATGGACACTATTGCCTGCTCATTCGCATGCTCTCCCGGCGCCTTTGCAGACACGCTGGCAGCCGCAGTCGCGCATCTGACCCACGAAGCGTATATAAGCTGCGACAGGTCGGAGCACAAATCCGATCCAGGGCCGGCAGTGCTGAAGGCCGGCATGGATGCGCTGCAGATGAACGCCATCTCGAAGAAGGAAAGAGCGCTGGCAGGCCTGGGCCAGACGATGCTGAGCAGCAATCACAGCTATGAAGCGTATCAGATAATGAGCGTAATGTCGCAGCCTCTCAGCATGCCCCTCGCCGCGCATATCGCAGAGGCGATGCTGTACACCGCAGGGAGCGGATCTGCAGACCGTGAAGCCTCGAAGGATGCTTTGCTCCAGGCTTTCTCTGCCATCGAAAAGAGCCCTCTTTCATCTCCGGCAGAGAAGGAAGTGGCGCAGTTCGGAGACAGTGTTCTCAGCGATCATGGAGCCTCAAAGGAGACAATGGCCTGCGCAGGCGCCGTGATGAGCGAGCTTTCCCGTACCCTGAAAGATTCCCCGGCAGCGGTAATTGCGAAAGCAGCGGTGAAATCATATCCGGACCTTTTGATCTTCCTGTATGATACACCCCGCCTGAACAAGGTCATCGAAAGCGCTTTCTCATCGATAAAGGGCAGCCCTGCGGCAAATGAAGACGAAAAGAGGCTTGCGGCGCTGGGAGCCTCGATAATGGAGAAGATACCGACAGGCGAGGCGGCGCTTACCTTTTCCAGAAAGCTGCTGACAGCCATCGCATATCCACCCGAGAAGCCCCGCAATCACAGCATAATCGAAGGCGCTGAGCTTGGAGCGGCCGCCCCCAGTGATCTCAGCGAGAAAAGAGAAATATTCCTGCTGGCCTTCAAGGCCATCGAGGCCGATCAGTCGCTCGATGGAGAGAAAAGGGCGCTGGCAGGCGCCGCGGTAAAGGTGGGAGAGACTTTCAGCGATACAAAGCTGGCCGTTGATACAATGCACGACCTGGCAGAGCAGTTCGTCGGGCGCAGAAAGAGCGACAACCTGAAGGACGTTGAAGAGCTGATGGGAGGCGTGAAGAGAGAAGGGCGGCCATCAGGCGGAAAAATAGAGATGGATGAAAGTGTCATCGACATCGACGGCGTAAGGCTGAAGAGGAAGAGCGGCAGATTCTCGCATCTGAGGGCAAGATAAGCTTCGCATCGCATAACGGGTGCAGCGCTCTGAAGGAAACCACGCATATAAGCTCTGCAACTTTTTCCTGACTATTGTTCACCGAGCAAGAGGTCTATTGATTTTCACATCGAAATTTACCTCTGTATCCACCTAAGCTGAAGCAAAGGAGAGTGGTCACTGTGAGCAAAGAGAAATCGGTAAAGAAAGAGAAGAAGAAACCAAAGCAGAACAAGGAAAAGGATAAAAAGAAGAAATAATACTGCTGCAATATAGTAATACACGGCGAAGGCAACGCCCGGAGATGCATATCCACCGAGGCACTGCCTTTGTTTGTTTATATGCGCCCGGCGGCTTTTCTGCGAGCGCAGGCATGGCCTGTCATTTCTTCAGCGGCGGAGCCACATCGGGATTGATTATGCCCACGGTGGCCTTCGCCAGGCCGTTCAGCAGGAACTGAACACCCACGGCCACTAGCATCAGACCCAGGATCCTTATCATTATCTGAAGCCCGTTTTCGCCTATCACGTTGAGGATCCACTGCGACGCCAGCAGGCAGGTGAGCACTATCAGCGAGACGATCAGTATCACTCCGAGCATTGCAAGAAATGTCCCGTCCTCCCTGGCGCCTGCTGCGTAAAGGATCGCCGTGCTTATCGTGCCGGGGCCGACGATCAGCGGGATGGCAAGAGGCACCAGGATGTGCTGCAGTTTTGATGATGCCTTGTCGTAATCATCGCCTCCCGCTCCTTTCAGGATCTTTTCCGGCGGTTTCTTCATCTCACCTCTGACCATGGACAGTCCTGAGATGAGAAGCAGGATACCGCCGCCGATCTGAAAGGCCGGCAGGGTTATCCCCATGAAGCCCAGGATGGCGTTGCCGAATATGAAGAAAACCGACAGGATGATGAACACCACCCCGGCCACGAGAAACGCCATGGCCCGGCGGACGCCGGGAGTGTCGCCTGTCGTGAAATTCAGGAAATGGGCTATGTTCCCGAACGGATTCAGGATGGCCAGCAGAGCGGCAAAGAAGTTTGTCACGTGTACCCAGTCCAATTTGGCTATCCTCCGGATTGATTGTTATGCGACGATTCGGAAGCCGCACTTTCCGCAGAACCGGGCGTTTTCCTTCAGCTCCGCGCTGCATTTCGGGCAGCGATCGGCCTTGGGAGGCTCAGGCGGCGGCGGAGCGGGCGGATTCTCGATTCGGAAGCCGCACTTTCCGCAGAACCGGGCGTTCTCCTTCAGCTCAGCACTGCATTTCGGGCATTGATCAGGCTTTTCGGTTCCGGATGGCTCAGATGCAGTCGAGGCGGCGAAAGCCCCTGATACAGCTTTGTCAATCTGCCTCGACACAGCCGAGGCCGCCTGCTGCCGAACATGCTGTACGCCCTTCTGCACGGCGGCATCGACGATGGCCTCGCCGAACCTGGGGAGTATGTCCCCTACTACGACGGTCCATTTCGGAGGCGGGGCGATAGACGCGCCCGCCGAAGCAACGGCCTCAACCTTGTCGATCAGCGACGCCGCCTGCTGCACTGTCGCGCTCACCTTCCCGGCAGCAGATGAAATCTGCTGCGCTGCTTTCACTGCATCCTGCACCTTCTTCTGCGGCGAGGGCTGGATGTGACGGCCTTTATCTTCAGCCGGAGCCTGGTCAGATTCCGGCGGCGGGGCGGGAGCGCCGCACTTCGAGCAGAAGCGGAAGCCATCAGCCTGGCCGGCCCCGCACTTCATGCAGAAACGCTTTTTCGATGTCATTGCATCTCACCTCCGGAATCAGTCATTCTTGATTGCATCAACCTCTGTCGCGAGCAGCGGCTGATACCTCACTTATCGGCGGGCAGTGCCGTATCTCTTCAGATAGTCGAACTGAGAGCTCATCTTTCCCTGGAAATCGGTCAATGGATCTACAATTGGTCTGCCCTTCCCGTCATATTGACCAAAGCCCAGATCCTTCAGCTTCTGCATCGCGTTGTTGATTCCGACCTTGTCGGCAGGGTTCTTCGCTGCATTTCTTATCACATCCATCCCCTGGCGGATCGGAGAGTTGGGATCGCTCATAATCCTTCCCGGATCAAAGGTGTCGCCCAGCTTCTTTCTGTATCCCCCCTGAGGCTGCTCGCCGAAGCCGCCGATTACGTCCTCAATCTGGGTGACGCTCTTGCTCGACTGCTTTATGGCATCGCTCACATCGCCCTTCTTGAGGCCGTCGGCGACTTTCATCTCGTACATCTTGCCAAGCGCGCTTGGATCAATTAGAAGGCCTTCGCCGCGCTTGACCTTGTTGACATTGGATTCAACCTGGGTGCGTGTCATCTTTCCGGTTTCCTTTTCAATCACAAAGGCCTGGTCGGCGAAATCCGGGCAGGCTTCGGGATGGCTTGCGTCGGTGGCGAGCTGCTGATGCGTCTCGCACCAGTGCTTTGCAGACTCGAGTGAGTTGGTCGGACCTCCGGTTCTCTTGGAGAAGAGCCAGTATGAATCGTTCTCCCACTTCCTCCTGTCCACTTCGATCCCTGTGGGCTGGCCTTTTTCGTTCACCCCTGTTACCTCGACGACTCGATAGTCCCTGTCGGCGCCAGGCTTTCCTGTGGGGCCCTTCCCAGGCGTGCCGAACTCCCATACCTCCAGCTTCTTGCCTTCCATCTCGGGGTACTTGAACTTGATCATCTCGAGAAGCTCTTTGTCGTGATCGTTGTATATCTTGCGGCGCGTATTCTCGAAGGCTTCCGCGAGCTTCGGATCAGCGTTTTCGAGATCGCGCACCTTTGAAGTGTCGCGCATCATATCCAGCACGGTCTGCTCATCGGTGTAGAGCTTCCCGTCCGGTCCGACATGCAGATTCTCGCGCATCTGCTTCTCCCAGGGCGGCTCTTCTCTTACAGGCTTCTGGCCTTCAGTGCCGGTTTTGTTGTCATCCTTATCGCCCTTTTTCTCTCCTCCGGGCTCCTCTTTACCATCTTTCTTGCCATCTGTCTTGCCGTCAGTCTTGCCATCTGCCTTGCCGTCGGTCTTGCCATCAGTCTTACCGTCGGTCTTGCCGTCAGTCTTGCCGTCGGTTTTGCCATCAGTCTTACCGTCGGTCTTGCCATCGGTTTTGCCGTCGGTTTTGCCGTCTGTCTTGCCGTCGGTTTTGCCATCGGTCTTGCCGTCGGTTTTGCCGTCTGTCTTGCCCGGCTCAGAAGCTTTGCCCGAAGGCTTTGTGATTACTATCGGTGTCTTTCCGGAAGGATCCTTTCTCTTTTCGGTGATCATCTTCCAGATATCCTTGAGATCCTTGTTGCCGTGCACATCGACGAACTTCTGCATCAGCATCATCGCAGTCACGAATGTGACCTCCTGGCAGGCCGCAAGGAGCGCATTGCCCACTCCCAGGCTCTTGCCCTTCTCGTCGACATCGCGCTCCCAGTGTACGACGAACTTCCACACGAAGAGTATGCCAAGAGCTGTGGCAGCCTGTCTGGGATTCTTGTACGGATCGAAGCCGTGCAGTATGATGATATCCACGCCGGTCACGCCGATATCAACGAAGAACTTCACGCATCTCTCATTGCAGAAATCGATTACCACGTCAGACATCTTCCTGCCGCCGCCATGGAGCAGATAGTACTCATAAAACTCCAGGATGATGTCCTTGGCTATCGGTATCATCATCGATGCCATGAAACCATAGGCGGGGCCGAATTGAATCGATGCATAGTATCCAATCAATACTGCGAAGCAGAAGTCTCCAGCCATCTTGGTCCGCTCGCCCCACCTGATGAAAAAGGCGCCCCATCCCGTCTCCCAGAACATGAGGTCCTTCTGCTCATCGTGCCATATCTCGTAGGCCTTCTGCCAGATGATCTTCAGATAGTCGTGGTAATCCTGGGCGCTTGCGTTGTGGAGGCCGTCCAGATCGTCCAGGATCTCCTTCCAGTGGTTCTTGGGGATGCAGTCGGTGATGAAATCGACGCAGCGCTTTCGTTCCTCCTCAATGGTGCCGAGCGTGCTGACGGGCTTTGCCGTCCAAAGCTCGAGCGGGAGCTCGAATATGCCGACAGGCGATTTCACGTCTATGGTGGCGGGATATTTCTCGCCTCTGGCCGGATAAACCTTATCGATGCTGAACGACCAGGTCAGGTAGTCGCTGAGCTCGCCTCTCCCGTTGTAGGTGCGGGTCAGCGCCGCTATCCTGAAAACAATCTGCGCATCGATATTATCGCTCTTCGGCTCTTCGAAATCGAGGCCGGCATAGTCGACATTGTCTTTGTCCTCTTCGACCTGAGTGCCGTTCCACACCATGGCGCTGAATTTCACCTTGGACAGCCTGTTTTTATCCGATAAGGGCAGATCTATTCGCAGCGGCACCACCTCGAGATTGGGCACCCATTTGAAGCTGCCGCTCCTGTCGAGCGTGTATATCTTTTCGACGAAAAGTCCCTCGTAGTAGACCGTAACGCTGAGATCCGGACCGTTCAGCGTGACTGTGCCGTCTGTCGCCGAAGTCTTCATCTTGCCGTACTGATGCCACGAGAGAGGACCGGCTTTGACATCGGGCTTCTTCAGCGGCTCTATCAGCGCAATGTCATATTTAACCGACCCGTCCTTCTCATCCTTTTTCGTTATGGTGACGAGCTTCAACAGGTCTTTTTCCGGCGCCAGCGTGAACTTCCACTTCCCTCCGAGTGGCGACGACAGCGACAGCGCCACCTGCTGTACTTTCTTCGCCTCGGCCTTTCCGAGCTTTTTATCAGGATTGGCGAGATAGTTCAGCGATTCTGGGGAGACAACAAGCTCAGGCGGCGCGATGAGTTGGAGCGTAACTGTCTCGGAGACTTCTCTGCCCTCGACCTGCGCCTTCACGATTATATCGGCAGACTGAGGCCAGCCTGCGTCGGCTTCGCATCCCCTGCTCTGCACCTCGCACTGCATCCATCCAGATGAATCGCTGCGCGAAGGGCCTGCCGTGACCCATAGAGAGGCCTCCGGAGCACACTCGAAGGTGATGCTGTTCATTGCGCTGTTATAAAGCTCAGGCGCGACAGCCTGATCCGGAGGGAACACGATCTTAGCTCTAAGCGTCACCTTGTCCGATCGGACCGACGGCGCTATAGTGACCTTTCCCGGAGGCACGGCTTCCACGTCGAGGCCCATATCGGCGAACGTCTCCATGCGGACGCCTATGCTCTGGCTGAAGCTGTGGCTCTTGACCGAAGCCTTCACTGTGAGAGCGGTCTCCGGCTCTTTCGCTGGCTTCAGCTGGGTGACGAGAGCCTGAAGCTCGCCTCTCGCCGTGAGAGGCTCTACTTTGAGCAGGTCAGCTGCGTTTCCCGGAGGCAGAATGGAGATCGCCGCATCGGGGACCTTCGTCCTGTTCCCCTGGTAATCGACTTCCATCACTGAAGCGGCCAGGCCGGCAGAGCTCTTCCTCGTCACCGACAGAGATGACGCCGAAACGTGCAGCTCATAGCTCTTCGGCGGATCTATCGAGACCGTGTACAGAAGCGAGAGCTTTTCGCCTCCCAGCTCCGCCATGACCAGTATCGTATAGGAGCCTTTGGGAAGCGTCTCTGAATGAACAGACGACATAGGCTTGAAGAGCGCGCGCTTACAGTCTCCCTGCAGTTCCTCCCCTCCATTCTCCAGCACTGATGATTGACTCCTGAATGAAATAGATCTTGCTGCAGCTTCAGTCTCTGCAGGCGAAAGCTGCAGAAACGACGGCGTTACGACCCTGGCAGTCAGATATACGCCTGGCTGCGGACATGAATCACAGTCGGCTTCACATTCTATCCTGCCGACAGGAATCTTCGGGATCTGCACCTCCGCCTTGGATGTGACAGGCGGCATGGATATGGGAACGGGGATTCCGGGCGCAGGCGCGGCAATATCCGGAAAGAGCGTAACTGTGAGCTGTATGGGCTTCCTGGGGGCTACCAGGTTCAGAAAGTCCTTCAATGAAAAGGGCTGTATAAGCTCGACGTAAAACTGGGCCGCCCTGTTGCCCATAATGAGGGACTGGCCGGAGATGGACACCTTTGAAGGCCAGGCATCTCCCTGGACTGCGACCTGGAAGGTCGGCTTGAGAAGGAGCGCCTCGCCCTTCCAGAGCTTCAGGCGCGTTTTTACAACTGCAGCAGTCACTTTCTGCGAATCGCTGTCGTAAGGCAGTTCATAGCGCATGGCAGATCCCACCTCTCTGCTGATGAAACTGATTTCATCACACCGACAGGATTATCCTTTCGGGAAGCAGAAAAACCGGCCGCGCTGCTTTCAGTCTCATACCTGAGCTCAATGAGTTCGTATTCCAGGAGGGAATTCCGAAAGTTTGCGAGAAAGCCCGATTGAGCCCCGGTACAGTTGCAGAGCATGCCCCGACAGGCTATTAATATCTCTCATATTGATACCGAGAAATAGTATGGTAAATAATAGCGTAAAAGGCCGTCATGGGAAATAAAACTCAGTATTCTGCGGTTACAGACAAAGGCATCAGAGCAGAGCTTGCTGCAGACATAAGCGCATTGAGCTTTTCAGACCTGTTCGACATCGAAGAGGTCCAGAAGATACAGGACGCTTTTGCTGAAACCACCGGAGTTGCATCGATAATCACCGACCCAAACGGCCGTCCCATAACCAGGCCCAGCAGGTTCTGCACTCTGTGCAATGACATAATAAGGAAAACTGAAAAAGGCCTGGCCAACTGCTATCATTCTGACGCAATCATCGGAAGACAGAATCCTGACGGCCCTGTTGTCAGCAGATGTCTCAGCGGAGGGCTATGGGACGGCGGCACGAGCATAAGCGTGGGGGGGCATCATATCGCCAACTGGCTGATAGGCCAGGTCATTGATGATTCTGTCAATACGGAAATAATGATCGACTACGCCCACGAGATAGGTGCCGATGAAAAGCTGTACAGGGAAGCTCTTGCAAAGGTCACCCGCATGTCGGAAGAGCAGTTCCGCCGCATCTGCAACGCTCTGGCGCTTATCGCTAAGCTTCTGTCTGAGCTGGCATATGAAAATTTTCTGAAAGAGCGCGAAATAGAGGAATCGGTAAAACGCAGAACTGAAGAGCTCCGCCTCATGCAGACCTGCATCGATAAAGCCGCTGACGCGATATACTGGGTTGAGCAGAGCGGCAGGCTGATATACGTAAATGAAGCAGCCTGTGCGCAGCTCAGGTATACGCAGCAGGAGCTGACATCTCTTTCCATCACCGATATAGATACTGTTCTGACAGACAGATACTGGCCTGAGTTCTGGGATCGCATAAAAAACAGCGGAGCGGCGACATTTCAGACCAGGCATATCGACAGGCTCGGCAGCAGGCTGAACCTCGAAATAAGCTCGACATACCAGGAGTTCGGCAACAGGCCCTATCTTTTTCTTTTCGCCCGCGACATATCAGAGCGGGAGATGGCGATGGAGGAGATGCGCCAGAATGAGCTGCGCACTAAGGCGCTTCTCGAGATAAGCCAGATGACTACCTACTCTCTTGAGGATATTTACATGAAGGCTCTGACCTCTGCGCTCCAGATCTCGGGAAGCTCATGCGGCTTCATAGGATTGAGCGCAGATGACGGCAGGACCGTGACTGTCAACCACTGGTCTGAAAACCTGTATCCCGGAGGCTGTGATGAGCCTGTGAGCTTTAACAGGGAACAGAAAGGCATCTGGGGAGACACACTCCGCCAGAGGAAGCCAATCATTGCTTCTGGCGACGTAGACCCCCTCTGCCTGATGATCGTGTCGCCAGACAGAGAAGAATATAATCATTTCATCAGCATCCCTGTTTTTGACGGGAATACCCTCACGAGGCTTGTAGGTCTGGCAGGGAAAGAATCTGCCTATACATCATCCGATGTGGCGCAGATGGCGCTCCTGTTCTATGATCTGCTTCATATCCAGAGGCGCAAGAACGCCGAGAAGGCGCTGAAGGAAAACTGGGAGCGTTACTTCTTTGCCATATCAGGCTCTAAAATAGGCATCTGGGATCTCGATCTGATAAAAGACAGCGGCTATTTCAGCCCCAACGTCAATGAATGGATAGGAATTGACAACAGGGAGATCATTAACTATTCAAAAGTCTTTCCCAAGTATGTGCATCCTGATGACAGAAATCACAGAGCACAGGTATGGAGAGACCACATGGACGGGAAAGCCCCCTATATACTGGAATACCGCATCATCTCAACGACCGGCACTGTTAAATGGATGTCTGTGAGAGGCGAAGTTATAAGAGACGAAACTGGAAGGCCTGTCCGAATGGCCGGCTCAGTCACGGACATAACCGAGGACAAAAAGGCCGAGGAAGATAGAAAAATAATGGAGATGCAGCTCAATCAGGCACAGAAGCTTGAATCGATCGGGCGTCTCGCCTCCGGAATCGCCCATGAGATCAATACCCCCATACAATATATTGGCGATAACACGAGGTTTCTTCTGGATTCATTCAACGATATCATTGAAATATTAAAACAGTGCCGGCAAGTCATAGCAGAATGTGCCGTCAATCCCGAAATGGCAGAAAAAGCGAAGGCCGTCGAGCAAAATTTTAAACATTACGATATCCCCTATCTTGTGGAAGAAATACCGACTGCCATATCACAGTCGCTTGAAGGCATCCGGCACGTTGCCGGAATCGTGATGGCGATGAAGGAGTTTTCCCATCCGGACTCAGATGACACAGTCTTCATCGACCTCAACAGATCCATCGAAAGCACTGCTACAGTAGCCAGAAACGAATGGAAATACGTGGCAAACCTGGAACTGGAACTGGATCAGGCCCTCCCAAAGGTCTCCTGCACGCCAGGAGCGATAAACCAGGTAATTCTAAATATGATAATAAATGCAGCGCATTCAATAGCGGAAAAGATAGAGCTGGGGGCAAAGGAAAAAGGCACGATAAAGATAAAAACAAGCCATTCCGACGGTTTTGCGGAGATCAGAATCAGCGACACAGGTATGGGGATTCCGGAAAAGTACCGGTCCAGAATTTTTGATCCATTCTTCACGACGAAGTCAGTCGGCAAGGGGACAGGCCAGGGCCTCTCGATTGCATACAACGTAATAACGCAGAGGCATAAAGGATCAATATCCTTTCAGACAGGTGATGGAATAGGGACGGAGTTTCTCATAAGGCTTCCTCTCGGCGGGGACAGTGCTTCTGCAGCACACAGCTGAGCTGAAGACTTCTCTCAGGCATTGATGCAGATATGAAAGGAATGACATGCAAGTTCTTGTTGCAGATGATGACAGAACGATCAGGATGCTGGTAGAGAATGTGCTGAATCTGTCGGGATATCAGGTAATAACTGCAATAAACGGTGAAGAGGCCTGGGATATAATGCAGGGGAACAACTCACCGCGAATGGCTGTCCTTGACTGGGAAATGCCTGGCATGAGCGGTCTTGAACTCTGCAGGCGGATCAGGGAGAGCGAATCAAACAAAACCCGATACACCTATATACTTCTGTTGACAGCCAGGAATCAGAAAAACGATCTGATAATCGGCATGCAGGCCGGCGCTGACGACTACGTCACCAAGCCCTTCAACCCCCATGAACTGAATGTCAGGATGCGGGCAGGCCAGCGAATCGTCGAACTGCAGATTGAGCTCTTCAATATGAAGGAGGAGTTCCGCCGCCTGTCCAGGACAGATCCACTGACAGGCTGCTACAACAGGCGCGCAATCCTGGAGAGGCTGCAAGCCGAACTGGCAAGAGCCGCCCGGGATGGAAAGCCTCTTGGAGTGGGCATTTTCGACATAGACCATTTCAAGGCCATCAACGACATGAATGGACATTCATACGGCGACAGTGCGCTCTGCGAGTTCGTAAGGAGGCTTGAAAAGGGAATACGTATCTCAGATATGTACGGCCGTGTCGGAGGTGAGGAGTTTCTCGTGCTGTGGCCAGCCGCCGATATGACTGGCGTCACTGCCGCTGCGGAGAGAATTCGCGCGCTCATAGGCGGCAATCCTTTCAGGCTCGATGAAAAGGAAGTTCAGGTGACTGTAAGCATCGGAGTGACAATAACCGAAGGGCATGAAACACCTGAATCAGTAATGACCAGAGCCGACAACGCGCTTTATTCTGCAAAGGAGAAAGGCAGAAACAGGGTTGAGGTCCAGGCATAGAGGCCATTGAGGCAACCCATCCCTCATCTGAATGAACAGTAACGTTTTTTGCATCACTATACTGCCAGGACATTCGACGAGCATAACAGTGACGCCGGACGTCATATCCAGACAGGTTAATACAATTTTCTTTTTACCTCCTGATTCACACATATATCATGAAAAGCCGAGAGCCGCTCATAAAGACTCAGATACTGTAAAAACTTGATATTGAGCTCCTGATTGACAGATACCAGGGAATTCTGAACGTTTACCCTGTGTTCCAGGATATTTGCGATATGCACGATAGGCACTCCGTTGCGCTCTCTGCAGCCCGATTCGGCGATGCGGTGATGAAAGAGCACCGCCTCCATTACTGGATTTGAAAATCCCCACAGGCCAAGCAGATATGCGCCTACTTCAGCGTGACTCGCTCCCATGATCCTGAACTCCGCCTCAAAGAGTGGAATTCCATCCATCTCAGACATCTGGATGCATTCTATGAATACTTCAGGGAGCCTTGTCAGCAGTATAATCTTCCCTATGTCATGGAAGAGCCCCGACTTGAACGCCGAATCCTCCTCATATGTCGAAAGCTGCAGCATCTGCGCCATTTTTCGCGAGTAGGAGCTGACATTGAGGCTGTGCCTCCAGAGCCCTTCCAGGCAGTCTGATATTGGACCGTCGCCCTGAAGTGAAGTAAAGATCTGTGTAATGAAAATCAGCGACTTGATAGTATCCAGGCCGAGAATCTTGACTGCCTGTGCAATATCAGTCACCTGGCTGCACAGTCCGAAATACGGGGAGTTGATTATGTGGAGCAGCTTTGCGCTCATAGGCAGATCCTGACTGATTATGTTAGCCACATTCCTTACAGAGCACATCGGGGATCTAATCTCTTCTTCCAGTTGAAGGTACAGCGCAGGAAGGCTTGGAAGAGACTTCAGCTCCGAGATTATGGCTCTCAGATGGCTGTCGCCGAGAAGGTGCCGCAGTTTGAGGGCCTGCTCTATGGAGTATATGAGGTATTCCGTATCGCAGGGCTTTTTCAGTACCAGATGGCAGGGGCCGACAATCCGAACAAGGGTCTCATTATTCATCTGCCCGGAGAGGATGAAGCGCACGGTTTCGGGGAACTGCTTCATCACTTCCGTGAGCAGCTCCACTCCGTCCATTTCCGGCATTTTCATATCGGTGATGATTATATCAAAGGATTTCTGCTTCATGACCTGCAGAGCTTCTCTTCCACCGGAGACGAACACCATGTCCCAGACATCGCGCCGCATCCTGAGCATCCGCTGAAGACCCTGCAGAATGTTCGCCTCATCATCAACGAACAGCAGATGTTTTTTCCCAGTCGATTCCATTAAGAATCACCTCGAGAGGGCTGATGGATGTGGGAGGTATAAGAATGAGTTTCATGATTACTGAATCGGATAAATCACTGTTTTATTAACAGAATATCTGTCTCCATAGAGCCTCATTTCCATCTTTCAATAATGCTTAAAAAAAATACAACTGTTTCCGAATAAAACAATGTGAATTGGCTCACATAGATGATATGAACTGTCCTGTCGATAAAGATATTAAGGCCTGCGTGTCGAAGGTGCGGCAGGAGGGTCATTCCGGTAAATGTCTGCTGCACACTGTTTCCAGGAAAGAATCTGCTCACATAAGCACAGTCAAGGAGATGATAGCTTGGAGAAGGTCTTGTTCATTGATGATGAGCCTGAGATTCTTCAGGGCTTCCGCCACATCCTGAGAAAACGCATCGAAATATCCACAGCAACCAGCGGAACACAGGGACTGGCGATGATAAAGAGCAATGGGCCTTTCGCAGTCATCGTATGCGACATGAGGATGCCGCTGATGGATGGAATCAGCTTTTTTGCAAAAGCCAGGGCTCTGACGCCTGACAGTGCCAGAATAATGCTCACAGGTGTAACAGATCTCCAGTCAACGATCAGCGCTGTCAATGAAGGTCGGATCTTCAGATATCTAACCAAGCCCTGCTCTCCTGAGATGCTTTACGAGGCAATTGAATCAGGCATAGCCCACTACCGAAGCATAGTAGAGGAGCGCATCAGAAAAGAAGAAGAGCTGAAGCTCCTTTCAACGGCAATCGGACAGGCGTCAGACTCGATCCTGATTACAGATGTCCGCGGTAAGATCGTATACGCCAATCCGACGACATCCAGGCTGAGTGGATTCACTCACGATGAGCTGATCGGCTCCAATCTGCAGATTTTCAGAAGTGATCGACACGATGAATCCTTCTATGAGGAAATACGCATGGCCATTGAGAAAGGCGAGGCATGGAAAGGGCATGTCTGCAACAGAAGAAAGGATAGTACCATCTATGAGACGGATACAACCATCTCACCAGTGCGAAATACCGATGGAGAGATAGTGCACTACATACTGTCAGCTAGGGATGTCACCTACGAGATGCAGCTTCAGGCAGAATTGCAGCATGCCCAGAAGATGGAATCCATTGGAATGCTGGCAGGAGGCATTGCGCACAACTTCAACAATGTAATGACTGCCATATTAGCCTATTCACAGCTCGCGCAGGCGCAGCTCAATCCCGAAAACGGCGCACAGGCCTATCTCGAGGAAATATACAACGCAGGGCTTCGCGCAGTTGACATGATCAGGGAGATACTCAGCTTCAGCAGGAAGGTTGAGCGAATCAAGAAGCCGATTGAGGTTTATCCCATCGTGGAAGAGGCTTTGAGACTCATAAGCGCGGCAGCGCCAAAGTCCATAAGCATCAAGTGTGATCTTTCCATAGAAAGCGGGCGGACTTTTGGCGATTCAGGCCAGATCCATCAGGTGGTCATGAACCTCTGCACAAACGCCTTTCATGCCATGAAAGAGAAATGCGGCCTGCTGGAACTGAAGGTGGATCATCAGCATATGCCAGAGATGGAATGCGCAGGCGGAATGGTCCTGAAAGCCGGTGAATACATCAGAATCATCGTCAGTGACAGTGGACACGGCATGGACAGGGAGACAATGGAGAAGATCTTTCTTCCGTTCTTCACCACAAAGAAAGATGATGAAGGGACCGGCCTTGGCCTTTCAACCACATGCACAATTCTCAAAGAGCATAATGGCGGCATCTCCGTTGTGAGCGAGAAAGGTCACGGATCTACATTCACCGTCTATCTGCCGCAGATCGCAGATACTGATATGGAATACCACGCAGCACAATGACTTGCAGAAGGATACCAGTGAGGAGCTGAATTCTATGGAGGAGACAGCTGATAAAAAGCACATACTCTTCGTGGACGACGATCAGAATGTGCTTCAAGGGCTTCAGAGAATGCTCCGTCCTCAGCGCGCGATATGGGAGATGGAGTTTGCCGCAAGCGGAAGAGAAGCCCTCGACATGCTCGATCAGAAGGCTTATGATATTGTAATAAGTGACATGCGCATGCCCGGGATGGATGGCGTGGAGTTTCTTACCACGGTGAGAAAAAAACACCCCCATACAATACGATTCATCCTGTCAGGCCAGACCAGCAAGGAGGCGCTGATCAGGGCCATAGGACCGACCCATCAGTTTCTTTCCAAGCCATGCGATGCAGACAGCCTGAAGAAAGCCATAGACCGGGCTCTGAACCTCCGGAAGATTCTGACAAGCAGGAACCTGATATCCACGATATCACAGATCAAATCTCTTCCGAGCCTTCCCACACTCTACCTTCAGCTCGAGTCAGAGATGAAATCGCCTGTGTGCTCGATACAGAATGTTGCAGCAATAATAGAGCAGGATGTGGCGATGAGCGCGAAGATACTGCATATGGTAAACACCGCCTTCTACGGTTTCAGGCAGGAGATATCCAGCATACCGCAGGCTGTTAAACTGCTGGGCCTGGACATGATTCAGTCCCTTGTTTTCGTTGCGCAGGTATTCTCTGGATATCAGGATCAGAAAGTCCTCACCCCATTTCTGGACAAGCTCTGGAAGCACAGCATGAGCGTCAGCTCACTTGCCAAGAGCATTGCCAGGACAATCCGCAAAGACGAAGCCTTCCTCGATGCCACATTCAAAGCCGGGCTCTTTCACGATTTCGGCAAGTTAATACTGATCACAGCGATGCCGAGGCAGTTTACGGATGTATTGCGAATGGTCAAAGAGAAGCAGATCGACTTCTGGAAAGCCGAGGTGGAGGTCATTGGCACGAGCCACGCGGAGATCGGCGCATATCTGCTGGGGTTGTGGGGCTTCGCAGATTCCATAGTGGAGGCGGTGGCATTTCATCACCGCCCAGGCATCTCACAATCTGAGCACGCCGATTCCATAACCTCTGTATACATAGCCAATGCGCTTGATTATGAGGAACTCTCCGGCGAGTCTTCGACGAGTGGAAATGACAAGATCGATATCGAATATCTGCGGGATCTCAGAGTGGAATCCCGCCTTGCGGAATGGCGGGAGATCAGTTCAAGAGAAGCTTTCAAGGAGAGGAAATGAGCATCAGGATTCTCTGCGTCGACGACGACAGGCTCATACTGGATGGCTACAGGCGCCAGTTCAGGAAGGTCTTCGATCTCTACACGGCAGGCGGCGGAGAGGCCGGCCTCGAGATGCTGAAGAGAAACGGACCTTTTGCAGTGATAGTCTCAGACATGAACATGCCTGGCATGAACGGCATCGAGTTTCTGGCAAGAGCGCGCCAGATAGCTCCTGAGAGCGTCCGCATAATGCTCACCGGAGTGGCGGATCTGCAGGTTGCCATTAACGCGCTGAATGAGGGCCATATCTTCCGGTTTCTTACAAAGCCCTGTGACGCGCCAGTCTTTGCAAAAGCGCTGACTGCCGGCATCATGCAGTACCGGCTGGTTCATGCAGAAAAGGAGCTGCTTGAAAAGACTTTTACAAGTACTGTGAGAGTGCTCATCGAGCTGCTCGAGGCGGCTAATCCCCTCGCATACAGCAGGGCGATGCGGATCAAGGGATATGTGCTCCAGATAGTCGATCTGCTGGGGCTGGACTCAAACTGGCAGTATGAGCTTGCCGCCATGCTTTCCCAGATAGGCTGTGTGAACATACCTGCAGATACACTTGAGAAGATAATGACAGGCGGTCACCTGTATGAAGAAGAAAAGGAGATGAAGCATTCATTTCCGGCAATCGGCAGAAGGCTCATAGAATCGATTCCGAGACTGGAATCAGTCGCAGAAATGGTCGGCAACCAGGACAAGCCATTTCGCGAATACGACAAGAGAGGGGAGCCCGGCAGGAGCATCTCTGTAATCGGCGCGCAGATGCTCAAGGCGTCAATAGATCTGGATGTCCTGATCTCCCAGGATCTTCCACTCAGTGAAGCCTGCCTGATCATGGGGAGCAATAACGGAGAGTATAATCCCGAGATCCTCAGGATAATCGATCAGATCAGCATTCCATATTTCGAAAAGGTGGTTCGCATTCTGAAGGCCATCAACCTCTCTCCAGGCATGGTTCTTGCCGAGGATGTCATATCCAGGAATGGAACATTAATCGTCTGCAAAGGGAAGGAACTGACAGAGCTCTTCGTCAGCCGGCTCAGACACTTCGTGCAGCAGAGCATGATTCCAAACTCCTTCAGGATCAGCAGCGGTCCTCAGCCCCGCCAATCCCGATGAAGAGACATGTCCGGCAATGTCGCAGTGAAGACTCAGCGGACGCTACCTGCCTCCCAGCGTGTACAGCACTTTTCCGGTAGAAACGTCCAGCAGTTTTGCCGAGAAAGCTTTGTTTTCATACCCTGCTGCCACCATCTTTCCATCTGGGCTCAGATCCGAGCACACTCTCCCGTCGCTCTTCCCCATTGTCGAGACCTTGTTGCCTGAACTGACATCAAAGACAGCCACATCTCCATTTGACGGGGCTACGCCGCTGTTCCACTGCCCGACGAGCAGTTTCCCGTCGCCTGGGAAAAAGTCCAGCGACGTGCAGGTCCAATCGATTTTGAAAGACTTCTGCAATGCGCCGCCGGCTGTGTCGTACAGATGAATCTCGTTGTTCCCTCCGGCAGCCAGCAAATTTCCTTTTGAGCTGAAGCAGAGCGTGGTAGCCCACCCCGGAAGGTCCTTCCACTCCCTTATCTTCTTGCCGGAAGAAGCATCGACGAGCGTGACCCTCCCCTTCCGATCGCCGGCGGCAAGCATCTTCCCATCAGGGCTGAACCGGACTGAATAAAAGCCATCGGTCCTGTCCGAGATGGAGAAAAGGCTGGTCCCCTTTCCGGCGTCCCACACGAGAACCTGCCCATCGTTCCAGCCGCAGGCGGCAGCGACTTTCCTGCCGTCAGGACTGAACGCCACGTCCCATACCTGAGTTCTGGCTCCACCGAGCGAAATAAGCTTCTTTCCTGCAGGGACGCTCCAGAGAGTGACTGTTTTGTCTTCGCTCCCTGTTATTATTACTTTCCCGTCATGCCGGAACGCCGCCGAAGTCATCTTGCCCGATGCCTGCAGTGAGCATATCAGCTTCTGTGTCTTCACGCTCCAAAGCTCGACCCTGCCGGGATTTTTGAAGCGCTCGCCTTTCCCGGTCCCGGCAACGGCAAGCGCTGTTCCATCTTCACTGAACGCGACTTTCATTACATTCTGCATGGCCGGCCCATCGGCCTGTGCAGGCAGAACAGATATCAGCACCAGAATGAGAAACAGTAAAACAAAAAAGATGCGCATGGGAAAGCCCTCCTGTCTTATCAGATGAAACGGAATTCTGAGCTCCGGCCCTCATGGAATGATCGGAAAATCAGGGATGACGGATTGGTTGAATACTGCAGCGGGGTCAACATTTAATGCTGTGTATGGAAAATATTCTATCACAAGGATTGCCAATCCTCTTCCCGGTGTGCATTTGACATATCTATCCGGGTATATTATAATAATAACTAGAATCCGGTGTCCACATATTTTACTGAAAAATTTTTCCGGAGGATACTGATGTGAGCGGTGACGGCATAAACACACAATATACGGCTTTCAGCAATTACTCTGCGTCAATGCAGGGCACGGCGCAATCCCGCAGGACTGAAAGGGAGAGCCGGCTGGCAGGAATGGACAGCCAGCCTTTCCAGGGCTTATCCGGCAGTGAAGCTGCAGGTTACAGGAGCTTTCTGAATACGGCGCTGTGTCACGTCGATCAGATCAGATTTCCCGCATATCTCCCGAACCTGGAAGAGCTTCCAAAGAAAGAAGCGCATGGAACAGGCTCTCAGGAAAACAGCAAAGCGCATGAGAACGCGCAGGAGCATTCAGCGCATGCGAGCCCGGAGGGACACGGAGCGCATGAAGGCTCTGCAACGCACGGAGAGTCGGAAGGCCACAAAGCCGAGGGCGGGCACGGAGGCCACGAGACTAAAAAACGCTTTATTGAGGGAACTCACACATCGGAGGGACTCCACAAATCTATCGAGGAGATAAGCAGGTTTGCAAGAGCTGAGCGCAGCGCCGCTTCTGTAGCAGAGTCGCTGGAGGCCTCGGCGGCCGAGCTGGGCCAGGCAACAAAGCACAACGTCACGGCGGGCATGCCTGTTCTCAACGCTGCAGCAGGAGGCGCTGCCGTCCCAAACATAGTCTATACGAGCGCAGGCTCGGGGCTGAGAACCTATACCTCGACGATTGACCTTACCAATCTGCCTGAGAATGTGACTACAACAGCTCCCAGGGGCTTCTCGCCAGCCACATACACGACTACGACTTCCGGTCCGTTCGAATACAGTTACAACTATTCAGGCACATCGCCTGTGGAGGCGGCGCATACGCCGCTGGCCGAAAGCGCCAGGCCCGCATCATCCATCGCCGCAGAGAGCTCAGAGGCCGGTCAGGCTGCGCAAAAGGCGGCTCACGGCGCAGGGCATGGCGGCGGATTCCACAAGGTCATGGGAACGGCCGAGAAGATTCTGGCCCCTGCAGCGGTCCTGGCAGGCGGATTCGAAGTCGCCCACGGCATATCAGAGCTCAGAGAGGGAAAGACAGCTCTGGGGGCCTTTGATGTGGCAGGTGGAGCGGCTGGCGTAACAGGCGGAGCAGCGGCCACAGTGAACGCATTTGGCCTCGCCTCTGCCCCGGCAACCGCCGCAGCGCTTGGAACTGTAGCCGGCGTGGGCTTCGGCGCCGTGGCCGTGATTGACGGGGCGAAGACCATATATCAGGGAATCAAGGAAAAAGATACTGAAAAAACAGTGATCGGCGGAGTAAAGACTGCCGCAGGCGGCGCGATGATCGCCGGTGTGTGCACGGCCAATCCGGTTCTGATCGTCGGAGGCGCCGTCACATACGCAGGAGCGGTCATCTACGAAAACAGGGAAGCCATCGCCGAAGGCGCGAAGAAGGCTTACAACTACACTGCTGAAAAAGTCGGGCAGGGATTGCAGGCGACAAAACAGTTTGCCGGCAATGTGGCGCACAACGTGGCGGCCAAAGCCCAGTCGATCAAGAGCGACGCGTCGGCGCTGATAGACTCCGGAGTCAAGAAGGCCGGAGAACTGAAAGATGTTGCCGTGCAGAAAGCCGTCGAAGCGAAGAACGCTGTGGCGCAGAAGGCCTCTGAGGTCAAGCAGGCCGTGGGGAGCGCCCTTTCATCTGCAGGAAGCACAATCTCCAATGCGGCTTCAGCTACAGTGGGCGGCGCAAAGAGCGCCTGGAAATGGGCGACTTCGTGGATCTGACGAAGCGGCGGACGGAAGGAAGGCATTACAGGACTATCACGGAGCGGTTGGATAGTCCTGTTTCACATCATCAGGCGAAGTGAGGACATGCGATGACGAAAGAAGAGCTTCTGTACAAATACTGGCCGGACCAGATCCTGGTTTACGATCAGCAGCTTAACATGGTGCTCAACGATCCCTCTGAAGGCAGATCAGCCGGCCGGGCCAAGGTCCGCATACATCTGAAAGTGCTCAAGGAGCATACAGACGGGAGCTGGACGGTTGAATACTGGCAGGATCCAATCAAGATGGAAGGAATCCTGCAGCAGCATATTCCAGACGAGTTTTCAGCAGGACCTGTCATATTCCAGATGGACTGCCACGGCGCCATACTTGCAATCAAGGAGGGGGCCGCATTGAACAGAATCGCCCTGATGCCGGAGCATCCCGTAGAGGCAGGTGAAAGCTGGTCTTCCACACAGGGCCCGATGAGGACGGATTTCTACCTGGATTCCTTCGATCTCCGGAACGGCTCCATAGTTGCCAATATAGCCAGCGCAGGCGCTTCTGAGAGCCCTGATGAAGGACTCAGCACTACAACTGAATCGACAATGCTGTTCTCCATCACTGACGGGTATCAGATCGAATCCACCACAGTGATAGAGATGAAATGGAAAGACGGCAGAAACATGTCAATGGTTGTCGAGAACAGGCTCGCCCAGTCGACGTAGATTCCAGCGATCTGCATTTCAATTCAGCAATGAGTCTCCCTGCCGGACTATCCGGAATAATGATACATCCCATGGCATTCACCCCGATGGATTTATCCCCACCAAAATCAGGCCTGATAATTTGGCCATGATTTTGCAATCACGGTTACAGGAAAATATACCTCGAGCTAGAAAAGAATATATTTGTGACATAATATGGATGTGGGGTGATATTATGCAGACATATGTGAAATTTCTGTTATTGATAATCGTCTGCCTGCTGCTGACCATGCCTGCAGGTGCAGAAAGCTTCACTGCAAAAGTAGTGTCCATTATTGACGGGAGCACATTCATAATAGATCACAACGGCAGGGAGGTTGTCGTCAAGCTGTCTGAAACAGCCTGTCCATGCGATGGTCAGCACTTTTCCAACGAAGCAAAAGCCTACACAACGGAGTTAATTCTAAATAAAGAAGTCTGGATTGATGTTAAAAGGACGGGCCTGGATAAGAAACTGAATGCCGTTGTAAAATGTGAAGGCAGGGACCTGAATCTGGAGCTCGTCAGGAACGGCCTCGCCTGGTATGATTACAGGCTCATGAAGAACAGGGATCTCTGCGATGCTGAAAAAGAGGCAAGAGAAAAGAAGCTGGGACTCTGGGCACGCGCCAATCCGACAGAGCCCTGGAACTTCAAGCGCTCTTCCAGCGGCATAGTGCCTGTCGGATCGACATCGACAGAGCTGAAAACGAAAAAGACCTCAGCCCAGTCGGGAAGCTCAGGAGGCTATGGATTCGTCGCGGCTGTCGGCAAGTGCGAAACGTCATTCAAGATCTCTACAGTCCCCAATTATAACAGCAATTCGTCGACAGGCTCCGGAGGCTCATCAGGCGTGACACCGTCTCCCCAGTACACCCCAAGGCCCCAGCCGACACCGCGTACATCCGGCTCTACAGTCTCGATCAGCTCGAACGGGTCAGAGATTGCTGTATCAAGCCGGGGCGGCGGAGAAAAGGGCAATACGGCAGGAACGGGCCAGCAGGGCACGGAGATGTGCTACGTCTGCATGAAACAGTGCCCGAAAGACAGGCTCTTATGGCTTAATGGCATCAACATATACGTATGCGATAAATGCATCGGTCAGGACATCGACAATTCAGGTTTCGTACAGCTATTGTACAAAAAGGTAAGGGAGACCATGGAAAGAGACTGGAGCATGACCGGTGCCGGCATACCCAATCTCGATGTCGCCTATCTGAAGAAGAACGTCCTGGGCCAGTATTCCATAAAATGGCGTGAGATCAAAATCGACAGGGCGCAGAGCATAATTATAACTCTGGCCGTAATCGCCCACGAGTTCGCCCACGCCTGGCAGCAGACGAACTACCCGAAGATTGAGAGCCTGACATATATCGAGGGCTTTGCCACCTGGATACAGTACAAGTTCGTATCATACATGGGATACAGCAATGCAGCTGAAATACTGGTCGCAGTTACTCCGGACCTTTACAGGAGCGGTTTCAGAATCTTCAGGGATGCCGAAAGGCAATACGGATTCCCTGCCGGCATGAGAGACTATCTGGCCACTCTCGAGAACGAGGGAAAATAACCGGCCGGAGCATCACTGGATTTGCTGCGTGTCCGCCTGTTCCTCCTTACCCTTCTTCAGCCTTATGCCGTCTATAAGCCTCAACCGCAAGCCTGCAACACGCGCAGACGGCCTGCCATCATGCGAAAAAAAGGCGGAAGATGAACGTTCTTCATCTTCCGCCGGCTCACAGTATCTGTAGATCTGACAGGTTTTACAGGTTCACAGGGTTCTTGTAGTACTCGATAATCTTCGATGAAAGCCATCCGCTGTCATCTGCTCCCACGGTGCCGACGCTCGTCGTCTGGCCTCCTCCCCACAGAATGGAGAAGACGTGGCAGTCCCTGGCCTTCGACATGCGGCCTGCAGTCCAGTCCTGGCTGTTCTGAGTGAGATACTCCCTCGCGCTTCCCTGGAAGCCGTATACGCCCGATGCCAGAGAGAGGTTCAGGATGTAAGGCCGGACATTGCTCAGATCGGACTTGAGAGCAGAATCGCCGAAGAAATAGTCCGGCTCTGTCGAGCCGTGGCTGCCCCTCGTGTCAACATCTCCCGAGGTCTTCTGCAGATGGCCGCCCGGAATCTGCCAAAGCATCACAGGCGAATTCCCGAGCGATTCGCTGATCTGCCTTACAAAGGATAGATAGTTGTCAAGATCACGCTGGTTCCACAGATATCCGATCCCAGCAGCGGCTGTGGCGTCCATCTCGTACTTGTCGAAGACCACGAAATCAGGCCTGTATGTGCCGCTGTATACACCGAGCTGATTCCAGAGCGTTGCCACAGGAGATGCGTATGAAGTCTTTATCTGGGCGTCAGTCAGATTGCTGTGCACCCAGTTTGCCGAGCCGGTGCTCCATACATTGGACTGCCAGCCGAACGTGATTCCGGGGCCGAAAGCCCTGATGGCCCAGTTGTTCGCCGATATCCACCCGGTAAAGCTGTTATTGAAAGACGGGATGTTCACGTTGATCGTCGAAGGAGCCGACGAAAGAAGCGTCAATGCAGCCGACTCCCACCCCGTCTTGATGTCCCAGGCAGAGTAAACTCCCTGGCTCTTCAGATCGCCGTTGCTGACCATGGCGATGAGCTCGAGCGGGGTCGCCCCGGCTACGGTTATCGGATTTCCCCAAGAGCGGGCAATGGTCCAGGTATGCCTCGTGGTCATGAACCAGTATGCTTTCCTGGTGGCTGCGGTGACATCTATAAAGCTCGTGTTCAGCGTCCCTGTGCCCTGCGAGTTCCACAATCCCTGCTGCTGCACCATTCCGAGGAGATCGGGGTTCAGGATGATCGAGCCTGGATTCGCATTGCCCGATGTCTGCCAGGACTGCATCGTGCCTGCATCGAGCATCAGATTGATGAAGTGCATGGTCAGATACAGATTCGAGTTGTCGAAGTCCTTGAAGCTGGTGCCGCCGCTCATCTCAGCCGTGTAGACCACCATCACCGGCATGACCTTCCTGCCGAAAGTGGATGTCAGCTGCTGCGCCTGCTTCATAGTGTTAATCGTATAGATCGGGTATGTGATCTTTCCCGGGTCGCCGTTGCCGCCGTCGCCTGAGTACTTGAATATAGAGTCGACAGGCCTGTTCGCGAAGGTGGACGCATTTGTGTAATCGCCATCTGTTACGGCTCCCATCGCGATATACGACGGCCATCCTGGCACAGCGGAGGTGCCTGGTGAGGAAGTTGGCGACGGTGTTGGGCTTGCAGAAGGCGTCGGAGAAGGCGAAACGGTGGGAGTCGGTGTTGGAGTGGGACTGACAGACGGCGACGGAGAGGGTGTGGGAGTGACTGAAGGCGTCGGCGACGGTGTCGGAGTTCCTCCTCCCTGGACAGTGACCTTGATGTTTGAAGGCCCTGCCGTCACATTTCCCGGAGATCCTGAGAAGCCGACCGAGATCTCCGATCCAGCCGCAATGGCGGCGGAATATGATTCAGGAACCACTACATAATGCGTCCCCTGATGCGATGAGACTTTCGCGTTCCACATCCCGCTGATGGTCTTATCAAAATCGAACTCCATCGACCAGCCTGTGATGGCGGCGGAGCCTGTGTTCTTGACTTTCAGCTCGCCGTTGAAGCCGCTCCCCCAGTCCGATGTGGTCGTGTAAGTCACAGTCGTCGAGCCTGACGTGCTCGTGCCCGACCCGCTTCCCGACCCTTCAGCCTTCAGCGTGTAGGCGGACGGCAGAACCTTGACATTTCCAGGCGAGCCGTTGAAGCCGAAGCTTACAGTTCCGCCTGGCTCTATGAATGAGTTCCACGAATCACCGGTGATGATGTAGTGATTCTGCGCGCTGCTGACAATCTTCGCGTTCCAGATGCTCGTGAGCTTCCTGTCGAAATCGAACTCGAGGGTCCAGCTGTTGATCCTGGAGCTCCCTCTGTTCCTGATGGAGATGGTGCCGCCAAAGCCGCTCCCCCAGTCGCTGCCGAGAGAGAATGACACGGTATAGATCGATGGGTCCAGTGTGATGGCAGTGCCTTTGGATGAGATGAGATCAGCCGACCTTTCTGCTGCTGAAACCTGATCGGCTGTCGCCGCGGTCCCGTCAAGGCCGCCGCTTCCTCCACAGCCTGCGGAGAATAACACAAGAGACAGAATCAGTGCGGTCCGGAGATAACAGTATGCCCTCTTCCCTTTCATCGTTGCCCTCCCTGATTTGTGATTTTCGGCTTCGAAAACGAAGCCTTCTATGTATATAAGTGCTGTTTATATCATAACAGGCATAAAATATTGCGGCAACGTCCATTGGAATGATAGATTTGAATCAAAGCGTGTGGAAAGAACTAATTAAAATTGCTGTCATTGCGGAAAGAACTAATCCAGATCGTCTCAAAAGAACAGCGAAAAGGATGCACAAAGGAGTTTGCTGATGGCAGACGAATGTTATTCTACATACATCTTCAGCCGCGCAGAGCTTCATCATTGCGCGGTAAAAAGCGGCAGGGCACTGTGTAATCCGACAGATAAAAGTGCCTGCTGCAGATTCCCTGAAAGCCTCTGAGCAACTAAAGAAAGCAGCTTGAATATTTTATGGCATCAGTCGAAGAAAAGGGAATCCCTTACAGAGGAAAGGTCTTCCGAGCCTCCGCGAAGACACGGGGCGGCCATCGTCTGATGGAGCCTGAAGAGGGCCTGGAGTTCATGAGGCCGTTTCTCAGAAAGATGGAACTGACCCGCTTCGTCGATATCACCGGGCTCCGCACCGTTGGAATACCTGCCGTGAACGCAATAAGGCCCTCCTGTGACTGTTCAACGGTCACACACGGAAAAGGCATCACGACTGCCCATGCGATGGCTTCCGCCGCAGGGGAGTCGATAGAGCGATACTGCTGGTACAACTGCTCCATTTCCGCCGTCAGGAGCACATATGACGAGCTGAAAGACAGATATGCAGTCATCCCGGTTGAGCGACTCGCACTCTCGAGATTCTCGCTCTTCAGGCCGGACATGGCAGAGTGGTGGATGACCGGCTGGGACATCATGCGCGACGAAGAGGTGGCAGTGCCGTACTCGTCTGTAAGCAAAGCGGACACGCGCTTTGCCATGGAGAACCGCTCCTTCCAGAGCACGTCGAACGGCCTGGCCTACGGAGTCGAGTTCCTGGAGGCCCTGTCGCAGGCAATCGAGGAAGTGGTGGAGCGCGACGCTGTCACCTGTATGGATATCGCTCTCTTCAACGGAAAGGCCAGTCTTCCGGAAATCAGGGTGATCCCTTCAACCATACCATTCGCCAGCGTAAGAGAGCTCATCGAGAAGTTCGAGCTCGCCGGGCTTCTGCCAGTCCTCATGGACTGCACGACAGATACTGCCATTCCTGTCTACAACTGCCTTCTCTTCGAAGAAGGCCTGTGCTACGTCGGCTCAGGCGCGAGCCTCAATCCCGAGACCGCAATGTCAAGAGCGCTCACCGAAGCGGCTCTCTCCCATGCAGTCCTTTACAGCGGGGTCAGAGACATCTATTTCAGGGACGAGAGGACAGCCTGCACTCTCACCGACACCAGAAAAAAGAGGATTGCCGCTTCCATTCAGGCGCCGGCCGAAAAGAGCGCGGAAAATCTCAGCTCTCTGAAGACAGGCTCCTTCGAGGGAGACATAAATCTGATGAAAGACAAGCTGAAAAACGTCGGAATAGACCAGATCATCGTGATAGACCTTCCTCTGCCGGATCTCGCCGGAAGCGTCGTGAAGGTTATTGTACCAGGCCTGGAGGGCTATCACCACTACAGCGCGTATCAGCCGGGCTTCAGGGCGGAGAGCCGAATGAAAGGCTCGATGGCGTGAAGTCGCGACATCGTTGAAATGAACGAATATCGAAGGAAAGGAGGGATAGAAATGTCTCTGGAAAAAGCGAAAGAGGCTCTGAAGAAGATTGCGGAAGATCCGGAGTTCAGCAGAAAGATGATCGACGCCAAAGGCGACCATGAAGTGATGGATGTTCTCTCTTCTCACGGCTTCAGTTTCACCAAGGAAGAGTTCGAGACGGCCAAGAATGAGATGAGCAGGCATGCTCTCAGCGACAAAGAGCTGGAAGGAGTGACAGGCGGAGACAACGCCCACAGTGCCGCAGTACCTATCGCGGAAAGTATCACAGTCGGAGCGGCGGCGATGGCATTCTGATCGTGCATGAAGGGGCTCGCCGGAATGAGCGTTATTCGGTGCGCCCCTGTCATACTTTTTGAGCGTAAAATAAATCTCCCATACAGTGGAGGACATTGTCCATGAAGTGCGTGATCTTTACAGGGCCCACCATCAGAAAAGAGGAAGCGCTGCCGCTGCTCGAAGCGGTCTATCTTCCTCCTGCAAGGCAGGGAGACGTGATTGGCGCCATATTCAGGCATATGCCGGATATAATAGGCATTATCGATGGAGCGTCCTATCCGGAGCTGGAGGTCTGGCACAGGGAGATCCTGTACGCCCTGGAGAACGGGGTCGCCGTATTCGGGTCATCGTCGACAGGCGCGCTGAGGGCGGCCGAGCTGGACATACACGGCATGCAGGGCGTGGGCAGGATATACGAGGAAATCAGAGGCAGAGAAACAGTCGATGCAGATGAGGTGACGTGCCTCCATGAGGACCGAAGCCCTTTCAGACGCCTCTCAGAGCCGATGGTAAACATCAGGGCGACTCTCGGGGAGATGCGCGGAAAGGATCTGATCGACGACAGGCTCCTTCACCAGCTTCTCGGCACTGCAAAGTCGATCCATTACACGAAGCGCACCTGGCAGGCGATCTTTGACAAGGCAGGCAGCGAAGGCGCGCTGACAGCGGAGAAGGTCAGAGAGCTGCTCCGCCGCTCGGCTTCCTGCAATGTGGATCTTGCGAGATCCGACGCCATCCTGCTCCTCAAAGCCGTCAGGAAGGCCATGGAGACCGGCAGGAGGGCTCCGTATGGAAAGATTGTAGACAGGTCAGACAACATAGTCTTCCACGTCGCGAAATACAGAGATCGGGCCATCTCGCGCGACGATGACCTGGAAGGCTCTCCCCTCTTCTCCATTGTGGACTACATACTCCTCACCCACCCAGCGGCGGATGAGCTGGCCGTGAGGGCGAAGAACAGGTTCCTGGCGGGAATCCTGGCAGACATGCTCCATGTCGAGGTATCCGGAGCGGATATCGACAAAGAGACGGAAACCTTCAGAATACGCCACTCCCTGCGCGATGATGAGAGCCTGGGAGACTGGCTGGCCGGAAACGATCTCGTGCACGAGGAGTTCATGCGCCTGATGGAGCAGAACGCGAAAATGAGGGCTCTGCATAACTGGCTCAGAACGAGGCTCGCCCAGAGAAAGTTCACGAGAGTGCTGCTGGACGAGCTTATGCTGACAAACCAGTATTCCGGATGGGCCGGGAAGGCCCTTCTGGCAGAGAGGCTCTTTCAGAGGCAGCGCGGACAGAACGAGGAGATCTGCCGCAATGAGCCGCTGGAGAAGATGCTGAGAGAGCACCTGACAGAATCGCCGAGAGAATGGCACAGGATCTTCTGGAATGTGGTGGACGGGGTGGAGATCACAGAGCCGCTGCTCAAATACCAGCTCGTGAAGGCCAGGATTGAGAGAGAGGCGCTCGAGAGCGCAATCTTCGAGCATCTGGCTCCGGCTGCGGAGCAGTGAGGAAAGGAAGCTCCATGCCTGCAAAGAAAGTCGATCTACTGCTGTTGAACCCGCCTGTCAGCATGCCTATGCCGTATCTCAGCATCCCCACGCTCGTCCCGTATGTCAGGGCTCAGGGATTGAGCGTCGCCGTCTGCGACGTGAACTGCGAGTTCCACTACCGCTTTCTGACAAGAGAAAACGTCCGCAGAGGGATCTCCCATGCATCTGAGAGGTTCCTGGAGCTGAACGGGAAGGAAGAGCTGCGCTTCACAGAGATGGTCGAGTACGTATTGTGCTTCCACCATCTCACCGAAGTGGAGAGAAACCTGTCCAGGCTCACGTCATTCCTGCTCCCCTTCTCAGACTGGAGCGTGCTGAAGCAGCTCAATATCGACAGTCTCCTGATGACCATAGCCACGCTCCCCTGGTTCCCTGAGATTCTCATATCAAAGCCCCAGTTCATGTTCACGGCCAGATACAATGAGTTCTCGTCGAGAGAGATCATCGAGAGCACCGGACACGAGAGCTTCTATACGGCGCCTGTAAGGGAGATCATTAAGGAGCTGCTCGACGAGTATGACGCGAAGGTCACAGGCATATCGCTGACCTTCAGGGAGCAGGCGCTCCCTGCCTTCCTGATGGCCAGACTCATCAAGGAGGCCAGGCCGGACTGCCATCTTGCCATAGGCGGGACGTTCGTGTCCACGTTTATGCGAGACCTCTCGGACGGTCTGCTCTTCCGGGATGTGGACAGCTTTGTGCTGGACGAGGGAGAAAAGCCGCTGGTGCAGCTCGTGAGAGAGTGCAGAAAAGGGAAGCCGGACCTCGCGAAGGTTCAGAGCATAATCTATGTGGAAAACGGGAAGGTGATCCGCACCGAGCCGGCCGAGCCGGTCGACCTGGAGAAATCCCCTCCGCCGGACTACACCATCTTTCCCATTGACAGGTATACGGTGCCGAGGGAGGATCTGATGATCCTTTTCAGGCTGGCCAGAGGATGCCCGTGGAAGCAGTGCTCGTTCTGCAGGACCGACCTGCCTTACTGCAGAGACTTCCAGCAGCCCCCGGAGGAAATGCTCTACAGGCATTTCAAGGAGGTTGTGCGCCAGACAGGGTCGCGCCACTACTACCTGTCAGCGGACACGGCAGATCCGCTCGTGCTCGAATATTTCGCAAGGAAGATAATCGAAGACGGGCTGGCGATACAATGGAACTGCCACACCAGGGTCGATCCAAGGCTCACCAGGGAGCGCTGCGAGCTCTACAGGAGATCGGGGTGCAACAACATATTCCTCGGCGTCGAGTCGTTCAGCGACAGGATACTGAAGCTGATGAACAAGGGCATCACGGCCGATCTGACAGACAGGGTTCTCCGCCAGATCGCCGGAGCGGTGGACATCCGCCTCTACATGATCTCCGGATTTCCCGGCGAGACAATCGAAGAGGCGATGGAGGGCCTGCAGAAGGTAAACGAGTACAAGAGCCTGGGCCTCATCAAAGACTGCCACTTCTCGACTATGGAGATAATGAACGGCTCTTCAGTATACAGGGAACCGCAGAATTACGGCATCACGGCATTGATCAACACTCCCGGCGCCGATCTCGAAGGCGGGATATACAACTTCAGAAGCGGCGGCATGTCGCTGAAAGAGGTCGTAGGCTTCATCCAGACCCACGCCAGCGACCAGAGCAATATCTTTCCCGAGTTCTTCAGGGAGAGCGGGAAGGATTCGTGGAGCCTCATCCTCAACGGCAGCAAGGTGGAGGCGGCCTATGACATCAATCAGATGGTCAAGACGATAAACAGCCTCTGGGAGTTCTCATTCCTCACCAAGCCTGAATGGCTGAGACTCGGCGAGGAGCGCATCGCGCCGGCAAGGCGCATGTCCGTAGAAGCCGCAATGTGAGGGCTCATGAAAAAAGAAGTGGATCTGCTCCTCATCAATCCTCCCTTTACCGAGTCCCGGCCTTACATCAGCATCCCCACGCTCAAGTCATATCTCGATTCGCGCGGTATCAGCACTGCAGTCTCCGATGTCAACTGCGAGTTCTATCACCGGTTTTTCACTAGGGACAGGATCCGCAGCGGCATAGGCCACATCGAGCGCAGATTTGATGAGCTGAACAGAATGGAGGAGCTTGCTTTCGGCGAGATGCTCGAATATGCAGTCTGCATTGATCTGCTGAGAGATATCGACGTGAATCTCGCGAAGCTGACCGCAGCGCTGATGCCCTTTTCGGATTTCCGAACCCTGAAGAGCCTCGAGATGGAGAGCCTTCTATGCGGTCTCACCACAGCGCCGTATTTCCCTGAGTTCCTTATAACGAAGCCTTATTTCACATATACGAGCCCGTATTTCGAGTTCTCCATCGCCGACATCGTCGAAAGCGCAGGCAGGGAGAGCTTTTACTCAGCCACGGTGAGAGAGATAGTTTCAGAAGTGCTGGAAGAATACGAGCCAAAGGCGGCAGGCCTGTCTATAGTTCTCTCCGAGCAGGTATTGCCTGCCTTCCTGACAGCCAGGCTTCTCAAAGAGATGAAGCCTTCCATGCACGTGACGGCCGGCGGGCCTTTTGTCTCAACATATATGAGAAATCTCGAGAGCACAGAGCTATTCAGATATATGGACAGCCTGATCCTGGACGAGGGCGAGATCCCCCTCGAACAGCTCATCAGGGAGCTCTCTTCACAGGAGCCCGACCTGGCCAATGTGCAGAGCCTTGTATATGTCAAAGACGGAAAGGTTTTATACAATCAGCCGGCAGATACTCCTCCCGCCGAAGCGTCGCCTCCTCCAGACTACAGCTCCCTCGACATGGACAGGTACTTTTTTCCGAAAGGGAAGCCGGAAGTGCTGTACAGGCTCTCAAAGGGATGCTCGTGGCACAGGTGCTCCTTCTGCAGGACAGAGCTCCCGATGTGCCGGGACTACAGTCAGGCTCCTCATCAGCTTGTTTACGAAGGCCTGCTGAAGGTCATCAGAGACACTGGAAGGCGCAGATTCCACCTCACATGCGAAGACGCGGACCCTGAGCTGCTCGAGTACATCTCTAAGAGGCTGCTGCAGGACGGCATCTCGATAGAGTGGCGCTGCCACTCCAGGATCGACAGGCGCCTGACGGGAGAGCGCGGCGAGCTTTTCCGCAGGGCCGGCTGCACGAGCCTGTACCTCGGCGTCGAGTCTTTCAGCGACAGGATACTGCGCCTGATGAACAAGGGCATCACGGCAAAGCTGATTGAGAGCGTCCTCCATGAGCTTCACGGGGCCGTTCCTGTCCGCCTTTACATGATAGCAGGGTTTCCAGGTGAGACAGAGCAGGAGGCCCTGGAAGGGTACGGCAAGGTGCGCGACCTGATGCACCAGGGCCTCATAAGCGATTACTCGTACTCGGTCTTCGAGGTTCAGGCCGGCTCGGACGTGTGGGAGCATCCGGAGCGCTTCGGCATCAGCGGCCTGCGGCAATACGACCGATCAGACCTTCCATCGGACATACTCGACTTCAAGTGCGACGGGATGTCGAGATGTCAGGCCATCACGCTCGCCGCTTCGTTCGAGAAAAACAGAAGGGAGTGGGATCCTGTACTGCATAAAGCTTTCGAGCGCCAGGAGGAGCCGGTCAGGGAGGTCAGAGTAAAAGGGGAAAAAGTGGAGGTGAGGTTCGACATCAGCGAGATAATGGAGAAGACTTCCCGATCACAAGGGCTCCTCTTCATCCCGAGAATCGGGGAATGGATAAGATATGGAGAGCGGCATATCGAGCCTGTCAGGGCCTTGAGCCACATATCGCCGCAGCAGAGGGCGACATGAAAAGGCAGGCAGACGTTCTCCTCATAAATCCGCCATTTACGAGGCCGGATGAGCCGGTGATGAGCATCGCGGCTCTCTCTGCCTGGCTAAGATCGAAACGAATCGATGTAGAGGCGAAAGATCTGAGCCTCGAGCTTTTCCGCAGAACCGTCACGATCTCGCGCATGACCGAAGAAAGGTCGCGTGCCGAAGAGAGGTTCAGGTCCCTCAACGGCAGGGACACCCTCGATTTCCGCGGGATGTACGAGTATATGCGCCTCTTCCCGCTATTACTCTGCCTGCCCCATCTCGCCGGGATATTCGATGACCGCGGAGGAGGCCTCTGGGACAGGCTCAGCGCTCTGGACGGATCACTGAGGCAGAGGGCTCTGGAGCTTTCAACGGCATCGGCCTTCCCGGATTTTACATTGCAGGCAGGCCCGCCGGTCTTCAACTGGAGCTCGCCGCGCGATCATTTCTCGCAGCACGACATAATGGCCTCAACCGGCGACAATGCCTGGTACTCGGAAACCCTCGCAGATATCATCGATGACTGCCTTTCCGGTGAGAAGCCGCTGATCGCCGCAATCTCTATCTCCTACTACAACCAGATCATTCCGGCGTTCCAGTGCGCGGCCCTGATAAGGAGGCTCGCGCCGGATCTCCATATCAGCATCGGAGGAGCGGCGGCACAGATATTTCTCCGGGACGTGTCGGGGAAAGAGCTCTTCGCCTTCGTCGATTCAATCGCGACAGGCCAAGGCGAGATGACGCTCGAAGCACTGGCGATGGAGCTGAAGAGGGAAGCGCCGTCCCTGGAGGCTGTGCCCGGGATCATTTACCTGTCGGAAAAAGGCGTGGTCAGGAATGCCCCTCCTCCTCTGCTGCAGTGCGAAAATCTCCCCTGTCCCGACTATACGGTTCTGCCTCTTCATGAATACATGGCCCGACTCGGCGATATCCGCTTTCCGCTGAGGCTGTCGCAGGGCTGCTCGTGGGGCAGGTGCGTCTTCTGCAGGACAGAGCTCGCGATGATCAGAGAGTATCAGATGCCGCCTGTCGAGCGCCTCTTCCAGACGGTCGCTGATTTTGTAAGCGCGACCGGATGCAGCAGGATCCATTTTGCCGATGAGACAATAGACCCTGAGGCATTGGAGGAGCTCTCAAAGATGATCAAGGCCAGCGGCCTTTCTCTCGACTGGAACTTTCAGACCAGGATCGACAGAAAGCTCTCTGAAAGGCGCTGCAGGCTCTTCAGGGAGGCAGGCTGCACAGGTGTCTCGTTTGGTGTCGAGTCTCTGAATGACAGGGTGCTCGGACTCATGAGAAAGGGGATTACCGCGAAGCTCGCGGAAAGTGTTATCAACGAGGCGGGCGGCGTATTGCCTGTCACGGTCTTCATGATGGTGGGCTTCCCTGGCGAGACTGAAGAGGAAGCGCGGGAGAGCAACGGAAGAGTTCGGGAGATGATGCGAAAGGGACTGATCAGGGACTACATATATTCGCCTTTCGTGATCCACTCAGGCTCTGAGATGATGGCCGATCCCAAGAGGTTCGGCATCATCGGGATGCGCCGCGCGCCTGGCCAGGACCTTTCGCCTGACATCATCGACTATCATTGCACAGGAATGGCGAGAGAAAAGGTCTGGGAGCTCCTCACGGAGTTTTCCCGCTCCAGACGGGGTGAGCAGAAGTGGCCTGCAGCGGTTGAAGCAGGCGGAAAGAGCGTGCGGAGGAGGTTCGACATCGAAAAGATGATGGATATCGTCGCCAGGGAGACGTTCATGCGCTCGGCGGTGCCTCTGCACAGAATCATCACAACATCGAAGGCGTCAATTGCCTCTGAACAGATATGACAGGGAGGATGGAAAGTGGAATACGAAGAAAGACGGCTTTCCCTCAAGAGGACTCTCTACTCGGTGATGCTCGACGGCAGAGATCTCGTGCTGCTCTGCACTCCCAGCGAGCCTGTCGTGCTGAAAGACCTCACGCCGCTCCGCAGGGACCTGCTCGCCCTGCTTACAGAAAGCCGCACAGCTCATGAGATCACGATGGAGCTGAACACAATGGGCTACCGATGCAGTTCCGCTGAAGTGAATGAAGAGCTCGACCGGCTCAACGAAAAGCTGCTGCTGGAAGTGGACGCCCCTTCGAACGACAGCGCTGTCATCGAGGCTCCAGACAGGAACGATCGTACCCGCCTGTGGCTCGCCGCCAGAAGGCCTGACGGCGCCTCCTTCGCGAGGTCGTCCGAAAAGGCCCTGCAGTCTTCCCATATCGCGCTGTTCGGCCTGGGCGGGCTCGGCACGCAGCTCTTCACGCAGCTTCTGCTGACAGGTATAGGCAGGATCACCGCCGTAGACTTCGACAGGGTGGAAGAGAGCAACCTGAACAGGCAGACCCTCTATAGCGAGAGCGACACAGGCCGTCTGAAAACGGAGGTCGCCGCCGAGCGCGCCGCAACGATGAACAGCTCGGTTGCAGTCGAAATCATACAGAAGAGGATCGCATCAGCAGAAGACATCGCCGAAATCATGGCTCCTGCAAGCCTCGCGCTCCTCGCCGCAGACACTCCCAGGGACAGCATATTCGGATGGATGAACGAGGCGAGCTACAGGACAGGCGTCCCGGTTCTGTACACGAACGGCGTTCTTCAGTCCCTCATGGAGATTGGCCCGCTCGTGATCCCTGGCGGAACAGCCTGCTTCCAGTGCTCGATGCCTGAAGGCGCTGGCTTTGACGACCCTCTCGTGCGGCTCATCAACGGCAGGCATTGCCACGGCGTGATACTCCCGGCCCTCGCAATGTGCGCCGGAATAATGATGACAGAGCTGCTGAGGCATCTCACGGCGTGCGAGCCCTGCAGCCTCTATGGCAGGAGGCTTTATGTCGACTTCAGCAATTACAGGATGTGGTTCCAGGAAATGGAAAGGCGCCCTTACTGCCCCTTCTGCGGCGAGAGAGCGCCGTTGCAAATCAGATCATAACTGCCTGCACAAGGCCGCTCGCGGCGCGGAACGCCCCGGGCGGAGCTTTTAGTGGCCTATTTTTCGATGCCCTTCTCGAAGAGCTCTGGCTTGTAATCCTGGAAAGTCTTCATCGCAGGAACCGGGTTATACGGGTTCTGCTGCCACTTGATGGCCCGCCTGGACGCGAAGGCCTTGTCTTCGAGGGAGATGTCCTTTACCACCATCGCCGGCCTGTTGTTCTCTACGGTCACTGAATCGCCGTTTGTGGGTGCGAAGACCGCAGAGCCTCCCATCAGCTCCGTTCCGAGATCATCGCCGGCCCTTGTGGACGAGAGCACGAGCGCGCCGTTATTTGCCACGACCTGGAGGCCAAGATAGTGATCCTGGTAAGCCTGCGCGTCGATCTTCGGATCGGGAGGGAATATGGCCCTGGGCGTCACGAAAGGAATCGCCACGATGGCTGGCATGTTCTCTATCTTCGCATCCTGCGGGGACCTGCTCTCCAGCTGGTCGAGCACCTTTCTCTCGGCTATCTCCTCTGTGCCTCTCGTGATATCGTACCGCCTGTCGTGGCAGATCAGCGAGCTCAGCATCACCTTGTGCCCGCGAATCTCTACCACCTTCGGCTCGACAGGAGAGCTGCTGGGCTCGAAGACCCCGAACTCCCTTGTGAACCGCTGGAAGCCTGACGGATCCTGCTGCGGATCCTGCCTGGCGCCCGGTATGTTTGTCTTGTCGTATCTGTTCACCACTTCGCCGTTCTGAATCCAGAAGTTGGCGTTGTAGAGCTTGTCGCCTTCAGCCACCGCTGCTCCCATGGAAAACGTGACGCCGCATTCTTTCGAAGCGTCGAGCAGCCGCTTCATCGAAGGGTCGGCTGCAAGATCGGGACCGACACAGAACGGCTTCATCAGATCCTTGTTCCGGATCGCGAAGGACGGGAAGAATGGCGTGGGATACAGCTCCGAAAAAGTGACCACGTCAATCTGGTTCTCCTCGGCCCGCTTCAGAATATCGATGGCCCTGTCGATGTTCCAGTCTATTATCTCCCGCGGCTTCATGCCTTTCCAGTCGATCTGGTCAGGCATGCCGGGAGGACGTCCGATCCCGAGATTATCGGCCTTGTCTATCTGCTCCTTCGTCAGGCGGACAGGCTGGAATATGGCCTCCTCGCTGATGAGCCCGTGCCTGCGAAGCCAGTTGAACTGCTGCGCGTTTACTCCGCCTGTCAGTTCCGAAGGGATGGTCGGCGTCTGCACCGAGCACACCCTGAGCGCGTCTGCGGGCCGCTGATCGAGGGGCTGCAGATTCCCTTCGTCGAGGTAGAGCACCTGGGAGACGTAATGCGTTGCGGCGGCGACGGTCGGGGAGAGCACCATCGATGACGCCACGGCGTTTTGAACGGCTCCGGCAGTGTTTGTAAGAGCTCTTGCGGCCTGGGAGATCTCCGCCTTCTCAGCAGGCGCCGAAGAGCCTGTCACTGCAGAGTTCCTGGAGAGCTCCTTCATCGCGGCGAGATCCTTATCGCTGCCAATCCCGCCTGCAACCCGCTCCTCGCCTGCCCGAACGATGCCTGTGGGCTGCGGAGATGAAGCCCTGACTCCATCCGCCTTTGCGCCTGTATTTGCTCCGTAGAGAATTCCTGTGCTCGGGAAATTCACTTTATCCATACTCAATCTCCCCTTCAATCAGTCAAATTGCACTATCGTCGCTGCCGGTCGGGCACAAACAGTGCCCCTTTTGATTATACCCTCCCTGGCAGAGCCAATCAACTCAATTGTGTTGACAGGATGTTAACAGATCGGCAGGCGGCAAACGGACTCTGCCTGTATCGAGTTTCTTCCGTTATCACATACAGTCGCTCCAACCGCTCTTCAACTGCCTTCCTGCAAATCCATGTGACAGAAATCACATTTATACTGACCGAGCCCTTCAATGTCGCCCGGAGGTCTTCCGGCAGGGAGCGCGAAGATCTGAGAATCCGAGTTTACAGAGGTAAAATCTGCCGGGAAGCTTCGATGCTTTCCGAATATGAAGAAATCAGGAGCTGAAAATGGAAATAGAGGCCATCACACAGCCATTCTGGGGTCTCAAGGGCCTTTCGGAGGAGCAGGTCAGAGAAAAGATATCCGAAGGCCTGGTAAACCGCGCTGAGCCGCACAGCCAGACATACAGGGAGATAATAGCGCGCAACATATTCACAGCCTTCAACTTTGTCATAATGCTGATAGGCATGATGCTGATGGCCTTCGGGCTCTTTACCGACGCCCTGATGAGCGTGGCCCTCATCTTCCTGAATGTGGTGATAGGGCTCTTTCAGGAGATCTCGGCAAAGAAGAAGCTCGATGAGATAGCCCTTCTGACGAGGCCGAGGGCGACCGTGCTGAGAAACGGGAAGGAGACGCCACTCGACCCTTCAGCAGTAGTACAGGGAGACTTCATTCTCTTCCGCCCCGGAGATCAGATGGTGGCAGACGGCACTGTGCTGCACGAGGAAAAGCTGCGCGTCGATGAGTCGCAGGTAACAGGCGAATCAGACCCTGTCCCCAGAAAAGAGGGGGACGAGGTATTCTCAGGCAGTTTCTGCGTGAGTGGAACGGCTGTCGTAGAGGCGCGGAAGATAGGGATGGAAAGCCTCATGAACAGGCTCGCCACCGGCGCAAAGACTTACAGACAGGTCCTCACGCCTCTCCAGCAGGATGTGAACCTCGTAATAAGGCTGCTGATGGGCATAGCGGTTGTGATCGGATTTCTGAAGGCCATCTCAGCGGTGCTCAACAACAACCCTCTGGTATTCAGCGTGCAGTCAGCCGCGGTGATAGCAGGGATGGTCCCGATGGGGCTCTTCATGGCGGTCATCGTGGCCTACTCGCTCGGCGCAGTCAGGATAGCGGGAAAGGGAGCGCTCGTGCAGCAGAGCAACGCCATCGAGTCGCTGAGCCATGTTGATGTGCTGTGCATGGACAAGACAGGCACAATCACCGCGAACAGGATCAGATTTGAGCGCCTCATTCCGCTCGCAGCGGATGAGAAAGAAGCCGGAGAGATCCTCGGAGACTTTGCCGCATCGGTCACGCTCGCGAACAGCACTGCAGAAGCGATCAGATCGGCGATTAAGGGCAGGAAGCGCGCTCTTTCAGCAGAGGTCCCCTTTTCTTCTGAGTGGAAATGGAGCGCAGTCAGATATGAAGAGACAGGCGGCGAGGTGACCGTATTCGGCGCGTGGGAAGTGCTGAAGGGAAATCTGGAAGGCGACACAGAGGCGATAGAAGAGCAGATTGCCGAATATGCGAAGAAGGGGATGCGCGTGCTGCTCCTCTGCAGAGCCAAATCCCCTGCCCCGCTCCTCGACGGCTCCGAGAACCCCGTAAAGCCTTCCGGTCTCAAGGCTCTGGCCCTGGCAGTCTTCTCCGACGAGTTGAGAAAGAGCGCGAAAGAAACCATCTCCCGCCTGCTCAAAGCGAATATAAAGCTCAAGATAATCTCAGGAGACAGCCCTGAGACCGTGCTCGCGCTGGCGCGCCAGGCGGGCCTCACAGGCGAGGCGCAGTTCATCTCAGGCACTGAGCTTGAAAAGATGTCGCCTGCCGAGCAGATCCACGCCGCGAAGAAGTGCGTCGTATTCGGAAGGGTGACGCCTCAGCAGAAGCAGTTCCTCATAGAGACCCTGAGAGAGCAGGGGCACTATGTGGCGATGATAGGAGACGGCGTCAACGACGTGCTGGCGCTTAAGAAGTCCAACCTGGGCATAGCGCTCGAGAGCGGGACAGGAGCGGCCAGAGCCGTGTCTGACATCGTGCTTCTGAAGGACTCGTTCGAATCGATCCCGCACGCCCTGATCGAGGGAAGGCGCATCGTGAACGGAATGAGGAGCATCCTGTCACTGTATATGACGCGCTCGCTCTACGTGGCGCTGATAATCGTGGCCGCGGAGTTCGTGGGCGCCGGCTTCCCATACGCGCCCAGGCAGGCCGCGTATCTATCGATACTCACCGTCGGGTTTCCTTCAATCGCGCTCGCATTCTGGGCGAGGCCGGAGTTTCCCAGGAAGAGGCTCCTTCATTCGATCCTGCACTTCGTGCTCCCGGCGACATTTACGGTGATGATCTTCGGGCTCACGGTATACACCCTTTTCTACTACCTCGTCGAGATGAAGATACTCGAATCAGGGATCTCGCCTGAACAGATAATGGAGTTTTCGAGATGGGCAGGCATACCGTCTGTGAACGACGGGAATTATGCAATCTCAGAGATGGGAAGGACTGTCGCACAGATGGCCCTCACGCATTTCTCAATCCTGTCAGGCCTGCTCCTGCTCGTATTCGTAGAGCCTCCGATAACGTTCTTCACAGGCGGCAACGCTCTCAGCAGCGACAGGAAACCCGCTCTGCTGGCCCTCGGGATCTTCCTGCTGTACATAGCCTCGCTGGCCTTCAGGGATCTCCACCTGCCGCTCGAGGTGCTAAGGCTGACTTACATCGACTACCTTATAATAATCGTCGTGACACTGGTCTGGGCATTCGCGCTGCGCTTCATCTGGAGGAAGCGCCTGCTCGAGCGCTTCCTCCAGGTAGACTTCGACGGCAAAAGCGGGGACAGTTAACTACTTTCCGGGCAGGAGGGGCCCTTTCAAAACGCTGGCACAAACTGTTTCATCTATCTGGAGCAACGCGTTTCCTCAGGCGCAGGCGCGAGAACCTTTCTGCCGCTGCTGTAGATCATGAACGGCTGACCTTCGGGGCTTGAAACAGGACCGAAGGTGAATGTCAGTTATCGGGCGCCGTCCCTTCAATCTTCAGGCCGTGCAATAAGTGCAGAATCCATAGATGGTGATTCGCACAGGGAGAGCAGGTTATGATGCCCATCGCATCCGCCGTGCGAGCGGAATTTGAGATGATGGGCGTGAATGTTGCGGCGGTTCGAGCAGCCAGGCACCTGGCATCTGTATCCGTCGCGCTCCAGCACCTTATTGTTGTGCGCCGCTTTATGGTGCGCCTTCTCGGTCAGCAGGTATTCGGTTAGAAGCAGAGCGATGAAGTTTTCTACGCCTTCATTGTTTATGAGAAGCTCGACGCCGTCATCGGGAGATATCAGCGAGACATAGCGGCGCACCGCTTCGTTCCAGACTCCGTAAAGCCCGCGGGGGATGAAGAAGCGGATGGACATCGCAGGCTCGTTGCGGTGTGGACAGCAGCCATCTGTGCCTGAAGCGGCCAATGCTTCCGAGGCGACTGAGGTGTCCGTGACATCGCAGTCACTCTTCCTGCCCAGGCTCTCCAACACGTCGAGAAGGAGCGTGGCTGCAGGGCGATGTTTATCCGGGAGCGTGCAGAGCGCTCTCACTGTTTCGAGCGTTTCATCTGACAGTTGTTTCTCTCCGTCCCGGCACCGGCAGGACCCTGTTTCGACATCCGCCGCACACTTTGACAGTCGGGATGATTCTGTCTGGTCTGAGCCTTCGCCCGGGTCCGTCGCACACTTTGACAGTCGGAACGATTCTGTCAGGTCTGAGCTTTCGCCCGAGTCTGCGGCACACTTTGACAGTCGGGATGATTCTTTCGGGTCTGAGCTTTCGCCCGAGTCTGCGGCACACTCTGACAGTCGGGATGTGTCCGACTCAGAAGCGACTTTATCCGCAAAGTCCTTGTCGAGAAAATGCTCGTCGTTTGATGCGAGCGGCCATTGTGAGCCAGGTCCCTGATACCACGCTCCTGTCCTCAGGATATCCTTCATCTCGTCTGACAGCGCATCATACCTGTCATCGGTGATGTAGCGGAATCCCGGAAGAAGTGCATAGCTGTGAGGAGCAAAGTAATCGTATTCCTTGATGCGCAGCATTCTGTTAACTTCATCTCTAAGCTCTCTCGCCGGCCTGCTCATCGCGAAGTCCAGCCAGATCTTTTCGTGCCTGCCATCTTCGAGTGAAGCGATCTGGTATGCCTGCTCTCTCGTAATCTTTCTTTTCAGGAAAGCCTTTTCGATGACAGGATGATTCTTGAAATACGACACCAGCCTTATGAGCCTGAATGTCGTCGATGCCGAGATGTTGATCCTGGCCTTTGCATAGTCTTCTATCTTCGAGAACTCCATTATGCGGAAAAGATATCTGTCCCTTATGGCCTTCAGGAACCACCCGATATGATAGTCGATCGACTGCCTCATCGACGCCACCCTGATAATCTTTCTCGCCAGCGCATATGAGTCAAGGGGGATCTGCGAATACTCCTCAGGGAGCTTCACGACAAAAGGCTGGAGAGCCAGTCCCTCTCTTATCTGCTTCAGCCGCTCTTCATCCTGAGAATTCGGGTATTCATCGCCAGAATCGTTCAGTTTCCCGCAGCCTGGCTCCGCTGATCCACTGCCACAGGCCTCTGCTGATCCACAACCGCCTGTGCCTGACAGCGCAAGACTGTCCTCTCTTTCGCGCGCTCTCATCTCCCTTTCAGAAGGAAAGCAGTCCCAGATGGCGTCGGTGTATAGAAGCGGCACCTCCCTGCCTCCTGCGAAAGCAGGCCCGTCTTCAGAGACTTCTCCTGATTCGCCATCCAAGTCGATGCAATCCTCGGAATATGCCTCGGAACAAGCCTCCGAATATGCATTGGGATTGGCTCCGGCCTCTGTTTCTGCATCGGCCCCGGCATCGACCTCCGCTCCAACCTCTGTTTCTGCATCAGCCCCGGCATCGACATCCGCTCCAGGCTCTGCTTTGCATTCCGGCTCGGCTCCGGCATCGATATTCGCCCCAGGCTCTGCTTTGCATTCCCGCTCGGCTGCATCTGTGGGTTCCGCATCTGACGCATGTTCTTGTGAAGCGGCCAGGTCGGCAGTTGAATCGAGAAAACACGAAACCAGAGCCTCAACGAAGCCGTATAACGGGCCTTTTGTCTTGTCATTCTCCCTGAAATGCTCGAGAGCGAAATCCCAGGTGAGTGCGAGAGTGCGGGGCACATTGAACTTCATCACCACGCCGCTTCCTTCCTCGCGATCCGATTCTTCGGAAGGGATTTCTTCTGATGATTGATCGTCGGAAGGCTGGCAGGACTCTTCGGTGTCTGTTGCCGCCGAATCAGTTTCTGCCTTGTCGTCTTCTCTCCCGCACACTTTGACAGTCCTCAACCTCTTTTTTACCAGCGCGTCGATCTCCCTGACAGACATCCCGTTGATTTCGGAAAGCAGCTCTGCCTCATTCTCTTTCGTCGTCACACGGAGAAGCATCCTCAGTGCTGATTTGACGATATCGCCCTTTATGTATGCCTCACGCGTCAGAGGCAGCGCCTGCAGCCTTTCGTAGTTCAGAATCATCTCCGATGCAAGCCGCCCCGAAAAAGAGAGATGCTCATCCGCGAAATCGTCGAGCCTGCTGTATCCCATCTCTCCGTATGCTTTTCCGTATGCTTTTCCGTCTGCTTTCCTGAATGCGCTGAGCAGCTCTCCCAGGCATAGATCAATGAGAGATCTGGCGTGTGACAATCTGCACAGATGATAGTCGAAGGTGATGAAATCCTCTTCGCGATCGATGCAGCGGCTGTTGATATGCCTGGCAAGGTCTTGCAGCTCTCTCGGAACGAGAGGCGCGCCTTCTTTGATGTCGAACAGGTCGGCATCCTGTTCGGACGCTCCAGCTCTCCCTGCCTGAAGGCTCTCATCCGGCGTCGAATCCTTATATGTTCTTCTCGATTGTATCAGCCTTTTTCTTCTCAGCATACTTTGATCTTATCATAGCAGAGCAGTTAAATCAAATGAGTCGATCGCAGAAACGCTTGCCGGCATTAAGAATGAGGCACGCGAATACATGCGTTTTAATCCCTTCGAAACAAAAAATCAGAGGTTGAAGGCCAGTTTTGCCAGAGATTCGAAATACAGGGGCTCTGAGCGCTCTCAGGGCCGCTCTGAAAGATGGGCATTGCCGATCGGCCCGACCCGATCCAATTTCAGAATTTTCAGCCTGCCTGTCCAGAATACTGCCACACACCTCTCAGTCATTGAAACAGTATTGCCACAACGCATAATTAATGTGTATTATAAATACAGGTGATGATGCGCATGAAAAGATTGAATATCTCTTCTGGACGAACTGGTCCTGGAGCTCAAAAAAAGCCCGGTATGAGCCACTTTATTGCTGAAGCTCTCAGGGAAAAAATAAGCGGAGAGCGGATGAGAGAGATCGATGCCGCCCTCATTGAGGGATACAAAGCGACTGCTTCTGAAGATAAAAGAATCAACGAAGAATGGGAACCGGCTACTTTGGAGGATAAGGGATGGTAGCGGCTTATCCCAAGAGAGGCCAGATATGGAATGTATCTCTCGATCCGGTAAAAGGAAGCGAAATTGGAAAGACCAGGCCTGCCCTTGTCATCTCCAATTACAGGAACAACGAGTTTGCCGAGACAGTAACAGTGATCCCAATAACCTCAAGCGTCAGCAGAATATATCCTTTTGAGGGGGTGTTGACATGCAGCTCGAGCGGGCTGATGAAAGATTCCAAAGCCAAATGCAATCAGATCAGGACAGTCTCAAAAGAACGGCTGCACAACCTGCTCGGCGCCATATCATCTGAAGAGCTTCGCGAGGTCGAAAAAGGGCTCCTGATCCACCTGGGATACGAAACCATATGCCCCCCGGCAATTATATTCTGAGATTCTGCCAGTAATATCAAAACCAGCATCACACATCTGTTGTTTTTTCTCATGCCTCCCTGATCGAAAACCTGACCAATTAATTCAAGCTTGAACGGCAATCTGGTGATAGACTTGATGACGCGATAATTCCCGGCAGTTTATCTGATGATATTCTGCAGAACACACAAATTTATTGCATTCAAATGCAATTTATGCTATGATCAAATCAGAAAAGTGAGGGATTTGCCGTGAAGACAGTCAAAGCATCAGCCGCCGCTCGCCAGAAGGAAACAGCCAGTGGGCTCGGATTTTCCAGAGAAGTCAGGAGTCTTATCCGTGATTTTTCATATAGACTGGAGGTTCCTGTCCAGAAACTGGAAGTTGCCATAGCTGCAACACGGCTGGGAGCCGAACCTTCCAATCTTATAAAGTCCATCGTCGAAATGAGCCGGGATAAATCCAGGGAGGAGCTGGTTCTGCAGGCTGCCAGGAGCTTTTCGATAGTTCTTCAGCGGCTGGCTTCTACTGACGAGGACCCATTGACCTGTGTTGACGACGCAGCAGAGGAACAAGTCCTGCAGGGGCATATAGAAGCCGAAATCGAATCTGAAGCAAGGAGAGAGAGGATTCTCGCAATGTGCATTCCTGTCGAGGAAGCAGAGAGACTGGCCAGGAGAAGCCGCCAGCGACTGGAAGAGCTCCGCAACCAGGGAAGACTTATTGCATTGAGAGTGAGAAACCGCTGGATGTATCCACGCTGGCAGTTCGACCCTGATTCCTCCGGCGGCGTCGTAACCGGCCTGGATGAAGTTCTGAAACATCTTGGGCTTTCTCCGGCAGGAGCAGCGTTGTGGTTGACGGAGCCTCTAGAGGCTCTGGGGAATCGCAGGCCTTTCGATCTACTCAGGGCCGGGGAACAGGAGAGGAAAAATGTTATCCAGTTGGCCGAAGAGCAGGGTCACATGGCATGAGCATACCAGGCCCGCCTCAGCCGTTCCCGAGCCCTAAGACCCATATACTGCAGACAGGCAAGAAACTGATACGCTTCTATGATCCACAAAGGCAGAGCTGGAATGCCGGGCGTTTCTATGGCCCTCTCAAAGACCTGCGCTTTGATCACCACCCGCTGCCTACTGCCACTCATATTCACGAGTCCGTATGGTATGCGTCGGCCACGCTCATTGGAGCGGTAGCTGAGTCTTTTGGCAGGATTGGCGGAAGTGGAATTCTCGATCGTAACTGCGGAAAGCGCGTGTGCGTGGCAGAGCTCTCGCATCCATTCAAGCTCGCCGATCTCTGCGGAACCGGCCCTCGCCATATGGGCCTTGACCACCAGATTTGCACCACAAGGGAGTATGACAGAACACAGGAATGGGCAAGGGCCATCTATTTCAATCAGCCTGATATCGTTGGAATCCGCTGGAGCGGCCGGGAGGTTGGCTCCGAGAATGTCGTGTTGACTGAGAGGGCTGACCTGACGACATTGACGCTCCTACTGGATAAAGACATATCTGATGCTGCAGTGTGGCCGAGAATTGCCAATGCGGCCCGTAAATGCAAGATCAAGATCATATGACCGATGACCGCCATACTCACTCATGGATCATCAACCGCCCTTTTAATCAGCTTAAACGGAGGAGACAATGGAAGAAATTCTGCCAGACGGAAACGACGAGGCCGGACAGCCTATGAGCGACGAGGACCCGGGCTTCGATATCTTTGATCTGTTCGGCGTGATGAGCCATCACCGCGATGCCGCTGCGCTTTTCATCGTGCCTGGCTCCGAGCCTTCGGTGCAGATGGATGATGCCATGATCCCTGTTGGAGCGTTGAAGCTCTCTGCAGGGCAGTGCACCGCGCTCATCGAGCGCATTCTCGATGACGGGCTGAAGACAACGCTTCAGGCTGACGGAAGGGTCAGATTCGAGCACACTTTCAAAGACAGCAAATTTTCTGTCGACTGCGCCGCGAAAAACGGCTATCTGAGCGCTTCGATCAAGCCATCCGCGCAGACTCTCTGAGAAGGATATTGCCCATCAAGCCTGAATTTACACCTCAATAAACGGTTCTTAAGGGAGGAAGCAGGTGGAGTCTTCCGTTCACCTCAGATTCACCCTGAATGGCGCTGATGTCATCGACGACGCCCCGGGAGACAGGACCCTTCTCTGGTATCTCAGGGAAAAGCGAGGCCTCACAGGCACGAAGTGCGGGTGCGGCAAGGGGCAGTGCGGAACGTGCACCGTGCTTATCGGAGGGCAGCCTGTGCGCTCCTGCCTCGTGAAACTTGGATCGGCGCAGATGCACGACGCTGTCGTCGAGACCATCGAAGGCCTCTGCGGCACGGGCGGCGAGCTCCATCCGATACAGCAGGCCTTTGTCGACAATGCCGCGATTCAGTGCGGATTCTGCACGCCAGCCATGATAATGTCCACGAAGGCGCTCCTGTCTGCAAACCCTTCTCCGGATACCAGGGAGATCAAAGCTCATTTCGCAAGGCACAGAAACTTCTGCCGGTGCACAGGCTACACGAAGATAGTCGATGCCGTCAATGATGCGGCGGCCCGGATGAGAGGTGCGAAAGCCGCCGAACCTGCAAAAACGGAGGACATGAGCCTCAGGCGCAGCGAAGCGGAGCTGAAGGCCAGGGGAGCCCTCAGATACGGCGGCGACATGGCTTTCGACGGAATGCTCCACGGCAGCATCCTCTGGTCAGGGAGGGAGCACGCGATACTCAGGGAGCTTGATATCACGGAAGCCCAGTCAAGCCCCGGCGTCAAGGCTGTCGTCACATACAGCGATATCAGAGGCACGAACAGGATAGGCTCAATCGAGAGGGACCAGCCCGCGCTGGTCGCCGTGGGAGAAAAAACCCGCTTCCCGGGCGATCCTGTGGCCTGTGTCTTTGCGGACAGCGAAGAAGTCGCAGAAGCCGCCCGCGCCAGGATCAGGACGGTCTTCGAGGACCTTCCCGCCGTCAGAACGGTCGAAGACGCCCGGAAGCCCGGAGCGCCTGCAATCCACGAAGAAAAGGGAGGCAACCTCTTCCGCCACGTGAGACTGCAGCGCGGAGACATCGATAAGGCCTTCCTGCAGTGCGACGTCATAATCGAGGAGAGCTTCTCCACTCCCAGGATCGAGCACGCCTACCTGGAGCCCGAAGCCGGAACAGCCCGGCCGGACGACTCCGGAGGAGTGATCATAGAGATCGCAACCCAGGACGCCTTCGGCAACCGCACGCAGCTTTCAGAAGCCCTGAACATGCCTGAAGACAGCATCCGGATTATCCAGAGCCCGGTAGGCGGAGCTTTTGGAGCAAAAGGGGAAGTGGTGCTTCAGATCTGCCTGGCCCTGGGCGTCCTGAAGACAGGAGCTCCAGTCAGAATAGTTTTGACCCGTGAAGAGTCGATCAATGTGCATGTGAAGCGCCATCCGGTGACGATGCATTACAGGCTGGGCGCCGACAGGGAAGGAAAGCTTCTCGCTCTCGACGCCTCATTCGTCACAGACAAGGGAGCGTATGCATCGTGCGGAACAGAGATAATCCAGAACATGGCCATCTTCGCGGCCGGCCCTTATTTCATCCCCGACCTCGTAATCGACGGCAGAAGCTGGTATACGAACACAGTCCCGTCAGGGGCGATGAGGGGCTTCGGCGCCAACCAGGTGACGTTCGCCATCGAATCGATGATGGACATGCTGGCCGAGAAGCTCTCGCTGGACCCGATTGAGCTGAGGATAAAAAACGCGCTGCGGCCCGGTCTCCCTACCGCCGCGGATCACGTCATCGAGCCGGGAATGCTCGGCGTAGTGGAGACGCTCGAAGCGCTGCGGGAAGCTCTCGCATCAACCCCTCCCCCATCGCCCGAAAAAGGCGGGAAGATCGGCCTGGGCATCGCAAGCGGGTATAAAAACATGGGATTCGGCCACCACGTTCCCGAGAGCGCAGGCACTCTCGTTACAATCTCCCTGAAAGGCGAGCTGACTGTCAGAATAAGCCACAACGATCTCGGCCAGGGAGCCTCAATGGGCGCTCTGACAATAGCGTCTTCCGCGGCAGGCATCCCGAAGGACCGCATCAGAATAATCACTCCCGACACGGCCGAGACACCGTACACAGGCGCGACGAGCGCTTCCAGGCTGACCTTCATGACAGGAAACGCCATAGAATCGGCGTGTGTAAAGCTGATGTCCGCCCTGCGGCAGTCGGCAGCCAGGAAGCTCGGGATCGATGAGCCTGAGACTCTGATGCTGGATGGCGCGGTAATGAAGACCGCTGATTCGAGTCACGAAATCCATCTTAGAGAGCTGGACGCCCCGCTGACAGCATCTGCCCGTTACTATCCTCCTGAGACATCGGTTTTCCCGTCGCCGGACGAGAAGAGCAGCTACGGAACTGACGGCTTCAGAAGCAGAAAAACCCACTGGGGCTATTCTGCAGGCGCCCACGCCGCATGGGTGGAGGCAGACGAGAAGACAGGTGAAATAAGGGTCCTGAAGGTGATAGCGTGCCACGATGTGGGGAAAGTGCTCAACAGGCGGGCAGTGGAAGGCCAGATAGAAGGCGGAGTGGTGATGGGGATAGGCTATGCGCTTACTGAAGAGTGGCAACTGCATGAGGGAAAGGTTATGACAGATTCATTCCGCAAATGCGGCATACCTGGCGCCGAAGCTGCGCCGGAGATAGTATCCATAGCGGTAGAGCTTCCCTTCCCTGAAGGCCCCTATGGCATGAAGGGCTTTGCCGAAGTTACGTGCGTTCCCGTGACGCCTGCTGTCACAAACGCCGTATACAATGCTGTCGGCCGCAGGATAACGACTCTCCCGGCAACGCGCAGATGAGCCGGCGCCTCGGCTCTCCCGGAGCGCAGCATAGTTCAACCGCCCATTGAATAGTTCTTCCGCCTGAAGATACTAGTTCATATTTCAGCGCAAAAATATATCCAATGATATAGTACATCCCGACAGCAATTGGATTACAATGAAACTGAGAGGGTTTCATTTCCCTTTCCCCGTGGGGCTTTAACTGCGCAGGCGTCATTGAATGGGAATCGGAAGCTGAAAAGCTTAAACAAAAAATTCCGATCCCGAAAACATCTGAGAGGTTTATTTTTCCTCGTTATATGATATAATAGACAGGGGGGGTAAGGCACAGCACATATAGTTCTCTCTTCTATTTAATCACTGCCGCAATTCACTTCTAAATTCCTCTGCCTCAATTTTTCTCGTACCGGCAAGGCAGAGGTGCGCGCCAGAGTCATGAGATAAGCATTTTATCGTTATTCTCTGGAGGAGTCATATGATTGAATTAGAAAGTGAAAGGCAGAAAAGGCTTCTGAACCAGCTGGGATGCCTGCAGAGAGAGATATCAGAGCTCGAAAAATCGAAATCGAGGCTGCGCCAGAACCTCAACAGCCAGAAATCAGAGATATCTAAATACAGGATTCTCCTCGAAAACCTTCCTCAAGGCGTGTTCTACAAAGACATCAACGGCTTCTACATCTCATGCAACCGCCAGTATGCGCTCGAGCTCGGTATCTCCTCAGAGGAGATCTATGGGAAGACGGATTTTGACCTCTATCCCAGAAAAGTGGCCCGTTACTATGAGGAGGCCGACAAGGAAGTCATAGCGTCAGGCAGAACGGTGGAGAATGATTACGAGTTCATCCAGTACGGCAAAGAGAAGATCCTTCGAATTGTCAAGATCCCTGTAAAGAGCGAAAGGGACGACATCCTGGGAATCCTGGGCATCTCCAGCGACATCACCACGGCAAAACAGGCGGAGGAGGAGCTGAAGAGTAGCGAGGAGGCCTTCAGGCTCACCTTCGAAAGCGCCAAGGACGCCATAATCTGGGTGGATGCAGACAGGGGCGAGATAATCAAGTGCAACAGGTCCACAGAGAGGCTGCTCGAGACAGGAAGGGAAGAGCTGATCGGAAGCCGGCACCTCCTGATGTATCCGCAGGAGAAGGAGGAGTATTACAGGCAGCTGTTCAACAGACAGGTGCAGGCCGGCGGAGGCATCGATGAAGAGGCGGAGATCACTACAAAATCAGGAAAGATCGTGCCTGTCCACATGACCTACTCTGTGACATCAGTCGGAGGCGTGCCGATTCTGCAGGGAATCCTGCGCGATATCAGCGAGAAAAAGCGCTGGGAGCAGGAGATCGCCCGCAGGGACGTCATCATCAACGCAGTGCGCTTTTCGGCAGAGAGTTTCATGAAGTCTGAAATATGGGAAGATGCGATAAACGGCATACTGGAAAAGCTCGGCACGGCCGTCAATGTAAGCCGTGTATATGTCTACGAGCTGACAGGGGAGGAGCAGGTCACGAGGCGCTATGAGTGGGCAGCGCACGGAATCCCTGAGCTCTGCAGCGATCCCCTTCACCGCTGCCTGTCGTGGCGCAGCCAGGGGCTCATTGCCTGGGAGGAAAAGCTCAGGACTAATGAGCCTGTGCAGGGCAACCTGCGGGACTTTCCGCCTCAGGAGCAGGAGTTTCTCAAGAAGCTCGGCGTGCAGTCCATTCTGATCGTCCCAATCCTGGTAAAAGAGAAGCCATGGGGCGTCATTGGCTTCGTGGACTGCCTGCACGAGAGAGTATGGTCAGGTCTCGAGATGGACTCCCTGAAAGCATCGGCCAGCGTTATCGGCGTGGCAATCAAGAGGGGACAGGCTCTCAGGGCCATAAGGGAGAGCGAGAGCAGGTTCCACAGCATCACTCAGTCTGCAAATGACGCGATTATATGCAGCGACCTGACAGGAATGATACTGTACTGGAACGACGCAGCAGTGAAAATGTGCGGCTACTCAGCCGAGGAGATGCTCGGAAAGCCGATAACAAAGATAATTCCAGGCGGCATAAAAAACCTGTACTCTGAGATAATGGAGAAAGCATCGCTCAAGGATGGAAGCCTCCCGGAAAAGCTCGAAGAGGCTGTGCTGATAAGGAAGGACGGCGATACAGTGCCTGTCGAGATTGTCGTGTCGACCTGGGAAACAGGAGGAGGGCGGTATATCTCGACCATCGCAAGGGACATAACTGAGAGAAAAAAGGCAGAGCATGAGCTCAGAAAAGTCAGAGAAGAGTTCATAACCACGCTGACACACGACATGAAGGGCCCGCTCACCGCCACACTCGGGTATCTCCACCTGCTCGAGAAGCCGCAGTTCGGGTTCATATCCGAGGAAAAAAAGGGATTCATAAACATGATCCGGCACAACCAGGGAGTAATGCTCTCCATGATCGAGAACATAATCGATTCATCCAGCTTTGCAGCCGGAAAGATGCAGTACAAATTCTGCAACTTCCCTCTGCAGGAGCTGGTGAATGAGCTCCCCATAACATTCGGTGCAATGGCGGTGCTGGCAAAGGTGACTCTCGACATCCGGTGCCCTTATGATGCGTGGATATATGCAGACAGGAAGGCAATAAGAAGGGTTCTCAACAACCTGGTCAGCAATGCCCTGCGTTACACTCCGCCAGGCGGCTCCATCACCATATCAGTAACAGACGAGGACGGGCGCCGCAGGATCACTGTCAGCGATACCGGAAAGGGGATCTCGCCTGAGGACATGGAGATAATCTTTCAGAAATACGGCAAGGCAAAAGGGGAACGCAGAGGCACGGGACTCGGTCTTTATATCGTCAGGAGCTTCCTCGAGGCACACAACTCTGACATACAGGTCGAGAGCGAGCTCGGAGTCGGCTCGAAGTTCCACTTCAGCATTGAAAAGGGGATTCAGCCTCACAGCTTTACGGATCAGATAAGAGACTGACAGGCCCTGTCGAGATGCCGTGCAGGAAAAAGAGCGAACTGCTAGTATATCACCATGGAGCAACGAGGAGAAGCTGCGGCAGCAAAATGTTGAAGATACAAGGACTGTACAGCTCTGAAGAAAACGTGCCGGCTCCATCCAGCCCATGAAGAAGCCGAATCTGCTCACAGAATGGCTCCTCCGAAGGTGGAGAGCTCTTCCTTCCGCCCTTCGCAAAGCCCTCATCGTCTACATAGCAGTCAGGCTCACAGCTTCGGTGGCAGGCATAATCGGCTTCTCCATGATCCCGTCAAACCCGATTGCCGCAACAGAAAGCTACAGCAAGCCTCAATATGACAGGGCGTATGAAGCCGCATTCGGAATGTGGGAGCGGAGCGACGCGCTCTGGTACATTCACATCGCCCGGGACGGTTACGGAAAGACCGGTGGCAGCTCAGCGTTCTTTCCGCTCTACCCGCTGCTGATAAGGGCTGCCCACAGGCTCTTCTTTCTGCACTGGCTCGCAGCGGCTCTTCTGATATCGAATATAGCTCTCGTGTGGGCTCTTTATTACATCTACCTCATCGCCGAAAAGGAGTTTGGAAGCGATGTGGCAGAGCGGTCCATATGGTATCAGGCTCTGTATCCCGGCAGCATATTTCTGCTCGCTCCCTACCCTGAGCCGCTATTCCTGTGTCTGGCTGCCGGCGCCTTTCACGCCGCGCAGAATCGGAAATGGTGGTGCGCTGGCCTGTGTGGATTCCTGATATCGATGACACGCAATACCGGAGTGCTCATCATAATCCCGCTCCTCATGGAGTTCCTGAGGGCGCGCAGGAAGGATCGTTCCATTCCATTGGCACAGGGCCTCTGGCTCCTTCTGACGCCGCTGGGCATCCTGGCGGTGATGCTCTATTGGAAGTTCCTCAACGGAGACGCTCTGGCTTTTGTGCACGCGCAATCAGGCTGGAACCGTTCTTTCACTGCTCCGTGGATCACCATGTGGGAAGGACTGAAACAGGGATTCACGTCGCCAGTGCAGTATCCATGGGGCGTATATATCTTCGAGCTTCTCGTCATCCTGGCGCTGACAGCTCTTGCAGTTCTCGCCGTCAGGCTTCTTCCACTCTCGCTGAACCTCTACACCTGGCTGATGATACTCCCTGCATGGTGCTATCCTTACAGCGGCAACTACTTCCTGTCCAACATAAGGTTTCTTTCCATCCTCTTCCCCATTTTCATAACTGTGGCGCTGCTGACAGGCAAGCGGGAGATCGACATGGCGCTCAGGCCGATTCTTGCCGCACTTTACGGCATCGCTGCAGCGCTCTACGTCACATCTCAGAACATGTTTTGATGACAGATCCGGATGAGATCACGACATAATGTTAATAATTTTTTAATTCCACTTTTACGGAAGTTGTGGTATGATCTTCACAAGGTCGCGCATCCGGATCTGCAAGAGCAGATCCGGAGAAGGAGAAGATCATGGAGATTAAATCCGGAATTCCTGTGACGCATCAGTACGGGCAGAGAGCCCTCCCGCTTTCAGGCGGCCAGGCTCAGGATAAGGGCTCCGATTCGGTGTCGATATCGGGAAGCCAGTCAGGCAGGAAGGCAGCGGTTCCAGAGTCCCTCAGGAACCTGACAGGAAAGCCTGCCGAAGGCGGGACATACACAGGCGACATAACAGTCTATGAAAACTTCCACTCTGAGATCATGGGCAACGACCGCAACATCTATGTCTATCTGCCGCCGGGCTATCACGAGAACAGCGATCGAAATTACCCGGTCCTTTACATGCAGGACGGGCAGAACATATTCAACGCTGAGACATCGTTCGGCGGCGTGGAATGGCGAGTCGACGAGACAGCCGAAGAGATGATCAGGCGTGGCGATATCAAGGACATAATCATCGTCGGGATCAGCAACACCCCTGACAGGATGGGCGAATACACCCACGTCAAGGATCCCGAATACGGCGGCGGAAGACTCGACGCCTACGGAGATTTTCTCACAAAAGAGCTGAAGCCTTTCATCGACTCGAAGTACAGGACATCTAAGGCCCCGGAAGATACAGGGATCGCAGGCTCATCTCTTGGAGGCCTCTCGTCGATCTACCTGGGATGGAAGTTCCCCAACACATTCGGGCTCGTTGGAGCCCTTTCGCCATCGCTGTGGTGGGCAGGAAAAGATCTGATCGGACGCATAGGGAATGACAGCCAGCAGAAGGGACCTTCCTCGATCTGGATAGACATGGGCACCGATGAAGCCTGGTCGGACGAGAACAATAACGGCATTAACGACCACCTGGAAAACTCGAGGGCCATGGGAGAGGTGTTCCTGAATAAAGGATACGAATTAGGCAGGGAGCTCTTCTACCACGAGGATCCGGGAGCCACGCACAACGAATGGTTCTGGGCGAACAGATTCGACAAGGTCCTCTCGTTCCTGTACGGCAAAAACGTGAACAGTTGACCACTTTTTCCGGTGCAGAGACAAAGACGGCGCTTCGATAAAAATGCTGCCTACAGCTTCTGCTGCGGCAGAAAAGCCCCCGGATTCTGCGAAAGCTCGAGCCCGCGCTCGAGCATCTCCGCCTCGATCTTCTCGAGCGATTCCCTGCAGCACTGCTTTATCTCCATCTCCCTGTACAGCGTGATAAAGACATCGTAGTTGAATATGATGGCATATCCCATCGGATCAGAGAGATGATACAGCGAAAAGGCGAGGTCCAGCCAGCTGTCCAGGTTGGCCGGGTTCATCGTGACAGCGGTCATGAACGACGAGGCCGCTCTATGATAGTCCTCATCAAGATAGGCGATGTATCCTGCAAGCGCCTGCGTTCTCTCGGAGAATTCCTCTTCGAGCCAGCTTCCCACACGGGACTTCAGCAAGTGCAGGATCTCAGGGCTGTCGAAGACGAGGTTCGCAAGCGACTGGAAGAGCCTGTCCTTCCGGAGCTCCTTCTCGGCAAGGGCATTCGTGAGGCGCGGCCCGGGCAGAAAGCCTGTAATCTCAAAGAACTCCTGTTCCATCAATGCCTCCCGAACTGAAGCAGGAAGGGGCGCTCGAACTCGTTCTCTCTCATCTCCGGTCCGATCCGGGCGACCGCTCTCCTCCCTCTGAATATGTGAACCGTGTCACCGCTGATATGCAGATTGTTTCCGGATTCAAGCATCTCCAGATAGACCTTTCCAGGCCTCCACGAGTCCGGAAAGTGCACTTTCGAGTAATAGAGCCGGTCATTGTCGATAAAGCCTTCGAAGGCATAGAATCTGCGCTCGAAAAACACCAGAAACGGGAGAGCCAGGTGCCTGTCGATGGCATCGACAAATGCAGGCTCGCGCTTCTGTATCTCGCTGCGAAGCCTTCCCACGAGCGATATTGTCGCTTCGCACCTGTAGCTGCAAGGCATGTGATAGATGTAGGAGTAGACGGCGTCCTTCGTAAAAGGGTTGCAGTAGTAATGAGGAGAGCCCGCAGTGCGGGAGTGTATCTCTCCGAGAAAGTTGTAGCGGGACCAGTTGTTGTAATGTCTGAAGAACCGCACGCAGCAGGACGGATAGCCAAGTACCTCGCCGTATTTCAGAATGTCAATCCTGGGCTGCTCTATCATCCTGTTGCGCACGATGACAGGGTACCACATCCCTCTGCCGAGAAGCTCCTTTTCCTTTGAGACGAAGACATGGACATTGCCGCCCGCCTCGGTGTTGAGAGGAAATCCGAGCGCGCTTGTGGAGGTTATGTACTCCTTCCCGACCACATCTTCAGGGAGCGCTCTCGGATCGACAGAGCAGTGAAGGGCGTCAGCCTTGACGTGCAGGCCGTATGACCTGCACAGGCTCACGTATTCATCGAGACGGCCGGCAGGTATCCAGTCGTCGAGCAGGGGCTTGATCCCGAGCACCAGCGACATATACATTACTATCTGATGCGCGTCGCCCCTGAACTCGACAAACTCCCTGCAGAAGCTCTCCGGCACGATCTTTTCAAAGAATGCCATCAGTAACTCCCTCTATGGCAAAGTCCCATCCTGATTGCAGCCACGCCTGACGCCGTGGTTCTATCCTGAACCGCATCCGAATAATCGCCATGCATCCCGGTGCCTTCACTGCAGCCAGAAACTGCTTCTCGTCAGAATCTCAGGTATCAGCTCTCTGTAGAACGCGCAGAGAGTCTTTTTATCAGCTCCGCCGGACCAACCGGACATTCCGGCGCAGATACCGGGGCAGAGTCTCCTCCACCGGCAGGGCGAGCACTGCTCCGCGATGGAGGCGCATCGCCAGCGATCGATTTTCCGGCAGTATCCGGAGCGGACTATCTTTGAACCGGCCCCGCTCTCGCAGCACGCTCCTTCGGCCGGCAGCGAGGAGCCGCAGTCTATCAGGATTCTGGCTGTCGAATACTGAAGACCGCGCTGCAGGCAGGGGGAGACACCGCGCCCGTGTATCAGGCTGAGCAATATGTAATTGACAGGGAAGACTCCGAGCCGCTTCTCTATCGGGAGCCGCTCCAGGAAGCTCACAAAGGCTTCTGCAAACCGCGCATCGCCAATAAGCCCCCGTTCCTCTCCGGCGGACTGTTCCGCTTCCAGGCATGCCTTTTCAGTTCCCTCGCCTGAGCCTGCATTTCCGGCTTTTGCAGGGAACAATCTCAACTCTGAGACGCCGTCCCGCTCAATCACCTCTTTGATCAAATCGAACTCCCTGATATCACTGACAGTCATCGTGAGGCTCTCGAGAATATCATTGTCGACGAGAGCCCGAAGCTTCCTTCTCAGTGAGCTGTCGCCCTGCAGCAGCGTCCTAACAGAAGCTGAATATGCTCTCACAGAAACGCCGCTCCAGGCCCAGAAAGCCGCATGCGCCCCATACGCATCATATTCCACATCTTCAGTCTGAGTCTCCCTGAGCGGCATGTGAAGCATCACCGCCGCATTCTCACATCCTTTCGCAGCCCTCAGCCATAACAGCAGCGAGCGGACCTCATCGAGATCCGCGGCAGGGCTCCCGAGGAAAATCTCGACAGATGGAAGCGCTCCGAGATTATCAGGAAGGCTCTCGCTGAGAAAATCCCTGATCATCTCATCGTCTGACTGCGATTCATGCTTTCGGCCCGCCAGGAAAGTCCTTAATGAAGTCGACGCATATACAGAAGAAGGCCCGGATCCACAGTGCTCAAAGATATCCGGCGAGCTTTCCAGGCAGAGCAGGTTCCTGCTCCGGCATTCCTCGATAAAAGAGTCTGTGATCTTCACAGGAGCATGATAGTTGTGTATGACGTACCTGTAAGGCACAGGCTTCTCCATGAGCCTGAAGAGGCTCCACATTCTCTCGTCGAGGACCGCAATCCCGCCAGAATCGGGCTCTATCACCAGATATCTCCCGCCCCGCTCTTCAATGTGCAGATTCTGCTGCCAGTAAAGGCAATCATACGCCCTCGGCGCAGGCAGGCTTTGAGATAAAGGCGCTCGGCCGCGCATCGCCGTAGCGAGATCTTCGAAAAGATGGTGCGGCTCGTCAGGGTATACGCTCTCCATGGTCAGGCCGTATAACGGATGGTGATCCCGGTGAAGCACCACCCTCCCTATTTCCGATCCCGGCATTATATGAAAGCGGAGATTGTCCATAAGCTTCTTTCCTGGTTGAAGTCCGGATTAATGCCTGAGATATGCGAGATATACATAACAGCCGTGCCCGAGAGCCACGACGGCCGGCGCTATCAGATAGAGAAGAGATTTGACGGGAGAAGGATCATAGATCTCCCCTCGCTCGTTTATGCCAACGCCTCCGGGCAGAGTGTCGAAGAGCGCGGCCCTCGAAGGCTCGGCCGGATCGTAAAAAAGCCGCTCCTCGCTGTCATCTTCCAGTTTCTCAGGCTCGTTCGTCTTGACAACCGTCGAGGCAGGATAGCCATTCTTCGTTTTGAAAGAGAAAGTGAGGGCATATACGCGGCGGTTGTTGACGGTAACGTTTGTAGGCTCCTTCTTTTCCAGAGTACCGGGCGCCGCTTCTCCAGAGCAGAGAAGGCGGAACGACCTGATGCCGCTGATTAAACCAACAGATATGAAACAGAATCCGACAAGCGGAAACAGCAAAACGAAGGCCACTTCCGGGCCAAAAGGCTTCAGCCTCTGCCCGGCGATTCTCGATACACGCGGGTTTGAGCTCAGATACTGAACCGATACCTGATTGACACTCGATTCGGCGCCTCCTCCACCGGCAGAAAACGCTCCCCTTGTATATGACACGCCGTCATATTCATTACCATCTGCCGCCCTGAATCTGAAATGGTTTGCATAGATCGGCGTCCCGGATCTGTGTTTGGAGCCTCCCTCTGAAAAGCATGTCCTCGATGAGTCTGTCACAACACCGCCTGAGGAAGCCCATGAACTGCCTGAATAAAGCATGGATGAAAAATCGCCATTCATTACAAAGCCCCAGAAGAAAACCATCCCGAATCCGAAGAAGATCCATCCGAAGATGCCTGAGAAATCACCAAACATCAGCTTCACCGCGACTGAAAGGGGGACATTTCGAGGCGCTGGTGAGATCCGGCTGGTCTTGTCGTCCATAGCTTCTCTCCTTTCTGTCTTTCACGTTTCAGAACAGGCTGTGCCCGCGAGTACAGTTCTATGGGGAGGTATCGATACCTGCATGAGGCAAGCTGATGTGACAGGCTCAATACTTCGCCCCGAAGGAGCGGAGGAGCCCGACAACGTCACTGTGTCCTGCTGCCTGCGCCCTGGCCAGCGGGGTTCTGCCATTGCCGTCACGCCTGTGCAGGTCTGCACCGTTTTTTATGAGCAGCTCCACAGCATCTCTTCTCCCTGATCCTGCTGCGAAGTGAAGAGGAGTTGCGCCCTGGGGAGTTCCTGCATCTATCTCCGCGCCATTCGCCAGCAGAAGAGCAACCACGTCCTTCCTGCCGTCGATGGATGCCCAGTGAAGGGGCGTATAGCCGGCGCTGTCCCTGACCCTCGCCAGCGAAGGCTCCCTGCCGAGCAGCTGCTGTATTGCCGCGCAGTCTCCCTTTCTCACTGCCTCTTCGACAGGCTGGGCCCTCATGTCCCGGACCGTACCCACTGCGCGTTGAGCCCGGGCCTGGCATCCATACACCGTGAGCAATGAGATGGAAAGCAAAAAGAGAGCGAGATACGCTCTCCCATCGATCGCTGATGCTCTTTTTCCCATCTCTGTCATCATCGCCTCTGACCGGCTTTCACTCATATTTCCTGCTCGAAAGAGAAGCTTTTGACTTCCTGCTACATCATCATGTACAGGAGCATAATCGATACTGTCCGCTCCCGAAGGAATGACCTCATATGAAAAAGCGGATTGTCCGTGCAGAGCACAGGATATGCAGGGCCTGCAGGCGCGCAACGACTTGGCGGGTGATATATAACCGCTGCGTTGACGAAAGTCTCTCTGAAAAACAGCCTGACATTGAGTTCGAAGCCGTATGCCTGCAGTGCGGGCGGCTGGTGACGCACCGGCGCGAGTTCAGGAAATGCTCCTGATCTGCGCAGACCGCAGGTTTATGAGCTTTCGAACTCAATGCAACAGCCTGATTATTTTCTGATGTACTGATCTACGAGCTTCAGCAGGTTATCAGGCTTGATCGGCTTTTCGATTACTTCCTTCACAGGGAGCCACTCTGAATCGGGCTCGAACTTGAAGGGGAGGTTCATGTCCCTGGAGATTCCCGTCACCATGAGGACAGGGATCTCCTTCAGCTTTGGATCTGACTGGATTGCCCGGGATACATCGAAGCCTTCATCTTTTCTCGTCATCATGACATCGAGGAGCATAAGGTCCGGAGACTCTGCCTTCGCCTTCTCTATCCCCTCTGTGCCGTTCGGAGCCGAGACCACCTCGTAGCCCTTCGACTCGAGAAGCGTGGTTATCGCGTCCACAAAATCAGGATCATCATCGACCATAAGTATCTTCTTGCCCATAACTTTCCTCCTTATTTATATGTCATATCTCAAGAGATTTCGGGCACTCCCGTGGAAGTGCCCCTGCCATATGATTCATTACGGTACTATACTCGCCTGGAAGGCCAAAAACCTCCCCCGGCAACTTTTCCGTCGATCCAGCGTCCGCAGCCCGAAAAACATCGGCATCTGAAGGCCCGCGACCTAAACATAGGCGTCGCGCACTCCGCGATCCACATCTTCGAGCATTCCCTTCAACAGGTTCCTGGAAGACTCGTCGAGCGACTCTCTCCTCTGCTGCAGCAGACGCTCACCCTTCTGCTTCACTTCCTCGGAGGCGAAGTCCTCAAGATACTCCTTCAGTGTCACCAGCGCGTTGATATCGCACATGTGCCTGATCTCGCCCGGCTTCGCAAGGCTCATGAATGCATTGCCTGTGCGCTCCCTTCTGTAGCAGGCCGCGCAGAAGCTCGGTATGAAGCCGCCGTCCACGAGGGCCCCGACTACCTCGTCGAGGCTTCTGGCATCGTGCAGATCGAACTGGCTTCCCTCATCATCCGATGAATAGCCGCCCGGCGACGTGCTCGACTCGGCGCTGACCTGCGATACTCCCACAGTGAAGAGCTCATCGCGGAGAGCGACTGTCTCCCTTGTGGACAGAATGATACCCGTGTAGGGAACTGAAAGGCGCAGCACGGCGACGAGCTTCTTGAAATCAGCGTCGCTGACAGGCGCAGGCGGGCACTCCGAGAAAGCGGAGCCCTTCGCAGCCTGAATCCTCGGAACAGAAATCGTATGAGGCCCGACGCCGAACCTCTCCTCCAGGTGCCCGACATGCGACAGAAGGGCCAGAGTCTCGAACCGGTAGTCGTGCAGGCCATACAGCACTCCCATTCCCACATCGTCTATGCCGGCCAGAAAAGCCCTGTCTATTGCGTCGATCCTGTTGTCAGGATCGGCCTTGGGGCCCCTGTGCAGAGCCCTGTAAGTCTCATCGTGGTATGTCTCCTGAAAGAGCTGATACGTTCCTATTCCCGCCTTCTTGAGCTCTTTGAACTCCTCCACGGTGAAGGGAGGGAGATTCACATTGACGCGCTTGATCCTGTGACCGCCCTCCTGAACATCGTAGACGGCCCTTATCGCCTCCACGAAGTATTCCACGCCGGCCTTTCTCGGCGGCGCAGCCTCTCCTGCCACGAGCAGGATCCTTTTGTGGCCGCGCCTGAGAAGAAGCCTCACCTGTTCCGCGATCTCATCCTTCGAGAGCGCCTTCCGCTCCATATCGGTGTTTTCGCTCCTGAAACCGCAGTACAGGCAGTTGTTGACGCAGTAGTTGCTGACGTAGAGAGGAACGAAGAGAACCATCCTCGTGCCGTAGATATTCCGTTTGACCGAGGAAGCCGCTTCATAGAGCCTTTCCAGCAGAGCCGTATCAGTTATCGACAGCAGCGCCGCCGACTCATGTAGCGAAAGCCTTGTAAGAGTCGCTGCCTTGTCCAGTATTGCGTCTATCTCTCCGGCGGAAGACTGCTTCGCGCCGGAGAGAACTGCTTCGATTCGTGTTTCATCAATATGCTTCATTTTTTATCAGCTGCTTTTCTGTAACTTTTCAGTATCTCGACCACTCTCCTGGGAGTGAGGTCGCCGTAAATCTTCTCGTCGATCATTATCACGGGCGCAAGGCCGCAGGCGCCGAGGCACCTCGCCTCCTGAAGGGTAAACAGGCCGTCCTTCGTCGTCTCTCCGACTCCAATCTTCAGCTCGTCCTTCAGCGTCTGCAGAATCTCGCCTGCTCCCTTTACATAGCAGGCAGTGCCCAGGCACACAGAGATGACGAACTTTCCAGGTTTGACCAGGTTGAAGTAATGATAGAATGTGGCCACGCCCCATATGTGGGCAGTGGGGATATCCATCGCCTCGGCGATGTGGTTCATCACTTCAGTGCTCAGGAAGCCGTAGAGGCTCTGGGCCTTGTGCAGGATCGCGATGAGCTGGGATTCAGGGCGGTCCTTGCCCTTCAGCGTCTGCATGTATGCGTTCAACTCGTCCATCTTTTCATCTTTCTTCATTGTATCCATGGCTTTTACTCCTGTCATCGAACTTTAAGCTCAGCAGATATGATCCCCTTGGGCTCCTTGACGTGGTAATGGGTGTGAAGGAGCTTGTGGGAGAGCGGGGACAGCGGCCTGCCCAGGTATTCCCTGTAGAGGCGCTGCACATCAGGGTTCTCGTTCGATCTGCGTATCGTCTTGTCCCTGTCGGCCTTATAGAGCGCGTTGGCGCGCTTCTGAAGGTTCTCCTCGTCGAGCGGGATGGAGTTGATGCCTGCGTAGGGCTGGCCTCCGCCGCCTATGCATCCGCCCGGACATCCCATTATCTCGACGAAATGATAGGCCTTCGGGTCGCTGCGCACCTTGTCGAGGAGCTTGCAGGCGTTGCCGAGCCCGTTTGCTACGGCCACGCGGATCTCCTTGCCGTCGATTACGACTGAGGCCTCCTTGATGCCCTTCATCCCTCTCAGCGCGGAGAACTCTATGTTGATCATCGTCTCGCCTGTGTACAGCTCGTATGCCGTCCTGAGGGCGGCCTCCATGACTCCACCGGTGGCGCCGAATATCGTGCCTGCGCCCGAAGAGAGGCCCAGCGGCTCGTCAAAGTGCTCGCCTTTTACATGCAGCAGATCGATGCCGGCCGATTTCATCATCCAGGCAATCTCTCTTGTCGTCACGACTATATCGGTTGCAGGCATGTCGTCCACGTTCAGTTCAGGACGCGCCGCCTCGTACTTTTTCGCCGTGCAGCACATTATTCCGACGCTCAGTATCTTCTTCGGGTCGAGCTTCATCTTCTCGGCGAAGTATGTCTTGGTGAGAGCGCTCATCATCGACATCGGCGACTTGCAGGTCGACACGTTGTCGATGAGATCGGGATAGAACTGCTCCATACACTTCATCCAGGCTGCCGAACAGGACGTGATCATCGGAAGCTTTCCCTTCCCCTGGATGCGCTCGAGAAGCTCGCTCGCCTCTTCCATGATGGTCAGATCCGCCGAGAACTGAGTGTCGAACACGTAGTCGAAGCCTAGCCTCCTCAGAGCCGCGACTGTCTCGGCCTCCATGTTGGTCCCGACAGGCATGCCGAAAGCCTCACCGATGGCGGCCCGCACTGAAGGCGCTATCTGCGCTATCTTGACAAGCGATTTGTCGTGCAGCTTTACGAAGAGCTCCTGCGTGTAGTTCTTCTCGACGAACGACGCAGTCGGGCATACGTTGATGCACTGCCCGCAGGTCGTGCAGACGCTCTCGCTGAACGGGATGTCGAAGGCCGGCATCACGACGGTCTTGAAGCCTCTGAACGCATAGCCCAGATTGTGCACGTTCTGGATCTCGGAGCACACGCGCACGCAGCGGCCGCAGAGGATGCACTTGTCAGGGTCGTGAATCACCGCCACAGACGAAAGATCCTTGTGGAAGTGCTTTCTCTCGCCTTCGAAGTGCCTGTGCCTGAGGCCCATAGAGTTGGCGAGGCGCTGCAACTCGCAGTTGCTGTCGCGCTCGCAGACGTGGCAGTCCTGAGGGTGGTTGTCCAGGATCAGCTCGACGATGTCGCGCCTGGCTCTTCTCAGCTCTTCGGTGCTCGTCTTAATCTTTATGCCGTCGTGGATTGGGAACGAGCAGGAAGCCACATAGTTTTTCTGCCCCTCCACCTCTACGATGCAGACTCTGCAGGCGCCCTCTATCGAGAGCTTGGGATGGTAGCAGAGCCTTGGAATGCGGAAGCCCAGAGAGTCGGCGGCCTGCATTATCGTCTGGTTCGGCTCCACCTGATAGGGCTTGTCATCTATATGAATAGTAATCATGGCAGGTCATCTCCTTATACTTTTTTGATGGCGCTGAACTTGCAGCTCCTGTAGCAGAGGCCGCAGCGGATGCACTTGTCTCCATTGATGGAGTGCATCTTCTTCGGCGATCCGGTTATGGCGTCGACAGGACAGGCTTTCCTGCATGCGCCGCAGCCGACGCAGGTCTCGGTGATATTGTACGTCACCATGGCCTCACACGAGCCGGCTCTGCATTTCTTGTCTCTGACGTGCTCCTCGTATTCTTCCCTGAAGTTCTTGATCGTGGAAAGAACCGGATTCGGAGCTGACTGGCCGAGGCCGCACAGCGACGCCTTCTTGATCATGTTGCCGAGCCGCTCCAGCTTGTCGATATCAGCTTCCACGCCTTTTCCCTCAGTGATCCTGGTCAGGATCTCGAGCATGCGCTTCGTGCCTTCCCGGCACGGCGTGCACTTGCCGCACGATTCGTTCTGCGTGAACTCGAGGAAGAACCTGGCGATGTTGACCATGCACGTGTCCTCGTCGATTACGATCATGCCGCCTGAGCCCATTATGGAGCCTGCAGCCGCGAGGGACTCATAGTCGATCTGCGTGTCCAGATACTGGGCAGGCAGGCACCCTCCTGAAGGGCCGCCTGTCTGGATGGCCTTGAACTTCTTGTCCTTCGGGATGCCTCCGCCGATGTCGTATATCATCTCACGGAGAGTCGTGCCCATCGGCACCTCCACGAGGCCTGTGTTGTTTATCTTGCCTGCAAGCGCGAACACCTTGGTGCCCTTGCTCTTTTCCGTTCCTATGCTTGAGAACCACGTCGCGCCGTCGAGTATTATAACGGGCACATTTGCCCACGTCTCCACGTTGTTTATCACGGTAGGCTTCTCGAAGAGCCCGCTGACCGAAGGATAGGGCGGGCGCGGTCTGGGCATGCCGCGGTGTCCCTCGATTGAATGGATGAGCGCCGTCTCCTCGCCGCACACGAATGCGCCTGCGCCGAGCCTTATGTCGATGTCGAACGAGAAATCGGAGCCCAGGATGTTCTCGCCGAGGAATCCTTCTCTTCTCGCATCCTGAATGGCTTTTTCGAGTCTCTTGATGGCCAGCGGGTATTCAGCGCGGATGTAGACGTAGCCTTTGTGGGCGCCTATCGCATAAGCGCCTATGATCATGCCTTCCAGCACCGTGTGCGGGTCGCCTTCGATCATGCTCCTGTCCATGAACGCGCCTGGATCACCCTCATCGGCGTTGCAGATGATGTACTTCTCCGCCGACTTTTCTCTCGCCGTGAACTCCCACTTGAGCCCTGTCGGGAAGCCCGCGCCGCCCCTGCCCCGGAGGCCGGCTCTCTTGATCTCGGCGATCACCTCTTCGGGCTTCATCTCGGTGAGTATCCTCGCTATAGCCTCATAGCCGCGGACCGATATATACTCCTCTATGCTCTCAGGGTCTATGATGCCGCAGTTTCTGAGGGCGATGCGCATCTGTTTGCCGAAGAAATGGACATCCCCGAATATGCGGAAGAACCGGTTGTACAGGTGATCCTCGATTATCATGAGGCGGCTCACCGGCTCGTGCTTCACCAGATGGGACTCGACGATCTCGCCGATGTCCTTTATGGTAATGTTGCCGTAGACTGAATAGCCGGGCATTACCACCATCACTGGGCCTTTCGTGCATATGCCGAGACAGCCCGAATACTGAATGGTAACCTTCCCTGTCAGATGATGCTTTTTCAACTCGTCATCGAGGGCCTTCTTGAGGTTTCCGAATTTGTCGTGCGTGCAGGAGGGGCCGTCACAGAGTGTCACTACATATTGCGTGCTTCCCCCCTTGTGAGGGGTCTTTTCCTTTTCATCTATTTGATTACCCATTCTTCTATTACCTCTCCCTTTTTAAGATGACGTTCAATGATCTCCCTTGCCATATCCTTGGTCACCTTGCCGTATTTGACAGGGATCTTGCCCTCTTCGACAATCTCCACGGTCGGCTCGAGATTGCAGCGCCCTGCGCATCCCTTCTGACTCAGGTATACATTGAGCTTCCCTTTTTTGATGGCATCCTCGAATACTTCCATGATATCCTTGGAGCCTGCGGCGATCTCACATGTGGCCATTCCCACATAGACCCTCGTCGTGAGATAGCCCTTCTTGATGATCTTGTTGAGAGCCTCCGCTCTCTTATGCTTAATCCTTTCCATCGGTGTCGGCACTCACAACACCCCTTTCCAGTGTTATAATGAAGGCATTGCCTTTTTCGCGGGGTTCAACCCTTACAGAGCCTCCGTGCTGCTCTGCAATCTGCTTCGTAATGTAGAGGCCCAGTCCGGTTCCCTTTGCCTTTTTCGTCTCCTGGGCGTCCAGTCTCGAGAACTTCTTGAACAGACGGGCCTTTTCTGCTTCCGTGACAGGCCTCCCGTCGTTATATACTTCCACTTCCACTTTATCGCCGTCGATTCTCGACGACAGGCGTATCAGGCCGCCCTGGACGCCATATTTCACCGTGTTTCCCACCAGGTTGTTTGCCACTATCTGGAGGAGCGTACGGTCACAGTATACCGTCACATTTTCCTCCATGTTGTTCTCAATAGTCATCCCCTTTTCAGCGGCGGGCTTTTCTATATCTTCCACCGCGCCTTCGAATATATCCTCCCTGAGCAGGTGTGCCTTCTTGTTGAAGGTCATCTCGCCCTTCTCCAGGCGGCTCAGGTTCAGGAAGTTCTTGACCGTGGCGTCGAAGTAATCGAGGTTACGCACCACCGCGTCGAGAGCCTTGCGCTGCTTGAAGTTGATCATGCCCAGGAACCCGTCCCTGACAGTATAAGCGTTCAGCATCGTGGTGGCAAGTATCCCCTTCAGCTCATGGGCCACGAAGCCCAGCAGGTCCAGGTAGCTCTTGTTCAGCGTGGCAAGCTTTTCATTCGAGACCTGCAGGCTCGATTCCCTCTCCTTCAGAGCCTCATTTGACAGCTTGAGACTCTGCTCGCTCTCCTTCAGCGCCTCATTCGACACCTTGAGGCTCTGCTCGCGCTCCTTCAGCTTCTCGGCCATCGAGTTGAAGCTCTCGGCGAGGCTGTTCATCTCCTTTATCCTGTTCGTGACCTCGAGGGTGTGATCATATTCTCCGCCGGCTATCTTCCTGGTAGCCACCAGCACGTCCCTGACAGGATCTGATATGGCGCCGGCGATCATGAACGACAGGAATATCGTAATCGCTATGCTGGCGAGCAGAACTATCACGAAGACGGAGAGGATCCTGAACTCCATGTCCCTGTATGGCTTTTCCAGAATACCCACGTACAGGATGCCGATAATTCTTCCATTGATGTCCCTCAGCGGCTCATACGCAGTCAGATACCAGTCCGTGACGACGAAGGCGCGGTCGACCCAGAGCCGTCCATCTTTGACAACCCTTTCGTATACGTTCGAAGAAACGCAGGTCCCCACGGCCAGGTTCCCCTCGTCGTCGAGCACATTCGTCGCGACTCTCACGTCGTCGAGAAAGATGGTTACCGTTCCGAACGGCTTCCCTTTTATCGTCGTCTCCTCGAAGACATAGCTGTGTATCTTTTTTATAATGTCTATGTCGTTGTTGATCAGTCTGCCGGCACACAGAACTCCTCTGTATTTCCCCTGCCTGTCATAAAGCGGGCGGGCGAACTCCATGGTGATCGCGTTTTCAAGCTCCTTCTCAGTCGAAGGCCTCGCCCTCGGCGTGGTTCGGATCTCTATCCTGGCCTTCTTTACCAGAGCCTCCCCCATTGCGGCCAGCTCGTCTGAGTGCAATACTCTGAGGCCCATCAGGCTTTTCCTGTCAGTCGCCACTTCCTTTATTATGTCGTCTCTCGAGTCAGCAGCTCTCACCTCAGGGATGACCAGGACATAGTCGAGGCCTGACATCTTTTTCAGCTCTTCCAGGTCATCTCCATATCTGGTGAAGAGAAACGCCCGCTCCATCATCATCTGCTGCCCGCTGATGACGAGGCGCGCCACCTTCAGCTCTCCCTGGAGCTGCTTCTTCGCCTTTTCTATTATGTAGTACTTGACAACGAGGTAGTTCAGCACGAGCACAAGAAGCCCCAGCACCGCAGTGGCCACCAGCGAAGGGATCATTATCTTCGATTTAAGGCTTCTTATTTTTTTCACGCCTGGTTCTCCTGTAGATGTCGAGAGCGGCCGGAAACGGAGATAGAACTCTCTCCAGGACGCCCTGCACGAAAGAGATGCAGACTCCGTAGTTCGTGACAGGGACGGAGGCTTCCTTCGCCTTTTCGATCCGGGACAGCATATCCCTCCTGTTTATCATGCAGGCGCCGCAGTGGATTATCAGGCTGTAATCTGCGAGATTATCCGGATAATCGCAGCCGGCGCAGTGCTCGAAAGCCACGTCGAATCCCAGATACTGCCTTACCCAGCGCGGGATCTTGACGCGGCCTATGTCGTCCTCGAGAGGATGGTGCGTGCACGCCTCTGCGATCAGAATCCTGCCACCGGGCTTCAGGTCGTCGAGCACTGTGACGCCGCGAACAGCCTCGGCCAGATCGCCTCTGTACCGTGAAAACAGCGTCGAAAATGTCGTGCATTTCAACTGCGGCGGAGTGTCGGCCACCATCTTCAGCACCACCTGGGAGTCGCATATGGCTATGTCGGGCATCTCCCTCAGAAGCCCGAGCAGGTGCGAATATTCACGCTCCTTCACCACTACGGCCGCCGCGTCGTTATCGAGAGCATCCCTTATCGTCTGCACCTGCGGCAGGATGAGCCTCCCCTTCGGAGCCTGCAGATCGATAGGGACGATGAGAACAGCCATTCCTCCAGGCCTGACCAGGTCTCCTACGAGAGGAGGTGGCGACAGGAACCAGGCAGGGCACGCTTCGAGCAGAAACCGCTTGAGCTCCTTCAGAACGCGCTCCCGCTCCGATGGATCGATTGAAGCGGCCGCTATGTACCGACCTGCGGCGCCGCTGACCCTGTCGAGGAACTCTCTGTCAGGCTGCGCACTATCGATCTTGTTTATCACCGCAATTACAGGGATCTTCCGCTCGGAGCACTCCCTGCATATCGCCTCCTCTGTCCCGCCCCAGCATCCGGGCTCTGTGACGATCACGGCCATGTCCGCCCTGTCGAATATCTTCGCCGTCTTCTCCTTCCTTCTCTCTCCAAGCTCGGATAGGTCATCCAGGCCGGCAGTGTCGATCAGCAGAACCGGTCCGAGAGGAAGAAGCTCCATCGCCTTTTCGACGACATCAGTCGTTGTTCCGGGAACAGGCGATGTAATGGCCTTGTCCTGCCCTGCAATCAGGTTCAGAAAGCTGGACTTGCCGACATTAGTCCGCCCGAATATTCCAATATGAAGACGCAGCGAGCTCGGTGTCTTATTCATTGTCTCTGTACCCCAGGGAAGTAAGATTCTGCGGCGAAAGCACTCTGTCCACCAGATCGCTGCCGAGGCGGGAGCGCAGAAAAGCCGCCAGATCGAGCTTTCCTCCGGCCCTGAACTCTTCGAGCAGAGCCAGCGCCTTTTCATAGCCCAGATGCGGCAGAAAGGCGGTTATAGTCATGGGGCTCATATCCACGTAATTGCGGCACCTCGCCGCATCGGCCTTCAGAGCCGCCATATGCGATGAAAGTATATTATTCAGATTAATCAGAATCTCAAACGATTCAAGCAGCGCATGGGCAAGGAGAGGCATGAATTCGCATATCTGCAGGCTGCCTCTCGAAGCCGCCTCAGTGACGAGCATGTCATTGGCCATCACCTTCATCGCGCACTGCATGGCTCCTTCGAGCATGACCGGGTTCACCTTCCCGGGCATTATCGACGAGCCGGCCTGCATGGACGGGAGGCGTATCTCGCCGAGAAGGGAGAGTATCCTCAGATCATTACAGATCTTGAGTATTGTCGAGCAGTGGGCCTTCAGGATCCCTGAGACCTCCACGAATGGATCCTGATTGGCTGTCTCGCCCATAAGATTCTCGCCTCTCGCGAGGCCGAAGCCTGTGACCTCCCTGAGCTTTTCCACGGAGAGGAATATGTAGCTTCTCGGCGCGGCGAGACCCGTTCCCACAGCGGTGCCTCCCAGGTTCACTACCCGCAGGCGCTCCTCGCATTTGAAGACTCTCCATCTGTCCCGGGACAGCGCTTCGGCAAAAGCCGAAAACTGGGCGCCCATCGTGACAGGAACAGCCTCGACCAGTTCAGTCCTTCCCATCGCCACTATCGAGGCGAACTCGCTCTCCTTTTTCTGAAACGCCCCCTGCAGTGAGGCCACTGCCTCTGCGAGCCTGCGGAGACGCGATATGGACGCCACACGCAGCGCAGTAGGATATACATCGTTGGTGGACTGGTGCAGGTTGACGTGATGCAGGGGATGGATGAAGCCGTAGTCTCCTCTCGGCCTTCCCAGGATCTCGAGAGCCCTGTTGGCAACCACCTCGTTGACGTTCATGTTCGTCGACGTGCCTGCGCCGCCCTGGAGGGCGTCGACAGGGAACTGGTCTGAAAGCCCTCCGTCGATTATGTCGTCACAGGCTCCTGTGATCGCTGCCGCTCTCTCTTCGTCGAGGTATCCAAGCTCTCTGTTGGCGGAGCAGCAGGCCTTTTTTACAATCGCAAAGGCAATGACGAGTTCCTGGCTGATTCTGGATGAGGAAAAATTAAAGTTCCCGATGGCACGCGCCGTGTGAATACCCCAGTATGCGCCATCAGGAACTTCCATTTCACCCAGGAAGTCTTTTTCAATTCGGTATTTCATGAGCCCGCCAGCCCGTCTGTCGTCAGTCTTTGGCGTTCACTCTCCAAGTGCTTTAACGAAGGGCTGCTGTTTATATGAATCTCCGCCGGATTGCGCGGAGGTCTCCCTGCACCAGCAGGATTCTAACACGAAACAAAAGCGAAGTCAATACATCGAAAAAGTGCGGAAAGTCAACTGCTTTTTACCTGAATGGGCCTGCCTTTCTCATCGATCGACACATAGGTGAAAAGCGCGTCGGTGACGAGCAGATATACGCTGTCCGCTTTGTACGGCTGAGCCCACGCAGTTAACCTGAACGTCATCGATGTATTGCCCACCTTCTGCAGCTCTGCATAGACACAGACCGTGTCGCCCACATGCACGGGGTTCCAGAACCTCATCGCAGTTATCGCCACAGTCGTCACCCTCTTTTCGGAGATCTTCCGCGCCATGATTCCGCCGCCGACATCCATGAGGGACAGCAGCCAGCCGCCGAAAACGTCGCCGCTCGGGTTCGTGTCAGCCGGCATGGCCATCGTCTTTATGACGAGCTCTCCGACAGGCTCTCTCGGGATCTCGCTCCGCTCGCTGTTCATAGTGTTCATCCCCCTTCACTGGCTTACTGGAATTGCTCAGGCGGCCTGCAGGCCATAATCATTTACGACCGAACCTCACCTCCCGGTGAAATAAGGCCACCTCAAACAGTTATCCGGAATAATGCCAGTCTCCTTCACAGGCAATGCCGCCTTTTCACCGGGAACTGAAGAGGAAAGCCGGAAGATTCAGAGTATTCTATTACTGTCTGCCAGACATCTTTCCATACCTCCCCTGCACATTGCCGGAACAGATGAGGCATCACCGATACAGCGAGGCCGAGGAGATATGCCCACAAGACCGACATTTCAGCGCTCCCCGCGCACCCATTTCTGCAGGCCGGCAGAGGGCAAAGTGGAGGTCCCGGCTTTTCCAGCCGCGCCCCAGCATCCCGGCTTCCCCTGGCAGGGCTTAACCGGTGGGATGAGCATAGCCGTCCTTTACTTTATCAACCTGCTGTGCCAGAAAACAGGCCAGGCGAATGGCGACATCCTTGCAGGGGCGCCAATCGTCGGGGCTCTCGTGTCTCTTATCCAGTTCGGGATAGAGAAGGGCATCTACAGAAAAAAATGCTCTCTCCGCGAGAAGAAATACAGGGCTCTGCTGAATGAACTGGTCAGCTCACTGAACACCGTGAGAGACGGGCAGAGATCGGACGCCCTCACATGCAGCCCGCCGCCGCAGGAGTGCCGTCGGATAGTGCTTGATCGCGACAGGCGCCTGTGGGCCCGATCTCCGCGCGACAACGACTTCCTCTCCCTGAGAATCGGGACCGGCACACTGCCCTTCAATGTAAAGCTCCAACCACCCCTGAAAGATCAGGCGCTCGAGAATGACCCGCTCGTCAATGCAGCACAGGAGGTAATAAAGGACTTTTCCACGATCTCCGGGATGCCCGTCCTCGTCCCCCTCCAAGACGCCGGTATAGTGGGGATTGCCGGGAACAGGGACCAGGTGCTGGAGATGAGCAGGCTGCTGCTGGTGCAGATGGCGGCCTTTCACTCTCCAGATGAGCTGAAGATAGCCGCTGTTTACCGGCAGGAGGACGCAATGGCATGGGAGTGGATGCGCTGGCTTCCCCATGTCTGGTCAGACGATTACAGCTCGAGGTTTCTGTCCAGATCCGGGGCCGGCAACCGCGCTCTGCTGAAGACGATGCACGATAAACTGAACCGGAGAAGACAGGCAGGGCGCACGGAAGATCTGCAGCCCAGGCTGCCTGTCCATGTCTTCATCTTCCCCGAGCCGCAGGCGGTAATCCACGAACCCCTGGTGAATCTGCTTCTGTCATCCGGGAAATCGCTTGGAGCCCTTTCCATATTCCTGGCAGATAAGGAGGAGATGCTGCCCAAGGAATGCCAGGCCCTCGTGACCGTCGACGGTGAATCGGCTCACGTCAAGCTCCCGGCCGACAGCATCGACAACGCGGCATCGGCTGTCGATCACATATCTCTCGATGTGGCAGACGAGCTGGCTAGAGCGATGGCTCCCATGAGCCTCCAGCGGCACACAGGCGCCGGCGCTCCCCCCCCGCTCGTGACCCTCTTCGAGATAATGCAATGCCGGCACCTGCAGGAGCTGAACATCCTGAATCTTTGGCGGTCCGGCGAGCCTTTCCAGTCCCTTTCTGCACCTGTAGGGATGATGCAGGGAGGAGAGCTCTTCGCGCTGGACATCCATGAAAAGGCCCATGGGATTCACGGGCTCGTGGCGGGCACGACAGGCTCCGGGAAGAGCGAGTTCATCCAGACCTTCGTCGCGTCGCTGGCCGTGCATTTCCATCCCCATGAGATGACATTTCTGTTCGTCGACTTCAAGAACGGGGGAACTGCAAGAATGTTCCGGGATATCCCCCACCTCGCAGGCATCATTACAGAGCTGGAGGGGCATTCAGCGGAGCATGTGCGGGCCTCCATCGACGGAGAGAGAAAGAGGCGCGAAAAGATGCTCGAAAGCGCAGGCGTCAACACGATTAACGAATATATCAGGAAGCGCCGGCAGGGAAAGGCTCCCGAGCCGCTCCCGCTGCTGCTGGTGGTGGTCGACGAATGCGCGGAGCTTGCTGCACAGGAATCGGAGTTCATGCGCGAGCTCATCAGGCTTGCCAGGGTGGGGCGCCGACTTGGCATGTTCCTGCTGCTGGGCACTCAGAAGCCGGGAGGAGTGGTGGACGAGCAGCTGTGGAGCAACTGCAACTACCGCGTGTGCTTCCGGGTCCAGACCTCACAGGACAGCATCGACGTGCTCAAATGCCCTGACGCGGCCAGCCTCACCGGATCGGGAAGGGGATACGCCCAGGTCGGCAACAATGAAATCTTCACCCTCTTCCAGGCAGCCTGGGGAGGCGTGCCTTACAGCTCCGGAGACTACCAGGCCTTAGATCCCCTGGAGATTGTGGAAGTGAACCTGGACGGCACGAAGAGGTCGCTGACAGGCACGCAGGCCGCCGGGACCGAGGAGGCCGGCACGCAGATAGAGGTGCTCCTCTCCCATATCGCCGCCACAGCCCGCCAGGCCGGCATAGAGCGCCTGAAGAGCCCGTGGCTCCAGGCATCCTCTTAATGAACGCCAGGATTTATGCCGGATGGACGAGGAGCCGGATACTATTTCTTCAAATTCGAGAAGCATTTCCAGTTGACATTGTATCCCATCGATTCAGCCTTTCTCAGGTCTGAAAGCGCCTTGTCATAATCGCCGTGCTCATAATACGCAAGTCCCCGGCCGTAATAGCCTGCAGCGTTTTCAGGATAGAGACTGATTGCCTTGTCATACGATTCGACTTTCTGTGTAAAGACGAAATCACCGGCGTCATCGTCAGTCCCGAGATAATCTATATAGTTTACCATCGATCTTCTGGGACTTTCCATCTTGAAATCAGCAAGCGCACTTGCAAAATCGCCCTTCTCGCAGTATGCCTTGCCCCGGAACAGATATCTTTCCGGGTTGTCTTCAGCCTTTTTACCGTAACTGTGCCCATAAACTGCGCCGTCATCGTCCTGGATTGCCTTGTTGAAATCATCGATGGCCTTGTCATAATCGCCTGTCCTGTAATATACGATCCCTCTGTCGAACTCATCTCCATAAAAGTCCGACCTCCTGTAATCAGCCAGGGCATTCTGATAATCGCCCCTCCTGCAATAGGCTTTTGCTCTCAGGCTGTATCCGTACGCGCTGGGCTTCAGTGATATCGCCTTGTTGAGCAGTTCCAGAGCTTCATCACTTTTCCCGTCACTCAGGAGCTTTCTGGCTGTTTCTGTATAGCTATATGCAGAGTAATCGCAAATCAATAGTTTCGCGACAAGAGCCAGAATCAACAGTAATGCGGCGGCGATAGCTATCTTCGAACTTCCGGACAGGCCTGTCTTTTTTAACGAGACGGCTTGCCGGCTCCCTCCGGAGGAATTCGACTCTTCCGGCTCAGGCTGTTGTGGCGACTTCTGCAGCGATTTGGCATGCCTTTTAACAGCCGCTCTCAGATTCATCAGGCATATGACAACTATCACCGCGAGAACTCCCCATCCTCCTGCGAGAAGAATCATCAGGGCTGCGCCAATGATTGGCCCGACGACCTGTATTATCGGCATTCCTGGCAGAGCAGCCTTCTTGGATGCACCGGCTTCCCTGTCCTCAGTGTGGTACTGCAGTGATGTCTGAGCCGCAGCCTCTGATGGTTGAGCTGGAGTTCCGGGTAATGTCTGAGGCGTCGAAGATGGCTGCATACGCTCAGGTGCTGAGGGAGATCCAGACTGTTCTGCCCGAACCGCGGGAGTGCCGCAATTCGGGCAGAACTGCATGTCTTCGGAAATGGTAGTGCGACATTTCGCACAGGTCTTCACCTGCTGCAGTCGTGTCATCTCAGCTTGCCCAGAAGAAGGTGCTGGAGTACCGCAGTTCGGGCAGAACTGCATGTCTTCGGAAATGGTCATGCGACATTTCGCGCAGGTCTTCCCCTGCTGAGGTAATGTTTTCTCAGCTTGCACAGGAGAAGATACCCTAGATGGCGGTGGCGGTAGAACCTCTGGCGTCGCCGGCGCCTTAGTGGCCGCCACCGGCGACGCATACAGAGAGCTCTCGGAAGGCTGAGGAGATTCAGGAGGACTCGCTTTTGCATCCTGCTCAGGTTGCGGCGCTTTCGCCTCCTGCACAGGCTTCGCTGTCAGCATCTCAGGCGTCTGGGAAGCAGCGGGCAGCTCAGCTGTCTCAGCTCCCTGCACCGTTCCCGGCTGATGGCTCTCCTGCTTCTGCAGAGCCATCAGCCATTCGCCCAGCGTCGGGCACTCTGTCAGAGACTCGCTGCACCAGGCCCTCCTCAGCAGCTCTCCAGCCGCCGCTCCCCAGTTCTCCTGCAATACCTTCAGGAGCGTGTCGAAGCGCGCGCTGCCAGGCTTCTGAACCTCGCCCGGATCAAAGTAGTTCTCTCCCCACGACGTTTCGAGAACCCTATGATCGCATACACCCAGCATCTCGGAGATAAGAAGCGCGCCGGCAAAACGGTCGGCGGCAGCGCTCCAGAGGCCGTCAGGAGCCGTCCTGTGGGCGTAGCCGGGAGACCCTCCGGGAAGGGCTTCGGGACGCTCCAGGCTGGGGCCGTAGAGCTGCTCCACGTCCACGAGCGCCACAGGAGGCCCGTCCTTCGAGGGAGGATCGGCCAGGGACGGGAGCAGCAAATTGGGGCCGGAAAGATCGCAGTGGGCGGTGCCGTACTCTTCCATATATGAGAGCTGATCGGCAAAGGAGCGCGCAAGGAGAAGGCTCATCTCCCTCGGGAGGCCTTTGCCGTCCAGCATTACCTCCATCCATGTTGGCCCGTCAAGCCAGGGCATAACCACCGAATAGATGAGGTCTGGATGGGTGGCGAGGAGATCGGCGTTGTTTCTCGGAGTGATGACAGTCCTTTTACAGACGCCGAGTCCCGGGACCGAGGCGTATCTCCCGAGACGCTCGGTGAGAGAGACCAGGGACGGGAGGCGGAAGTGGGGCTTGAATACCTTAATCGCGAAAGAGGCTCTGCCGCCCTTCTCTGCCGCAGGCGCGCCCTTCAGGAATATCCTGTACACGACAGCCTGGCGGCCTTCCTGGCCGTAAGGCATCCCCGGCGCGGCAGGGTGCTCGGCGATCTCATATGCGGCGCCATTGATTACTATCTCCTGGTGCGGTTCAGCTCTGAAAGGCATGACTTTCAATATCCTTTCCTGCGGGCATTCACCTTCATCGTGTCATCGAGCCGGCTGGATATCAGCCGTCAGCAGGCTCTGTCATTTCTGAAAACAATCTATCCCAGCCGCCGGGAGCCGTCTCCCTTTCAATGAACGGCATTCCGGCCGGGCTCGGGACCGCTCTTCACGATGACCTCCAGATATGAGATATCGTCGTTTGTCGGCAGCGTGGATGCCGTGCTCATGAGTTCCACTATCTGAGCTTCAGAAAGATGCCCTTCACTTTCGTCAAAGAGAGAAAAGCCGTCTGAGTATGCAGTAAAACGATCGAAGAGAAGGCCTCCGCCCTCTCTCAACGCGCCGTTAAAGGTTCGGACCGGACCGTTCACAAGGCCCCGGGCAGTGGACCATCTCTGTTTCATCTCAAAGCCGTAGAAGAGCTCCACGCCTGTCTCCCTCTCATGCAGCCAGGCCCTGACTCTCGAGTCGCCCATCCATGCGAAAAAGACCCTCCCATCCGGCATTTCGGTGGAAGGCAGGTCGACCAGGCCTGATATGAACATTGTCTCACTGCCGAGCGACCTCTTCTCTTCGAGAACGTCTTTCAGCATAGGAGGGATCCCTTCCGGAAGGGGATGTTTGAGAACTTCAGCGGTGGCCGGCCCGCGCAGATCATCCAGAAGGGCGGTCAGGTCAGCTGCGAGGCTTTCGCCGCCTCCCTCAGCGCCCGGCATACCCCAGAGCCACTCCAGGAGCCTGTCTCCCAGCAGTCGCGCGGCCAGATCGCCGTAAAAGGACTGGCTCACGCCGTCGCAGAGACAGAAGGCAAACCGTTCATCGTCATGGGCGAAGGTGAGGTAGTCCTGGCCAGGGTCGTCACAGGCTCTCGTATCATGTGAGCGGAGATAAAAGTACCTGCAACAGAAAGGCTCGCCAGAAAAGGGCGGGAGGGCTGTCTCGTGAGCCTGGGGGAGGCTGATTCTATTCGGTATGATATCTCTCGATCTCATGGTCTCTCCGTCGTAATCAGGTTATCGGACAGGAGTGGCCGCAGACATCTGAAATCCCATTGCTACGAGGTCAGGGTTCGCGCCCGGAAACAGCATCAGCGCTTCGGGCTCTATATGATAGTTGCACTCGAACATCATGGTCCTGTAGCTCTCCGGCACAGGCGACGATATGGCCCGGAGCTTCACTGCGAAATCGTTCCTGAGCGGCGTCTGCGCCGTGATGCCGCCCCAGTAGAAGGGATCCTGAACGGGCTCGGTCAGGATCTCGTCTGAGATGAAGATGTTTTCGACGAGCACCTTGCCGTCGGCCACAGCCATTTCTCTTATCCTCTCGACGACTGGGAAAGGGTCCTTTCCTGTGTAGATCCCGTCAGTCATATGGCAGACCAGCGGGGCCGGGCAGTTCTGATAGTTGTGAATCTCTGAGAGCAGGAGCTTCTCGACCTGCAGGAAAGCCTTTTCCATATCTGTCCGCGCCTCTGTCCTCAGCTCAGGCACGCCAAGCCGCACCACCTTGTCCACTGTCCTGATGCCGCCGAGCACGTCATAGACATTGTCACTGTAGGCATACATCGCAATGCTGTACCTGGGCGATACGCGGCCGCCCTTCGTGGAGCGGAACGTCATCTGGCGGAGCGCGGAGGTGAGAGCGTCCACGACCACATCGATCCTGGACTGCGTGCCGAGAGGGCTGTTCATCGAAGCGCTTATATCGAGGAGATAGATTATCAGAGCAGGCGTCCTGCTCGTCGCCATTACCTGGTAAGACATTCCCCACCTCCTGTCTCACACTGCCAAAGAGAAGACTATTCGAGCCTCTTCCACTGAAAACCTTCAGATTGAGGCTTCTCCACAGTGGCTGGATCGTCGCCGGCCTTTTCTTCCGGCAGCTCAATTCCAAGAGAGCGCCATCCCTTCACCGGAGTTCCGTCACCAGCGGCAGTCTGCACGGCCTCGGCAGTATTCCCGGCCCGGGCGGAATGCTGCGGCCCGGGATGCTCAGCGCTTTGCGGCACTGCTTCTGCAACCGGATGAAATATGAGCCAGGAGCCGTTGCGGACACCGGCATCTCCAAGCTTCATCTCCGGCTCGACGATAAATCCGGGAGGCTCCCTGAGCACCACTTCTATACGGAACTCGACAGCCGCGCCGCCGGCATCCCTGCCCCATTCGAAGCCGGACGCCACTGTCTCAGCCACGCTTCCTGCAGGCTGGTCGAGGAGAACTGTCACATCCCTCACCTGCGAGAATCCGAATCTTTTCACAGTAACCACCGCGAGATTTGCAGACTCCGGCGTCTGAAGCCTGGCTGCTGCGGCGCGCTCAGTCAGAGTGGGATGGAAGATCAGCCTGGCGCCGTCCCATACGCCTGCCTGCGCCAGGCTCTCGCTGGAATTGAGACGGCACGGCTCCGTCCCGGCCTTTCGGCATTCAATGCCGTATTCCACTGTCTGACCAGGCGAGCTGACAGGCCAGCGAAGTGCCCTGGCGATCAGCCCGGAAAGCTCTGCGACAGGGATGTCGGCGGGGACTTCGACATCCCTCTCCGACGCATCTTCGCTCTTTTTCACCGTGATTATTATTCGTGACATGGCACCTCAGACCGTATCCACATCGTGCGATTCGGAATCCACTTCAGCCTCACCATGAGCAATTTGATTTTCCGGGAACGATATCCTGCAGGGTTGCCTGGAGCCCTGACAGGCAATTTCTGCTGCCGGGCGGCATCCTTTCCCAGAGAGCGGCATCTCTTATCACGGAGGAAGACTTTTCTCTGCCGCGAGGTCCGGCATTTTCTTATCAAAGGGAATGCCACACCTGCCGCATGGAATGAAGTCTCTTCATCTCAGCCGGGCCTGGTTTCTTTGCCGCCAGGTCTGGCTGCCTCAGCCGGAGGGTTTCTCAGCCGGCGGCGAGAAGTAACGGATATGAGAAGAAACTGTTTCATCGCATTGACTGCCGCGATTTTTGCACTCCTGTCGATCTCAGTCATATATCCCTCTCCGGCGGAGAACGACCGCAGCGAAGTTATCGCCTTCGTGGAAAGATTAAGGTCCCGCCACGCTGTCCTGACCTGTCAGGATGTGTACAAAGCCCTTTTCCAGTACGTCAACGGGATGGAGCACAGCGTTGAAAGCAGGGAGCAGGTGCTCGACAGTCTCGAGAGGGAGATCGCAGAGACGCACAAGATCACCGATAAAGCAGAGTCCCTCGTCGAGTTCTTCTCAGACGACCTTACTCTATGCAGGCTCAATATAAGGCCTTACATGCGCTCAGGAGGGAAGGCGGACAGGCTGGCCTTGGCATTTTACAACTCCAGCCAGCGCTTCACCGCGAATCCGGAGAGATTCAGGAGACTCTGGAGGACTTTCATGTCGCTGGTGAGTGAGGGAGCTCCTGTTTTCGACGCCGGCGAGGCCGCTGCGATAGACAGGGAGGCTGCGCGCTCAGATTACCGGCATACCTTCAGGCACTCGGAAAAATACAGGGAGACTTATCATCCCTCTTACCGGGTCATCATGACGCGCTATCTGGAAGACCTCTGGTAGACGGCTGCAGTCGGCAGCTTCAGCGTCAGATTCTGAGGATTGCCGGCATGGCATTCAAAAAAATTGAACTGGCGCTGCTTTATGAACAAAAAGTGGTTAACTGTCCCCACTTTCTTATTGAAATCCGGCCGAAAGACCGGCTATAATGGACATGAGTCAACTGAGAGGAGAGCAGCCGGAAGGCCGCTGAGCAATTGCAGTGCCGAAGCGTGATGCAGCACTCCCGGCTCTATTGACAGAAATATCTCTTCGAGTCTGGAATCGGATGAACAAGGAGGCAGAATGGCTGGAACATCAGGACGCTCAATTATTTCAATTTCACTTTTTCTTCTTCTCTGCGCATTACACGGAGGGCCCGCATCTGCGGCGGACAGCGCAATCACGGTGAATGTGAGCGGGCTGAAAAGCAGTAAAGGCACAGTAAAAATTGCGCTGTTTGTCTCTCCGAGCGGATTTCCCTTCGACACCTCTATGGCAGTTCGCACCCTCTCCGTGCCGATAGAGAACTGCACGGCGAAGGCAGTCATCACCGGAGTCCCTTACGGAACATACGCGATCTGCCTCTTTCACGATGAAGACAACACAGGAAGGCTCCAACGGAGTCTTTTCGGCAAGCCCAGGGAGGGCGTGGGCGTATCGAACAACCCTGTGATGAAAAAGCGGGCCCCCAGCTATCAGGAGGCGCAGTTTGCGGTGGACAGCGAAAAAATGACTATGGACATTCAGGTAGTTTATTTCTGACTTCTCCATCACCGGCGGGCACCAGACGAAGGGACACCGCTATATTCTGCGCAGTCACTGAAGATATTGTCAGGGCTCAGGTGATATACCCTGCCTGAAGGCTCCACGCCTGCACGGACTACCGCACAGGTGCCAGGATTTCCCAGAGCGGCGTGGAAGACTGACTGCGATCGTTGCCGCCGGATTCTGCATGTGCATCACATTCAGCCGCGCAGGCTTAAAATCTGGTCCCCCGGAGCTGCGGCATGCCTCTGGTCGTCATAGGGCTTAATCACAAGAAAACACCGGTGGAGATAAGAGAAAAGTTCTCTTTCACCGACGCTGCCTGCAGAGAGCTGCTCGGCTCGCTGGTGGACAGGACGCGCGTTGAAGAGGGGGTCGTCATCTCCACATGCAACCGGACTGAGATTTACTGCTCCGGACCATCATACGCCGAGATGGCGGAGAAATCAAAGGCCGCGCTGTCAGTGTCTGGCGGTGTGGAGCCTTCAATGCTACATGAGTTTATTTACGAGCACCGCGACGCTGAGGCCATCCAGCATCTCTTTTCCGTGGCGTGCGGACTCGACTCGATGATAGTGGGTGAAGCCCAGATACTCGGCCAGGTGAAGAAATCCTTCACGGATTCGCAGGAACTCGGCTTTACAGGGCCGATTCTGAACAAGCTGTTCGAAGGGGCGCTCAGAACGGGGAAGCGGGCCCGCACGGAGACGGCAATCTGCCAGGGAGCGTCGTCGATAAGCTTCGCCGCCGTCGAACTGGCCAGGAGGATCTTCGGAGATCTTTCGCGTTGCCGGGTATTGCTTCTGGGAGCCGGAGAGACGAGCGAACTGACGGTGAAGCTTCTCTCGAAGGCCGGCGTTCGGCGCATAAATGTAGCCAACAGGACTGTCGAAAGAGCCGCGGAGATAGCCTGCGCCTGCGGAGGACAGGCAGTTCCCTTCTCCGATATCTCTCTCCACATAAACGAAGCTGACGTGATCATATCGTCCACATCGGCGCCGCACCACGTGCTGACAAGGGAAAAGATAGCGGCCGGCTTGAAATCCCGGAAGGGGCTGCCGCTGTTCATAGTGGACATTGCCGTGCCGAGAGATGTGGAGCCTTCGGCAGGCGGGCTGGACAATGTCTACCTTTTCAACATAGACGATCTCAGGAATGCAGTCGAGCAGAACCTGATGGAACGCTGCAACGAGATAGAGAGGGTCAACGCGATAATCGACGAGGAGTCTGAAATCTTTGCTTCTTTTCTCGGCGCCAGGGAGATAATCCCGATAATAAGGGGGATGCGCGAGGGCTTTGAAAAAACGGCGGCATCAGAGCTGCAGAGGATACTGATGAAAAACTCCCTTTCCCCCAGAGAGAAGGAGATACTGAGAGAATTCTGCTCGTCCCTCGTCCAGAAATTGCTCCACTCCCCGACGGTGAGACTCAGAGAACTTTCGGAGGGCTCTGTCAACAAAACCACGCTCGAGATGCTCAGGAGCCTGTTCTGCGAGCCCTGTGAAGAGGAGGAGAGAGAATGATGGCGCTGATGGTTCTTGTATTGCTGGCAGCAGCGGGATACGGCATCGCCGCCGTATTGCTCACAGGCTACCTGTTCTTCAGCTTCAGCGGCAAATCGGCGAGAATGGGATTCGGAGCCTTTTACTTCTCATTCGTGGCCGTATCATCGACCCTTCTGTTCAGTATCGCAAGGGGAGCCAGTATCCCATTCCTGCTCATGTTCCTCGTGATGCTCAACGGGCTTTTTCTGGCTGTGATGAAGAAGTGGAAGATTCAGGGGGCTTCACCGCTCCTGTCTGCTCTCTGCATCGCCGTTCTGCTACTCCAGTTGTTCCGTCTGTCCACTCCGTCGTCTTTTCATCTGTCAGGCGGCAGCGCCTGGTTCTACATACACCTGACTGCCTTTCTCTTCACATGCGCGTGCTTCACGCTCGCAGCTTTCTGCGCCGCTCTATACCTGCTCCAGGCCAGGCTTCTGAAAAAGAAGAGGCTGAAAGGGGCTTTCATGCACATCTCGTCGCTCAGGGAACTGGATGACGCCTCATACAGGCTCATCGTGCTGGGCTTTCCGGTGCTACTGGCGGGAGTGTTTTCCGGCTCAATCTGGAGCCATGTGTACCAGGGAACATACTGGAGTTTCAGGCCGGGAGGGCTCTCGGCGATGATCATGGCCCTGATCTACTTCGCCTGTTTCCACGCGAGGATGATAAGCCGCTGGCAGGGGGTGAAGATCAGCCTGATGCTCGTGATCTCCTTCCTGCTGATGCTCTTCTCGCTGCTGATGATAGGCCACCTGCCGCTCTAAGGAGAGCTTTTCTGCCCTTTTTTCTCTTTTCGCTCTTGTTTCTCTTTCAGCTCCATCTTCTCTTTCAGCTCCAGCTGCTCTTTCAGATCCTGCTGCTCTTCAAGTTCCTGCTTCTCTCTCTGCTCCTGCTGCCCTTTCTTCTCCAGCTGCTCCCTCTGAATCCGATGCTCTTTCTTCGCCAGGTCGAGCTTCTCGAAGGTTTTAATATAATCGTCCATGACCCTCATTCTCTTGCCAACTACCATATAGGCCCTGGGAGAGACCTTCAGATAGCCGGAAAAAGGACTGTCCAGCTCCAGGATGAGCCATATGTTGAGCAGGAGCATTGCTATCAGGATCGAGTCAAAAACGAGCTGGATCTTCAATTTCTCTGTGTTCAAATAGTAAAAGCCTATTATGGCAAAAACGAACCCGACAACGATGATGACCCACAGAAGCGGGTAAAGATGGCTTTCGAGATGGACAAAGCGCTGCAGTCTGTAATCGCTCATCTGGCAGAGCGTTTCGGTGAGCCTGTCGTAAAAAGTCCTGTCGATGTCGCTCCGTGCCTTCAGCTTGTGCACCCTGTACCAGATCTCCTGGAAGAGGGTCTGCGTCTTCTCGCTCAAGTATTTGAACCTGTCCATCTCCGGCAGCTCATCGGATACAATACTGTCATCATATTTCTGGATTGTATCGAGAAGCTCTTCAGAGTCTGGAATCAGCAGCGCCAGGTGGTAGAGATTGTTTATCGACTGCGCCTCGTTTCCCACCAGAATCTGCGCATTGTTGAAGTTGGTCCACAGCGTTACTATGGCAAAGCCGAGTAGAAATGCATAGAGGGAGTTGAAGAATCCCATGTTCGTCGACACAAGTGCGCGCTCATCCATGCCGAGAGGGTGAGTCGACCTCTTGTGCAGGCGGTAATAAATGACTGGTATTATAATCGATACAACGGCTACCAGCACATAGATGATCGTCGGGAACATGCTTATGACCTGTCTGGTCGCGTCGAATCCATCCATTGGCGCAGTATCCATGTCTTTAATCCTCTCCCATTCTGCAGGCTCCGCCTGATTGTAAGAAGCCACCACAGGCTCATCATCCAGGTCGTGATCTAACTCCACTACAAGGCCGGTTTCCAGACGACCTGAAATGAGCCGGACTTCGGATCTATTTACACTGGTGGATGCTTTCTTCCAGCAGGCAGCCGGACATCCCTGCCTGAAGAGGATATTCGGGGATGAGGGAAAGAATCGGGCCTGGATTGAGAAGTTTCTACATGATCACGCCGCTCTTCAGAAAAAGCAGCCACCAGAGGTGATAGCCGAGCTTCTGGCACCAGAAGCACGATTTGATCCTGCAATCGCCTTTATTTATCTTCCTGTTCCACAGAGCGATCTCATACCTGCCGCCCTTGTATTTGCCTGGAACAGTCCAGATCTCTGAAAAGCTCGAATATACCCTGCGGCAGTCGAACTTTCCCTCTTTCAGCAGATCCTTGCAGTCTTTCGGGTAGAAAGAGACTCCGAGGTACCCGCCTCCGTTCTGTGTCGCTCCGTTGACCGTCACCGTCACATATCCGTCGCCCGGAAAGGTCGATACCTGAAGCGTAACCGGATTTGTAGGCAGCAGCGTTCCAGAGCAGAAATCGAGCATCCTTTCGAGATGAAAACCGAATTTTCCGCATAGGAAGCAATCCTTCCTGCCGCACCTGCTCTTCGCGACCTTGTCTCCCCAGACAGCTATTTCAAACGAGCCTTCGTAGAACTTCTCAGGGATCTCCCACGACCTGGTGAACGAGTTGGAAACCTGCACTATGTCGTGATAGCCTTCCTTCAGCTTGTTCGAGTACTTCGAAGGGTAGAATGAGCAGCCCAGATACGCCACCTTGCCCTGCGTATCGCCTGTTATAGAAAACTGAAGTGTCCTCCCTGTGCCATCCTTCGGCGAGGGCAGGACTTTAACCGTGTAAAGAGACTGGGCCTGTGTCAATGATGGGCAGAGACACAGCAGAATATAAAGTAACAGCACCATGAATGGCTTTTTCATGATCCCACTCCTTTTCGATTTGAATTCCCTTCTGTATGGCTAAAACAATTGTACAGTGCCATTGTAAGGAAATTCTGCACTTTTGTGTCAGTTCTGTAAGTATGTTGTAAATAAACTGTGAACTGAAAAAGAAGCCCCTGCATGTATTGGATCACCCCTTGACAGATGAGATATAATATCTCTCAGGGTCGTCACCGGATTGTGAATGTGGATAATATATCTCGGGGAGGGACAGGCCTGAGCCCTGTAAAGGGCCGGAACGCCATCCTCTCAGTGATCGAAGGAGGTGACCACCATGAACAGACCATGGGAAAGCTGTTTCTTACAGGAATACCTGGACATGCTCGTGCGAGTGGCAGTGATAGCTCCAGCCTATTCACCGCAGTATCCACGGGAAAAGCTTATGTGGTAAATGAAAAGCGACATGAAAAAACATAGAACCGTTGAGTTTACAATTTCAAAACAATATGGTATTATAGGGAAGAGTTTTCTATCCCTAGAAAGAAACACATTCATACAATATCCGGGAGGTCATTGATAATGTCTGCCATAAAGGAGATTAAAAAGGGCACTATTGAAAAATACAGGGTCCACGAGAGAGACACAGGCTCGCCGGAGGTGCAGATAGCGCTTCTCACGCAGCGGATCAACCATCTCACAGAGCACCTGAAGACTCACAAGAAGGATCATCATTCCCGCCGCGGCCTTCTGATCATGGTAGGCAGAAGACGCAGACTGCTCAACTACATAATGGGCAAGAACGTTGAAGGATACAGAAGCCTCGTCAAGAGCCTGGGCCTCAGACGCTGACGATCAGGGCATCTTCACGACAGATCCGGTATCAAAAACCCTTAGGGGAAAGAATATCACTTCTCCCTTAAGGGTATTTGCACTTTATACGGCGCCGCGCCCTTGCGGCGGGGTCGGGCCATCTGCGGCTGATACGGCATCGTGCCCCCCTGTAAAAAGGAAAGTGGCATTAAAAATAGAATATATCTGATTTGAATTAAAATAAACGAAAGAGACAGGATACTATGGAAGAACAAGTAATCACGCTACCCAAGAAAACCACGGTAGAGCGCCAGTTTGCCGGCAAGAGCCTCTCGCTCGAGGCGGGCCATGTGGCGCGGCAGGCAAACGGCTCCGTCGTTGTGAGGCTGGAAGACACAGTCGTCATCGTAAACGCGACGATAAACGAGAGATTGAGAGAGGGAGTGGACTTCTTCCCACTCACAGTCGACTACGAAGAGAAGCTTTACGCGGCTGGAAAGATCCCGGGCGGATTCATAAAGAGAGAGGGTCGCCCTTCAGAGAAATCCATCCTGACGAGCCGCCTGATAGACAGGCCGATCAGGCCCCTCTTCCCGAAGGGCTTCAGAAACGAGGTGCAGATCGTTGCGCTCGTGCTATCATCTGATACGCAGAATGACGCTGACATACCGGCGATAATTGGAGCCTCTGCGGCGCTGGCCATCTCGGACATACCGTTCAACGAGATCATAGGAGCAGTCAGAGTGGGCCTCGTCGACGGGGAGTTCGTCATCAACCCGACATACGCCGAGCGCGAGAAATGCACACTGAACCTCGTGATAGCCGGAACGCGTGAAAACATCATGATGGTAGAGGCCGGAGCGGAGGAAGTCACCGAAGAGGTCGTCCTCGAAGCGCTGCGGATAGGCCACGAGCACATAAGAGAGGTCATCTCCCTGATCGAGGAGCTCGTCGGCAAGATCGGCAAGGCGAAGCGCCAGTTTGCCCTCTACGAGCCAGACAAAGATCTCGAGGCTATTGTCAGAAAGCACCTCACAGACAAACTCGGCAAGGCCCTGAGGATTGTAGACAAGGATACCAGAGAGGCGGCCATCGGAGAGCTCAAGAACGATGCAATCACGCTGATAATGAAGGAAACTACACCTGAAAAAAGGGAAGCCCTTCTCGCCATACTGGCAGACGACAAGAACCCGGATTTTGCGGCGATCATAAAGACCATAGAGGAAGAGCTCTTCAAGAAGATGATCGTCCACGAAAAGATCCGCCCTGATGGCCGCAGATTCGAAGAGATCCGCCCGATCACCTGTGAGGTTGGATTCCTGCCGAGAACTCACGGCTCAGGCCTCTTCACACGCGGCCAGACTCAGGTCCTGACGATCCTCACTCTCGGAATGGTGAGCGAAGAGCAGATCCTCGACGGGCTCGGCGGCGACGATACAAAGCGGTATATGCATCAGTACAACTTCCCGCCTTTCTCGGTAGGCGAGACCCGACCGATGAGAGGTCCGGGAAGAAGAGAGATAGGCCACGGAGCTCTTGCAGAGAGAGCGCTCGTGTCGATGATCCCGCCTGAAGATCAGTTCCCGTACTCAGTCCGCCTCGTATCAGAGGTGCTCGAGTCGAACGGCTCCACGTCCATGGCGAGCGTATGTGCCAGCACTATGGCGCTGATGGATGGCGGCGTGAAGCTCAAGACTCCCATCGCCGGAGTCGCCATGGGTCTCGTCAAGCACGAGGACAGCTTTGCTGTGCTCACAGACATACAGGGTATGGAAGACTTCCTCGGAGACATGGATTTCAAGGTGGCAGGCTCGAGCGAAGGCATCACGGCCCTTCAGATGGACATCAAGATAAAGGGGATCAACCTCGAGATCATGAAGAAGGCTCTCGCACAGGCGAAAGAGGGACGCCTGTTCATCCTGAACAAGATCCTGCAGTGCATCCCTGAGCCCAGGCCGGAGCTTTCACCGTACGCGCCGAGAATCTACACACTGCAGATAAACCCGGACAAGATCAAGGACGTCATCGGCCCGGGAGGAAAGATGATCAACAAGATCATCGCAGAGACCGGCGTCAAGATTGACATCGAGGATGACGGCCGCATCTTCATCGCAGCGCTCACGCCTGATGCAGGCGACAAGGCCATCAAGTGGATAGAGAGCATAGTCCGCGAGGTCGAGGTGGGCGCCATCTATCTCGGCAAGGTCACGAGGATAATGAACTTCGGAGCGTTCGTCGAGATCCTGCCAGGCAAGGAGGGCCTCGTGCATATCTCCCAGCTGTCGCCGCAGCGCGTCGGCAGAGTGGAGGATGTGGTCAACATAGGCGACGAGCTTCCTGTCAAGGTCTACGAGATCGACGACCAGGGAAGGATTAACCTTACAGCCAAGAGCCTCAACGAGCCTGTTACAGATGAGCCCAGGCCTTCGAGATCCCGTGACGGAGAGCGGAGAGGCGGCGGAAGACCTCCTCACAGAGGCGGCGGCCGGCCGGGAGGGCAGTCCCGTGATCGCGGAGATCGCGGCGGGGAGCGCAGAAAGCCGGAAGATCAGCCCCGGGATTGATTTGATGTGACATCCTGATGTATAATTGAATCAGCAGCAAAAGGTGGAACAGTTGATGAAGATTCGCAGAAAAGGACTCAGAGGCTTTACTCTGATAGAGCTTCTTACCATAATCTTCATCATCGGAGTGCTGGCGGCGATTGCCATCCCTCATCTGAGGAGAGCCGTAATAAAGACTGATACGGTGGCTTGCAAGTCCAACCTGCGGAATATCGCCACGGCACTCTCTGTTTACGCCAACGACAACAACCATCTCTATCCGGACACGCTGGACAAGATCATGCCGTCATACATGCAGACCATACCTTGCTGCCCGTCGGTGAGCAAGAACACCTACTCGACCGGATACGAGGCAGATACCGAATATTCGAGCTTCACGCTCAGCTGCAAAGGGAAGAATCACAGCGACTTCGGCTACTCGACTGACGAGCCGTATTATACGAGCGCCGACGGGCTCTTCCCCAAAGACTGAGCCGCTCGTGAAAGAAGGGGAGACATAACGATAAAAACTGCATCGCAACGCTCAGGTGATCGCAAGGCACAGCGTGCCGCGATTTAAAAGGGAAGTGGGTGAAAATCCCACACGGTTCCCGCCACTGTAAGTGGGGAGCGAATCTGCATCCTGCCACTCTGATGACGCGAGAGATGCCACAGGCACTCGAGAATCCGGGGGAAGGCGCAGATAAGCGAAGATCCACAGTCAGGAAACCTGCCTGAGCAGCTTTCCCAGTCAGCCTTCGGAGAAAAGGTTGGGGGTTTCCATATCCTCACTTTCTCAAGAATGCTGGGGATATTTTGTTTACCGGGAGTGTGTGAAATGGAAAAGCGATGTTCGGGAGATCCTGTAAAGACCGCTTTGCTCTCAGGCCCGCTTGCGCTGATATTATTTATGCTTTTATATGCCGCTCCGATCTTCCCGCAGCCGGAGGACGGCGCCTACACCGTGAAAGACTCAACAGGCAGATCCATATGCTTCTCTTCCCCGCCCTGCAGAATAATCTCGACAGGACCGGGCGTGACGGAGATACTCTTCTCTCTCGGCGCAGGTCCAGAAGTGGTAGCAGTCACCAGTAACTGCAACTATCCTCCGGAGGCGCGGAAGAGAGTTTCGGTGGGTGACATGCTTCTCGACACGGAGAAGATCATATCGCTGAAGCCCGATCTGATCGTAACCGACGCAAACCTGCGCATGGAGCAGATGAAACGGCTGGAATCGATGGGCCTTCCCATCTTCTCCATCAACTGCGCTGATGTGGCAGGCCTCAGGGACTCGCTGCTCCGGCTCGGCAGGGCGCTGAAAAGGGAGAAGAGAGCAGAAGAGATCTGCTCCGAGATCGAGACGCGCATCGACAGAATAAAGAGGCGCATAGCATCGGCGTCTTCGTCGAAGGAAGTCACGGTCTTCGTCGAGATCTGGGACAAGCCTCTGATGACTGCAGGGAAGAAGACGTTCTTCAACGATCTGATCGTAATGGCAGGCGGAGTCAACACATTTGCAGATTCCAGGACAGATTATCCGACAATCAGCGTGGAAAATCTGATAGAGAGAAACCCTGAAGTAGTGATATTGACAACCTCGAGCCGCGAGAGAGTGCTCGGCAACCCTGTATACAGAGGGCTAAGGGCCGTCAAGAGCTCGAGGATACACGCCATCAACCCGGATATCATCGCGCGCCCCACGCCCAGAATGGTGGAAGCCCTGGAACTGCTGGCGCTCTGGCTGCATCCGGAGATCCGCTCGATCACCCCAAACTGCGCGTGCCTGAAATATCCCGGCCCGCCGAAGACACCTTCAGTGTCCACGAACGATAGAATCGGACATTAAGGCCGCGCCATGAACAGAAAAAAACTGCTGCTCAAGCTATCGATAACTGCCCTCGTGCTCCTGGCTCTGCTGGCACTGGCATTCCTGTGGGGAATGCTGGCTGGCAGCGTTTCGGTGCCTGCCAGGGAAGCCCTCTCCATTCTTGCCGGAAGAGGAGAGACGGCTTCCGAGACACACAGGATAATACTCTTCCAGGTTCGCCTGCCCCGCCTGATCCTGGCTGCGCTGACAGGAGCGGCGCTTGCGATGGCCGGAGCCGCATTTCAGGGGCTGCTGCGGAACCCGCTGGCCGACCCGTACATAATAGGCACATCATCCGGCGCCGCGCTTGGAGCAACAGTCTCGATAGTGCTGGGCCTCCGCGAGCCGATACTCGGCATCTCGCCAATTCCTTTCACGGCCTTCGCCGGAGCGCTCATATCGATGTTTCTCGTATATACGATCTCTCGCAGAAACGGCAAGGTCCCGATGGACACCTTCCTGCTCGCAGGCGTGATTGTAGGATCTTTCATGGGAGCCCTCGTGTCGTGCCTGATGGCCTGTGCAAGGGCTGATATACCGAAGATCGTATTCTGGCTGATGGGCAGCTTTTCAGGGAGAGAGGAGTGGATAAACGTGCTGCTGATCCTCCCCTACCTCGTCGTCGGCTCCGTCGTGCTCTACCGCTACTCCCACCCTCTCAACCTCATAGCGATGGGAGAGGATGCGGCGTCGCACAAGGGAGTCGAGGTGGAGCGGACAAAGGTGGTTCTGATAATCTCGGCATCGCTGATCACTGCCGCGGCAGTATCCGTGAGCGGCCTGATAGGCTTTGTGGGCCTCATGATACCTCACGTGATGAGGCACATAACAGGCCCGGATCACAGGATCCTCATCCCTGCCTCTGCCCTGGCAGGCGCGTTGTTCCTGATGAGCACCGACACTTTCGCCCGGACCGTTCTCTCTCCGCAGGAGATCCCTGTCGGCGTGATAACGGCACTGCTGGGCGCGCCGTTCTTCCTGTACCTTCTCAGGGGAAGAAAAGCATTTATCTGACGGAAAGGGACAGCATGACTATCGTCGAGGCAAAGAATGTCGAGTTCTTCTACGGAGCCAGACAGGCGCTCTGCGGGGTATCCTTTTCGATCCTGAAAGGCGGCTTCTACGGGCTTCTCGGACCGAACGGCTCAGGCAAGTCGACATTGCTGTCTATCCTTTCAGGGACCGCCAGAGCCTCAAAGGGCGAGATCGAGCTGAAGGGAAAGAGGCTGGAGACGTATTCCAGGAAAGAGCTTGCCAGGACAATCGCCTTCGTTCCGCAGGAGACAGATGCCGACTTCCCTTTCTCCTGCAGGGAGGTCGTGATGATGGGACGGTATTCCCATCAGGGGATCCTCGGGATGGGCTCCAGAGGAGATGACGCGATAGTCGAGCACTGCATGGAGATTACAGGTACTTCTGCCATTGCAGAGCGGCCGATTACAGAGCTCTCCGGCGGCGAGCGCCAGAGGGTCATAATGGCGCAGGCGCTGGCTCAGGGCGGCGAACTGCTGCTGCTCGACGAGCCGACATCGCATCTCGACATAAAGTACCAGCTCGAGATAATGGAGCTGGTCAGGAAGCTGAACAGGGAGCAGCATCTGACAATCGTGGCATCCTTTCACGATCTCAACATCGCCTCCCACTACTGCGGGGAGATATTCTTCCTGCACAGCGGGCGCCTCGCAGGAAGCGGCCCTGTCGACGCCGTCTTCTCGGAGGAGATGATAAAAAACGTCTTCGGAGTGCCAACTCAGCTCATCGCCCACCCTTCCACGGGAAGGCCTCTCGTCTTCTTCAGGAGCGGTGGAGAGGAGCAGAGGTAACAAACGAGGACAGGCTCCAGGCACTTCTGCCGGTATGCGAGTCTGTCCTCAATTGTTAATAAAGGAGTCTGTCCCCTATTTCAGAAGGAAATCGGCGCTCTTCTCGAGGCTCTTTCTGAAGGGCTCCTTGAGCTGCGGATTGAAGTGGCTTTCGAATTCGGCGAGGAACTTCGTCAGGAAATCCTCAACGTTCTCGCCCCAGAAGTCTCTGAGGCCTTCCATGTACGCCTCAGCCACGCTTATTATCTGCGCGCCCAGCGGGATCCTGTCGCCTTCCATCCTGTAGGGATAGCCGCTCCCGTCGAACCGCTCGTGATGATAGAGCACATAGGGCAGGAGTCCCTCAAAAAGCTTGATGTGATGCAGAATCTCCGCGCTGTAGATGGGATGCTTCTCCATCTCCGAGTCTCTTGCCTTCACTACGCCGATGTCGTGAAGAAGGGCTGCGTAGCAGAGATCCTCCATCTCCCTCTTCCCAAGACCCAGCTCTTCGCCGATGCCTGTCGAGATTCTTGCCACCTCTACCATGTGGCCCTTGAAGTCCTTGTCGAGGTATTCGAGGAAATCGATGAGAAGCTCGACAGCCTCGACTGAGAAGTTGTGAAGTTTGTCGTAGATCTCCGAGTTCTTGAGCGCTATCGCCGCATGAGATGCCAGTATGAGCATATACTCAATCTCTTTGGCCTTGAACTCGCCTTCCTTCTTGTTCACCGCCTCTATCACGCCGAGCACTTCGTCGCCGTACTTGACAGGGACGGCCAGGATCGAGCGCGTTATGAACTGCGCCTTTTCGTCGATCGTCTTGCTGTGGCGGCTGTCGGACTTGACGTCGTTTATAAGCACAGGCTGATCCTTTAACGCCACCCACCCGGCAACGCTGTTTTCATTCAGAGGCAGCTCCAGGTTCTCTATCATAGAGCCGCGCTCGCCGAGCACGTTGTTGAAGAGCAGCACGGAGCGCTCTCTGTTGATCAGAATCAGCGATACGCCCTCGACATTGAAGACCTGTATCGACAGCTCGAGGATCTTGGGGATGAGCGTGCGCTTGTCCAGGAAGCTGCTCAACTCCTTCGACACGTCGCTGATGAGCGTCAGAATCTGCCACTCGTCCTTGATGGTGCCGAGGGCATTCTGCAGGTTCTTCTCCTGCTCTTTCCACATGGGATAGAGAGGAGTCACCGTGTCCTTCTCGAGATCCTTCAGCGGCGGTCCTGCGGCTACTGCAGTGACGCGGCTCGTCTCCTTCTTGAGGCTCTCCTCCCTGACCCTGTGCTCAGGAACGCCGGGGAGCGAGAAGGCCAGCTGAATCAGTGTCAGCATATCGCCCCAGTATCCCACATTGGATTCCATCTTGTATCCTGTGCGCATCCTGATGTAATCGCTGGCAAACTTGTCGTGCGGGTCGGCCATCACACCCTCTATGGTGTCTCCGTCGAGACGCAGGCAGATCAGTTTGTACCGCTCGCACATACTCTTCGGGATCATCCTGAGAGAGAGGGTATCTATCTTGGTCGCCTTCACATCGATGCTGCTGCAGCCGTAATAGTCTCCCTTTGTCTCCAGCAGAGCATCCTTGGTGATGTATTTCTCTTCCACAAGCGCCACTTCGAGATCTCTTCCGGACTGAGCCGCAGCTTCCCTTGCCTTTTCCAGATCTTCGCCGCTGATCAGGCCGCGCTCCACCAGCATGTCAGTATATGAATGGTATGTAGACATCGTGAGGCCCCCTTTTTCTGAAAGAAGTTCTCAAATTCAGCCAAGATTCCTGCCGGAAAACAGAAAAGGAGGCTTTTAAAAGGCCTCCATCGATGATTCGGAAACTGCAGTACCTTTGTCTTCACGAGAGCGGCAGCCATATTTCGAAACTACTGCGAACTGGTGACGTTCTTACTCCCGCTCGGCGCCATACAATAGATGCAGTCAACAGAGATCACCTGCACCTGTAGAGCCAGGCTCTGGCAATGACTCCAAATCCTCCATCCATTTTTTAAAATGAGGACATCTCTCCTTTATAATCGAAAGACCTATCTTATCTGCAATTATAGGGCCTGATGAGGGTTTTCTTCCATCATACTGCGGAATCAGTGCTATGATCCTGCTGGAAGGAGAAGTATTTTCCCCATCATCAATTCTTTCCGGAGAATCGTAGTCTTTCACTTGAGCAGCTAATTCTTCTACTTCATTTGAATGCTCTGGAAACTCAACGGTCATTTTTCCAGGATCAACCAACAGTAGAGCCTCAAATTCATGCAGCTGAATATATGGTATAAAACGACAAAAGTTAATGTCTCTTGAAACATCTTCATATAATGCTTTTTCCAATGCGGCGACGCGCTTGTATGGGTCATTAAATTGAAGAGCTTCATCATAACCGGGAAACTCATCACTGATACTATTCAACCCATAGAGATCTATCATCGAAGTAAACCAGGAGTCATCATTATTATCTTGTTTCATCCATCTCTGCAGATCATTTTTTAGCTTTCTATAACTTACAATGCCTCCTCTGAAACGAGTAGATCCCCTTCTGCCTGTCTGCACACACCGAACATCGACCCCTTTATTATATTTCCAGAGATGAGACTTTATTGAATTATTTACGAAAGTTTGCTCTGTTTGTCCCTCAACGACGAAATGCAATCGAATATACGGAACACTCACAATGGTTGTCCTCCGATTACATTTTTTTCCCATAATTCTGATAATGAATAATCCTCAAGCCACTCTTTCAAAGCTGTTGGCTCCAATCTGCGAAACAGTGACTCACGCCCCTTCCTTTCCACAACCACTATATCTTCAGGTTCGAAGGAGTCAACAAGAGATACGGATTGTGTTGCCAGGATAACCTGAACTTCGTTCGATACGCTTTTTATCAGACCGGCGATGATGTTTATCGCATAGGGATGCAGCCCAAGTTCAGGTTCATCAAGAATAATCACATCAGGCAAATCAGATTCAGGCTGAAGCAGAAGAGTTACTAAGGCAAATACTCTCAACATGCCATCCGCTGCCTGAGATACATTAAAGACAAGATCGCTGTTTCTCTCCCTCCATCTCAATAGAATACTGTTATATTCCGGCTCAAGCTCGAAATCAGCGAAAAACGGGATAATCAATCTCAGTGTATGCAAGATCCTTTGATAGAATTTTGGTTCACTGTTTTTCAAACGATATAAAAAAGGTGCTAAGTTCGCAGCATCCCATTTCAACCATCTATTATCCTGGATATTCCACTTACTTTTTATTCTTGCAGTTTCTGATGTATTATGAAACTGATAGACAATTAATTTTCTCATCAGATTGTGAATTGTCCTCGCCGTCATGTCACCGCTCTCAGCGCGATTTATGATCCCGGCCTCATGATGTCCAACATCCAGTATAGTCCAGTTTGGAACAGCAGGGAGAGCTCTGCGGATAAACCTATAACGTTCGTCCGTGAATATCAATGTATCTCCTGCAGCGACGACGAGACGAAAAGTATACTGATTCTCACCCGCTTCGGTCATCAACGCCATATCTGTCTCTATTTCGCGCGTCTTCCCCGGGCCATCGAAGAGAAGGGAACTGGCTCCACCAAGTTCACTTATATGCACCTGTAGATTTCCAGGCGGGGTGAGTGTCCAGGATAATAAACGGAAAAATGATACAAAATTGGATTTTCCGGCGCCATTGGGACCAATCAGTACAGACAGATTACGCGGTTCAAAATCCTCAAGCTTGTTAATAGTCTTGAATCCCTTGATGGAAATCCTTTGAAGTCGGTTTCGCATACAAATCTCCTTCATTAAACCCCGAACTAACACTGAGTATATTGGAATGAAAGCAAAAAGCAGCATGATTATTAGCTTGGGAGACAGCACATGCTCAGCGTGCAGAACTGATTTCCAGTTTATGCCTTAAGAAAATTTTTGAGAATTTATGAATGCAATCTGCGCTACTTAATATCATTCGGCGCAGTTTCAGCGCTTTTGTGCTTCCCTTCTCTTTCGTGGTGCTTCTCCTGCGCAGTTACGATCAAATCCCCTATCTTGCTGCCGATCTCACCGCCTGCCCTGTTGAGCGCGTAGGTGCCTATCAGTGCGCCTGCCACCAGCCCTATCGTGCCTCCGATGGGCCCTGCAAGGCTGAAGCCTGCCACGAGGCCTGCGTATGGACCAATAATGCCTCCTGCAAGCGAGCCGGCAGCGCCGCCAATCGCCACGGTGGTGGCCCTGGCGAGCGTCCCGATGTTGATCTCCTTTTCGCAGTCCTTCGCCGAATCAGGCTTCGCAGCGGCTGCTTCCTTTGCCTTCTGCTCAGCGTCCTGCTCAGCGGCCTTCTTCGAGAATCTGCATTTTATCCAGTGGCCGAGCGCTGCAATCGGGCCGCCTATGAAGCCTACGGTGTGCTGAACCACCGCGTTTGCCTGCGCGGCCGTGATCTCGTTCTTGTCTATTGCCCTGTCGAGAGCCCTCTTGGCGCCATCTATCGCAAGACCCGGAACGCAGAAGATCCTCGAGGCAAAGCATGCACCCGAAGCAATGTCCATCGTGGCGTCCATCTTCTTCTTCAGATCGCCTGTGCGAGAAGCGTTCTCCATCTCGCCTATTCCGCGGGCAATCTGCAGGAATCCCAGCGTGAAGGAGAGGATGCTCAGGCCTGAGCGGAGGTACGGGATATCGCCGATCTTCTCGCCTATGAACTTCCCTGTCTCCCTGAAGGCCTTCTGGTCTATCAGCCTGTCAAAGGTGCCCAGTTTTTCCATCTCTGCTATGCGGGCGTACTTTTCAGGGCATTCAGCCTTCAATTTATCGGGCCTTACATAATAGTTGGCGTAGCTCTCGGCAAAATCTTCCCAGTGGTTGGTCTTCGCATAGTTGGAGATATAAGGCGGCTGCCCCCACATTTTGTTGACGCTGCTCTCGTGCCTGAAAAGCCCGAAGAGAGCCGTGCTGTAGTCCTTCGTATGGGCCGTCTCGTGGATCACGACTTCGTTGAACCACTCAGGGCTTATGTTCATCTGCTCCCTGCTGAGCTGGATGAGCGGTAGAGCAGGGTTGCGGTACGCAAGGCCCGACGCGTTCTTGATCGTGGGAAGCATTTCAAGCCTGGTAATCGAATTGACATCCTTCAGAGGTATTTTGTCGAGCACGCCGAGCGTGAAATGGGCTTCCTCTGCAGTCATTCCTGAGAACGACGGGTATATGAACTTCGGGAAGGCCTTTATGGACTTTATGAGCTGCTCGGTGACGTGAAGGCTCGCCCTTATGACCGGGTTGTTATCCAGTATGTCATCGCCGGCCTTTGCCGTATCAACAGCAGACTTCTTGATTTTATCCCATTTGCCTGATTGCTGCTCCGATGCCTCTGAAGCTCCTGCCGCTGCTGCTTCAACCGCCTTCGAGGCAGCCTCGCTGAGCGTTTTGGAATCGCATATGGTTATAGAATCGACTATACCTGGAAGCAGCTCCTTCTCCTTCTTTCCATGGGCAGGAGCCACTGAAGCCTGTATTGCGCTGTTCGGTCCTGAGATATTGTTTATCATGGGATCTCACTCTCTCGCATTGATGTACATGCTGTCATACATAATATTTATATCATCATCGGATAATCAGGACAAGCCCTGTTTTGTTAACATTCCGGCCAAATGGCAGTGTATGAAAGATGTGAATCAGAAAAAGCCCGGTATCCGGAATAAGCTGAACCATCAGAGGCTCTGTGCCCGCTCAATGCTGAACCCGGCTCACTTCCCGGTTTTCACGGCAAGTCTCTGCTCTGAGATGAGATCAGCGCCGGGTATCCTTTTGAGAAAGGTCGGGAAATCCATTATCTCGTTAACATTGATCAACACTGCTCCATTGTCGCCTTTGCCTGCAATTCTGCATATTACCGCGACAGTCCCACTGGCCTGTGAATTCAGGGGTATCTCTATGGAGTCCGCATTGTCGCTTAAAAAGAGTATTCTGCCGTCGTAATCGACGAAGTGCGAATCCTTTCCACTGACGGCATCAGTGTAGTTGAGAGCTATGATATACAGATCCTCTGTTTCTTCCAGGTTGGCTACTCGAACTATTTCCTCCTTATAGCCTTTTTCATTGTTGATTCCGGAATCTCTGTCCAGCTGTATGTAAGGAAATGAGGCGAGATCGCCCATGAAGCCTCTCGGATAGTTGCTGGAGAAGACTCCTCCGACACGGCCATCTTTTGCCTTGTAAAAGGCCATCAGATCGAGATCCACTTCCGAATTCCAATTCAGTATGATCATGAGACGCTTGACAGGCACATCAATCTGGGCACCGGTGTCATCCAGTACAATTTTTGATGTTGCTTTTTTCATGCTGTTCATCCCCTCTTCCCTTTATATTGCTGGCTCAGCAGGATCGGCTCGACTGCCGGACAATCAATCTGATGAATATCCAGAGTGCACAGCGATACAATTACTTATGCTCGCGGGCATAATGCTCCAGTACTCCTGAAAACCTGGTTACTCAGCAGATATGGACGACTCATTGTAAAGATTCTTACTCCCATAGTCAGATCCCTCCAGCATTAACTCTCAGATTAATGATATCATCATAATACGTCAAACCGAACAAAGAGGTGTAACATTGGCACAGGTTGAATTAAAGAATGATGTTTATGATAGAGTCTCTCTGGCACATTCATGTGGTTCAGGGGCTTAATACGTTGGTTAATCGCACCTTTTGCCTTCATTTCAACAAAATCCATATGCAAAGCGCCTTTTAATTGGCCATAACAGGCTGCTCGAGTAAATTATTGAGAGGAGAAGTATCAATGGAGCTTACAGAAAGAGCCTCTCCCACGACAGAAAGGTATCCGGGTCTGACACCGGAAGAGATCGTCGAGTCGAGGAAAAAGCACGGCATAAATGTTCTCACTCCACCTAAAAAAGAGCCGTGGTGGAAGCTCTATCTTGAGAAATACAACGATCCCATTATAAGAATACTGCTCATTGCAGCCATTATAGCGCTGGGAGTAGGGATTCTCGAAAAGACATATGCTGAGGCCATGGGTATAATCATCGCAATATTTCTCGCAACGACCATGGCATTCATCAATGAGAACAGGGCATCGCGCGAGTTCGACCTGAGAAACAAGGTCAATGACGACACGCCTGTCAAGGTGATTCGAGGCGGAACATACATGGCTGTCCCGAAAAAGGATCTGGTAGTAGACGACATAGTGATGGTGGAGGTCGGAGAGGAAATACCTGCCGACGCGGAGGTGCTCGAAGCCGTTTCCTTCCAGGTCAATGAAGCGATGCTGACCGGTGAATCCGAGCCGAACATAAAAGCGCCTGCAGGATCATCAGAAGCTCAGGGAGAGACGACATATCCCTCCCACATGCTTTACCGGGGAACACTGGTATCAGATGGAAATGCCGTATGCCGTGTCACTGCAGTTGGTGATTCCACCGAGCTGGGCAGGATCGGAGAGATGGTCACCAAGGAAGACGAGGAGGAGACTCCGCTCAATCAGCAGCTTCAGCGGCTGAGCGACTGGATCGGTGTCATCGCATTCATTGTGGCCTTCCTGCTCATAGCAGCCCTCATCACGCGCGGAGTCATCACAGGAGACATAGTCCTCTCTGCAGGTCAGTGGATCTTTACAGCCATCCTGGGGTTGAGCGCCTGCGTTGCCTTCATCCCTGTGTGGCTCCCGATAGTCTATACTGGACTTTCCCTCACAGGACGGGAGGTTGAGCAGCCTTCATGGCTCGAAGGGGAAGGCATAAAGCTCTGGCTGAAAGCAATAGGGATCGGAGCTGCGTTGTTCGCCGCTCTCACCGGCGCATCCTACGCTGCAGGGATAATCCCCAGGGAGACCTCACAATGGCTTCCACTCCACACTGCAAAGGAGCTGCTTGAATATTTCATGCTCGCCGTAACCATCATAGTCGTTGCAGTGCCTGAAGGGCTTCCCATGAGCGTGACACTGAGCCTCGCCTACAGCATGAGGCGAATGATCGCCACCAACAACCTCGTGAGGCGCATGCATGCCTGTGAGACAATAGGCGCCGCTACGGTAATCTGCTCAGATAAAACAGGCACTTTGACTCAGAACGAGATGCGGCTTCACGATATGAGCTTCCCCTCAATTCACGGCAATCAGTTCTCCTGCAACGGAGAGAGCCGTTCAAAAGAGGAATCCCTTATAATAGAGTCATTCACCGTAAACAGCACGGCAAACCTCGGTAAAGTTGAAGGAAAACTGTACTGCCCTCTCGGCAACCCCACCGAGTGCGCCCTGCTTCTCTGGCTGGGAGAAAAGGGATGCGACTACGCGGAAGCCAGATCGTCCTTTGCATTGAAAAAACAGCTTCCCTTTGACACCCGGCGAAAATTCATGGCCACACTCGGTGATTCTTCTGCAACAGGAAGCATGATACTGCACGTCAAGGGAGCTCCCGAGATAATCATGGATTTCTGCACCTCCGTATCCGCACCTGATGGCAGAAAGCCGCTTGATCAGCAAAGAGCCGCAATTGAAAAGGAGATAGTCAATTTCCAATCCCGGGGCATGCGCGTCATAGGCTTTGCCTGCAGAGAAGTACAGCCTGAAGAGGTAAGGGATGATCTGCAGGAGATGGTACAGGGACTCACATGGCTTGGATTCGCAGCCATCGCCGATCCGGTGAGGCCTGAGGTGCCTGATGCGATAAAGACGTGTCAGGACGCCGGAATCCTTGTAAAGATTATTACCGGCGACAACAAGGAGACCGCTACCGAGATAGCAAGGCAGATCAACCTGTGGGACGCCTCAACTCCCGCAGACGCAATCATGACCGGAAAGGAGTTTGCGAAGCTCGGCAACGAGGAAGCCCTCGAGAAGGTGGAGAACCTCAGAATCCTGTCCCGGGCTCATCCTCTGGACAAACTCCGCTTTGTCGACCTTCTTCAGAAGAAGAATCACGTTGTAGCCGTAACCGGCGACGGCACTAACGACGCACCAGCCCTCAACGAGGCGCAGGTTGGCTTTTCAATGGGCATCACAGGTTCGTCGACTGCAAAGCAGGCCAGCGACATAATCCTTCTCGACGATTCATTCAAGAGCATAGTAAACGCAGTCATGTGGGGGCGCTCATTATACGAAAACATACAGAGATTCATACTCTTCCAGCTGACCATCAATGTGGCAGCGCTTGCCATAGCGCTGCTCGGCCCGTTCATCGGAGTCAAGCTCCCACTGACTGTCACTCAGATGCTCTGGGTCAACCTCATCATGGATACCTTTGCAGCACTCGCACTTGCCACCGAACCGCCTCACTGGAGCGTAATGGAGCGGCCGCCCAGAAAGCCGGCTGATTTCATCGTCACAAAGCCGATGGCGCAGAATATCCTTACCTTTGCCATCTTCTTCATCATCGTGCTGGTTGCATTCCTTCTGTATATCCAGGGCAACGGAGATGTGGATATTCACGAACTCACGCTGTTCTTCACCACATTCGTGATGCTGCAGTTCTGGAATCTATTCAACGCCCGCTGCCTTGGCCAGAACCATTCGGCCTTTCACGGTCTCTTTGAGAACAGATCGTTCCTGCTGATAGCGGCGGCTATAGTTATCGGCCAGATACTGTTTGTCCAGTTCGGCGGCGCGATGTTCAGAACTGTGCCTCTCTCGCTGAACGAATGGCTGATTATCACCTGCAGCACATCCCTGGTACTGTGGGCAGGAGAGATATCACGCCTGGTCCAGAGAATGAAGGCTTCACCGAAGCAGGCGTGAAAACCCCGCGGCGCAGTGGCGCTGACAGTAAACTGAACAGGAAAGAGGTGAGCTTATGGAGAGAAGACTTCCCATCTATCTGCTGCTGGACTGCTCGGAATCGATGGCAGGACCCGCCATTGATGCATTGAACAGAGGCGTGCGCCTGCTGCTGGACGAACTGATGAAGAACCCTCTCGCGCTGGAAACGGCTTACATCAGCATTATAACGTTCTCCCGCGTGGCGCGCCAGATCGTCCCGCTGACAGATATACTGAACTTCGAGCCGGTGCCGCTCACAATAAGACCGGGAACAGCCCTTGGCGCCGCTCTAAACCTGCTCCTGGAAGACATGCAGAAGTCCGTCAGAAAAACGACTGAGACGGTCAAAGGAGACTACAAGCCCCTGGTGTTCATTCTCACCGACGGGGAGCCCACCGACGCCTGGGAGGACGCAGCCGTCAGACTGCGATCCGCCCACGGACCGGGAATCGCAAACATATATGCCATTGGATGCGGGCCCGATGTCGATATCGAGTGCCTCCACAGGATCACCGATATTGTGATCTCAATGAAGGAAGCCACACCGGAGGCATTCCGGAAGCTTTTCCTCTGGCTTTCTGCATCTGTGCAGTCGGCAAGCCGTCGTCTGAGCGAGTACTCGCTCGAAAAAAAGCCCGCCATGCCTCCGCTTCCGGAAGAGTTCCTGGAGCTTGTTCAGAGCTTCTCCGCGGCAAGAAAAGACAGAAAGCCGAGGCACGTCTTTCTGCATGCACTCTGCAGCAGGACAAGGAGGCCCTATCTGATGAGGTTCACCCTGATACAGGAAGACGGACGCTACATTGCCGAATCATCACATCCCGTCGATGAAATGGAGAAAGGCGACGCGGACATGCTGCCTCCGATTCACTCATCACAGCTGCTGAACTGTCCTCCCTGCCCATACTGCGAGCATAGAAGCGCCGGCATGTGCAGATGCGGCGTCCTTTTCTGTGACGACGGCAGAGACGAAGGGCCGAGGGCCTGTCCTGGCTGCGGCACTCTGCTCATGGGAATGAGGGAGGGCAGCTTCGATGTCCGACAGACTGAAGGATAAGGCCATTTGCCCGGCGAGGACTTATTTTACAACTGGAAAGGCAGGTTGAAAACTATGGATACAGGATTCAGGCGGTTGCCGGTCTATCTTCTGCTGGACTGCTCCGGCTCCATGTCAGGCGAGCCGATAGAGGCAGTCCGCCAGGGCGTCAAAGCTCTCCTGGCCGATCTGAGGAGCGATCCACAGGCTCTGGAAACCGCATATCTTTCAGTCATAGCCTTCAGCAGCTCTGCAAGGCAGATATCCCCGCTTACCGAGCTGATGCTCTTCAAAGAGCCCGCTCTGGAGGCGCAGGGAAGCACATCGCTCGGGGAGGCGCTGAGCCTGCTGGAGAAGTGCATCGAGAATGAAGTTCGGAAATCCACCGCCACTCAGAAAGGTGACTGGAAGCCCCTCGTGTTCCTGATGACCGATGGGCAACCCACTGACACCTGGGAACCGGCGGCAGAAAGGATAAGGCGCCAGGAGCGCTGCAACATGATAGCCTGCGCCGCCGGTTCCGGCGCAGACTCGGCACTGCTGAAGAAAATCGCCGGCCTCGTCGTTGAGCTGAACAACCTGAAGCCCGATACCCTGAAGGCCTTTTTCAAATGGGTTTCGGTTTCGATTAAAAGCACGTCGGTCAATGTCGCCAGAGCGTGTGAGACTACCCCTCTGAACCTTCCTCCGCCCCCGCCGGAGGTCCGGATGGTTCCCTGATCATCCCCCTTCTGAGAGCGATATGAGAACAGAGAAGAGGTTGATGCAATGAAACAGATAACCGAGCCCGATATGAAGAGCTCGAGCCTCTGGAAATACCTCCCCCTTCCCGACGAGCCGGACAGGCACGATGAATCGGACAGTAGAAACGGCATCTCTCCGGAGGGATACAGAATCGTCGGAGCCAGAGCGAGAGGAAAAAAGCATAAGCATGAGGGAACCCATTGCGACGACTGGTTTGACTTTGCCACATCCGGCAACTGGACAATCTTCGCCCTTTCAGACGGCGCAGGCTCGAGCAGGCTCTCACGGGTTGGTGCGCGGGTTTCTTGTGAGGCCGCAGTGCAATACCTGGCTGAATCTCTGAAAGACTGCACGCTGGACGGATGCCACCTCTCTGATGCCGCAGCGTCGAGCGGCGGGGAAGAGACGGATCCCGCCGCAGAGGAGCGGATTCATGCTGTGCAGGCCGCCCTGCATGAATCGATGATATATGCGCATTCCAGAGTTGCAGAAGCTTTCGAGCAGCGAAGGGCTCTTGAAGAATACCGCGTCCTGCTCGGCGGCAGAGAACCTGTGCTCTCTGATTTCTCCGCGACTCTTCTCGTTGCTCTTCATACGTCTCTTATTCACGAAGGAGTGCGCAGAAGTTATGCAACAGCCTGCCAGATCGGCGATGGAATAACTGCAGCGATTGACACTGAAGGACACCTCTCCCTTCTCGGGATTCCCGACAGCGGAGAATTCTCAGGAGAAACTGAGTTCCTGACCTCGGAGGACATGCTCTCGCCATCCACCCTCATGAGGAAAACAGTATCATATTTCGGAAGCCTGAGAGCCCTCATTACGATGAGCGACGGTGTGGCAGACGACTATTTTCCCCATTCATACGGTCTGAAGAGGCTCTTCGGTGATCTCATCATTAACGGAATCATCGCCCCCTCTGACGATGACCGCGGCGCACCGGAAGCCCCGTCCATCCCTGAAGGGGAAACCGCTCCAGCCCTGCTTGAGGAATCAGAATACAGCTACGTTGCAGAGACCGCTGCCTCACATGGCATCAGAAGATTCCGCATACGATCCTGCGAAAGGCTCAGTGAGCTCTCCGGAATGCCTCTCGAAAGCTTCATACAGCGTCCTGCGCTCATGCAGGCTTGGAGGGAGCACGACACCGACAAGCGTGATGAAGCGGAAATGCTTCTGGAATGGCTGGATTCCTACTATGTCAGAGGCTCCTTTGACGACAGGACTCTTCTGCTGCTTTACCGCTGACTGCCTTTTCGATGATTACCTGAACGGATTGGAACAGCGATTATATGAACGTATATCCGGCGACACTGAAAGACGGCACAGAAATCGGATTTGTCTACGTGGACGACCCTCCCTCCGGCGGGATGAAGATGACTTACTTCACCCCCGACAGGAAGCAGGTGGTGCAGTTCTTCCACGACCCTGCAGCCGCAAAAGACCCCCAGAGACTGGCCAGGCTGGAGGCGATTCTGGGTAAATACAACCCCACCATACCGGAAGAGATGGGCGGAGCCAGAGGAGGTAACAGAGCCACCGCCGACTATTTCAGACATCTCTTCTGCTGGCCTACCTCCACGGTCATGAAGCCGGAGATCGGCATAGTCGCCCCTTCATATCCTGACAACTATTTCTTTGCCACAGGGCCTTTCAAGGGGCAGGAAAAAATCAGCAGATGGTTTTCCAGCCCCAGACTGAGAAAGATGCTGCCCCCACAGGAGCAGGGAGAATGGATCAACTATCTGAGCATCTCCATACTGCTGTCGAGAGCGGTGAGACGGTTGCATCAGGCCGGACTGGCGCATTCAGATCTGTCGAGTAAAAACGTGCTGATCGATCCGTCGACCGGGCAGTGCACGGTCATCGATATAGATTCACTCGTAGTGCCTCAGCTGTTCCCTCCTGACGTGATGGGAACGCCGGGTTATATAGCGCCCGAGGTGCTTGCCACGCAGAACCTGGAGTTTGGCGATCCAGACCGTCATCACCCTTCAACGCTGACAGATCTGCACGCGCTGGCCGTGCTGATTTATGAATACCTGCTGTCAAGGCATCCTCTCAAAGGCCCCAAGGTAAACTCTGCGAGCTCAGCGGAAGAGGACGAGTTTCTCAGCATGGGCTCAATGGCTCTCTATATTGAGCACCCTGAGGACCATTCCAACAGGCCGGACGACCTTTCTCCACCGGTTAACATGCTCGGCCCCTACCTCATGGAGCTTTTCTCGAGAGCATTCGTCAACGGGCTTCACTCTCCGGGCGACAGGCCTGCGGCAATCGAATGGGAGCGTGGACTGATAAAGACCTGGGATCTCCTCCTCCCCTGCCAGGCTCCTGCCTGCCTGTACAGATGGTTCATCATGACCGATCTCTCAGATATTCGATGTCCTTTCTGCTCCGCCCGCTATCCATTGTCTGTTCCGGTACTGAAGCTGAGAAGCGAGAGGCGGGCAGGCCATTGGATGCATGACAGGCAGATGGCGGTATACCAGAACGTCACACTTTTCAAATGGCATGTAATGGACAATGTGTTCCCGGCAGAAGAGTCGGATCGGACGCCCCAGGCACGCTTCACGTATGAAAAAGGAAGGTGGTATCTCTTGAATCTGTGTCTCCAGTCTCTGACCTCGCCGGACGGCAGCAGATTACAAAAAGGGCAATCCCTCGAAATGAAGGACGGAGCCATTTTGCGCCTGTCGCAGGAGCCGCACGGCAGAATTGCGGAAGTCAGAATCCATAACACGCAGGGGCAGACAGATCATGAATGATTTAATAACCGGACAGGATAAAACGATGAAGGAGCCGAGGCAGCCAGTCTATATCCTGATAGATCGTTCGGAAGCCATGACTTCGAAGCTTATAATCTCTGCACGGCACAGAGTGAAGAACCTCGTCAGATATCTGAAGAGAATTGAAGGGGACCGGATCCAGATCGCCATAATCACTTTTGGCAGCAGCGCCGATCTGGCGGCTCCGCTCTGCGATCTGTGTGATTTCCGCTACCCCCTCGTCAACACAGACAGCCAGCCAGGGATAGATATGAGGAGGGCTCTGAAAATTCTGATATCCGAGCTCGAGCGGGAATATGGCCCCCAGTCGCAGTTTTTCAACTACAAGGCCTGCATCATAGTCCTCTCTTCGCAGAAACCAACCTCTGCAATCTATCGTGAAGCGGAAAGGCTTCGAAAACAGATGGACGTCACTCCTCCCATAGTTGTCACCGCACGCTCCGTGGCAGCTGATTTCAGAGATCTGACAGACAAGGTGTTCATTGACGGCTCCTTTGCTCTACCTCTCGAGCAGCTCAGACTGTATGAAGAGATTGGCGATGAGCAGTCCGCTCCCCGAGTTCCGGCTGACAGCGGGCTTATGCAGGCATTGGCGCGCCAGGAGGCTCACGCTCTGCTGCTCCTCACGCCGCGTGAATATTCAGGACCGATAACGATAACCCGGCCCGTCACACTGGACGGACAGGGCGCAACGCTATGGGCCCTTAAAGGGCCGGTGCTCATAATCCAGTCTGAGGGAGTGACCATAAAAAACATGAAGATCGAAGTGACAGGCGAGCCCATATCACAGGAGCCTCGACATCAAAGCGCTCTCGTCATAAGAGGATGCCGCCCGGTCTTTGATCGCGTGGAAGTCAGAGGGAACGTCATCGGTCTCAGGGAGGAGGAGGGGATATGGCAGTACCCCCATTCCCTGCATCTGGGCCATCTTCCCTGCGGAAAGAGCCACCGCTTCAGGATAAGGATAGGGGTGCCTGTTCCCTGCAGGCTCAGCTCTGCCATCGCGGCGATGGAGATCATCCCTTCTCAGCTTTCACCCGGCCTGAACGACGTATCGATTGCCCTGGACCAGCTTTCACAGGACACACTGATATATGGCACGATTGCGCTTTCTTCAGGACTTCTGAAGAGAAATATATACGTCAGCGCCCATATCTTACCTCAGGAACAGCTTCCAGCTCCTTCAGAGTTCCTGGAAAACGGATTGGTCTGGGAGCCCGGACCGGCTCCCCGGTGAAACGCGGAGATTCAGGCAATGAAAAGAAGAAGGACAGGTCATGGTTCAAGCCAATGACTCATTGTCAGGGCCCGGGAAGGTTTTTTATCGGCGTAATCGAATCATCATAGAAACACTGGGTGGGATATGAACGGTTCATTTCCGGAACCGCCTCGACGCCCGTTACATCAAGAAACAATAGCCTTGATTCTCGCGTTAATTTTATATTACAAAGGAGGAAATGGCAATGATATCATTAAGCAAGGGACAGAAGATTGATCTGACCAAAACCAATCCAGGTCTGAAAAAGGTGCTCATCGGCCTCGGGTGGGACACTGCCAAGTATGACGGCGGCCATGACTTTGATCTTGATGCTGCCGCCTTCCTGACCGGTGATTCCGGAAAAGTGGCTGAAGACAAGGATTTCATCTTCTACAACAATCTGAAGCATCCTTCCGGCTCTGTGCAGCATCTCGGAGACAACCTGACCGGTGCAGGCGAGGGAGATGATGAACAGATTACCATCGATCTGGGAGCAGTTCCGCAGAAGATCCAGAAGCTCTCTTTCACCGTGACAATCCACCAGGCTGATGAGCGTAAACAGAACTTCGGCATGGTTACCAACGCATTCATCAGAGTAGTCAATCAGGATACAAATCAGGAGCTTCTGAGGTATGATCTGTCCGAGGATTACAGCGTTGAAACCGCACTGATTGTAGGAGAGCTCTACCGTCACGGCGGTGAGTGGAAGTTTAACGCGGTCGGCAGTGGATTCAAAGGCGGACTGGGCGCACTCTGCAACAACTTCGGCCTCAATGCCGGCTAAGCATTGGAAGGAGAGCGGCAGGCGCCTGCTCTCCTTCTCCCTCTTTCCGGAAAACAGCCAGGGCATGTTCATGAGCACGATGAACGCAGGGCTGTCGAAGACGAAATGGCTCCAAGAGATTGAAACCTGAAAGGAGAAACACCGGTGCAACTCTCAAGAGGACAGAAGGTTAAGCTTTCGGATCTGACTCCCGGCAACGTGTTGGAACTGGGAGTGGGGCTGACGCTTCCGGGAGGCTCAGATGCGGATATCTCCTGCTTTGGCGTCAATGAACAGAACAAGCTGTCAGATGATCGCTATGCCATTTTTTACAACCAGAAACAGAGTCCCTGTGGCTCCATTCTGCAGCTTGGCGGGCAGGGAGAGTTCAAGGAGCGTTTCAGCGTCAATCTCAATAATCTTCCGAAAGAAATCAGCAGGCTGGTCATTACGGCGACGATCGACGGAGCGGCAACAATGGGCAGTCTGGCTTCGGGCTCGTTCTCAATTCAGGCCGATGGCAGGGAGGTCGGGCGGTTTGTCTTCCAGGGCTCTGATTTCAAATCAGAGAAAGCTCTGATCATCGCTGAAATCTATCGGAAGGATGTCTGGCGACTGTCTGCCGTCGGCCAGGGATTTGACGGAGGCCTTGAGGCATTGATGGTTCATTTCGGCGCGCAGGTTGAAGATCAGAAAGCTGCTCAGTCCGCAGCATCGCCTCCATCGCAACCAACTGCAGGTCAGCCGTCTCCTGTCAACCTCAAGAAGATCAACCTGGAGAAGAAGATCGAGTCAAAGCCTGCGATGATCAGCCTCGCCAAGAAGCTGGATGCTTCTCTTGCCAAGGTGAACCTCTCCAAGCATCAGGCAAAAGTAGCGCTCTGCCTCGACATCTCAGGCTCCATGGGAATGCTGTATGATTCCGGAAAGATCCAGACATTTGCTGAGCGGATTCTCGTGCTCGGGTGCCGGTTTGATGATGACGGCGAAATCGACGTGTTCCTCTTCGGAGAGAACGCTCACCACGTTGATTCCATGAACATTGACAACTACCAGGGTTTTGTCAACGCTATCCTGAAGCGGCATCCCCTTGAAATAGGCACTGATTACGCCAAGGCGATGCGCCTCATCAGGCAGTTCTATTTCCCATCAAATAACGGCGGGGAAACAAGAAGCCCGATGAAAAGCAGCCTTCCTGTCTACGTCATCTTCCTCACAGACGGCGCAACTGAAGACGCCGCGGCGGCAGAACAGCAGACCCGCTGGTCTTCCTGTGAGCCTCTGTTCTGGCAGTTCATCGCCATCGGAAAGACGATCAGGGACGTAGCTGTCGCTCCAAAAAAGGGCTTCCTGGGGCTCTTCAAGGGTCCTCCGCCTCCAGTGTCGGAGTTCAGGTTTCTGGAAACTCTGGATAACCTTCCTGGAAGGTTTGTCGATAATGCAAACTTCTTCAGCGTGGAGGATCCCCAGGCCGTAACTGATGAGCAGCTCTACGAGCTTCTGATGACTGAATATCCCGGATGGCTTAAACTGGCAAAAGAAAAAGGAATGCTGGCTTGACGGCGCTCCGGCGAAATAACCCCAGGAGGAGCACAATGAAACAGGTTGAAAAAGGTCAGCGACTGCCGCTTCTCAGCGAAGATGTTGCAGATACATTTCTAGTGGGAGTTTTCTGGGATCAGAGCTCAGTCCAGGGCTATGATATCGACGCAAGCGTCATGCTGCTCTCAGAACGGGGAAAGCTCGAAGAAGAAGGTAACTTCGTCTTTTACAACAACTCCCGCAGCATCTGTGGCGGCGTCACAATGTCCGGCTCACCTGTCGGACACTATAGAAAAGTCTTCAGCGTAGATCTCCGGAAGCTCTCAAGCGGAATCTCGAGACTGATGTTCATCATGACGATTGACAACGGAGACGCCCTCAATCAGCGGTTCGGCTCGGTAAAGAACATCTCTGTGGACATATTGAACGACAGAACACAGAACGCAATGCTTCAGTTCAAAGTGGAAGGGCTAAGCACAGAGACAGCTGTAATCACAATGGAGATCTACAGGAAGAATAACGAATGGAGACTGCAGGCCAACGGAAGCGGCTTCAACGCAGGACTGGCCGCCATACTGAAGAACTATGGCAGCGAAAAGGTGCAGGTTGAAGACCATCACGCCCCTGCGCCGCCGCCCACTCCTCCTCCTGCGCCGCCGCGGCAGCAGCCTCCGCCAACTCCTCCTCCAGCGCCGCCGCCGCCAAAACAGGAGCCCCGCGTATCGCTTTCGAAGATCACTCTTGAAAAAAAGGGAGACAAGGCATCCATAGATCTCACAAAGCGCGGTGTCGGCGATAATAATGAGCTCCATATCAATCTCAACTGGAATCATCAGAGCCAGAAAAAAGGGTTCTGGGGCTCTACCGGGGGAGAAGCGCTCGATCTCGATCTGGGATGCATGTTCGAGATGCTGGACGGGAGCAGGGGGGTAATCCAGGCGCTGGGCAGATCGTTCGGCTCCAGACACGGCTTCCCGTTCATATACCTGGACAAGGATGACAGAACAGGCGCCTCCTCTGAAGGCGAAAACCTCTGCATCTACCGCCCTGATTTGCTCAGAAGAGCAGCGGTGTTCGCTTTCATCTACGAAGGAAAATCGGACTTTCAGAACGCCGGGGCAGTACTGGTGTTGAAGGGTCTGAACAACGAAATCACTGTCAGGCTGGACAGCCCCAGGCCATACCTGCAGTTCTGCGTCGGTCTGTATATCGAGAACAGAAACGGTGAAATAGTAATAAAGAAAATCAATGAATACGTCATGGATCACAGGGAGTGCGACGCCATGTTCGGCTTCAACTTCCGATGGTCTGCCGGCTCAAAGGATTGAATAAGGCAGAACCGCTCAACGGGTCATTCCGAGCCGTGCCGCCACTGCTGCCTGAAGCTGCTGAAGCTCATTCTGGTGAAGTCCGGTCATTCTTGCCAGGATATCACTCAGCGCTGACTGCCCCAGGAGGCCCAGTTCCGTGGACTGGACCAGCACATTGCCGGTGCCTGCGAAGTCCACCTGCCGCTCTTCCCCCGTCGAGGTAAGCCCCATCATGGAGCCGACTGCTGATGCGACGCTCTTGATATATGAATAGTCATGATGATAGTAGGGACTTGGAACATCTGCCCATCCCAGCAGAGCCTGCTCGTCGACTCTGCATGGAGGCTCAAGGAAGAGAACCGGGCCGTTCGATGATGCAAGGAAGCGCCCTGTTCCTAGCAGTGTGAGATATCCCTTGAGCATTGACTCCTTGCACTCAAGGTTCTTGTCAAAGCCAAGCACATGGTTGCTCTTTACTGTGAGCGCGCCATTATCGAGATCATATGAATTGATATCGTTGTAGTTGTCACCAAGCACGAGCTTTCCCTGCCCTGTCACGATGACGAAATCATTGACGTAGAGAGGGGCATTGAAAGCGTGCTGCACGAGCATATCAAAGACACCTGAGCCAAGCGCTTCAAATCTGAGGTTGCCGTAATACGCTATCATCTTGCCTTTTCTGATGAACATCGAATCGTGCACATCGATGGCAAAGCTGAACCGGTTGAGATTGTCATAGGCTGGAAGGCTTTCATAGGTGTATGTCATGGCGTCACCTCTCACTCGCTTGAATATAGACTGTGCCCGTTCCGGTGAACTTCAGCTGGAAGCTCTCGCCTGAGCCCTGTCCGATGAGGTTCTTCCAGCTCACATCAAAGACTGTAGTGGAGGTCAGCTGTCCTTTGTGGCCGATATAGGCGTTGGGGTCCACAAAGAGTGTCCGGTCAGATGTGACGTCGAGAGCGATGGCATTCCCGTCGGAGATTATCGCAAGCTCGCCTCTTCCGGAGAGCGTTGTAGTGAAAAGCCCCTGGCCGGCAGTCGCTCCTCTTATCAGCCCCTGAATCCCCTGATTGCCGAGAAACATGGTATCGGCCCTCAGCCTCTTGTCGAAAGCGATTACGCTGTCGCTCTCTACATACATTGTCTCGCCGTTAAGAGAGATTATGGTTATGAACTTCCCCAGATGGGCATAGTATATCTCACCTGAGCCGGTCGCGGACATCAACTGGAGTCCCTCTCTGGTGACTGCTCTCATTGCAGCCTGCTGTATCGAACCACCTATCAGATGGGCTCTGGCAAAGTTGAAGCTGCCCTTGTAGGCAATCATGGAGCCTCTCTTGGAGTAGATTTCATCATTCTGGGCCACAACCTGCAGAAGCTTTTCATTTGTCAAGCTGTATGATGGCATGGCTTCCTCCCTTTCCTACTTGGTCTCGCTGGGCTGAATATAGACGATCCCCTGCCCGCTGAACTTCAACTGAAAGCTCTCGCCGGATGTCTGACCTATGAAAGTCTTCCAGTTCACATCAAAGATAAACTCCTGTGAAATACTGCCTCTGTAGCCGATAAAGGCGTCAGGATCAACGAAGAGCGGATACTGAGGAGTCACCTGAAACTCAAGAAGACTGCCGTGCGAGATGACAGCCAGATTACCGTTGCCTTCTATCGTTGTGGTAAACAGACCCTGGCCGGTAGTAGCACCACGCAGTCCTGCAAAAGCGGTGTTAGTTTTCAGTGATTGATCGAAAGCCAGGAGACAGCGGCTTTCGACGAAGAACTTGTCTCCCTGAAGGCTGATTATGCTGATCTCACGCGCCCTGTGGGCAAAATAGATCTTGCCGGTGCCGGAGGCCGTCATCAGGTTGAAGCTCTCTCCTGTGACAGTGCGTTTCAGCACTCCCAGAATGCCTTCGCCACCGGTCAGGGCTTTGTCAAACTTGATACTGCCATCGTATGCGACCATAGCCCCTGATTTGGACATGACCTTTTCATTCTGCAGAGTGACCTGCAATAATCTGTCATTGGCCAGTTGAAATCCGCTCATAGAGTTACCCTCATGTTTTCAGATTTTTCCGCTATTCTGGATGATTCTTTTCCGGAGAGCCGGATCCTCTCTGTCGGGAAAAAGCAGCTTTATTGCAGAGAAGGCATGATTTCCTGAGACTGGATCAATACTGTTCCCTTACCGGTAAAATCCACCTGCTTCTCCTCACCGGTCGACGTCACACCTGCAACGGAGCCCAGCATGGAGGCCAGGCTCCTGATATAGGAATAGTCATAGTAGAAGTAAGGGCAGGGCATATCAGCCCATCCAAGAAGTGCCCGCTCGTCTACACGGCAGGGAGGCTCCAGAAAAAAGACCGGACTGCACGATGACGCAATGAATCGCCCTGTGCCCATCAGTGTGAGATAGCCTGGCACAATGGATTCCCTGCAGACGAGGTGCGAGTCAAAACCGAGCACATGGCCGCTTTTTATCGTCAGTATTCCGTCTGTGAGATCAAAGGAGTTAATATCGTTATAGTTATCGCCCAGCACCAGTTTGCCCTGCCCGTTAACCGTGACGAAACTGTTCGCATGAAGCGGCGCATTGAAGGTGTGCTGAACAACCATATCCAGCACGCTCTTCCCGACAGCCTCGAACCTGAGGTTCCCGTAATAGGCGATCATCTTACCCTTCCGGATGAAGAATGTGTCTTTCACCTCAACAGCGAAGCTGAACCTGTCAAGGTTGTCGTATACAGGAAGAGTCTCATATGTATAAGCCACTTCAATCCTTTCGGCGCTGTCCGGCCAGGTTCTACAGGAAATTTTTAATGTGGGGAAGCATGTCCTGAAAAGTCCTTCCGGTTGAAGGTTCGCCTATGGCGGCCATCTTCCATTCACCGCCGTGCCTGTACAGCTTTGCCATTATCTGGCCGGTATACTTGCCGCCGCCAGAGAGAGTATACTTCGCAATCTCCCTGTTGCTGCCCTGATCGACTATCCGGCAGAATGCATTGGCAATGACATCAAAGGACTGGCCGGTAAAACTGTTCACAGTGAATACGAGAGATTGTACATTCTCCGGCACGCGCGAAAGATCGACAAGAATCTGCTCATCGTCTCCTTCGCCTTCACCAGTTACGTTATCCCCAGTGTGCCTGACGCTCCCGTCCTTGCTCTGCAACTGACGGAACCATACTGAGTCGCTCAAATTCTTCGCAGAATCGAACATAAGACACGACGCGTCGAGATCCACATTACCGCCCTTGGCAACATCCCAGCCGAGGCCCATGCAGATTTTTGACAGCCTGCCACCTGCTTCTTTTTCCAGCGAGATCTTCTGACCCTTCACAAGTGATATTGCCATGGATGTTCTCCTTTCAGGATATAAAATGTCATTTCCCGTACAGTAAGTATTCGCCCTTTTCAAATGAAGCCCTCCAAAGGGAGAGCCGGAATAATGCAGACTGTTATGCATGAGCAGCGGATCGGCAAGGAGGGAACAGAGGAGACCGGGTATAATAAAGGCATTAAGCAACCGGAACGTCAGGGTATCACAATGAGCACAAGAATCTGGTTCAACAACTGGTTCAACACGGCATACTTCATCATTGAACATATTCGAAGGAATATGGACAACGCCGCCTTCGAGATATTCGGCACTAACCTCAACAGGTACTCTGCCGTGCTGCAGGCCTGTGATTACAGCTTCACTGAGCCTGCAGTGAAAGGCGACGCCTATGTCGAATTCTGCCTCGATTTCTGCCGTGCTCACAATATTGAAGTGTTCATCCCGAACAGGAATATGATGCTGATCGCAGAGAACAGGGAACATTTCGAGAATACAGGGACAAAAGTTCTGCTGGCTGCCGACACCGAAACACTGAAGACTGTCTCCGACAAAGCCAGGCTCTATAAGACGGTTAAAGAGGCAGGCCTGATCAGGGTCCCTGAGTTCCGCACGGTCACTACTGCCGACGCATTCATGGAAGCCTGCAGGGAACTGGAGGCAATGAACCTCGAGGTATGCTTCAAGCCCGCCGTTTCGGAAGGCGGCGCAGGCTTCAGGATAATTGACAGCAGAAGCGACAGTCCTGAGAGCCTGTTCAAAACCATCACGCCGAGGATATCGCTCGACTCGGCATACAGGTCTCTCTCAGCAAATCCGTCCTTCCCCGAGATGATGGTTCTTGAATACCTGCCAGGCTATGAGTACAGCGTAGACTGCCTCGCATGGAGAGACACGATGCTGGCGGCAGTGCCGAGAAAGAAGATAGATTCGAGAATACGCTATCTGGAAGAACATCCGGAGCTCAGGGACTCTGCAGAGCGGTTCAGAAAGTTTTTCAGCCTGACAGGCCTGTTCAACGTGCAGGTCAAGTACAGCGGCGCAGTGCCCGCTCTGATAGAAGTAAACCCCAGGATGTCGGCAGGCATCCACATTTCATGCCTGTCTGGCGTCAACTTTCCCTACCTTGCCATAAAACTGCTCATGGGCGGCATTGTGGATGTGCAGAAGCCCGCCTTCTCCATAGCCGCCACGCAGGTTGAAAAGGATGTCATCCTCGATGATTTTGAAGGATAAACGCTAAGAAGTCATCTCGAACGCGTCAGAAACACATTCGACCCTGTTGTGGACGCCGTAGATCTTCGCCCTGCCTATTATATGTTGAGCCCAGTTTACATGAGTCGCCGGCTCACACATTGAATTGTGCATACGAAACACCGCAGGCATGGACGGGTTCAGTATCGCCTCTGCCATCGCCAGATCCTCTATCGATACGCGATAATTTCTCTCTATTACAGGTATCTGAACAGGGTGAATCGCAGTCTTTCCAAAAAGCCCGTGAGTCAGATCGAGGTCGCATTCACGGTCGAGAAGATCATATGAATCTATGTAATCACAAACAGGCGCGGTGAGATTGAACGAATAGGGCTTGAAAATGCTTACCAGCATTGAGATCACATATGAAAGCGGGGTATCATATATCGTGTGGGAGATCGATCGCCTGATTCCGAGGCAGTTGAGCAGATCATTGCCGCCTATCCGGATTGACAGGATCCTGGAGTGATATGCAGACGACAGAAGCAATGAGCGCAGACGTGTCATGGCAGAACAGTCGAAAGCTTCCGGCGTCTCAAGCGTCACCATGACCGAGAAGGAATCCTCACGTCTGAACTGGCTCATATACGCATCGAGATTGTCGCATGTCACCTTTGGAAGCACGAAACCGTCCATCTTCCTGATCTCCCTCATCTGAAGGCAGCGGGCGAGAACTTCAGGCGACCTCACTCTGATAAACCTCATCAGATCGACATTGCTGCTCATTCTTACGAGAGCATTCTCGATGTTCTCCATTACGAAGGGGATATCTGCAGCCCTCACGCTGTCTTCGGTGCAGAATATGACCGACCTGAGCTCCGGATACTTCTGGCGGTCCGCTATCTCCACCAGATTGTTCCTGTTACCTGGAACATACAGCGATGCTCCAAGCCTCAGATGATTATGCGCGCCGCGGCATTGAGACGTGCACGAATCACCGGTCATCAATGAGGGTCCTGCGCCATAACCTTCGTTATGCTTCTTCATTATCCATCCTTTCTTTCTCGCACCAGCCCTGTCTTTTCCCGAATAGTCTGCAATAACTGCAGCAGCAGGTGCTTGAATCCAGAATCACAAGAGAGGCATTATCGTGTCACAATCTATACTGAGTTAATTCAAGAAATTCCCCTGATATCCCTTCATTCTGACGCCTGCAGGCCGCGGAAGACTATCATCCGGTGATTCTGCCCGGAACGAAGATCATTCGAGGCTCCTGATAAGGGCTGCCGCTCTGTAGGGGAGCCTGTCATCTTCGATTACAGGGACCTGCTTTTCGGCTGCCAGATGAATCAGATGGGCGACATCATCATCTGTCCTGTCCCGGACAAAAACACTGTGAGGAACCCGCCTCAGCAGCACTCTTGTAGCCTCACCAATACCGGGCTTTATATGGTGAAGGCTTGAAGTATGATATTGCGACGCCATCTGATCCATGAAGCACTGGCTGCGGGCGCGGAGGTCACGCTGTTCCTCCGGCGACAGGATAGAATATGGAGAGCTCCAGAGCTCCGGAGGCAGGCTCTCCACTTCATTCAGGACCATGTCGACAAACGCGCGGGACATATCAAACTCTGCATATTCTTTATAGAACAGGCAGCCGTGATAGTCACCCGGGCCGCAGTACTCTTCATTGAGGATGGAGCGGCTGACGAGACCGGAGACAACCGCATTGAGTATGCTCGACGGGATCAGGTAGTCGTCACCTGTCACCGCAGTCCCTGCCGTTCCGGAAAGATCTGCCACAACATGCAGCGACAGCGGAAGATCCGTGTGCATTGAGGCGTTGAATCTCCTGACGGCATCTCTGAGTTCAGCGGCGATAACACCCTTGCCTGTCCATCCGTCGACGAAGACAAAGCTCTCGACCGGACATCTTTCCACATGCAGAATATGCCTGAGGGCAGCCTCATCGATACCCCTGTCTCTGATGATAGATATCGAATAGTGATGAACCTTCCGCCCGAGATACTCTCTCAACATCCTCGTCAGAAGGACTCCCACAGGAGTGCCGGCTCTTGCAAGAGATACTATGGTTATATTGCCGGCAACCGTGTCGGATATCCTGCGGGCGAGCCTGATCAGATCCGAGGCAAAGCGCCTGTTGTTTCTCAGACAGGCGTCATGAAAGAGGGCCAGGTATCGGGACGACGGAGGAGACTCCCTGTGTATCATTTCGCTGTAATGGCGGGCGCCGGACTGAATCAGTCTCTCCTTTTCGTCAATACTGACAAAAGGCATGTCAATAACCTTGAGAAGGAACGTTACGTCATCTGCCTCATAGCTTCCGCTGAACAATTGAGACCTCCGATACTTTCTTCATTAACTGGCAGTCCCCCGGTATGATCGAGTAGTCACACAGAGACATGAACGGCGCGTCACTTATGCTGTCTGCCATGCCGACCGTCACGATGGCCTCATCGCTCCTGCCGGAGTACATTTCAATAAGAAAGGCGACAGCAGAAGCCTTGCTTATACAGCAGGGGATCACAGACAGATTGTTGTCGTTATAGTGAATATACATGTCTGGATGGCTGAGATGCTCAGCATAATAATTGTTAAGACATTCCAGATCGTCCGGATGGGAGCCGTCGTGCTTAGACACGATGTAAAGATCCATCCCGAAATCACTTATGATGCGGGTCCGCAGCTTCAGGCCGCATTTCTTGGCGAAATCCTCCGCCGCACCGCATATCTCGTGCAGATCTCTCTTGACGGCGGAGACTCGGGCTCTGACTGCGCTGTCCCACTGTTCGTCTGGCGTTCCGCCTTCTGTGAGAACCACTCCGCCGAAATCTATAACCGCCTCATGCCTGAACGGGAGGCTTACCCTCCTGAAGGCATCCAGGCTTCTCGCCGTGGCAGGGATCACAGCAGCCCTGTCGAGAAGATGGGAAAAGAAGAGCTGCTGCTTTCCGGTCATGAAAGAAAGAGGCCTGCCATCCTTCGAACAGGCGGCCGGATGAAGAGCTCCTGAGCCCAGACACTTACGCTCTGTCTGGAAGATCGTATCATCGAGATCGAGAAACAGATATATCGGCATCGGTAAACTCCATGACTCTGGCATCCAGCTGGCCCGGAAGATCGTGCGCAGGAGGAAGAGGTGATGTTTCATAGCAGGCAATGACTCTGTCATACTGGCCCGGCCTGACGTTGTAGAGGAAGTTGGGGATCCCGTCCCAGTAATTGTCAACGGTGTGCAGCGCCGATGAGATGGCGCCTCCCGTCCTGATCGGAGATCTGGTGGTGGATTGAAACCACACATCACAGCCTCTGCTTTCAAGCCACTCGGCAAAAAGGAAGGGAGGATACATGAACTCTCCGGTGCCCAGAACAAGAACTCTGCTGTCATCTGAAAGCGGACAGCCTGCAAGAAGCCTGTCATAATCGCAGTTCTGCACTCCGCTTACGCCGAATCGACCGAAATTACGCCTGAGAAACCGGTCCTTGCATTCTCCGTTTCCTGTCACACTGACCTCATCGGCGACATCGTACGCCGGATCCGGCAGAAAAGTGAAACTCCCCTGCAGTATATTCAAGAACTCAACATGCGCAGGGCTGAGAGCCGAGACGATCTCCCCCCGGCGCCCGGCATCAAGCCAGTCAGTAATGCTGGCGAATCTGATCTCCTCAATTCCGGAGTTTATTGCCCGGTATTCGCAGATCAGGTTGCAGAGAGTTCTGCCGGTGCTTATCTCGTCATCGACGACGACAAGGGAGCGGGCGTTCAGAAATAAATCAAGCTCATGCGCATCTGCCGGATAATGAAGGAGCTGATCGACGGCATGGCTGTGCTTCTCCTCGAAATGCAGCGCCTTGTGCGTCGATGACCTGTACCTTGTGGTATGGATGAAGAGACCTCTCCCTCCCTGGTTTTCAATGTATGATTCATACAGTCCATGTCCGAGAGCAGTCGCCGTTTCAGCCATGCCTACAACCAGCACAGGCTCCGGCAATCTGCCTGCCTGCCCGGCAAGAAGCCTGTATATCTTCCTCATTGTTGAAGGTCTCACAGGGCAGTGCTTCCCCAGAACCCTGCTTACAAACAGAAAGCTCCGCATTCTGTTGCGGCGGTCTGCGAATCCGCACAGATCATCGAGCGGGAAAAGGCTGTGCACAATATCAATCTCAATGGTTCCACTATCCAGATACACAGTATGACAGGACATATACAATCCTCACATAAAATCTGCGGTATACCGGCAAGCCGGTATACCGCATGACCATCATGTTTGCAAAGAGCCTTCAGCGCTTCCTGCAGATCAGGCATTTTCCGCTGATCTGCAGGAGCAGCCTACACGTTCACGCCGAACGACTTGGCCAGAGGCCCGAGCCCGCCGTCAAAGCCCTGCCCGACAGCACGGAACTTCCATTCGCTGCCCGAGCGGTAGAGTTCGCCGAAGTTCATTGCCGTGTTGGTGCTCGCATCCTCAGAAAGGTCGAAGCGGGCAATTTCAGCGTTGTTATCCTTGTTGACTATCCTGATGAACGCCGAGGTCACCATGCCGAAGTTCTGCTTCCTCACATCGGCCTCATGAATCGTCACGCTGAACATTACCTTCTGAACATCAGCCGGCACCTTATCAAGATGGACGATAACCAATTCGTCGTCGCCTTCGCCGGCACCGGTTTTATTGTCTCCGGTGTGCTCCACCGAGCCGTCCGTTGATTTCAGATTGTTGTAATAGATAAAATCGCTGTCGCTTCTGACCTTCCCATCGGCTCCAACCAGAAAAGCCGACGCATCCAGATCAAAGGCAGCCCCATCTGTCACACGGGTATCCCATCCAAGACCGACATTAACTGATTTGAGGCCTGGCGCCTCCTTGGTAAGCGATACATTCCCACCTTTTGTCAAAGAAACTGGCATGCTTTTTGCCTCCTTGTAAAATATTGATTATACAGGGAACCGGAAAAACACGTGTCAATAAATAGGTTGTATGTATGTGTTCCGGTAGTGTTCGTCACAAATCAGGCCGGATCCTCCAAAGTCGAATGAAACTGTCTCGCGCTGTCCTGAAGGAACGGACGGTTCACCTCGTAACCCAGTAGACCTCGAGCTCCTCTTCTCCCACGATCTTCCACTTTCCATTTATGTAGCGGAGGAGAAATCGCTGCCGCTCCTTCCCTGCGAAGCGGGAGCCGTTCCGGCAGTCCCACTCCTTGTCGAATATGGCTTTGACGTTGTGGTCGTCGATTCGGTAGACATACATGTTCGAGATCTTGTTGCTGATTGTGTGAAACCTGTCTATTGCCCTTTTCTTGTCGCTCTCGACAAAGTCGCGCGTACAGTTCTTCCTTGTGTAATAGATGTCCAGCATATCGGCATAGTAGCTCATGTGCCTGCTCAAATCCCTGTTCTCCGTGGCTTTCATGCTGTCTCTGATTGTGTCCTTCACCTCGTCCTCCCAGGGAGAGCCTGCCACAGCGGCATGGGAGTGAGCCGTGTGGGGGTGTTCTCCTGAAAGATATTTGACTATTCGATCCGGAACTTTCCATGCAAAGAGCGCCGTGCCCATTATGGCCCCAAGAATCAGCAGAACGACGAGCTTTACGAGCGGCCAGTTGTGCTTCCTGAAGCCTGCAGAACTGCTCCCCGCTCCCTTCGGATCCTGCGGCTTTGCAGCTATCTGGGGCTTCTGCGGCGTCTGGGAAGGCTGGGGCGCCTGCGGCGGATGGGAAGCCTGGACCGATTGGATGGCTGGAGGCTGAGAAGCGGCGTGCTGGACAGGAGGCTGCTGTGAAACGGCGTGCTGGACAGGAGGCGCAGCATGAGCGGCTCCTGCCTGAGATGCCGTGACCTGCGGGGCAGGTGCGCCAGCAGCCGGAGAAGATCCGGCGCCCTGTATCGTTATCTTCGTGAACGGAGGCGCCTGAGGGGAATCTAGCAACAGCAGGGCTTGTCTCATCTCTGCCGCAGATGCGAAGCGCTCCTCCGGAACCAGCTTCAGCGCCTTGTCGATGAAGGCCTGCAATGGCGCAGGCACACCAGTCAGCGCCTCGAACTTGAAAGGCACGAGAGGCGTCCTGCCAGAGAGCAGATGGTGCATCGTCGCTCCCAGCGCGTAGAGATCGGAGCGGGGCTCTGTCTTCCCTTCATACTGCTCAGGTGGCGAGTAGCCCTCAGTCCCTATCGCCGTGCCTGCAGGCTTTGTCAATGTGGCGAGCGTCTTCGCTATGCCGAAATCGACGAGGAATATGACGTCATCTGAAGAGCGCTTTATCACATTGGACGGCTTCATATCGCGGTAGAGGACCGGCGGGCTCTGGCTATGAAGGTAGGCCAGCACATCGAGGATCTTTCCCGCTATCTCCTTTACCTCCGCTGCAGGAAGGCCTGGCTTTCCCTTCTGCGATAAATACCGCTCCAGGTCTTCTCCCGCGATCAGGTCCATGACCAGATAGTGCCCTCCTCCTTCTGAGAAATAATCCATCACTCTCGGAATATTCGGGTGGTGAAGCTTCGCCAGCAGCTGTGCCTCCGTTTTGAAGCGCAGCAGCACCTCCTGCCTTTCCTGATCGCTCCCTGATACGGTGCACATCTCTTTGAGAGCAAAGTCCCTCTCGAGATGGGTGTCCCAGACCTTATAGACAGACCCCATTGCGCCGCCGCCGATGCGGGACTCAATCCTGTAGCGGCTCTGCAGCATCATGCCGGGCCCTATCCCCACCTGGGGCTGCGGCGCAGCGAGGCTCGCGCCGCAGTTCTCACAGAAACGGGCGTTGCCGAGATTGCTGATATTGCAATGCGGACAGTTCATATGACACAATGCCTGGAAACGGGAGCTCAAAGAGATGAAGGCGGAGGCGCCTTTTTCCCTGCTGTCTCGTCTCCGAGTCAAGATACAGGCGATGAGCCCGGGTAAATTCTTCTTTAGTTCTATGTCTGCCCTGCTTCTCCTGGCATTTCGGATCATCGACGTGAAAGTTCCGGGGAGCTCAAAAGAAAAAAGGGTGCAGCCATTCGACGGCGGTTGACTGCACCCTGTCCTTCCGTAAAAGAAGCGCATTTACGTAGGACTTCAAATCTCAACGGTACGTTCTGATCTTGTCTCAATAATATTTCATGGAGGTGTGACATTCAAGTTCCAGGAGCGATCCAAAAAAAGTGGGGACAGCTTACTACTTTCTCCCTAAAAAGTAGTTAACTGTCCCTGCTTTTTGTCTGAAAAGTGGTTAACTGTCCCTGCTTTTAGAAGTCGAAGCCTCCAGAGTCGCTGTGCGATGATGACTGGAAGCCGTCGCCGGCGTAGCTGGGGGAGCTGCTGAAGTGGTCCTTCAGCTCCGGGTTGAAGAGAAGAACCCAGATGCAGTATATTGCGAACGCAGTGCCGAGCGGGAAGATCCATATGTTCCAGATAATCGCCACTATAAGGTGCACTATTTTGGACCAGAGCCTCCCCTTCACTAGCGCGTTGGCCGATACTATCGACAGGATCCCGAACAGCGCGGCGAATCCTCCTATCACCATGCCGACAGTTCCGAAGAGAAATGCAAATGCGCCTGAGCCCTGAGAGCCCGAGAGGCCCACCGCTCCGGCTCCGAGGGCGAAGATGCTTATTATGAACAGAGCCACAGCAAGATAGATAAACCCTATTATATAGTCAATTACCTGGATCGCTGTGAGATGGCCCATCGTGTCTCTCCTTTACAGGAATGGATTGAAGCGGGTTTGAGGAAGGCTGAAGGCGCCAGTTTCCGTCCGGCTTTCAGAGATCGGGTCTGTATCCGGCAGAGATGCGCCGCCGAAATCAGCTCTTCGGAGCTTCCTGCGCAGATGCCCGCTCCGGCTTCGGCAGCTCGGCCGGCTGGCTGGCTTTCCAGCCCTCCACTGCCGGCGCGTCTCCACCGTCGTGTTTTTTCAGCATCTTGTAAGTGCCGATTGCGCCGGATACTGCGCCCACGCCAGCGGCGATGCCCAGCCCGGTGGCAAGGCTGCCCACGAGAGGGTAGAAGATAAGACCGAGGGGCGCAAGGCTGAGAGCGCCGAGGGCAACGCCCGCTGCAAGGCGTGTCTTGTCACCGGCGTTCTTCTTTGCCGGCTCGAGCTTTTCGATTGCCTTGTCGGCTATATCATTCGAAAGGTTTCTGACAATATTCCTGATTGGGTGGCCTATTACAGCGCCAACCGCTCCGACCACTCCGCCTGTGACGGCTCCTGCCACCATTCCGGCCGGACCGCCGAAGATCCCTGTGAGCGCTCCTGTAACAACACCGGAAAGCGCTCCAAGAATAGCGCGCCCTAAAGGCTTAACAGCTTTGCCGCCTATGCCGCCTGCTGCTGCGCCTGCAATCGAAAGGGCGGGATTCCCTGTGAACGCCGATGCCGCCATGCCTGCCATATAGCCGCCGTATACGCCGTCGCGCGTAGTGGCCCGCCTGCTGCCTGCAAGGGTGCCTGCCGCTCCTGAGAGACCTCCGAGAATCGTTCCGGCAGCGAGAATCGGTATCGTGACCGGCGCCCCGACTACAGCCGCGACTCCTGTCAAGGCCAGCCCGGTTACAACTGCTCCTGATACCGCGCCGTTCGCTATCGCCTTCGTGAATGAGCCCTGGGAGATGAACTTGTCCGTATATTTCGAAAGAAGCTTGATATCGTGTTTGTGGCCAGAAACCTGGTCTGCCTCGCCTTTGAGAAGATGGACGACATCGTCGCCAGCGTTGACGACAAGTTCTATGCCCTTGTCCACGGCTCTGCCGAGCGTCGGCAATACCGAGCCTTCTTCGCCTGCCTTGACTCCAAGGTATCCGCCTATCAATCCGCCGGCTCCGACCACAAGGCCGCCGGGTACATTTCCGGAGCAACCTCCGCCTGTGATGAAGCCCTCTATGCCGCCTCCCATACCGGCAGCCACAGGTGATGACGCATCCAGGTCCTCAGGCGCGCCCTGCCTGTCTGACGCCAGGTCCTTTATCCTGGCTGGAATACTCGCAATACCGTGGCCGACACTTTTGATATCCATGAGCGCCTCACAAGATACATAAATATGGCACAATCTGCCTATACTAATTATCGCAGAGTCTGCACGGCGTTGTAAACAATCTAATGTTAACAGATTGTAAACCTTTGGACCGTAAAAGAGGGAGGGCATGATGCTTTATTGAATAGATGGCAGATCTTTCTTCTCCGGGAGGACTTCAATGAAATCAGTCACCACTGTAATACTGCTAATCATGCTGCTCTCTGCCGGGCAGGCGGGATACTGCCAGTCGGCCCCGCCAAAGACCACAGCCTGGTCATCAGAGCATGGAAACGCTATAACCACCAAATCCGTGGCAATCGGAAGGGCCGTGCTCGACACTGTCTGGATCGATGTAAACTCCCCGAAGGTCATGGTCACAATCCAGGTTCCCTGCGGCTTCCCTCTTACGAGCCAGAGCTTCTCGAACCTGGTAAGTGAATCAAAGCCGGATGTGGCGATTACCGGCACGTATTTCAACATGACCACCCACGTGCCTGTCAGCGCGCTGCTGATGTTCGGACAGATTATCCACTTCGGAGATATTGGAACGGCCATGGCAATAGGGAAGGACAGGCAGGTCACTTTCAGGAGGATGCTTTCAGGCCTCGTCCCGGACTGGAGCGGCAATGAGACCGTGATCGCAGCCGGGCCGACGATTCTGAAGGATGGAGTGATAGACATACAGCCTGAAGCGGAAAAGTTCACAGACAGGAGGATCACAGGGAGCGCGAAACGATGCGCCGTAGGGTGGCGCAAGGACGGGGTTCTCATCCTGGCTGCGAGCAGAAACTCGATAACACTGAACGATCTGGCAGTGGCCTTCAGGGAGATGGGTGCGACAGACGCGATGAACCTGGACGGCGGAACGTCGACAGGCCTCTATGCGAAGGGAAAGTTCTACGCGAGGCCCGGAAGAGGGCTCACAAACCTGCTTATAGCCTTCTCGTCGCCTGACCGCTTCAACGACTACAGGACCCGCTGCGCCTATACGTTCTACAGGACAGGGAAGGCGTTCCAGCAGAAGGGGAAGCACTTCCAGGCCATGCTGAACTACCGCGGCGCAGCTGCGGCAGACCCTTCGAAGGCGGTCTACTTCAAAGACCTGGCCGAGACGTTCCTGAAGCTCGAATGGCCGGTATGGACATCGTGGGCCTATTCGCAGGCCGCCTGCCTGTACGACAGGAAGGGAGACGGCGAGAGCGCCCTCTCATATCACAAAAAGGCGCTGGACGCTTCGTTCTTCAACGCCGACTCCCATCTCTACATGGTCGAGTACTACGACAGGATGAAAGACGTGGACAAAGGCATGCAGGAGAAAAAAAATCTTGAATCGTGCCTTTTCACAAGGGCGGCCCTGTATCAGGACCTCTACAACCCTCCGGAGAGGCTGGACAGGAGCTACTCAGGCCACGAGCTCTGCTGGAGCGATGACGGCGGCGGATGGTTCAGCGAAAAGAGCACAGGGATGAAGATGAAGCTCCCCCAGAAATGGGAGCTGACCGCGTCGAAGCCTTTCTTTGCGCTTTTCCAGGCTTCAGATCCTTCTAAACAGAGATTTCTGTGCGTGGAAGCCATCAAATCTGAGATATTCGTGCCGCTCGAAAGACTGGCGGATACTCTGCAGAAAAAGCAGTGCGACAGAGAAATGGCGACAGAGAGCAGAACGGTCTCAGGGTTGCAGGCGCTGAAATCACGCATACCGGATCTGAAAATCGGCAGCGAGTCCTGGGGGCTCTCGACGCTGATGGTCAGAAAGGGCCGGTGGGTGCTTGTGATAACGGCAGGCGCACCGCAAAAGGAGCCCGACGATGCAGGCCGGCTCCTCGGCGAGATCGAGAGCTCCATATCCATAGGCGCTGATGGCGCACAGTGAGATCTACTCGATGTAATAGTGGTTGAGCTTGTTCAGATTGTCGTCCAGCTCATAAACGAGCGGCACCCCTGTTGGGATCTCGACTGCGACGACCTGCTGATCCGACAGGTTGTCGAGCACCTTTACGAGGCCCCTCAGACTGTTTCCGTGGGCTGATATGATAACAGACCTGCCCTTCCTGATCTCAGGCGCTATCTGCTGCTCCCAGTAGGGCATGAACCTTGCGATGGTGTCCTTCAGGCTCTCGGTGACAGGCAGTTCATCCGGAGACAGATCGCTGTATCTCGGATCGTGTCCCGGGTATCTGGGATCGCTTCTTTCCAGCGGAGGCGGAGGGACATCGAAGCTCCGGCGCCATATGTGAACCTGCTCCTCTCCCATCTTCTCTGCAGACTCCTTCTTGTTCAATCCCTGAAGAGCCCCATAGTGGCGCTCGTTGAGCCTCCATGAATGATTCTGCGGTATCCACATCAGATCCATCCTGTCGAGGACTATCCAGAGGGTCCTTATCGCCCTCTTGAGCAGCGACGTAAAGGCGATGTCGAAATGATAGCCTTTCTCTCTGAGAAGCTGTCCGGCCCGCTCTGCCTCTTTGAAGCCCTTCTCGGACAGGTCCACGTCTGTCCATCCGGTGAATCTGTTCTCCAGATTCCACTGGCTCTCGCCGTGCCTTATCACTACAAGCTTAAGCATTTCACTCCTGCCTTTCTGCTGCCGGAAGGGGCGGAAGGTCTCCGCCCCTTCACATGTCAGGCTATCGTTATCCCGCTTGAAAGATAGACATCCTGAACTGCCTGGATGAGCTTTATTCCCTCATCCATCGGTCTCTGGAAGGCCTTTCTGCCCATTATGAGGCCCATCCCTCCGGCTCTCTTGTTTATGACTGCCGTCGTCACCGCTTCCCTGAGATCATCTGATCCAGACGCGCCGCCTGAGTTTATGAGGCCGATGCGGCCCATATAGCAGTTCGCCAGCTGATACCTGGTCAGGTCGATCGGGTGATCCGTAGTCAGCTTCTCATATACGAGAGGGCTTGTCTTTCCGAATTTGATCGCATTGTATCCGCCGTTGTTCGTCGGGAGCTTCTGCTTTATAATGTCTGCCTCAATCGTGACGCCGAGGTGGTTCGCCTGGCCTGTCAGGTCCGCCGATGCCTCGTAGTTGACGCCGTTCCTGCTGAAGTCGTTATTCCTGAGGTAACACCACAGAACGGTGAACATCCCCAGCTCATGCGCCTCCTGGAACGCCTCGGAGATCTCCTCTATCTGCCTGCGCGACTCCTCTGAGCCGAAGTATATCGTGGCGCCTATTCCGGCTGCGCCCATCTGGTATCCCTGCTCGACAGATGCGAAAAGGCGCTGATCGTATGTGTTGGGGTATGACAGAAGCTCGTTGTGGTTTATCTTAAGAATGAAAGGTATCCTGTGCGCGTACCTGCGCGCGACAGAACCCAGCACTCCCAGCGTCGAAGCCACGGCGTTGCATCCCGCCTCTACTGCCAGCTTGACAATATTCTCCGGATCGAAATAGATCGGGTTCGGCGCAAAAGATGCGCCTGCCGAGTGCTCTATCCCCTGATCGACAGGGAGTATAGACAGATAACCAGTTCCGGCAAGACGTCCGTGGCTGAACATGGACTGCAGGCTTTTCAGCACGTTTATGGGCCTGTCTGAGCTGACACATATCCTGTCCACATAGTCAGGTCCGGGAGCATGTATCATCTCTTTCGGGATCGTGGAACATTTGTGCTGCAGCAGGCCGGGCCCGTCACTGCCCAGGATCTCCTCAATATTGATCTTTTCAGGCACCGAGCTCTTTTTCATGGCATTTCCTCCCTATGTTTTACTGGCAGGCAGAAATCCGTAACAGAACAGCCAGGGGTTCAGACGTGAGTGATTATATGATTTCCTGAAGATAAGGTTATGAGGAATCCTGCCTTCAGTAGACTTCTCCCTCGCCGTAAAGCTTCCTTCCAGGTGCAGAATCTTCCCGGCTCCCGGTACAAAGAAAAAGGAAGACTTTCGCCTTCCTGAGTAAATCAAAATGTTAATCTCTCAGCTCAGTGACTCGTGAGCTTGTCTTTCGCAAAGTCATAGAGTTTGTGCGCTCCCTCAATGACCTTGTCGCCAATCTGGTATCCGCCCATCATTCCGCAGGCTCCGAAGACAACCGCTCCGACTATCCCTCCTGTGAGGCCGGCCGAACCGGCTCCCGCCAGTGTGAACGAATGGGAGAAGAGGCTTGACAGTGAAAATCCCGCCGCTGCGACTGTGCCGCCTACTGCGAATCCGCCTGCCGCTCCGCTTCCGAGGCCGAATCCCGCTCCAAGGGTCTTTCCAAATCCCTTGACGCCTTTCCAGATCGATGATTCCACGTCATTCTTCTTGAAGCCATCCTTCGGAGCCGCTGCCGCGGTCTCGTCCTTCTTGGCTGTCTCTGCCATCGGGACCGATGTGTTCAGAGGAATGTTTGTGCCGGCTGATCCTATGGTGTTACTCATTATTATTCACCTCCGCCAGTCAGCTTCTCTTTCAGAGCTATGCCTACGCCGACAGCTCCGCCAATCAGAGCGCCTGGTACGGCGGCTACGATGGAGCCAATGCCTTCGCCCATCTTCCATGAACCGTATCCCACGCTGGCTCCACCGGCAAGTATGCCTACTTTTCCGAGTGCAGTCGATGTGGTGAAAGCAGTCTTCCAGAAGCCGAGGAAGCCGTCAGATGAAGCTGCGGCTTTCAGAAGGCCGAGGCCACCGCCGAGGTATGCCCCGCCGAGAGCGCCGCCGAGTGCTCCGACATAGATTCCAGTTCCCAGAAGCGTCAGGCCGGCAAAGCCGCCAAGCGCGTGGCTGGAAATGTCAGCACCTTTCTTGGAATACGCCTTCACCGTGTCCATGAACGACGGCTCTGCTGTATCCACAGTGTCCTTCGGCTCGGCTGCCGCTGGTGCCGGCTTCTCCGCCATCTTCTTCAGATCTGCTGCTTTCTGCGGTGCAGCGGTCTGCCCCATCATTACCGGATTCAAGGTTGCACCATCCACTTTAATCGCACCTCCTTATATATTGAACAAATTATTTTCAGGTTTGCCTTGTTACGTCATTGAGCTACATTTATAATCACATAACCTGACAGTAAGATTATGACAGAACAGGAGGCAAATGTAAAGCGAATTATGTTAACAGGATGTTAACTAGTGGATAGAAATGGCACTACTTTGGGTTTTACGGCCTGTCCTGCCTGGAGAAGATCCCTGAATAGACCGCTTCTCCGATTGTCCTTTCGAAAATGAACTGGCAGATTCTCGTGCCTGGATGAAGCGCAAGAGGCATGGGACTGACATTGCTGAGCTCCAGAACCTGCCGGTTGTTTATTCCGGGGTGCATGAACGAAGCCGTTATATGAACCATGAGGCCCAGGCGGGCAAAACGGCTCCTTCCCTCAAGCCATCCAGACAGGTACGGCGGCAGCTTTATCTTCTCCTTCGTAATGCCCAGCACCGACTCTCCCGGCATCAGCACAAACTGATCTCCCACTGTGATCAGCTCTGTCACCTCGTTGAAATCTGACGAGTCATTTACATGGTATATCTCATGGAGCTTCCTGAATATTCTGAATTCGTTGCCGAGATGCAGATCGACAGAGCCAGGCCCGACGAGCTCTTCGTTGAATGGATCTATGGCTATACTGCCTGCCCTGATCTCTCTCAGTATCTCATCTCTGGTAAGTATGCACATCAGACTGCTCCTTTCGGCTCTCATGGTCATGGAAACCCCTGTAATAGCTCTTCACTTCGCTCCACAATTCCCTATTCCTCCAGAGTTAAGGCTCCGGAGAGGATATGAAGGCATGATCAAAGAACTTGGAAGGTGCTGAAAGGAAAGGAAGTCAATGATATGGGATGGTCCATCGCGGCCGCATCTTTCAATGAGCAGATTCATTCTCTCATTTACCGGATCCTCGCCGAGGTCGATGGCCTGAAAGGACAGGATGCGGCATCATATACAGGAAGGTATCTCTACCATCATCTCAGGGCCTCGTCGGGATTCTGCGCATATGCGGAAGGCTCTGACGAGCCCTGCGGCATCATTGTCTTTTCACCTCACGAGCTGAGATTTCTCTTCGTCGACGAATGCGAGACACCGGGTGAGATTGCCGCTTCACTTCTCGAGCACGCCCTTTCTTCAATGCAGGCTGAAATGAAATCCACATTCATTTTCTCCACCTTCCCTTCGTGGAAAGGCCACCTCGGCCAGGATCTGCTGACCCCGCTGCTCCGCGGGAAAGGCTTCACAGAGCTTCATCTGCTCAGGCTCTCTGTCCCTGTGGACAGCGAAGTGCTCGCCGGACATCTCAGCGGCTCAGCCCTCGAAAAGCTCAATGAACAGGGATATTCGATAGATGGATGGAGGAGCCGGGACCACCTCAATGCTTCAATGGAGCTGATTATAAAAAATCCCAACGCCCTCGCAGGAAGCCTGGTCACAGAGGCCTCAGCAGAGGCAATCGACTGGCTCAATGACAACATATTCATCGATGAGTGCGGCAGAGAGGCAGAGTATCCGCCTGAATGCTCGTCGACAGTGTGGCACAAAGACAGGCTGGCAGGAGTGCTTCTGTGCTCGGAGAAGGGATGGATCCACCAGATAGCCGTTGAATATGCCCATCAGAGAAAAGGAGTTGCGCAGGCCATGATGACGAGAACATACAGAGCGCTGAAAGTCCTCAGAACTCCGGCCATGGCTCTTTCGGTCTATCAGGAGAGCCCGGTCGCTCTCGAATGGTATGGTAAGCTGGGATTCTCCCCCACTTTCGAGCACTCTGTGTGGTGCTGGAAGAAGTAAGCTCCGTTAATCATGATATGGCAGCCGTTTCGTGCTGCATGAGAGATCGATCAGCAGAGAGAGGAGACTGCGATGGCCAGCGAAAATATTCCCCGGCGCCGCCCGAAAAGAAGAAGTGAGCTGTTCAGAATAAAGAGAGCCTGCAGTAAAATCGCAGCCGCCTGTGGCAGAAAGCTTTCCGGCCCGCAGGAGGCCCTGGATGAAAACGGCAATGCCTCGCGTTATTACAGTCTCGCCGGCAAAGAGGAATGGGAGAGCGCAGAAGAGGCGCTGAGACATTCTGAGCATAAGCTGGCCGATATAATCGACTTTATGCCCGATCCATCCTTTGCCATCAATATGGAGAAAAAGGTCATCATCTGGAACAGGGCCATGGAGGATCTCACCGGAATAAAGGCTGGAGAGATGCTGGGGAAGGGCGACTATGAATACGCCATTCCATTTTACGGGGAGAAAAGACCGATCCTGATCGACCTGATCCTGGAGCCGAACCCCGAGTTCGAAAAGGCCTACTCCGGATACATCGTTAGAAAGCACGAGCGAATTTACGGCGAAACATACCTGCCGCTCCTGAGGCCGGGAGGGATCTATATCTGGGGAATAGCGAAGCCGCTTTTCAACGCCAGTGGAGAGATTATAGGCGCCATCGAGAGCATACGCGACATCTCGGATTACAAGAGCACTGAAAAAGCCCTTTCTGAAAAGACAACCGAACTGGACAGATTCTTCAGACTGTCTCTCGACATGCTCTGCATAGCAGATATGGAGGGCACGCTGTGGAGGCTGAACCCCGCCTGGGAGAAGACACTCGGATACGAACTGGAAGAGCTGGAAGGGAGCAGTTTCTTTGATTACGTGCACCCTGATGACGTGAAAAAGACGAAGGATGCCGTCAATGCTCTTACAGAAGGCAGGGATATCACGGACTTCGAAAACAGGTATCGCCGCTCAGACGGAACATACAGATGGATAGAGTGGCGCTCTTCACCTTACAGGGGCAAGCTCATCTATGCAGTGGCCAGAGACATCACGGAAAGAAAAGCCGTGGAGGAAGAGCTGATAAATGCAAGAGAGAAGGCTGAAGTTGCAAACAGGACGAAATCCGAGTTCCTCGCCAGCATGAGCCACGAGATCAGAACTCCGATGAACGGGATAATCGGCCTCACCGAGATGCTGCTCAACTCGCAGCTGACAGATTTGCAGCGGGAATACATGAAGATGGTAAAAAGCTCTGCCATGAATCTGCTGACCATAATCAATGACATTCTTGACCTGGCGAAGATAGAGGCACACAGGGTGGAGCCGGTCAGGAGCAATTTCGACTTGAGAAAGCTCCTTATTGGAATGCTCAAGACGCAGACGCGCTCAGCCAGCGAGAAAGGGATAATCCTGACATACGACATCTCCACAGATGTGCCGATGTACCTTTACGGAGATCACGGCAGACTGCTTCAGATAATAATAAACCTTCTGGACAACGCCATCAAGTTCACGTCCGACGGATACATAGAGCTTCTGGCATCGGTCCTGGAGAAGGCCGAAAGCGATGTCATGCTGCAGTTTTCAGTCAAAGACACGGGCTGCGGCATCTCCGGGAACATGAGAGAAAAGATCTTCGAGCCCTTTTCCAGAGTAGAGAGCACGTACACGAAACAGTGCGACGGAACCGGTCTGGGGCTCGCCATATGCAGAGATCTGTCCGAGATGCTCGGCGGTGCAATCTGGGTGGAAAGCGAGCCGGGCAGGGGGAGCACCTTCCATTTCACAGCGCGGTTTGACATTGCCGGGCAGGACGGCACTACCGCCAGCGACGAGGGAAAGCCTTCTGACAGGAACACTGCAAAGCTCAGCATACTCGTCGCCGAAGATGAGATAATCAACAGAAGGGTGATTGTCGACTATCTCAGCGATAAAGGTCATTCCGTCGTGGCCGCAGGAAACGGTGAGAGCGCACTGAAGGCCGTCGAAGGCGGGCATTTCGATCTCGTCCTGATGGACATAAGAATGCCTGTCATGAACGGTATGGATGCCACGAAAGCCATCAGAGAGCGAGAGCAAAGCGAGGGCTCTCACACGTATATCATAGCCCTCACTGCCTATGCCATGAAAGACGATATAAAGCGGTTTCTCGATGCAGGGGCAGACGACTGCATAACAAAACCCGTTGACTTCTACGAGCTGGATGACAAGATAGAAAAGGCATGTCAATTCCTGATCAAATCAGACTGAGACCGTATGAAGGCCAGGCCCGACTCATCCGCATGTATTCTGCAGCTCTCAAAAGATGTAACAGAACGGAAGCATTTCTTTTACATTTTAAGGATAATTTCAGCCCTCTTTGAGGTCGATTTCATCGAAGGCAGTGAAATATTCATAAGGAAGCAAAGGAGGAGCGCATCATGTACGACAATCTGATAGGACTGAATCAGACAGGAACATCCTTTCAATCGCTGCCATCATTTTCAGGCCTTTCGATGCCGGGAGCCCTTGCAGGTAAGTCTCCCTGGTCTCCTTCATATGGAAACGACATGATAACAGCCAGCACAGAGGCGTCGTCGCTTCTCGGCAATCAGATGAGTGCCGGAGCGCAGGGCTTCAACCCTGCCGGCGCTTACAGCGGCGTTTTCAGCAATATGATGAGCTATTATCTGCAGCTTATGTCGATGCTGATGCAGTATCAGAACGCTCAGGGCGGCAATCAGCTCCAGAATCTGCTGAACGGAGGACAGAACGGCGGAGCGCAGGTGGACAACGGAGGCAATGCAACGCCTGTAGACAATAACGGCGGAAATGACGCCAACAACGGAGGGAAAGTCGACCTGAAGCCGAGCGGCGGCTGGGAGGGGACCGAAGGCCCTGTAAAACAGCTCGTGGCGCTCTGCGGAGCCGGCTTTTCAGTTTCATCGGCCAAGCGGGACACGCAGATGACGAAAAGCGGGAATGTTTCGGATCACTACGTGGGGAACAAGGACGCTTATGCAAACGATATAGTGTGGGGCTCGAGCTCTCCCAACGGCAAATCCGACGAAGCCGCTTCCAAGATAGTGGCGGCGCTCGGCGGGCCGGCAGACTGGGGAAAGAACGGCGGCGTCTTCAGCACCACGATCAACGGAATACGATACCAGGTCCTTTACAGGACCAATGAGGGCGGCAATCATTTCAATCACATACACCTGGGCGCGGAGCGCGCAGGCTCGAAAGACTGAGCTTCAGCGCCAGTTCAGGCCATCCCTGGAGCGGAAGGTCTGCTTTGTGCCGTCGAGCAATGTGGCGTTGGCGAGCCATTCAGTCTCAGACTTGTCCAGAGAGCACGATGCAATCCCGTCAGTCTGCTCCCCTGAGCGGTTTGTCTCGTATCTCGTGCGAAATATCTCGACAGTTTCGCCGTCCGTCTCGCAGTACAGAATGGAGTACCCATAATCAGAATGGCCATCGCACATCTCCACCTTATCATCGACAAAAACCCGGATCATGCTCATAATGACCTCCACAAAAAAAATGGGGACAGACTCTTATATTAACAAATCGAGAAATGTTCAACAAGAGGAAATTGGGGACAGCTTACCAATATTAACAACTAGAAATTAATTCAATTCAGGAGGTGTCAATGTCAAGACTGTCGGCTCTTCTATCGGCGTGCTTATTGCTCATGGCTTTTCTGATTCTCGCTGCGCAGGTCTCCCTGGCAGGTACTGCTCCAAAGCCTCCCAGGCCCGATGAAACAGGCGACTATCATCACTGCCGGGATCAGAAATACTGGATCGTTGTCGATCAGGACTGGAAAAACGGGCTGTCCGGCCGCCTGTCGCCTTCCTTCCCTGATAACTGGGAATCTGTTGACAGCAGGTGGCCTGAAAATCCCGATGTAAATGCGTGGCCGGTGGTTATCAGCTTCTATCCCGGTACGATACTGAACGGATGCCAGGGAAACTGCGGCACGATAACAATGGAAGACAGGAACAGAAACCCATGGCTCATGGTGACCATTGGAATCGGCAAGGTCTGCTTCGTAAGGGCAAACAGCAGATATATCAAGCCGGTCCAGATCAAGTAAGGCATATCAGATCAGAAACAGAAGAATCGAGCAGACGAGGATGAAGAGAAGTGGCAGCGCCATGTAGCGGTATATTCTGGTAAAATCCACCTTGAAATACTGGGCGGTCAGTATGAAGCACAGATGAGTCGGCGACAGAAGCACTCCCAGTACTGCGCTCGTAAAGGCGAAGCAGAAAAGGGAGAGGCCTCCCGGCATCGGCGCCATGGATAAAAGAAGCGGGAAGGTAATCCCGACAGGCGCCTGCGTAACGCCTGTAAGAAAGCCGACGAGAAATGGCAGAATGAAGAACAGCAGGGGAATGGGAATTCCCAGCTCCCTGAAGTAGCAGGAGACTCCGGTTGCGAGACTGCTCTGCGTCAGAGCCTCTTTGAAGATCAATATTGCCACAACAGCCAGAAAGATATCAAAGCTCATGCCCTTCTTCATGAAGCCGAAGAACGTGGAGAGCCTGAGTCTCGTCGAGATGACCTCTAAGGCGAGAACGATGAAGAGAGCCAGCGCCATGTTAACTTTGAAAGCGATTATCATGATGAGAAGAGCGGCCACGGGAAAGACTCCCCAGAAAAGATGGCTGAGCCTGCCCTGTGGCTTTTCATCATTATCATCCTTTTTCTTCAGCTTCAGAGGCACAAGCCCGAAGAGAACTCCTCCTGCCACGGCAAAAAGAGTGCACCAGCACAACCTCCCGACAAGAGTCCCTGTGTGGGTATCCAGGATCGTGGCTGCCAGGATGGTAGCGGGATACAGCGGCAGCGAATACTCCCAGATGTGCCTGAACCAGTAGTTTATGAAAGTCTTCTCTTCGCCTGACAGCCCGAGCGGCTCACCGGCCCGTTCCACGAAAGGCGCTGAAAACATCGCCCCTCCCGGCGAGGCCAGGAATCCCAGGAAGGCCGGCATAACTATCAGGCGCAGCCTTCTGCCGGGAACATATCTCTCCAGGGCCGTTATCAGGCGATCCAGTTTACCGCTCTCCCTCTCCACCTTCTCGAGAAGCGATACCATATATAGAAATACCAGGAGAAGTATCGTGGCAGGGTCTGTGATTCCCTTCACAGCAACGTTGAAAAACTTCTGGACTCCGAACCCTGAGAAAATGCCGAGCAGCAGAGTGGCCAGAAACATCACAGGGCCGAGAGGCAGTTTGCGCCTCAGAAGAACCAGGATGATGACGAAGATTATTGCGAGCTTTACGAGATCAGCCATTGTTCCGTTCCTTTTATGCTCAGGAGCATAAGTAACGTCATGAGGCAGGCCTCATGGAATCAAAAACTACTCTTTGTGATGGTGTTTATCTTGAGCGTTACTGTATAGCTCTCAGAATCATCATCATACGGCAAAGATCCGGCGATGTCAAGAAAACAATCTGGTTACTGTCATGCCTGATAGATGTGGATGCTGTTGGGAAGGCAGACTTTTCTGATGATTGCATGAAATACTGAAAGCGCAGACATATAACTACTGTGCGGAGATCCGCACCAGCCGGACGGAAAATCCCAGTGAATACGGTTATCATCTCAGTTTACAACAATCCAGCCATACCTGACAGATGTCTTTCGTCCTGAAAGAGAAACGATCAGCTCAATTTATCTCTTTAAAAGAGATATTATTTACTTGATTTATCTCTAAAAAAGAGATACATTACTGAAAACGGCAGGGAAGTAGATTTTTTCGTACCTGACGACTTCGAATGCGATACAAGAATGCTCCAGATATGCTGGAGCCTCGACGATAAAGAGACAAAGAATAAAGAAATGCGGGCTCTCATTGAAGCCATGGATGAGCAGAGACTGAATGAAGGGCTCATTATCACCTGGCTCGACGAAGACAGCTCCGATAAGAAAATCAGGATTATACCGCTGTGGAAGTGGTTTATCAGGAGCTGAGACAGCCGGGATCACTGAGAAATGGCATCAAAATGGGGCTCTGATGACTACGTTCTCTTATTGACACACCCACATTCATACCCTATAATTGAAACACAGATTTGTTCCTACACATCGCTACTTCATTTTCAGACTATACACAGCATTCAACAAGACGCGCAATCCATTTTTCAATGGCTCTGGAAGCTTTATTCAATTATAAGCTGGATGGCTTTAAAATGGCCATCATGACTCTCATTCCGAGTATTTCGACAGGGACGATAAAAATCAGTCCCGGATTGAATCAACAAATTATACTGAAGGAGGCAAACTATGAGCAAAGACACACAAAGCCTGGAAGCGGAAAGACCCCACGAGCGCAGAGCAATGTCGAACCGGGACTGGTGGCCGAACCAGCTGAGGCTCAATATCCTGCACCAGCACTCGTCGAAATCCAACCCGATGGGCGGGGATTTCAACTACGCCGAAGAGTTCCGGAGCCTCGATCTGGCAGCGGTGAAGAAGGATCTTCTGGCGGTTATGACCGACTCGCAGGACTGGTGGCCGGCAGACTTCGGGCACTATGGGCCTCTGTTCATCCGAATGGCCTGGCACAGCGCCGGCACTTACCGGATCGGCGACGGCAGAGGCGGCGCAGGCGGCGGCAATCAGCGGTTTCCTCCCCTTAACAGCTGGCCCGACAATGTCAACCTCGACAAAGCGCGCAGACTGCTGTGGCCGATCAAGCAGAAGTATGGCCGCAAGATCTCATGGGCAGACCTCATGATTCTCGCCGGCAATGTAGCTCTTGAATCGATGGGGTTCAAGACGTTCGGCTTCGCCGGAGGGCGCGAGGACATCTGGGAACCGGAACAGGACACTTACTGGGGCTCTGAAGAAAAGTGGCTCGATGACAAGCGCTACTCAGGCGACCGGAACCTCGAAAACCCTCTCGCAGCAGTGCAGATGGGCCTGATCTATGTCAATCCGGAGGGCCCGAACGGCAACCCCGATCCTATCGCCGCGGCGCGGGATATCCGCGAGACCTTCGCCCGAATGGCCATGAACGACGAAGAGACCGTTGCGCTGATAGCAGGCGGCCACACCTTCGGCAAGACCCACGGAGCCGGTGATGCAAAGCATGTGGGGCCTGAGCCCGAGGCGGCCGGTATAGAGGAGCAGGGCCTGGGCTGGAAGAGCAGCTTCGGCACCGGTAAAGGCGCCGACACCATTTCAAGCGGCCTGGAAGTCACCTGGACCAACACGCCGGTAAAGTGGGGCAGAAACTTCTTCCGGATCCTGTTCGCCTATGAATGGGAGCTGACGAAGAGTCCGGCAGGCGCGCACCAGTGGAAGCCCAAAGATGATGGAGGCGCAGGGACGGTGCCGTCTGCGCACGACCCGTCGAAGCGCATAGCGCCTTCCATGCTGACCACCGACCTCTCGCTGCGGTTCGATCCGGCCTACGAAAAAATCTCTCGGCGCTTCCTGGAGAATCAGGATCAGTTCGCCGACGTGTTCGCCCGCGCCTGGTTCAAGCTGACGCACCGCGACATGGGCCCCAGGGCGCGTTACCTCGGACCTGAGGTTCCAGCCGAGGAGCTCATCTGGCAGGACCCTGTTCCAGCCGTCAATCACGAGTTGGTCGATGAAAAGGACATCGTCTCCCTGAAGACGGAGATCGTGGCCTCTGGACTTTCCGTGTCGGAGCTTGTTTCGACTGCCTGGGCGTCGGCGTCCACATTCCGCGGCTCTGACAAACGCGGCGGCGCAAACGGCGCCCGCATAAGGCTGGCGCCGCAGAAGGACTGGAAAGTCAATGAGCCAGAAAGGCTGGCGAAAGTCCTGAAGGCCCTGGAGAGCATCCAGAGCTCGTTCAACAGCGCACAGGCCGGCAAGAAGAAGATCTCCATCGCTGACCTGATCGTTCTTGCAGGCTGCGCAGGCATAGAGCAGGCGGCGAAGAACGCAGGCCGGAACCTGACTGTTCCGTTCACGCCTGGACGCATGGACGCCTCGCAGGAGCAAACCGACGTGGGCTCATTTGCCGTGCTCGAGCCGGTCGCCGACGGGTTCCGGAACTACCTCAAAACCACATTCTCAGTATCGGCAGAGGAGCTGCTGGTCGATCGGGCGCAATTGCTGACGCTGACAGCGCCGGAGATGACGGTTCTGATAGGAGGCATGCGCGTGCTGAACACCAACTTCGGGCAGACAAAGCACGGCGTCTTCACAGATCGTCCAGAGGCGCTGACTAACGACTTCTTCGTTAACCTGCTCGATATGGGCACGATGTGGAAACCGGTTTCTGAGGCCAATGACGTGTTCGAAGGGCATGACCGGAAGACTGGTGAGCTCAAGTGGACTGCCACGCGCGCAGATCTGATCTTCGGCTCCAACTCCCAGCTCCGGGCATTGGCGGAAGTCTACGGATCCAGTGACTCAGAAGAGAAGTTCCTGCACGACTTTGCAGCGGCGTGGAACAAGGTGATGAACCTGGACCGTTTCGACATTCACAGATAATGGTATAAACGTCTTTCGGAAAATCAGTGTACAGTAGAAGAACCGGCAAGGCAGGCGAGATATATCCCTGTGGCCGGTTCTTTCTCATTAAGGGAATCGTGAAGCTGCAATCGCAATAATGCCGCAGATCAGTAAGGCGGTTTCAGATATTCGATCCAAAATGTAACAACTTTTCTCTTAACATTCTCCGAATATCTGATACAATAATATGGGCTGATTTGCCGGTTTCGATTCGGCTCCATAACTGCAAGAAGGAAGAAAGAACAATGACAGTTCAGAACATCAACTCAGGAATACCTTCAGACGGGATTTACAGAGCAGCAGGCAGCAGGGAGGGCTTAAAGCAGGAGAAACCCGAAACAGAGGCCGGCCCGGCAGCTGCTGATTCTGTCCAGCTCGGGCAGAGCCAAGCGCCGCCGAAAAAGAAGGAGCTGACCGTTCTCTTCTACATTCACGGCCAGTATCCTGATCTTGCAAAGGCCAAGGCCCGTGACTTCATGCAGCTTGAAAATGTCGGCTCAGACGAAAACGTCAACGTGGTTGCCGAACTGGGCAGGGCTCCGCAGGCCGACCCGAAGAAGCCCTTCAACATAGACGGAGACTGGAGCGGAGTAAGACGCTACTACATCACGCATAAAGACCATTCGAACACAGAGATGTCGCTTGCCGACTGGCAGGCCGTCGAGAAAAAGATCCCGAATAACCCGCTTGCCCATTACAACCTCGGAAACGCCCTCTACGAGCTTGGCGACAATGAGCAGGCCAAGCTGGAGTATGCGAAGGCAAAAGAGCTGGGAATCCAGGTGTGCCTGGAAAAGCCGGATTCGCCGAAAGCGAAGAAGATCAACAGGCAGCTCGACAAAGCCACGAAGCCTTTTGAGGAAGCACAGCAGAAGGAGCAGATATACGGCTCGCCAGTGCTGGAGACGCTTCCGGAAGGAACGAAGATAGGCGACCCCGCCACGCTGAAGGATTTCGTCTCGTGGGGCATGAAGAGCTACCCGGCCGAGCACTATGTGCTGGTAGTGACAGGCCACGGCGGCGCGTGGATCGGGGCTCTCGAGATAAACCCGGACAAGATGAACAAAGCCATCACTGAAGGCGTCGCGCAGGCTTCTAAAGATACGGGAGAACAGAAAAAGCTCGATGCCGTGGTCTTCAACTCGTGTTATATGGGAAACGCCGAATCGTCATTCCAGATGCGGAACGCCGCCGATATCATAATAGGCTCGGAGAACTACTCGAAAGGCACCTTCTCGCACTGGGGAGACCACTTGAAGCGGATAGAGGACGGGATAAAAAGCGGCGAAGGCTTCGACAAAACGGCTTTCGCGAAGGACTTCATCGAATATTACAGGCAGAAAGGCTCTGACATAAAGGAGAACTTCCCTGAATACTCGCGCTGGAAAGAGACATTCCTGACCCTCACGGCTATAGACACGTCGCAGATGGAGAAGGTCACGTCCGGCTGGAAAGGCTTCGTCGAGGCCTGCAAAGCCGGAAATGTGCCTGAGCATGAGATCTTCAGGGAGTTTGCAAAGAAGCCTGAATATGTCTCGTCATCATCTTCTCACAAGGATTCAGTCTTCATATTCTACGACATGATCCGCGACATGGGGAGAATAATGGCCAACGTCAGGGAGAACCCAGCCATTCCCGAGTCTGTAAAGGCCGAGGCGGCCAAGGTGCAGGCCGCCCTGAACGACGCCGTCATAGCAGAGCAGCACGAAGGGAAGAACATGGACGGCTCGACGGGCATAACTGTCTGGGCCCCCACAAACGCCGTGGACGTGGCGATAATGGCCGACAGGTATGAGAAGGAGAACGTGCCTGATTTCAACGCGAAAACAGGGTACCTGTCATTCCTCAAGAGCGCTGTAAGCCACGCCGACCAGGCCGCGCTGAAGGATTTCCTGGGCGATATGCAGATCCTGAGAGGCCTCAACAAGATCCTCGCCGATACGAAGATCGTCCTTTCAGAGGAAGAAAAGAAAACCGTGCAGGATGCGAAGGGCACAATAACCGAGCACGCGATGAAGTTGAAGGAAAAGCTCGTCCTCACAGAGCCGCGCGTGAGGTCCATGTTCGGCCTGGGATTTGCAGAGCAGCCAGACTTCGCTGCAATGGGAGATATGTCGAGAGATTTCGTCAACGAAGAGCTCGGCAGATCGACTCCGAAGGGCGGCGGCTAATACCCTTCAGCCTGATATCTTCAAAAAGCATCTCAAGAGGAGCCTGGACAGTCTGAACCAGGCTCCTCAACAGTTTCTGATTTCTTACAGGAGGCCCTCATGCGACAGGTATTTGCCCCGGGCTGCGCTCTGATGCTCTATAAACCGGAGCTTGCAAAAAGAACACTGGAATTTCTGAACGAGAATATCGGCGGAATCCATCAGCACGACATCTGCTGCAGGCACGAACCTGGACTGCCGAAGGACACGAAGGTGATCAACATCTGCGCAGGCTGTGACAGGCGCTTCAGGGAGCTGTACGAGGGAGTCTCGACCATCTCGCTGTGGGAAGTGCTGAGCCAGAGCTCCGCATTCACGTTCCCCGATTATCACGGAAAAAAGATGTCAATCCTGGACGCCTGCCCGACCCGGACCGAGGAAAGGGTGCACGGCGCGATAAGAGCACTGCTCGAAAGAATGAATATCACGCTCGTTGAGCCTGAAAAATCAGGAACAAAGGGAACGTGCTGCGGCGACAGCTTCTATGGCGCGATCCCGGTATCCCGCGTCAAAGAGCAGATGAAGAAGCGTGCCGATGAAATGCCCTGCGACGATGTCGTCGTATACTGCGTATCCTGTATCAAATCGCTTCACATAGGCGGCAAAAAGCCCCGTTACATTGTCGATCTGCTCTACGGTGAGGATACCCATGCCGGCACATACGAGCCCGACGAATGGCACGGCCAGCTTCAGCAATACATAGACGCGCACTGAGCGGATTCATTGCGGTCGCTGCAATGCGAAACTACACCAGAAGCTCCTTCATCTGAAATATCCGCTTTCAAAATGCAAGATCCTCCAGGGTATCCCGCTGAAAAGACTTCACAGGGCGGGACATATGCATGTCATCACCTTCTGTTAGAATAAAAACAATGAGACCTCATTGCAGAGACAGGAGGCTGGCTATGAAAACACTCTTCATGACAATTCTATTGTGGCTGCTGCTGCTGTTACCGGCGCAGGCCGGAGATCTGCACAAAGCTGCCGCCAAAGGTGACATTGAAAAGGTTAAGGAGTTTGTAACATCACATCCTGAAGCCATAAACGAAATGGATTCGAGCGGATTCCAGCCTCTTATTTACTCATGTGCGAAGGGTTCTTGCGAGGTCACGGAATACCTGATCTCAAAAGGGGCCGGCGTCAACGAAAGAGCGGAAGGGGGCCTCACGCCTCTCCATATCGCTGCATATTACAAACAGAAAGATATAATAAAGCTTCTCGTATCAAAGGGAGCCAGGATTGATGCAAAGGAGAATTTCGGGCTCACTCCGATGATGTCTACCGACGACATGGAGATCAAGAAACTGCTGTGCAGCCTGGATACAGGAAAGGGCGCCGATCCTGCCTCTCTGGACAACGGATACATCATCTGGCTTGCCTCAAACTGGTTTAATATAAGCGTCGGAAAAGAAGACGGCATTGAAATGGGAGACGAGATAGACGTGGCAAGGAAAGGCTCTGTCGTCGCGCGAGGCAAAGTCATCGCTCTGCAGAAATCAACAGCCAGAGCTTCCGTTACCGAAGGTTCGCTGAAAGGGATCTCTTCTGGATGCCACATTCAAGTGGTGGGAAAGGAGAAGATAATAGACTCCATAATCAAGGGGAGACTTCTCAGCATGCCGAGATTCACCAAATCATACAATCAGAGCCATACCGAGACACCAACTGACATATCGGATCTGGAGGCAAAGGAATTCTTCAATGCCATAATGGCCAACGACAGCAAGACGGTGAACAGGTATCTGGTCACAAAGCCCGATATCGTCAAGATAAGGGACAGCAACTTCAGAACGCCGCTCCATTATGCGGTCCAGTACCAGAAGGACAAGGAGATTGCAATCTCACTTATAATCAGCGGCGCCAACGTCAATGCGATAGACAGGAAGAAGAGCACTCCGCTGCACCTGGCAGCCCTCTATGGCCGCACAGATGTCATGGAGATGCTCGTTTCGAAAAAGGCAGATGTGAACGCCCGCGACATTGACAACAAAAGCCCGATGGACTATGCAAAATCGGTGGGAGATTCCAAGGCAGTCAAGATCCTTATGCAGAACGGCGCCAGAGAGAAGTGAGGACATCAGGAGGATGACGGGAAACCAGGCTCAGGCAGCCTTTCAGCAAGTCTCCTGCGGCGCAGACTCAGGCGCTGGCGAAAAAACCTTTCTGCCGCCGCTGTAGATCATGAAAGGCTGACCTTCAGGGCTTGAAACAGGTCCGAATGTGAACGTCAGCTCGTCCGGCGCCGCCCCTTCTATCTTCAGGCCGTGGAGCATGTGGAGAATCCAGAGATGGTGACAGGCGCACAGGCAGAGAAGGTTTCGGATGGCGTCACTGCCGCCCTGTGAGCGGAACTTGAGATGATGGGCGTGAATGTTGCGGCGGTTCGAGCACCCAGGCACCTGACATTTGTATCCGTCACGCTCCAGCACTTTATTGTTGTGCGCAGCCTTATGGTGCGCCTTCTCGTTCAGCAGGTATTCTGTGAGAAGCAGCGCGATGAAGTTTCCCACGCCTTCATTATTTATGAGAAGCTCCACGCCGTCATCGGGCGATATCAGCGAGATGTAGCGGCGCACCGCTTCATTCCAGACTCCGTAAAGCGCGTGGGGGATGAAGAAGTGGATCGACATTGCAGGCTCGTTGCGGTGCGGATGGCAGCCATCTGTGTTTGAAGCGGTCAATGCATCCGAGGCGGCTGAGGCATCCGGGACATTGCAGTCACTCTTCCTGTCTAGGCTTTCCAACACGTCGAGAAGGAGCGTGGCCGCAGGGCGATGTTTGTCCGGGAGCTTACAGAGCGCTCTTACCTGTTCGAGTGTCTCATCTGATATTTGTTTCTCTCCGTCCCGGCACTGGCAGGCTCCTGTTTCGACGTTCGCGGCACACTTTGACAGTCGGGATGCGTCTGTCTGGTTTGAGCTCCCGCCCGGGTCTGCGGCACACTTTGACAGTCGGGATGACTCTGTCGGGTCTGAGCCTTCGCCCTGGTCCGCCGCACACTTTGACAGTTGGGATGTGTCCAATTCTGAAGCGACTGTATCTGCAAAATCCTTGTCGAGGTAGTGCTCATCGTGCGATGCGAGCGGCCATTGTGAGCCAGGTCCCTTATACCAGGCTCCTGTCCTCACGATATCCTTCATCTCATCTGACAGCGCATCGTACCTGTCATCGGTGATGTAGCGGAAACCTGGAAGCAGCGCGTAGCTGTGGGGAGCGAAGTAATCGTATTCCTTGATGCGCAGTATTCTGTTAACTTCATCCCTCAACTCTCTCGTCGGCCTGCTCATCGCGAAGTCAAGCCAGATCTTTTCATGCCCGCCGTCTTCCAGCGATGCTATCAGATATGCCTGCTCTCTCGTTATCTTTCTCCTCAGAAAAGCCTTTTCGACAGCTGGATGGTTCTTGAAATACGACACCAGCCTTATCAATCTGAACGTCGTCGATGCCGATATGTTGATCCTGGCCTTCGCGTAATCCTCGATCTTGGAGAACTCCATTATGCGGTGAAGATGCCTGTCTCTCATGGCTTTCAGGAACCACCCGATATGATAGTCGATCGACTGCCTCATCGAAGCCACCCTGATTATCTTTCTTGCCAGCGCATACGAGTCACTGGGAATCTGCGAGTATTCGTCAGGGAGCTTCACGACAAAGGGTTTCAGGGACAGCGCTTTCCTGAGACCTTTCAGGCTTTCTTCATTCTGAGGGTCCGGGTATTCGCCTGCCGCCTCTGCCTTGTTGGCCCCGCAACCTCTCGCCTCTCCTGCGCCAGGAAAATCTTCCCAGATCGCCTTCGTATAGAGAAGCGGCACCTCTCTGCCTCCAACGATCGCAGGCTCTTCATCAGAACCGGCTTCCGTATCTGACACAGATATCTCCGAAGCGGCGAGATTGGCAGTTGAATCGAGAAACGATGAGACCAGCGCTTCCACGAAGCCGTATAGCGGCCCCTTTGTCTTGTCGTTCTCCCTGAAATGCTCCAGAGCGAAATCCCAGGTGAGGGCGAGAGTACGGGGCACATTGAACTTCATCACCACGCCGCTCCCCTCCTCACGGTCAGCCTCTTCGGAAGGTATTTCTTCCGATGCCTTCTCATCGGTCAACAAGAATGAGTCAGCTAATGCTGCCTCAGCACTTATGGCATCATCCGCTTCCGCCTTTTCCGCAGAATCTCCCTCAGCATCACCTCCCGCAGTATTCTGCTGCGCGCCGCACACTTTGGCAGCTCTCAACTTTGCTTTTACAAGCTTGTCGATCTCCCTGACTGAAAGCTCCCTGATCTCAGAAAGCAATTCTGTTTCATTCTCTTTCGTCGCCACACGGAGCAGCAACCTCAGCGCTGATTTGACTATATCACCCTTTACGTATGCCTCACGCGTCAGGGGCAACGCCTGCAGCCTTTCGTAGTTCAGAATCATCTCTGAGGCAAGTCGCCCTGAAAAAGAAAGATGCTCATCTGCGAAATCGCCCAGACTGCTGTATCCCATCTCTCCGTATGCTTTACCGTCTGACTTCCTGAATGCGCTGAGCAGCTCACCAAGACAGAGGTCAATCAGAGACCTGGCGTGCGACAGTCTGCACAGATGATAGTCGAAAGTGATGAAATCCTCTTCGCGATCGATGCAGCGACTGTTTATATGGCGGGCAAGGTCGTGCAGCTCTCTCGGAACGAGTAGCGAGCCTTCTTTGACATCGAACAACTCGACATCCTGTTCTGACGCTCCAGCTTTCCCTGCCTGCAGGCTCTCTTGCGATGTGGAATCTTTGTATGTTCTTCTTGATTTTATCGGCCTTTTTCTTCTCTGCATACTTTGATCTTACCATAGCAGAGCCGTCAGATCAAATGAGCCGATCGTTGAAACGATTGCCGGCATTGGGAATGAAGCACATGCAGATATGCGTCTTAATGCCAAAGAAATCAATAATCAGGGGTCGAAGTCCAATTTTGCCGGGAATTCGAAATACAGAGGCTTCCGAGAGGGCTGAGAGTCATTCTGGAGGATGACTGACGCCAATCTAGCCGACCCGATCCAATTTGAGAATTTTAGCCAGGCTGGAAGACCGACCAGGGCAGGACGCTTACCGGGCTCCAGGACTGGGATATATGGAAGGACGCTGATGGTAATACACACAAGATACCTGATCCGGCTAAGGGATTCGGGACATCGGGATAAACTCCCAAAGCCACCGGGAGGATCACCTATAAAGAGCGGGGGCACAGGCGGAGGGAAGCCTCCAGAGCCTCCAAAGACGCTCCAGGGTCTTGTTGGGGATGAAGGTGGAGCAAGGCTGGCTGCATCAATGCTTAAGGAATATGAAGGAGGGAAACTAAGCAAATCTCCAGAAGGCTCTAATATGGGATTTGGGATTTCAGACGAAGAAATTAAAAACGTGATACACAAGTTTGCTCTTCTTAAAGAAGAGCATCCAGATCTTATTACCGAGAGGATCCCAGAAGACACCCTGAAAAAAGTGGCCGAATATTTGGCAGACGAAAACCTTGGAAGAGTTTAAAAATACGCCTGGGATAAAATTGCCGAAGGGCATATTTATAGTTACGCCTGTTATCTTCATGAAAAAATAGAAATTGATTTAAGGCTCTCTGAGGGAGAAGATCATAGAAAAGCTCATTGTGAAGCCCTGATAGGGCAGTATAGTTTTTTGAATGAATACATAAGAAATGTGAGTGGCAATGAAAAAGAGTACGACATACTTAAATTATGTTGTGCGGATAGCTGGGACGAAGATTGGGGACGCAACATCCATAAAGATATCACCAATACAAAAAAATTGAGAAATTATTTAAACACGCATTCCTAAATGGTATAATGAAGAAGAGGAATTTCCAACATTTAACGAGTGCACAGATGTATCACGCGAATTGAGAGCCATTATGAACTCTTTAAGGCAAAGAGGTAGGTTGCCATGAAAATAAGTTATAGATTTTTGGAAGTTTCTAATGGGGAATTTAAGCGAACTTCAGCTATCGCGTTTGCTGGTTACTTTGATGACTCTGATACAGTGCACTATGTAACAAAGAAAATAGCCAAAGAACGCTCTCTTGCTCAGAAACTGACAGAATTAAAACCCGAAGATGCTCCGGGCTTCACGGTTAAGGGCTATGTCATTGAATGGTCGCAGGTATTTCAGATAGATTCCCCCGACGCTTCCGATACATGGGATCCCTTCGAGGCGATGGAAGAGAGAGACAAAATATTAAATCTACGCAAAACGGCATAATTGTCGATAGACTGAAAGATAACTCACAGCCCCTTCACGGGGCTTTTTATTCGAGGAGGAGAAAACGAACGTCAGACATGACTTTCGGAGAATAATCCTGCAAAATCCACACGAACGTTATCGCAATAAGCTTTTAGTAACGGATTCTTGTAGTGCACAGAATTTTGCCATCAACCGAAGCACGAAAGATCCAAAAATAATCGAGAAATTTTGCATTTATCTCTTGACATGTAGTGCGTATATGATATAATAGAAGCATGGCTTTTTTATACAAACGAATGCAACAGGGTAGAGCGTATTACTATATCAGAGAAACCGCCCGGGTCAATGGTAAGGTAAAGGTGGTATTTCAAGAATACCTGGGGACCATCGACGCCATCCTTAAAATGAAACAAGAACAGGCTCAGCAAGGTATCCCAGAAAAAACCCTCTCCTATGACTATGGCGCACTCTGGATGTTCAATGAGATCGACAAAATGGTTGACATTGCTGGTATAGTCGATGATGTAATTCCAAGAGGCAAGAACGAATCAGGCCCCACTCAAGGTGAATATATGTATTATACAGCCTTAAACCGGTGTGTGGAACCCAAAAGCAAGAATGCCCTTGAAGACTGGTATCGAGGAACAGGCATTCAGTTCATAAGGCCGGTAGTCCTCTCTGAACTCACTTCGAGCCGTTATTGGGATAAATGGGCACGGATCGGGGAAAGAGAACTGGACGAAATTGTTGAGCGATTCATTACCAAAGTTAACCAGGTCGCAGGAGGATACTCTGATTGTTTTCTTTTCGATACCACGAACCAGTATACGTATTTCAGCAGCTCGAATAAATCTGAATTGGCACAGAGAGGCAAGAACAAGGCTGGCAAACACCATCTTCGACAGATTGGTTTTGCCCTGATGGTGGATCGCGACACCCATCTCCCCCTCTATTTCACCCTCTATGAAAGCAACAAACACGACAGCAAGCTTTTTAACGAAGTAATGGCTCAGATGATGACGAGAATGAAGAAAGAATGTGGCGCAAAGAGAAACCTTACTGTGGTCTTTGATAAAGGAATCAACTCTGAGGAAAACAT